>Ga0209535_1000444_pt1 | contig 29039 bp, 45 predicted proteins | sample LinPmetageLP28_FD_184041 | JGI IMG/M metagenome (GOLD analysis project Ga0209535, IMG submission 184041) | Marine viral communities from the Pacific Ocean - LP-28 (SPAdes) (version 2) | ecosystem: Environmental > Aquatic > Marine > Oceanic | place: Pacific Ocean | collected 2009-08-22
CTCAAATGGCGATCTCTTACCTTCATTTGGAACGTGAATGGCAAATACTCTTGGATATGCAGTTTTTAAATAAATCATTACCTGATTTTGAAAATGATCTTCTTTGCCAAGGTATTTGTGAAATGGATTTTTCAAATTTTGTATTTTTTTCAAACAAATTGATTCCAAATTTAAATATAAATCCAATAATGGCTGATCATATTCCATACAATCGTTTAGTTTATTCAAATTAACCATAACTGTTGCGTGATTTTGTTTCATTGAATCCGCTAACATCTGAAACGAAACGCCAAATATATTATCCCTACAAATTTTGTAATAAATCTTTCGAGCATCTACGACCTGTCGAACTCTTGTATTTTCATCAATAGCAAATCCCAAATGTTCTTCAATAATATTTTGAACCATTTTGCAATCGGCTAAATACAATTCTTTTTTTTCTTTTTTTGTTTTTTCCATTATTTACAAAATTATTGAACCCTCCAAAGTCAAACTATATCCCTGATACAAATCCGCTTTTTTTGTTGTTAAATAAAACTTCCATTCTGCCAATGCTTTTTCAAGTTGTTTTTTGCCATAATCAATCATTTCATCAGACAAAGCATAAACTTGGCAACTGAACGGATATTTGGTTTCAACTGCGATAAATCGGAATTGTTTTGGATCAATACCCATCAACGTTGAATAACAAACCGCCTGCAATGGATAACCATATTTATAACAATCTCTTTTGAATGCGTTAGGAAAATTTTCCTGACAACTTTTTACATCTGTTATGAATTTATGAAATCCATTATATACATCCGGACGAACTCTTACTTTCACCCCATTAATTTCACCAAAGTAAGATGATTCAATTTCGCCTTGACAGTAGAGTTTTGCAAGATCATCTTTTTCAAAATTGGATTTTATGCCATCAATTATTTCAAGTTCTGAATCTTTTAATAAAATCCGATCCCCGGCAATTTTCTGCAATTCCTTTTTTTGCTCTTTACCATCTTTTGTCCTAAGATCAATTTTTGGCATTCTAAAAAATTCCTTGTCAAAGTTTTGTGGTTCTAATAATGTTGTGTGAATAGCTGAACCCAAATTCATCGCAGTTGATGAAAATGGTTCTTGGTTTAAATAATGATAAACCGATTTTTTGGCGATCATTTTAAGACCGCTTGCAGATATATGAGTTTTGTTTGCGTGATATTCTGCATTTGTTAAATTCCTTTTTTTCATTTCTAAAATTTAAAAGGGATGATCCGAAAATCATCCCTTGATTAATTAAAATGACAAATCGCCATTTACTTCCTCCGGTTGGGGTTCTTCTTCAAGAAAAGAATTTGTTTTTTCTGTATCGGGTTTCCAAGTATTAATGGAAACCGAAACATCCTTTCCGTAGTTGTCGGGTTCTTGCTTGTCTGATACATTAAATTTGATGTACTTCTTCCCGTTGTACTCAAATATATGTTCTTTCGGCAAATCCGATAAATTAACTGTAATGGCCCGGAATGTTCCGTATTGCCCTTTTACTTGTTTCCCGCCCCCGGCGTAAATTGTTTTTTGTTCTGACATTTCTATTGATTTAAAATTTAAATTTTGCTTCTATTGTCGCTCTGTATTCCTTTTTCATTCGGAAATTTTTGACAACTGATTCTGCTTGCTTTTTTGTTCCTGTTAAAGTTGATCGCAATTGGGTTTCATTTAACCACGGACGATTGTCTTTTTCTTTTTTTGGATTTTCTTGATTGTGGATTGCGTTTTGCACTTCCTGTGCTGATGCAATCGATGTATCTATTCCAATACCTAAATATCCTAACGCCCTTCCCAATGCTGATGTAAATCCATTTTCAACAAATGATGTTTTATTGATATAACTTGAATCCCGGTATTCTTGTGCGTGAGCGTTTACCATTGTAATTCCGTTAGAATCCTTTATACTAACTTTGAAAATACCTTCTTTTTCGGTCAATGATTCGATGGATTCTGTAATGCTCCATCCTTTGAAATCAGCAGATGAACGAAAATGTTTTAATCGTTCATTGACTGTGATGTACTCCTTCCCTTTAATGTTTATTGCTTTCATATTCCTAAATTAATTAGTTTAAATCCTTTTTTCTTTAGCTTCACAATTTCACCGACTGTGATGGTATCGGGGTTTTTGAGTTTCGATTTCAACGTTGGCATCGTTACGCCTAATATATTACAAACATCATATCTGCGAAAAGATAAACGTTTCATATCGTTGATAAACTCCATTTCAAATGCATTCATAAATTTCTGTTTTTAATTTGATTTTCTATTTTGGTTAATAATGTTTTTGCGTTCTTACAGGTATAATAACTTCTATCTTTTCTAAGCATTTTGAACCCTTTTTTTTGAAATAAATCATCGTAGTGTACCACTAAGTTGTTTTCGATTAAATTAAGTTCTTTATATCGCTTTTCTGAAAATATGCCTCTAATGTTAATAGTGCCATCGACAAAGTAATTTATTTGGAAATAAGACTTTTCCATTTCGATATTTTTGGTGTAACTGAAGTTGATAAATTCCATAATTACTTTGATTTTGTTCTTACAAAAATACAAATATATTTTAAATTTAAAACTATATTTTTTAAAATAATGCAAAAAAAAAGGGATCGTGATGATCCCTTATTTGATGGTTATTTGATTAAATTTTCTAAATCTCTTAAATCTCTAAAGTTTATTTTTTCTCTATTGTTGTATGAATTTATAAGCGACTTGATCAATTTAGAATTTGGTATTATTTCCTCTAAATCTCTTATATCAATAAAGTTTATTGTTTCATTGTTGTTATAACTTTTTAATAATGAATCAAATATTTCAGATAATAATTTCATAATTTCTTTGTGTTTGTTAATACAAATATAAAAAAATATTTTCAATTTTAAACTATATTTTAAGAAAAAGATTAAAAAAAATAAAAAAAATCCCGGATCAAGCAGATGCCATCACCGGGAAGAAACAAAAAAAGGAATTGTTATGATTTAAACTTTTGTTTTAAAGTTGCCCCTAAATCGTTGTCTTGATTTGGAATGTGCATTATTACTTTCGATTCGTTGGCCTTGATGTTGTAAGATAATGCGTCAACGTAACAAGATACCGGTTCTTGCAAAACTGATGTTCCAAAATTTACCCAAACTTTATTTGATGGCATTAATGGGATTGCAGTGTTGTTGTAAAGTGTTCCTTCGTATCTCGGTATAAAACTCCGATGATCGTTTAAAATATACCTTGGAATGATTTCAGATAATCTTTTTGAAACATTTAAAAACTCATCGTATGGTCGTCTGACCGAGGTTATTGAATCGCCTTTGGAATAATTCACAAAAATGAAATCCGATAAGGTTGATTCCTCTGTTGAATATTCTGCGGAATAAACTCCGGTGTTCCTTGTAAGTTCAAATAGATTTTGGTTTACATCTGCTTTTATTGTTGAATATAGTCCCTCTAAATTTGAATTGAAAATATCTCTAAAAACTCCACAAACATTTACATAATCATTCGCAGTCCCTATTATTTCAATTTTGCAATCTGTGTAAGTTGTAGCGGAAGATAATGGCGTAATATAAGGAAGTTCGACCTCGTGTTCTACCCATATAAACTCATTTGTTTCAACTTGATTATTGACAATGGGAACTGAATTAAAAGTATTATTTGTTTCATCAAAATAAACTGTTTGCGTTCCATTGAATCCGCTTAATCTGTATTGAATTGCCCCCGATGGATTCGACAATGATAAATAAATTATTTTGAATTTATAATATCCGCCAACATTTTGCTTTTCTAAAGTAAATGTATTACTTGTTACTGTGGCGCTTCCTGACCATTTAAACGATGTATTTGTTTTGAATGGTTCCGTTGTATCAAATGTAACATTTGAACTGCTTAAATCCCACCCCGCATAAACTCCCGATCTTGGCGTTGACCATTCCAAGAAAGGATTTGGATTTAAAAAATCCATTCTATTTTGCAATGAATTGGTAAAAATCGCCCTGTTCAATGGTCTTAACATTTGCTTAGTAAGATCCATTTTCAAAGGAGTCAAATCACTTGGAACCTGATACAACATATCAAATGTTACATCGGATGAAACCCCGGCAAAAGTTACTTTCTTAAATTTAATATTTTCAGTCCCATTCGTTTGTAGTGATGTTGTTTCCGCTGCTCTAATTGATGCACCTGAGAAACTACCATCCATTAAATCATCTTTAATGCTTTGTTCTGAATAAGCTGATTTATTGATAATATACCATCGCCCGAATGACTGAAAAAGTCTTGAATGCGTGAAATTTAAAATCTGTTTTAAAAGTTCCTCCGCATTCATAAACTCTGAAGCGTCCTTCATAAATCCATAAGGAACGTTATTGTCATCATCTGTTGAACTAAAAATACTAAAATAAATATTTGATGATTCTGCACCATCTTGAAAAAGTTCGTTTGAATAATAAAAATCGAGTTCAAGTCCCAAATTGTTTAACACCTCCTGAATATATGAATTAGGAGGAAGTACATTTTCAACGACATCTGATCCGGATGATTTTGTATAAAATGGAATTGTATAATTTGATAAAATCCCAAGTCCATCAATGGCTAACAACTCAATTAAAAATGGATTTGATTGCACCACTTCTTGGTAAGTATCATTGACCAACCAACCCTTCCAAATTGTAGTAAAAAACCCTGAAATTTTAACGGAAATTTTTACTTGATATTCTCGCTCATCAGCATCATAAAAATCGTCATAATTCGTTGTATCTGTATTATACAATTGAATTTTACAAGTTGATCCAATTATTGGCGAATAAATATCATCATCACTTTGCCAATCGATCTGAACAGGATTTTCACCACCAACCAAATCCAAAACTGAACCTCCGTAATTAAATTTTAGAATTTCGAGTTTAAATTGCTTCGCAGCAACATCGTCAAATTCAAGTTTAAACTTTACCCCGTAACTCATTATCCTAAAATTCTGTTTCTTGTTGTATTTGCTCTCTGTAATGCTAAAACCAAATCCTGTCCTTGGAGCCTAAAATCTCCTTGAAGTTGATTTGATTTCATTGACCTATTGGCGTTTAATCTTCCAAATGTTCTACCGGGTGAAATTGCTTTTGGAACAAATGATTGCTCGCCAAATGCTGATCTTCCTCCAAGTCCTGACAAACCACCAATCCCGGATAAACTTCCGAAAATTGCCCCAAATCCTAAAGTACCACCGCCAAAAATACCATTGACCGCAAATGAAACAACTCCGGAAACGATTGCAGCGGTAATTAACTTTTTAATTAATTTACCAAGCATTTGCATTAGCACTTTAAAAAATGGTTCACCTTCTCCCATCGTTTCGAATGCACCCATTAATGATTGACCAAACTGTTCTGCTAAATTTCTGACTGATCTTAATTTACCTTCAATGCTTGAAAAATTATTGGTCAAATCTGACATATCATCTGAAGCAGTAATTTCAGGAGTTTGCATTGATTGCAATCCTGTTGTTGTAATATTTGCCCCAAGACCTTGAATTTGTGTCCTTCCGCTCGTTGTCGTTTGAAAATTACTATATGATTTTGATAAATTATCAAGATCTTCTTTTGCTTTTCGTTTTGCCTCGTTTAGTTTTTCTTGTTGTTTATGTTCTTCGGCTAAATTTTTAGCAACTGTTTCAATCTGTAAATTTTGAAATGACATTATATTACCACCCGATTTGATAAGATTGAAAAATGTATTCAACCTATCAACCATCGGGTTTATACGATGCAACAATTCAACCGCTACCAAAGTAACTGTTGAAAATGCCGCAACAATTAATCCAATTGGCGAAATAACCGCCCCAATGACAATTGATAATTGACCAAATCCCGCAATTAATGGAGGGATCGCAGCAGCTAATAAACCCGCAGTAATTATTATTTTTTTTGTATCGGAATCTAAATCCATAAATGCTCCGATGACTTTATTTAAAAACTTAACTACATCTGTAAATAATGGTAATATTTCGTTCCCGAATCTTTGACCAAGTTGCTTTAAACTTTCTTGAAATATTCTTGTTTGATTTGCTGCACCTCCTGAAGTCCTCGCAAAATCACCTTGAGCATTTCCTGTAACCGATAATATATATTGGAATCTCAAAGCAACTTTTTCTGCTTGCGTCATTTCCTTTATATTTTTTTTGATCCCTTGCTCCATTGCGAATTGCTTCAAGTTTACCTCTGTCATCACAATTCCCAATCTCTTTAATGATTCGGTTTCTCCGGTAAATACCCCACTCAAAGCAGTTGTAACTTCCTCAATGTTCATATTCTTAAAAGATGCCAAATCACCCGCTAAACCTACCATTGAAGTAGATAAATTTGCTGCATCATTTTGAGCGATTCCCATACCTGTTGCCATATCGCCAAACAAGGAAGTCATTTCCAACGCAGATCCCTCTGCAATCCCGAATTGTTCCAATGTAGTTTTAGCAAAATCTTTGACCGATTCAGAAGATTGTCCAAATGCAACATCCACTTTATTCATCGATTCCTCAAAATCAGATGCCAATTTAATCGCAGCACCTCCAACCAATCCAATCGGCAAAGTCAAAGACATTGAGAGAGATTTACCTATATCCTTTGCCTTGTTTCCGAATGATTTTAATTTGGTTGATGCAGCATTTAATCCTGTAACAAAAGATTTTGTGTCAGCAGAAACAACAACTCTTAATTTATTATCCATATTGCAAATTTACTAAAATAATGGATTCTTGATTTTGTTTTTAGCCTGATCAACTTTCTGTTGAAATTTAATATATTCCTCTTTCGTTGATTTTGGCCCGGATTTATAAATTTTATCCTGTGGTAATTTAAACAAATCTTCAGGCTTTAACATTTGGGATCGCTTGGTTGCATTTGTATTATACAAAATAGTTGCCAAGTATCTTGTTTGTTCCCAACTCAAATTATTTTTAATCATAAAAGATTCGCCAAGCAATTGATTCTCCTTCCAAGTAAACTTCCAAAAATCATTTGGCGAAATACCAACTTGACCGATGTAAAAATCAAGAAGATCATCCCAAGTAAGGGATTCATCTATTTTTTTTTTGGATCGTTTTCCCTTCGCTGAATGCCTCCGTTTAAGCTATTCCCAAGGATTCGGCTTTCCATCATTGAAGAAACGATTTTATCAAGTTCGTTTGAATCTAAATCCTCCAACCAAGAACCGACTTTAAATTCATTGTAGTCAATTTTGTTTCCTTCTTCTTGATCATATGCCAATAACCCGGAATAAATCAAAGTTCTAATTGTAGAAAGTTTTACGCCTCCATCAAAAACCGCCCCAATTTGATCCAAACGAATATCCAATATATCCGTAAAATTTGACCAAAAATTCATAGAGAAATGTAATGTTCGGTTTTTGCCGCCCAATTTTGTCGTGTAGTAGCTTCTTTTTTTGTTTCCCATAAAATTTAAAAAAAAGGGATGGTTTTAAGACCACCCCGTTTATCTTAATTTGCAGCAGCCGTTATCGCTCCTGTTGATGTAATTGTTCCGCTGAATGATACCGGGGATTCCATTTCCGCAGTGTAATCAACCGATGACAAAAATCCTTCTCCCGAATAAACAACATCTCCCGTTGCAGCAGTTCCAAAACTAAAATCGATTTTTTGTCGTGATGTTACAAATCCAATCAACGCATCAATATCCATAATGTCAGAATAATCAACCAACCCATCAAATGTGATTTCCGCTGATCTTACACCGGCTATTACTTCTTGGAATCCGCTTGAATCCTTTGTTGTTGCAATCGGTAAATCATTTGACAACGAAAATGTGCAGGATGTTGTATGTCCTATTGTGAGTAATGTACCACCATCAGCAATTACCTTTAAAATTAAATTTGTTCCGTTAAATACGCCTGATGTAGCCATTTTTTATATTTTTTATTTATTTACAAATATAGTTATTTTTAAAAAAATTATTCTTTGAATATTAAACCGAAAAAGTTGTGTCTATAATTTAACAAACTGTTTAATTCAAACTCTTTCCATCCTTCAGGAAAAATCGGATTTACATTTTCGTCAACTTCCAATCCTCGCCATAAAACATCAACTGAATACTTGTCGCTGAATGTTGGTGGTGTTTCTTCATCAGCATCACCAATTTGTAAAAAACCTAATTTAACGACTGTGTGATTATTTTCACCTAAATCATTTATTAATCCAATCACCTGCGCTTCTGAATCAAAGCTATATTTTTTATAAATCATGATGTTAAACAAGTTAATTCCGCATCTGTTAATCCTTCTTTGAATACCGAAATACATTTAATTTTTCCTGCAAAATCAAGTGCATTATCACCTCTCGCACTTTTTATTTTAGTTAAAGTATTTGCGGGATACGTTGAACCACCACCTACAACAGAATTTGTAAGTTGACTTCCGTTCACAAAACAAGAAAAATCATTCTCTTTGAATCTCAAACCTATTTTTAAAAAATTCGTTATATCAAAAGATGTTGTTGTGAATGCTGCTTGAGCAGTCCCTACTTTAACTGATAGTTGAAGCCCGTTTGAAGCAGTTGTATATCTAAATCTAATTGTATTCAATTCAGCACCATCTGACAAACTGATATTCCTATCTACTAAATTGTTATCCAAAGCAGCTATTTCAGCATAAAAAGTTCCTTCTGTTGAATCAATTAAAGATGTGTCTAACGTTGTATTTAGTCCGAACGCATCTTCCGCCCTTGTTACTGTACCTCCACTTGTAGGAATGTATGATGTTGGTTTTGTTGCATTATCATTATCTGATGTTTCACATTGTAATCCGTAGAAATAATGAAATTCTCCATTGCCATCAAATTGAGTAGTATTATCGGCATTGGTAACAATTAAACGAACTGTTCCACTTACCAAAGTTGTTGTCTTAAAAGCCATTGAACAACGATACCAACCATCTCCGTAATCTTCAATGTTAGAATCAACAACATTCGATTGTGTCCCTAAAACACCTGTATTTACATTAAACCAAGCACGTCTATTATTTGTGTCGTAGTTATCACAAGCAATCGCAAAAAAATCAATACCACTACCTTTTTTTACAAAAAGTGAAATGATATTTGTATTATCTGAAACAACTACAACGTTTTCAATTCTGATATGATGTATTTGATTAGTGTCAGTATCACAAGTTAATTTCATTGAATTAGTTGTGCCATCGGGTGATGTAGCTTGATTTGCAGTCAAAGTTGCATTTGGACTTTGTGGAGCAGATGAACCACTAAATATAGCACCTTGTGATAAATCATTCGAATAAGTTGAAGTATTCGTCGCTTGTGGTTCTATAAGCCAATGCCCTTCCCCTCCTAAATAATCTATTCTCGGTACATTCTCTGCAACTTGTTCTAATACACCATCAGAATTCTCACGTTGTGCAGTGCCAACAACACTACCACTTGTTGCTCTTTCAAAGTCTAAATCTGCATCTAATACTTCTTTTAATGAAATATCATCAATAGTCATAGAAACAACACCATTTTTTCTTGCAAATGAAATACCGCTAAATGGATTATTCTCTATACTTACATCGAATGTTTTTTCACCAACTGTATTAAAGTCGTTATCAATACCATCTTGCATTTGCACTTTACCTACACCACTTAAAGATAAAACATTAAACTTTACCCTATAAGTTTTACCTTGAATTAAAGTAACATTATAAACAAGCGTATTATTTGTGCCATCACCAACATATACCGCCTCATTATTAACTATACTCCATTGTGTACCTAAAGTCCAACCCGTTGAACCATTACTAAAATCGCCATTAGTAACTAATTCACCACTAATACTTTGAATAGGTTTAACAGCATTTATACTACCTACATCATAAGCAGTTGGCGTAATGATAATACTTGCTTCATCTAACAAACTCATTTATCCGCAGTTTTTAAAATCATTTAAAATATTTTTTGTCCCTCCTTTATTTTCGAAAAATGTTGATCGTGATTTTAATGCAGACAACAAATTATCAATAAAAGAACTGACCGAAGATATTTTTGAAATTGAATTACCTAAACCTAACATTTTATCTTAAATAAGCAATTACCTTTCCTGATGCAACCGCAATATCTTCCAAATTTCCGTAAACAATATGCCCCGACAATAACGTTAATGATGTTACCGAAGTATCACCGCTTGTTTCATTGCAGTTAAATGTAATTACAGAATCCTCCATTGATTGGATTGCACAAAAATCTTCATCAGCTACCGAAGTTGATCCGGATGCTAAAACTCTTAATCCTTTATCGCCAAAACTTAATTTTTGAAATTCCTTAGTGTAGTATAAATCTGATGCCATTTTTATTTTTTTACAAATTTAAACAATTTACTTTTTATCCGCAGAAGTTCCATAATAGTAAGCGAATATGTTTCCAACGACAACTCCTTCCACCATCCCCATCAGGTGCAAAAAAAGATCATTCTCTTTGATGTTTGGGATATAAACGATTGCAAAAATTATAAATAAAAAAGAAAGTAACCCGGTCAAACCTGTTGCTTTCATCATCCAATCAATTTTATCTGTTTTTGAAATTTCTGCCTCTCTTTTTCTCGCTGAATCCCGATCCTCAATTTCTAATTTATAAAATTCCATTAAATGATTGTTGGCGATCATCTTTTGTTGATATGTCAATTCCTCGTCCTTGTCTATTAAATTTTTAATCACGCCCAATGCACCACGATCGGGAAGAACATCGCCAATTTTATCTATAATCTTTGGCGAAACCTTTGCCAAAAATTGACCAACTTTTGTTTTTCTAAATGGTTTATTCATTTGTAAATCTATTGCTTTACATTTATTTTATTATGTAAACTTAAATATTTACTAAATATGCCCATATTCTTCCTTTACATCAAACGAAGGACAGGCTTTGTTACTAAACTCGTTGTGGCCATGTACTTTCGCTTTCGGATAAATAGATTTTAACCCTTCTAACAAAATTAAAAAAGACCTTTTCTGTGCATCTGTTCTTGTGTCCTTTGGATTCATATCTTGGTCGCAGCCACCAATATAACAAATACCAATACTGTTTTTATTGTGTCCTTTAGTGTGCGCACCTTGAACGTTATTTAAACGCCCTTTATGAACACTCCCATCAAGACCTATAACATAATGATAACCTATATCAGACCATCCTCTCTCAACAACGTGCCACCTTCTTATAGTTTCAATCGAAACATCTTGGCCCTCTCTCGTTGCTGAACAATGAATGATTATTTTGTTTATATCCCTCATAATTTAAAATAAAAAATAGTTAAAATTAAAAGTACTAATAAACCAACTATTAAACCGAAATCAATTTTCATTTTCGTTTATATTGTGTTCGTAATTCTATTTCCAAGGCTTTTATATATCCTTTATTATCCTCAATATCTTTCTCAAGTTTCATTATCTTCAAATCTTCTTCGTCCTTCAGGTACCTCAAATCTTTTTGCGAAACCTCCTGAATTGGCGAAATCATCGCTTTTTCAATTTTAGAGTTTAGCATAAAATAAGAACTGACGATTGATACAATACCACCCAATAACATCACAATATTTGGAAGCGAAATGGAAAAATCCGCTTTGCCATCACCATCAAGATCAATCTTTGCCATCGCCTTTTAAATTTTTAATGATTCTTAAAACTGTATAAATAATCGAAGTGATCAAAACAATCGTTTGTAAATATGGATTTATTTGATTGATAACACTAATCAAAATTGCTCCAAAACTCAATCCATATATTTTCAAATCTTCCATTTTTTAAATTTTCTGAACTTTATTAGACAACTCAATTATCGCCCTAAAATATGATTTATTTTCTGCATCTTCCTCAAAATACGTTGTATTCATTAAAACAGATGAATATACTTTTAAACCATTTTCAGCTAAATTAAAATAACTCAACTTAGCTTTGACCGAAATATTTGAGATATTCAATGTTGTTGGATCTCCTTTACGTTTTATCTGCAAATCATTTTGAAACGCATTCGCAGTAACCGAATGCCATCCAACTGTTGTAGGTATTTCCATTCCATTATTATCATCAACACCAAATCTTACAACGGACAACGATCCGGATGTATAACTTGTAATCTCATAATTCAAAGTAAATTCTTGACCAATTTTAAAAACGTTTTCCTGCTTAATTCTTGACAATTCATCAGTTCCAAAAAATACCGCTTCGCCTCCTGTTATCTCAACATCACCCAATTTCGTCCAATTATTAGAACCATCAGCAAAGTTTCCATTTTGAACAAGTTCATTTCCTTCTCTTGTCCTAACTAAAGTTAAAACTTGAGAAACAATTTCGTTTGCATCCAATTCACCCCCGGAATCCCCATCAAAGGAAGTAACAACATCAATCCTCGTGATGCAGTCCAACATATATGAATCCCTATTAAAATCTGTTTCCTCATTTTGCAATGAATAAACTTTGATAAATGGTTCTGTTGCATTGGATGGAACTCTATTGTAGACAGGTACATTTTGACTGTTTAAAACGATTGAACCGCTTAATCTGTCAATGATTGCCTTTCTTAAAAAATGTAATGCCTCAATCATTTTATCGCTTTTTTAATTGCCTTGTCAATTCTCAACAAAAGTACATTGTAATTTTTATAGATGTTATTCCAAAAATATGATTTTGGTTTTCTCCTTGATGATCCAAATTCCTGAACCAAAGCATAATCAAAAGTTCGATTTAATTTTGAAAATGCCTGTGATTCAATCAATGCCTCTTTATCGTTTGTTTTTTTGTGGACTTGGCTTCTTAAGTTACCTGTATCAACAGGAGCATCTTTTACAATATCATATTCTGATTTTATGGCGAATCTGTCAATTAAATTTGATGCAACTGTTTTGTCAATGGCGAATAATTTACCAAGTTTTTGATTCAATTTTCTTAAATCATTTTCATTAACGCTAAATTCATTCTTCACGATACGTAGCTTTTATTTTTGTAAAATAACGATCAACGTTGTCAAACTTTTCGTTTAATCGATATTTACCGGAAATGTTTTCAATCTTCAGCAGATCGCCAATTAAAATGTTATCAGCAGTCTTTTTTCTGATGATTAATTCTATTTCGTTATACTTTGACCTCTTTCCGTTTTCTTGTCGAATTTCACCGCTTAAATCCTTTTTAAATGCCCAAATATTGTAAATCAAAGATTGTGTAGAAGTAAACCCACCATAATTATCAGCAGTTTTAGTCAATCTGTAAACCTCAACCCTTGTATTTAACTTCCCCGAATCCATTAGATGAACATTGTTTTAAACGATGTTAAAATTGTTTTTGTTCCTGTTGGAATCTCGTTTACTGATTCACCAACAACAAAATTTGATCTGTTGTCGTAATAACTTGAAACCAATTGCAGCAATGCCTGTTTTATTGATTCATCAGGTAAACCCGTTGTTACATAAGTTACTTTCACTTCCTTTGATGGTAATGAAATTAATAAAACAACTTGTTCGTTTAATCCGAATAACTGATAATCTGTTGTAGCAGTCCCATCGACTGTAACCTGTGAAATTGAAGTGATTGGAGCAAAAGGAAGTAAAAAACGATCATCGACCTTGGGTAAATAATAAATTCGAGATTTAGAAACAATATCTCTCGTCATATAATTCTCCGCCCATTCTCTCGCAGTTGTGATCATCCGGGAAATTAAAGTATCATCCGCAGAAGTATCAATTCTCACAAAATCCTTGACATCCTGAACCGAAATAACCTCGCTCCCAATTGTCGAACTTATTTTTATTTGAGTTAAAATATCCGACATCATTTTTTTCGTTTTGTGTATTTTCGTTTCGGTTTAAATTCTTTTGTTTCTTTTTCTGCCTTCTCCTCCTTGTATTCAATTCCTATTCCCTTTTTTATATAATGCCTTGCAGTTTTGGGATCAAGTTCAAAAATTGCACCTTCATTCCTCCATCCTTGAGATGTATAAACTTGTTTAATGATTTTAATTTTCATTTGTAAGTATTTGAAACAAAGATAAAAAAAAACCGCCTTAAATTAATAAGACGGCTTTCCAACTATATATAAAACAAAAATCAAATAAAATTTTAATCGAATTCAAAATTATTAAAAAAATTTGAATTTTTATTTGTTAATGATAAACGAATTGACCTCCTTTCTCCATTATTTTTAAAAATAAAAAAACCATTGAACTTTTTTACATAAATCGCAAAAAAATCAACTTCATCTGTGTTATATTTTCGTTTTGCAGTAAAATTGACTTTAATAGCATCTATATTATTTGGATCTCCTGTATAATGGCTCTTTACTTGAACTTTCAATAAAACCCCTTTAGATTCAACTACAACATCATAAACAGATCCCGGTGATAATGGCATTGAAACATTAATATCTCTTTTTAAACATTCGATGCAAAATAAATATTCTGCCAAACATCCAAGAACTGTACTGTCCATATAATTGTAAAGATAAAAAAAAACCGCCTTAAATAAATAAGACGGCTTTCCAACTAACAATTAAACACAAAAAAAAATATTATCTCATATAAGCCTCAAAACAAGTTCCGCAACAAAATTCGGAATCTGATGGCCGACCGCACTCCAAACATTCGTGATCGTTTTCGTGCTGATGATCGGGATTATTGATGTTTAAATAGTCCATAATTAACGATTTTTAATTTCTTGAACCAACTTATCTACCTCGTGTAATTTGTCCGATAAAACAACGTAATCTCTCGGCTGCATTTTCTGTTTACATTCGTCAGCAATATTTAAATAAGTTGCTGCCCAATTAAAATTTCCTTTTTCCATTCTAAATTTTATTTAATATAATTAAAATTAAGTGATAAACCCCGGTCATTGACAAGGATAAACAAACGAGGAACAAACTGAATTCCTTCAGGATGTTCACTCGGTTTTGTTTTTTTGTGATCTTCTTCACCACGATATAATTTTTAAAATCCATTGCTAAAAAATTTATCGATTAATTCGTACAAAGCGATTAATAAGATCCAAGGGATTGATACCGCCAAAACAAATGATATTTTTAAAAGTATTTTTTTCATAGCATCTTGATGATTAAGGAAGTTAAAACACAAATAGCGAATCCAAGAAAAGATGCAAAAGTGATTTTTAAACTGTCCGATTGTTGGCGATCTGTCCGCCCTTGTCTTGATCTAAACTGTCTTATTTTTTTCATTTTTTATATTGTTTTATACCGCAATATATAAAAATATTTTTAATTAGAAAGTTTAATGCAAAAAAAAAGGGATCGTGATGATCCCTTTTAATCTTACTAATAAAATTAATTTAGTAAATTATACTTTTTGCTCCAAAGGATTTCTTACCCCATCTTTTAATAGCATTTCTATAGCTAAACTCATTCCTATAGTATCGCATTATACGACCGTTTGAAACATCTTGTCTATTATCTTCTACTGAATACCTTTTTTCAATAAAAATACATTCCCCATTTAAATTAATCTGATATACATTTTCAACCATGAAATACATATTTTCATTGTGTCCCATTGTAAGTTTTGTAGATTCTTTAATTATTGTTTTTCTTGTTGTCATAATTTCTTTGTGTTTGTTGATACAAATATAAAACATTTTTTCTAATTAAAAAAATATTTTCAATAAATAATGAAAAAAAAGGGAACAAATATGCTCCCTTAATTTTATAACGCCAATGATTATGGAGTTTCCATTGATGTTTTCGCAGTTGAGAAAGTTCCCTGAACAATCGCATTTGGCAAATAATTTGTCAAAGCTACTCGTTCTTGAACTCTTACTGTTACAAAACCATCTCTGAAGTTTGTGGAATCATCTCGGCTAAACTCCACTGCAAGATTCTCACGAATCCAAAGTTGTGTGGCTTGTGCAAGATTTCCAACTAAGAACTTTCCTGATGTTACCGCAGTATTTACAACGATTGGAATACCCATTATCGTCGGCTGCAATCCGCTGAAAATTTGCTGTTTCAGATATTCATTCGCAGTCGATTTCAACAACGTGATTTTGTGTAAATCCGTTGGATTTAATATGATCGAATCACCTTGATAATTCGCCAATGATAACTGATTTAATGCAGCAACAAGAACATCATATTCGTTTGCACTTTCTACCGATTGATAAAATGCAGCTCCTGAAGTTGTATTGAATGCAGCACCATCGGTGAATAAACCATCTAAATTAGGAGATGAACCATCACCATTTAAAATCTCGTTGTCCTCGATTGATAAAATTTTACCGGGAACACGAGCAGAAAGGTAGCTTGACAACTGTGGAGTGTCTGCCAACATTTCCTCTGTGATTCTCATAAACGTTCCAATCTTTTCAACGTTTACTGATGTTGCAGTAATATCGAAATCGGATGCACCTAATGTACTTCCTTGAGCAGTTGCAGCACCTCCATCATCATAAGCAGATTCCTTTGGATAACGAATCGTTTGTGAATCAGTTGATCCATTTGGAATTAATTGGCGAATATGTGTGGCTCTTGATGGATCAAATTTGATTGTTGGCAAAACTGTTTCCTGTGCAACGACTCCGGTATAACTGTTTGCCATTGTCATATCACCCGCTTTGATTTCAAATCGACTTGCGTTTGCATTACCTTTTACGATGGAATCAATCGCACCCTCATTGATGGCTTTATCTAAGGCTCCTTTGAATGTTGTCGGCTGATTTGAAGCAAATTTTTTGTTTGCCATTTCCATAGCATCGATCCGATCGTTTGCCTCTTTGTTTTTAGCAACAAACTCATTTGTCAAGTTGCTGATTTCACTTTTTAAGGATGCTTCAATTTCACCCTTTGCATTGTCTTGGGATTGCCCAAATGCTTTTTCAATCTTTGCATCAACAATATCTCCTATTTTGTCAAGATGCTTTTTTACTTCTTCGTTCATAATTTTATTTTAACGAATTATACAAATATTTAAAAATCTCATTTTGATCATCTTTTGTCTCAATCGGCTCTGTGGATTGCTCCGGCAAAGTGATCAAATCGGAAACCGATGATTTCAACTTTAATAGTTCACTTTCGATGGCATAACCAAGCTCATCTGATATATCGCCCTTCCTGATAACTTTAGATAAATTATCAAATCTTTTTAGAAATAAATCTTTATCGACATTTCCTTTCACATTCATTATCATCGCCTGATCATTTGCTGCCAATGTAACCGCAGAAATCTCAAACAATTTACATTCTAATAATTCTCTGTAAGAATCTTTTTGCTCTTTTTGTATTGGTAAAATACCGACTGAATTTTCGGTAATCACCCCGGCTTTCATTAATTCAATAACATCCTTTCCAAGTTGTGTTTTTGGCACCGATGCTTCGAACATTAAACCTTTTTCATCCTCGTATAAATTAACCATCTTGCCCAATGGTTTATTCATATCGTGCTGATAGATATATTTTACCCTATATCCATTTTCTTTGATCGTTTTGGAATATGCTCCCCTCCTGATTATATCGCCATCAGAATCAACATTACCAAAAATAGAACCATAACCTTTGACAATACCCGCTTTTTCATCGGCATCAACCAAATCTCCAAGCATTGTCGATTTATAAAGAATCTTATTCATATCGCAAAGATAATTAATTTCTTAATTTAAAATTTGGAACAAAAAGAACAGGATTGAAGGAGCGACTGTGTAAGCAATATCTTTAATCGATTCAATATAAACGAACGTAATCCCGAATGCCTCTGCCCTGATGTAATCAATCGCTTCTTTAAATATCGCAACTAATGAAACGATCAAAATCCCACCCCATCCGAATGACAGGACAAAAAAGAACGCTAAAAAAGTTCCGTAAAAAAAATGTAAGAGTTTATCCTTTGCGATTATTGGCAAATTTCTTAAAAGTCTATTAATCATAATTATTTATTTATTGTTTAAAATCATCTTTGTGAATTGGCACAATCCGACATCGGCAATTAATATTGTTTTCTGCTTTTACTCCGCTTCCCGGATGTGTCAAATTTTCCCCACCAACATAAAATTTTTCATTCCATTCAGCAGTTTTTCCGTTTGCTTCAATATGTGCATCCCTTGTCCTGTCATCCCTTGTCGCTATCCATTCTTTTATTAAATTATCCGCTCCATACATATCGTTATTGGTCCTCCAAATAGCGTTATTTGCTGCGTTAATTGATTCCGTACGGACCACTCTCCTCGCTTGCCAATCTGCATAACCATCAAATTTAGCCTGTAATATCCTTCCCGCTTCACGTTCATTTAATGCTTGAAATTCGACATCCTTCAACAATCGTTTCAATGTGTTTTCAAGTTGTTTTTTTGCCGAACCCTGAACTAATCCACCCCTTGCTTCTGATACCTTTAAACCAACATCGGCGAAATACTGACGCCAAACGTCATCATATCCCGATACATTGAATGGATTTGGAAATGCGTTTTGAAATCTATTTACCGAAAATAATGCAAATCGCATTCCTAATTTTTGATATAAAGTTTTATATAATTCACGAATATCAACCAACTTAAATAAACCATTAAAAGCATTCGTTTGCCCGGTTGCCTGAAAAATAGAGATGCCTAAACTGTAATTTGATTTGTACCAAGATCTCCAACGGGATATTTCAATATTTTCTCCTTTTTCGAGTTGATCCTCAAATTTATAGTAATAATCATCCAAGTTTTTAATCATCTTGATTCGCAGTTCGTTTAGCCCAAGACACCATCGCTTTTCCTCCCCACAAATTATAAGCAACGTAACCCTTATCTTTCCAAGGCTCATCTTTAAATTTCGGATCAATCTTTGCGTTTTCCTCGTGTCTTGATAAAAATGAATTAATGCGTTTGACTGTATCCAACGAAATGGACTCACGATTTGCAAGTTGATTGGCTCGCTTCCATCCTACCTCAGTTCCTCCACGAACAATATCCCTTCCATATTTCTCACGCCATTCCAACATCCTCTTTGCATTGTTGGTTGCAGACTGTGGATAATTGTTGAAACTATCTTGGTTTTTATTGTATTTGTCCTCCAAAGCGTTTTCATATTCTTCGTGGGATTCAAATGGCATATAAATTGTTTCACCATCGTAAGTATGGGAATGGAAACCACTTCCACCCAACGCACTCGCTCTTTCTTCCGCTTCTTCCTGTGTTGTATAAGCATCAGGTAAATTTGGAACTTTTGATTTTGTTTCCTTCTTTGATGACATTGGATGACCGCTCGGCAGCAAATCTTGATCGTGTTTCCCTGATCTGAATTTACCATTTCTCAAAGCGAATAAAAAGGAGTTCACTCTGCCCATTGCCCACTGTTCAGGAGATGAAACGTTTGGTCTTACTGATGATGGATTTGTTCTATATGCTCCAATACCACGAACGTAAACATCAGACAAAACCCCGGGCGTTGTTCGTTTACTTTTTACATTTCCGACATCCTCATTATGTTCATCCGCTTTCTTTTTTAATGCGACTTTTACTTTGTCGCTTACTTTGGCTTTTTCTTCAGATTTCAGCATTCCCTCAAAATCAAAGTTTAATTCTGTTGGTTGAGGAATATCAACTTCGTTGGATAATGGCAAAAGATTTGCCGGGATGTAATATTGATCCATTTGCTCATTTTCATCATCTGCACCGAATGACATCGCTGATCTCTTTTCGTTTGGTGTTATCCACCACGCCTTCGACATCTGATCAACTACTTTGTCCATTTCCTCTTGAAGTTCCGGAATTACTGTAAAATCAAAATCAATAAATAAATTGTTTCCGAATTGTGGAGTCAACCATCTGTTCAATTCATCACGAATTTTCAACATCTCAGGAATCACCGCATTTTGATACAATGCTTTTTTCGCCTCCTTCATATTGTTGTAAGTTGATGAATCTGTATTATTCAGCAACTGAACAGGAACATTATAAATATTACATAAATCCTTGATTGACGCATTATACTGCTCCAACAAAGATAAATCCGAAGCATTCAAACCGAAATTGATCCACGATAATTTTTTTGAAGATAAAACAACATCCCCGGCATTATCTGAACCTTGGTATTGTTGGCGAAATTTCTCCTTCAATTGCTTTGCTTGAACTTCGTTTATATCTCCTTCATCAGACATCAAAACCCCTCTTGCAGTTTGATTCTGCAAATATCTTACTCCTGTGGTCAATGCTTCATTGTTTGCATCTAATGATCTTAATCCCGCTTTCAATGGACTCATTCCGTATAAATGTGATCCCGTTCCATCGTAGTAAGGATTAAAATCTTTGATATGGCATACTTGCTCTGCATCAATTCTTATTGTTCCGTTGTATTCTAAAGTGTATTCCTTTACAGGATTAAAAATACCTCCTGAAACGATTTCCATTGATTGCGATGGCAAAACATAGAGTTCCCGATATTTACCCGCATTTGAACCGCTATCAGGAGAAATCCCCCAAATGTATCTGTTCCCGGTTAAATTTCCATAAGCAATAATTTCAGTCAACCAAGTATTATAAGATTGTGCAGGATTTGGTCTTTCGAGCAATTCGTGTAATTCAGTTCCTTCCAATTCTATCATCGAATTTTTCTGAATCAATTTCGCATTGTGAATTGCTTGTGGATTAAACTCGCCCGATGTTAATGCCTTGTATCTTTTTAAATCGTTTTGTTTTTCAACTTGATAAATTTGAAAGGGAATTGTTGTTGCTGCCTTCGTGATCAAGTTTACGATTGAATAAATCGTGGAATTATATCTATACCCTTTGTTTATGTAAGTATCATCGTTATCAGGATTCCAAACAATTGTATCTCCTAAGTAATTATAAATTGCCCTATTAAACGCCTCGTTTGTTTTCTGTGAGTTCTTGTTTAAAATCCCTTTAAACCTATCAAAAAATGATGCCATTTTGCTTTCTAATTATACAACAAAGATAAAAATTAAACGACAAAGAAATCACACATAAGATTACGTTCAATTCCATAAGCAGTTAAATCAATATGCTCATCGTGTATTGCGTTCGGAAATGTGCTGACTTGTTTTATAAAATGTTCAACCCAACTTCCATTAATCAAAAAAACCCGACCGCCTTCGATATATGGTGATGATGCTCTTGCTCTTTCTATTTTAGACATCTTAACAAAAGATGTTTTAATTTCTGAAACGTTTAATTTTGTTTCATTCCGTAACAATTGAGCCAATGATTTACCCGATGCTTTTGGTTCAATTAATACTTGAGATATTTTTATATTCACCGATTTTATAAAATTTGGAATAAATGATTTTAATTCAGGCATCTCAAGATATTTATCAATAGATTTTAAGATGTAAAAGTTTTTTCCATCCGATCCACTAATTTGTATTCCTGTTGGATCGTTTTGTGTATTCGATGTGTAAGCTCCATCTATTATCATTTCCCAATTAACACCGCTTGGAATTTCTGATTTATTGATAATATTAAACCATTCCCTTTTCCATTCGCCTCCCTCTAATGGCGATGGTTCTTGAAGATATTGCCCGGCAAAAACAAATCTATCTGCTTGGCGTAATGTTTCAAGCTCTGCAAAGTTTTGTTTTTCACTCCACAAAGGGATATTATTTTCATCTAACGCTGATAATTTTAAATGATGCCATTTTTCCCCACTTCCACCATTTAATAAAAACCCTGAAAAATCTTCCTCGTGTAACCTTTGCATGATCACAATGATTGGAACATTTCGGTCATTTGTTCTTGATCTTATTGTTGTATTAAATCGGTTGTTTATGAAATTACGCTTTACATCACTCAAAGCATCATCGGGCTTCAATGGATCATCTATTATAATTGCACCTCCATTACCTGCTCCAAATCCGGTTATTGCTCCACCTGATGCAGTTGCATAAACTCCACCTCCTTCATTCGTGTACCATTTCTTTTTTGATTGCGAATCCTTTCTTAAATGTACATTCCAAATTGATTTAAAAGAATGGGAATTTATGTAATCTTTTGTTTGTGATGAATTATCCAAAGCCAATGTATCAGAATAACTTAAATGGATAAATTTTGATTTAGGATTTTTAGCGATGCACCAAGCCATATACATTTTTACCGAAATTTCTGTTTTACCATATCTTGGAGGAATATTGATTATCAATCTCTTTATTTCCCCTCGATAAACTTTTTCTAATGTATTGCAAATTTGCTCGTGAAATTCAACAAAATTAAATTTCCTTCCATATACTTCTTTAAAAATATATCTCGTGAAAAATAATAATGAATCTTCGCATTTGGACTTTATAATTCCACTAATATTCTTCATCTAAAATATTATGAATCTTTTCTTTTGCCTCGTTACTTAATTTTGATTCAACGACAACTGCATCCATCCATATTTCTTGCCGTTCAATATATCCTCTCTTTTTACCTTTTGTTTTTAAATAAAATATTGTCGCAGTTGTATTTCCCTCCTGTATCTGTTTATGTAATTGCGATTCTGCAAAGTCCAAAGTAATATTATCAATTTGATTAACTTCTGTTTTATATAATGGATCTGTTTTTAACCATTGATAATGCGTATCACGATGAATCCCTGCTATCTTTGATGCAGTTGTTACAACCCCTAATGATTTCTCCAATGCCTGAATCATCGCTTTTTTCTTTGTCGGATTTTGTCTTTTTTTCATTTTACAAAATTACAATTCTTTACCGCAATGTTCACAAATTTTTAAATCTTCAATTTTTTCTTCTTCTGTTTCTTCATTTTCCTCTGTTGGAAATTCAGGTATATCCATTCCCCAAGCGATTAATTCTTCCTGAATATATTGATTAGCCAAAATATCCCAATCCCATTCACCGAAACCAACATTGTCTTTTACTATAAATTCTTTTTTCTGTTCATCTGTCCATCCTAATACTTGATTTATAGGTACCTCAAAAATACCCGCTGACTTCAATGCTTTTAATCGCATATTACCACCTAATACTATCATATTTTCATCAACGACCAATGGTCTTGCCTCCAACATTTCAGGAAATAATTTGATCGATTTTATAAGTTTTTTAAACTTGGCATCTGTAATGAAACGAGGATTTTCATCGTTCGGTTTTATGGATGCAATATTTACCTTTTTATACATTTATTATACTTTTTATGCAAATATGCGTAAAAATCCCATATTTTTTGGTGCATTTCTATATCATTATACGAGATACCCGACTGAAACGCTTGTCCATTTCTTACGCAAATTAGTTTAAATCCTTCTTTGGTTTTCTTGGGATAAATTTTTATATCGTTTTGAATGCACCAAGACATTGATTTATAATGATCAGGAGTTGTGTCGACAAATTTCCATTGATCCAATCGTTTTCGCTCTTTATCTTTTGGCATAATTAATAGCTTCATCAAGTACACTTTTAAAAAGAGTGGCACACATTGACAATCCTGTTATCTTGGTTTCTGTATCTGTGGCATCTTGCACACATTCTAAAAGTTCGTTAATGAGTTGTTTTTTATCTATCATATTTTTTTTTATTTAAAAAGGTACCTCATCATTTAATATTTTTTTTCTTTTATCCGGAATTATATCCAAAGAACGATAAACCCCACCATTTATAAAATCGGGTGCGGTATAAAACTTTCCTTGTTTTCCGTTTTCCTTCCGCTTTACTTTCTGAACGTGAATCGCAACTGCATCTGATTGATATTGTGTTTCTTGACCAAGTTCCCGGAATACTGTCAAACAATTGTAGGCCTTGTTAAAAAAATCTGCACTTCCCGATATATCATAAGGAGTCGGTATTTTATATCCGTTTTCGTTTTGCTCCATCTTCCGAGGATGGGCCACCAAAAATAAATGTGTATTTGTTTGCTGACAAAATTGCGTTATTTCTGACAACATTCGCCCAATATAAGAATGGTCTTTTTGATCGGTATGATCCAACATATTCCAAGGATCAATAACGCAAATATTAATTCCTTTTTGTAGGACTAAATCTCTGAATTTATCAAGAATGGATTTTAAAGTAAGATTTTCCAAATCTATTTTCACAAAATAAAAATGTTCCTCAATGAAATTCTTTGACGCATTTAAAATATTGTTATCACAATTCTTTTCGTTTAATTTATTTGCAATTCTTTTTATATGGCCCTCATATGGAAATGATTCCGGTGCAAACATCCCAATCCGAAAATCGTTTTGCAATGCAAGATTGCAGCAAATTTGATCAACAACATCCGATTTCCCTGAATTGGGGATTCCACTAATTAAACTCCATTCAGACAAAGCGATTTTTAAATACTCATCAGAAGATCCAAAACCGATTCCGTAATTTGTAATGCCCTTGTCATTGAAATTTAAAACATCATCCCATATATCATTGATGTTTACAATCCCCTCCAATGGGAAATTTTTAGGATTCAATAGGCATTCTTTGAGCGATTGCTTGCCTTCGCTTACAAGCATATCGTTGGCATCTTTATAATGCCCAAAATCAACGTATTTACACCGATGCTTTCCAAATCTCCTTGCAAGTTCATTTCTTAACGATAAACCCGCTTCATCTGTATCTGTACAAAGTATTATATCTTTTCCTAAAAAGTTCTTCCAACAATTGTCAAGATATTCCAACCTTTGATTTCCTTTTGATGCCCCATTTGGAACCGAACAAACCGAAAAAATACCTGCTTCGTGAACAGACAAAGCATCCATTTCGCCTTCCACGATGTAAATTGTTTTTAAATCTTTGATTTTGTCCAATCCATAAAAAATAAGTTCTGCCCCTGATGTCATTTTAAAATCCTTCCCGGCTGATCTGTATTTAATATTGGTTAATTCTCCATCACGATAATAGTTGAAATTTATCGCAGTCATTTTTTTATTGGCTGATGGAAAAAATTGAATTGATTCCGAAATCTTCCAATTGTCCAAAGTTGGTTTACTGATACCTCTTGATTCAAAGTAACTGATTACCTTTTCTGATAATGGTAAAATCGTTTCAATCGGCTTTATAAAATCCTTTTTTGCTTTGAATTTTACATTACCACTCCACCCACAATTATGACAATTATACAATCCCTTTGATAATGAAATGGATAACGGGCGATCATTTTTGTTTTTACGACTTTCAGAACATTTCGGACATTTTAATTTTTGGTTGTCCGAATTACCAATGGGATGAATCCCAACCTCAACGAATTCTTTCATTTTTTTTCTATTTTTTTTCTGATATAAATTTAAAACATTCTCATTTGAGATTGATGTTGTTTTAGTCTTTTTATTGCTGCATTATAATAATCTTCATCCAACTCACAAGCAGTTAAATCAAAACCTAAATTATGACAAGCAATCGCAATGCTTCCGCTTCCAAGATGTGTATCTAATATTTTATCGCCTTCTTTTGCGTATTTTATTAAAAGCCATTCGTAAAGTTTAACAGGTTTTTGTGTTGGATGTATTCTTTCGCCCATTGATGATTGTCTAAATATTTTTGCAGGTTTGTAAAATGATGTCCACGCCATCTCCCACATCGAAAAGTTATTATCTCCTTTCATTTTATCCCAACAGATTATTGTTCTTGTTGGTGGTAAATCAAAATAATTACCTCCCCATATTATTTGATTTTTTGATACTCTAAAAAGTTCGTCAAAATATTCTTTTGGGGGAACATTATCATCCCATTTGTTATCTCCAAATAAAGTATGAAATTTACATCCTTTATTGCCACCACTATAAATTTTTTTACCTAAACCATAAGGCGGATCAACAATAGCAAGATCAAAGTAATTATCTTCATACCTTGCCATCAGATTCATATTATCTTCGTTTGTTATTTTCATTTCTATGGAATTACAAATCTACGCTCAAATATCGCTTCAATCACTTGATTTCTCGTAATTGTGATATTATATGGATTTTGTGTTGAATTTGTAAGCACTCCAACCCATCTGACAAATCTGTATCCTTTCTCTGTATTTGGGATCGCAGTTAACGTTAATTGAGTTCCGTATGGATATTGACCTGAACTCTGCGAAACCGTTCCCCATTCATCGTTATTAGATGTTACCACTAATGACATTATAAACGGATTTGAACCCCCTGAAGATGTTTCCTGTAATTGGGTAATCTGTTCAGCTTGTTCGGTTGTTAATTCGACTAAATCACTTATTTGATTTTGCAGTTCTTCCAAAAATGAATCTGTTATTTGCTGCCCGGATGTAATCAGTGAATTTAAATCGGAAACCTGACCATCTATAATATTCTGTAAGTTTTCCAAATTTTGTGCAAATTCTAATTCCAATGTTATTTGGTTGATTTCAATTTGATCAATCAATTCTTGTTGCTCTGTAAATTGTGCTGACAACACCACTACCAAGTCATTCAATGCGTTTAATTGACTTTGAAATACTGTTTGGTTATCATCAATGGTTTCTGCTAAAATAGTTATCTGATTTTGCAGATTTGCGTAGTTAATCTCTTGTATTTGCTCTATGATGTTTACACTATATTCTAAGTTATCAATATCAGAATTTAGACTGTCAATTTCAATTTTCAAATCATTAATTTCAATTTGTAAGTTTTCGATTGATTCTGTCAAATCGTTAATCTGCTCAATGTTGCACGATGATAGTAATATTACTATCATAAAAATAATTTTTGTTTTCATTTTGTTTCTGATTTTAGTTTTTGAATATATAAAATTGCATCCATCAACTCCTCCTGAAGATGGTTTAAAAATGGCATAAAACCCTCTTTACTTTCCGCCAATGTTGTTCCGTATTTTTTGATTCCAACTTTACTCCTGTCTTGGAATTTTTTGACCACCGCTTCAACTATTGGATCTGTTTTTGTTTCTGACATATTATTTTTTTTTAAAACTATAAATATTTTTTCAATAAAATCTTTAAATCGGAATAATTTTGCAAAGTATTTTTATCATAAAATAAGATTAAATGATTGACCTTATTTTTCAATTTATATTTCTCCGCTTGTTCTTGATGGTTTTTTTTCGCCTGAATCTGATAATCCGTATTCATATTTTTGTAAGAAATCGGTTTTATTTGAATACCTAAAATCAATTTTTGCCCTAAAAAAACTTCAATATCTGTAAAGTAGTTTTGATCCGTTTCATAATTAGATTTTTTAAAAATAAACAATGGATGTTTTTCTTTTAATTTATCAATTATACGATGTTCATTTACCATTCCATTCCAAGTCTGACCAACTACCCGGTAAATCATATAATTTGAAGCATCTGTGAAATTCAATAAATGTTTATTCTGAATGTAATCCACAATATTTTTTAACGCCATCACATTTGATTGCTTCAAATAAAATACCTTCCAAGTGTTTTTATTTTGAATTTCAACTGTTTTTTTGAATTTATCAAACAGCATTGAACATTTACCAATCTTATCCGGGCGGAATAATTTGTTTAAATCCTTGTCACGATTTAAGTTTTGATAAATCTGTTTTTCTAAGTTTAATTTAAATTCTTCCATTTTTTCTAAAATATGTTTTTTCCAAATTTTTCTGCAAAGTAATCGATGTACTTAATTCCGTTCTTATTCTTGTCCCTTAGCTTGTGTATCGAAAAGAAATTATCTCGCCAAAAATCATCGTCTCTGACCTTTTTAACTATATAATAAACACGCCTAACATCATAACCATCCAACTTTTCCAATCTTGACAAAGTTTGCAACCATTTTACTTTTTGATTTTCGCCTTTTGGTTTAAATCGATCAGGAAACAAATCAATAAAATAGTCCAATGATTCTTTGACTTTATCGCTGAAATTGGAATCTTGGACATTACTTTTATTAATATTACTTTTAGTATTATAAGATATATTAGTATTAATATTACTTTGTATCGGATTCGCCGATTTCGGTCTAACCGTCGACGGTTTTGCCGTACTCGGTGTCGTATACGGCTTTTCCGTTTTCGGTTTATCCGTATATGGTTTTTTAATCGGCTTTTCTGACAAAATATAATTGTAACCGTAAAATTTGCCCTTTTTACGCATCTTAATTTTTTCGAGGTATCCAAACCCCACTAATTCATTTACCTTCGAATTTACCCCATCTCTGCCCTCTCTGAAGTGTCCTCTGATGTATTCAACGGACATATCAAAATCAGATTGATGGGAAAACAACCAACAATACAATCCCGTTGCTCCCATTGATATATTTTTTTGTCGAAATATAGCACTTGGGATGATCGTAAAATTGTCGAATTTTTTCGGTTTTATAATTTTATTCATTTTTTATCTGTAAAAAAAACCGGGAACAAAACGTTGAGGAATTTTGAACCCGGTTCAGGTAATAATAGAAAAAAAATATTGTGTCATCGCCTCAACTCGATGAGACAAAGATAAACTATTTTTTTTTCAACTTGTCTATATATGTTCTAAAATCGCCAAAACATTTTTCTATATTCTCCAAAGAAATATCATCGTCGCCATATTTTACAAAAAGAATATCCAACAATAAATTAAACTCATTTACTGTAACCAATCCAATGTATTCAAATTTATCATCATTAATTGAATGATCATTTTTTAACGATACCTTTTGTTTTTCTTCGGAATAATAAAAACGTTTTGTCATTTTTTCAAATATTTATCTATTTCGTTTTTCACTTCATCAAAATCATTTGACCAAATTGTTTCCCAACCATTGCCTTTCAGTTTATTCAAACATTTAATTTGGTTTTCCGTTGGCTTATTGCTGCCGACTTTTAATTCAATCGCTAATCCTGATTTATCTTCTTTCTGATGAAAAATTAATACATCAGGAACCCCGGAAACCCCTCCAAGAAATTTAAACTTGTATCTTTCAAATGGCGATCTCTTACCTTCATTTGGAACGTGAATGGAAAATACTCTTGGATATGCAGTTTTTAAATAAGTCATTACCTGATTTTGGAAATGATCCTCTTTGCCAAGGTATTTATGAAATGGATTTTTCAAATTTTGTATTTTTTTCAAACAAATTGATTCCAAATTTAAATATAAATCCAATAATGGCTGATCATATTCCATACAATCGTTTAGTTTATTCAAATTAACCATAACTGTT
>Ga0209535_1000445_pt1 | contig 29035 bp, 29 predicted proteins | sample LinPmetageLP28_FD_184041 | JGI IMG/M metagenome (GOLD analysis project Ga0209535, IMG submission 184041) | Marine viral communities from the Pacific Ocean - LP-28 (SPAdes) (version 2) | ecosystem: Environmental > Aquatic > Marine > Oceanic | place: Pacific Ocean | collected 2009-08-22
GTTCACTCGCCTATATATGTAACGGAGCTTCTATTATATCACTGTTCCGAAAGCCCCCCGCCTAGGCGGATACCGGTTATAAGGAACTGTCGTATAATATAGATATGAATAACACTACTACAGAATATACTTTTAAGGTCGGCGATAGAGTCGACAGTCAACACGGCGTTAGTACCATAACTGCAATTGAAGTTTGCGCCCCGGGTGAGAAATATGGCCATAAGGTCGAGTACGCTACGATGGCTCAGAAGGATGCCGGAATGGTTGTCATCGATATGGCAAATAAACACTGGGCTAGATCAGATCAGTTCGATGTCATAGACCTTGAGCCGAAGGCGAAAGAGTCAACGTTCGCTATTGAGAAGGGCGCCGATAACGATTATATTACTCTAACGTTAGAGAAGGCGAGAGTGCACGAGCTCGCTTCCGGAAGAGTTGCTATATTTTTCGAAGAGGTTGAGTGCGATCGTTTAGGTAGGTTTGCCGAAGCTATTAAGATAGATCGTATTACTAGTCAACAAGCCGATCGTATGGCAAGTAAGTATATGGACTCAGAAGAAGCTCTATTAGAAAACGATGGCGGTTTAACTGCTAATGCTCTATTAAGAGAGCAAGATAAGATAAACCGTATACATGATACATATGGCGATGGTAAGGGTTATGAATTTGAAGGATAGTATTTGATAGGTAGTGTGATGCGGAACCGTCTTTGTTATAGAGGCGGTTCCCTTTCTCAGATAAGGAACCCTGCTCAGAGAGAACCCCGCTGCAGAGAGGTAACCGTGCGAATATTCATCTATATCAGAGTGTTCCTCTTTACCGCAGAGCCCATGCTAATAATTTTTTTAGGAAATTTTTTTTCGTATTAAAGGGTACTGCTTTATGTTCCTATAATGGTTATTATCTTATTGAGGTCTTGTTCTATTTGATAACTGGGTATATCTTTGCTAGGCTCTATACTGGAACAAGAAGATAGCAACAATAATATTAATATATACTTCATATTTTTATTTATTGATTTATTATAGGAACTATTTAAATAACTATATGAGAGGTAAAGTATTGGAACAGAGTCATGGGGAACAGATCATTGACGGTCACTTAGGTGGATGTTCCATTGGCGGTGATGGAGGAACATACTACCCGCATATGTGGGAACATGTAGTAGATACATTAGATATAAAGAGCGTCTTAGATATGGGATGTGGTGTTGGTTATGCTGCTTCTTATTTCCAGTCATTAGGATGTTCTATTAAAGGTGTAGATGGTTCCGAGAAGGTAAAGGGTAATAGTATCATCAAGGAACATTTAGTTATCAATGACTATGAGAAAAAATCAGCATTATCTTCCAATGAGAGTTATGACTTATGTTGGTCATGTGAGTTTGTAGAACATGTAGGAAAAGAGTACATTGATAACTTCCTCAATGATATGGGTAAGTGTAAGTACGTTTTATTAACATATGCTAACAAAGGTCAAGGTGGTCATAATCATGTTAATGAAAATGATGAGTGGTATTGGGTACATCAGATGCAGAGATATGGGTACTTATTCGATAGAAAATTTACTAAAAAGCTTAGAGATATAGCATTCAAAGATATGATAGGTAGAAAGAAGCTAGTGGAACAAGGTAAAGCACTTCCTTTTACTCCTCACTTTACTGAGAGAGGTTTATTCTTCTCTAAGGTAATGTAACTTCGCCTCTTTCAATAATAATCTGACGATTATCTAATTGCTTCTGCGATATATCATCTTTACTCATACCAAAATAGGAAACTGCATATGCATTGTCTACTAGGAACGTATTAACATTTACACCATCTTTAGTAATAAGCTCTCCTAATATACGTCCATACTTACCGCGACTATCATCAGTTTTAGTCTGCAATATGATTTCGGAACCTACAGGACAGAACTCTATAACTTTAGCTGCTGCTAGCTTACCGAAGATCTTTTCCGTTTTATCAGATGTTCTTGATTCAGGAGTATCAATTCCATATAATCTTATACGCTGGTTCTTTAACCATACTTCAAATCCTAAATCAATATCAACGTCAACAGTATCACCATCGACGATTTTTGTTATAATAGCTTTATATTGGTACATACATTTATTTATATACTAAGACAATCTGCGACAAATCTGCGCTTTGTTAGGGGAAATCTGCGCAGCTTTTATAAATATTATTATGACGGAAAAAGAACTAAAACAACTATCTAAAGATGCTCTTGAAGAGTTAGGTCGGACCAGAGGCATTGAACTTGATAAAAGATATAATAAAGCTAAGCTAGTAAAACAGATTGCTTCTATGTATAAAAAGGAAGCTAAAGTAGAAACTTTTATATCTCTTAAAGAGGAAATAATTGAAGAAGAATTAGCTGAAGTTAAAGCTGTTACACCTCAATACCCATGGGGTGATCTCACTATAGAAGAAGAAGCAGCTAAAGAATTTATGAACGTTGAGGTTATTAAGAAAAAAAGAAGTTTATATCTTAACGGTCAAAACTCAGGTTATTAATAAAAAAATAAAAGAAAAGGATTAAATAATTATATGGCTATAAAAAGTTTTACACATATGATATTATCAGGTGAAATGATCGCTCACCATGAAGTAAATAATGTTTATCACAAAAATACTCTCACAGTACAAGTTGATCCAGTTACAGCAAATGATGCAGGTGGATTTACTAATCAGTCTCATACAATTGGTATTGAAAAGATAGGAGTTGCAGGTGGTAATAAAGCATTTTTCAAAACAGGAGAAACAACACCAATTTTACTTTACAATAAAAGAGATTTAACAGCAGATAAATTAGTTTATGGTACTGGAGTTGATCAAATATTTTACAGACTTAAAACGCATGACGATCGTCAAGTAGGTTCTAGAAAACATAAGAAGCAGATGACAGGTGATACAGTTATCGTTTCATCGTTCTCTGGAATTGAAATTGCAATTGCTGGCGTTGATGAAGATGGATTAGATGGAGCAGGATGGGGTAGTACATATACGCTAACTAAACCATCAGGACCTACAGCAGGTAGAATTGGTGCACCAGTTGTTGTCGAACAAACTTTAAGTGCAACCGGAAAGCCATATGTTGGACCAGAGCAAGCTAGACGTAGAACTTTAGGTTACGTATAATTTAAACCTTAGAAAAAAAACAAAGAACGCGACATTTACTTGATGTCGCGTTTTTTATAGGAACTGTGATATAATTAGATATATGTATTACCTAGATATTAAATATTCAAAAGATATAAAGGATAAATTTAAGAAATTAAAAATAGATATAAAAAAATTTGAGAATTTTTTACTTATGATACTTAATAATCATAAAGTTTCCAGAAAAGATTGGGTGTTTGAATTAAAGGTAAAAGGTATAAAAAGTCTAGGCTCATCATATTATTTTGGTCACAATGAAATGGAAGTTGGAATGCATTGTTCTAGTAGAAAGAAAAAAGATAGAAGGAGTTATTTTATACAATCATTCTTACATGAGTTTAGACATTTTGTGCAAGATAATTTAGATAGAGTATCTGGCAACAAGTTAGATTATACTGATAAAGATATACAGGCAGTTAATGAAAAGTATTGGGATAATAAATATGAAGTTGAAGCTAGAGAATGGGAAAAGTATGCTGAATCTTTTTTATTACTTTTAGATTAATTAGTTGGCCATAATCTATTTTTAACATATTCTATATCTTTCTTTATAATAGCTATATCAACTTCCAATTGTTTCATATTTTCTGTAAGAATAATTTCCCCAGAAGGTGTAATTAAATTAGATAAAAGAGTTTCAATTTGATCAACAATAGGAAGAATTTTTTTTATGTCTTCATTATTAGCCAATGCCATATACCTAATAGCTTGAGTTTCAGTTTCTAAATTTCCTATTTTTAAAAGTAATATTTCTCTATCCTTCTCATAAACTTCATTAGATACATATTGACTATTAAGCCATAAAGCAGCAAATGCTCCTAAACCAGCAAGTAAAAAAGTAGCTAAATTTAAATTTTCAAAACCATTACGAATGAAATTAATTGTCTTATCCATTTACAATATATTTAATCATAATAAATAATAATAAATGACATTCGATGAAAAAATAAATAAAATTTTTGAAGGTTTAAATCAATCAGCTATTGCTTATGATCAACAAAAAACTGGTAATAGAAATTATGTTAAATATAGACCAAAAGATGCTCCTTTAAATATATCATACCAAAAAGGAAATTTACCTACAGTGCAAGCATCAAAAATGGGAGCTCCTTACTCTACTAATGTAGGACCTATAAGTGATGAAGAGAAAGAGAAGAAAAAGAAGAAGTTGAAAAAGAAGAAAAAGAGTCTATAATTATATATGGCTAGTAAAACTTTTAAAAATATATCTTGGGATGATATATCTAATCTAGTAGGTGATATACTTTTAAAAATTAAGTCTGAAAATATAAAAATTGACTCTATATTAGGGATTGCTAGAGGTGGTATGATTCCAGCATCTATTATTAGTTATCAGTTAGAAAATAACTATTTAGAAATGTTAGGTGTTAGAACTAGAGACGTTAATAATACTCAGTTTTATGGAGATCCGTCTTTATTTGGTAATGTATTAGTAGTGGATGATATCAATGATTCAGGTAAAACTTTTGAAGAAGTTTCAAAATATTTGGAATACCATTTCGATAGAGGAGAGATAAAAAATATATATTATTCAGCTTGCATACAACGATCTTCTTCTAAATGGAAAAAAGGATTTTATGGTTCCACTTATAATAGTAAAGCATGGTATGTCTTTCCATGGGATAAACAATAAATAATATAGTGAAGAGCAGACCTTTTTATTTCGAAATTAAAGATATGATAACTCAGTTTATAGCTGCGTTTGATGATATAGTAATAGGTAGATTTAATAAACATAGAGAAGAAAAAGATAAGATCGAAGTTAGGTATGTTTATGCACCTAAACAACGAGTATTATATGATATTATTAATGAAAACAAAACTTTAACATTACCTGTTGTATCAGTAAACATAGGTAGTATTTCTAGAGATGAGACTAGAGTTTTTAATAAAATTGATGGATTTTTTTATCAAGGACAGATAGGAGGTCAAACTGTTTCAAGACATGTTAAAGCTCCTATACCAGTTAATTTAAATTTAGAAGTTTCTATATTATCGAGATATCAAACTGATATAGATCAAATTATAAGTAACTTTGTACCTTTTTGCAATCCTTATGTTATTATTTCATGGAAGGTGCCAGATAAATTTAACTTATCTAAAGATCAAGAAATTAGAAGTGAAGTTCTCTGGAATGGAGATATTAATTTAGATTACCCGACCGAGTTAAATTCCAACCAAAAAGCAAGAATAGTAGGTTCAACATCATTTACTATTAAAGGGTGGCTATTTAAAGATACGACTGATGATGTAGGTAACATTTATTTTGTTGATTCTAATTTTCATAATGTAAATGAAGTTACTAGCTTAGGTAATGGATTTTATTATGATAATTATGATTCATTGTCAAGTAACGATACATTTACCCATCCAACATCATCAGGATTAATAAATGAAGTTGAAACAATATCTGTATCTGGTAGTCCTACAGTAACAGACATCTTTTATGATAATATAAGACTTTTTGATAATTTAACTCTTACATCAGGTACTACAGGTAATGTTATTATAAATGGTTATGGATTTAATAATCTTCAAAATATATACTTAAGTAGTAATAAGTTTGAAAAGCTTTCTTCTGATGGTACTAATATAAATGATCATTTAGTAGAGTTTAAAGGGTTTACTAATAATCAAAGTTTTACAGGTTTTCAATTATCATCTTATAATGTTTTTGGTGAGAATGTAGTTTCATTTAATCTACCATCACTATCCGCAACAAATATATCTAATAGTTTAGATCTAAGTGCTAATAATAATTTTAATGTTACTTTTGTTTTATATAATACAGCTGGTTATGATTTAACTACGCAGACATTAGAATCTAATTCATTAAGCAGCAATAATACTTTACTTTCCTTTACAGTAAATTAAATAATAATATAGCATATGGCAAATAATAATCCAAATAATAATTTCTTTAAAAATATAGTTAATAAGTTACCATATCAAACTATGGATCTTAATTCAATGATTGAAGAGATAAATCCAAAATATAATACTTTTCAAAATACAGGTATACAACGAGCAGAAGCATTGTCTAAACAAAGTATTTTTTATAGTAATGATTATAATAATACTCCTACCGGTCAGATAGGCACTGATAATGAATATCAAAAGCTTGTTTATGCTAATGTTGATGAAAATAAGGGAGGTAGATTAAGAGATTATAGAGTTATGGCAGCTTTTGCTGAAGTAAGCGATGCATTGGATCAAATATGTGATGAATGTATTAATAAAGATAGCGGTGGTAATATAGTCAATTTATATTTTAGAAACTCTATTTTAACAGAAGAGGATCAAATTAAAGTAAGAGATGAATTTGAAAAATATATTGATTACTTCAATTTTGAAAATAAAGGTTTTGAATATTTTAGACAACTATTAGTTGAAGGTGAAATTTATTACGAACATATCATACATAAAAGCTATTCAAAGGAAGGCATTTTAGGAGCTGTTCAGTTACCGACTGATTTAATAGACCCTGTTTACGACAATATACAAAACATGATTACTAAAGGTTATGTTTTAAGAAAACCGGTTTTTGATCCTAATAAGCCTAATAAGATTGATAAATTTGAAATAATTCCAATGGATGAAAATCAAATTACTTATATTAATTCAGGTATATGGAATCAAGATAAAACTTTTAGATTACCTTTTATAGAAAATGCTAGACGTTCATATAGACAACTTTCTTTAGTTGAAGATGCTATTGTGATATATAGATTAGTAAGAGCTCCTGAAAGATTAGTCTTTAATGTTGATGTAGGTAATATGGCACCTCCAAAAGCAGAAGCGTATTTAAGAAAATTAATTCAAGAGTATTGGAGTAAAAAGACATTTGATCAAAATCAATCTGGTCAAGTACAAAAATTTAATCCTCAGAGTATGCTTGATTCATTTTGGTTTGCTAAACGAGCAGGATCAGAAGGTACATCAGTTACTCAATTAGCAGGTGGAGCAAATTTAGGTGAATTATCTGACTTAATGTATTTTGTTAATAAACTTTATAAAGCATTAAAAGTTCCAACATCAAGATTAAATCCTGATCAAGCTTTTTCAGATGGTAATGAAATATTAAGAGAAGAACTTAAATTTGCTAAATTTATAATTAGACTACAGCAGCATTTTGCAGAAGGATTAAAGAATGGGTTTATTACCCATCTTAAATTAAGAGGTATGTATGATGAATTAGGTATTAAAACTCCTAACGTACATCTAGAATTTAATGTACCTACTAATTTTTATGAGCTTAGAGAAAGTCAGAAATTAGAACTTAAAGCTACTAACTTCAATGCTTTAGCGAGTAATGAATTCGTATCAGCTACTTATGCTCAAAAAAGATATCTAGGTTGGGATGATAGAGATATTAAAGCTAATAGACAGTTCTTAAGAAAAGACGCAGAATTGCAATGGGAGTTAGGCCAGATTGGTGGTGGTGGACCTAATTGGAGAGATGATTTAGAAAATACACCTGCAGGTGGGCAAGCTCCTGTAGATGGTTCAGGTGGTATAGGACCAATTGATTCTGAAACACCTCCTGCTTTCGGTGGTGGACCTGCTGAAGTTGAACCTTCTGCTGATGCTATTCCTGAAGCTCCTCCTGAGCAAACAGCTTAATTTATTAAGCATGTTGTCTATAAACAACTATAGGGCGTGGACCTCTAAAATCTACTTCTATAACATCGTGACTAGCAGGTCTATTATGATTAATATATTCAGTTAATAGTGCTGGATTTTGCAATATATTTACATCTGAGTCTACTCCACCTGTATTAGTTGCTGATAATACAGGTACGGTTATAATTTTTACTTCGCCTCTTGCCATATAATTATTTAATAACTTGCAATGATTTTATTAAATATTTATGATGTCAAAATGTGAAATAGCACCAATATCAGGGTTTCAAAGCACTAATCTTAATAATAAAATTGATAGCTTCAATAGATTGGGAGATAGAATTTTAAGATCTTTAGGTTTTCCTTTTATAAATGTAGAGGTACATAGAGATCAATTATTTGAGAATATAAGCATATCTAATGAATATTTTAGTAAGTTTGCTGGATATACAAAAGAGTATCTTATTTTTGATAGTAATTTATATGTTAAAGATTACGGAATTAAGTTAGATGATTTATTTACTTTACAAATATCTGATACATTTAAACAACAAAAAGCATTAAAAACTCTTAATAAAGATTTTACAAAAGATATAGAAAGAGAAACAGTCTTTATATCAACATCAGGTATACCTGGATCTTTATTTTTATCTACATCAGCTCTTTCATCTACTTTTTATGATAATATTACGGGTGGTTATACTAGTATATCCGCTAATGATATTTTTACAAATGATTTTTATAATGCTATAACACAATTTACTAATAATGAAACTTTATCTAGTTTAGGTAATTTATTTATTGAAAAGAAACAGAAAGGATTTACAGTTCAAGGTTCATTAACTTCAGTGGACGGTAATGATAATAATAATTCTTCGTTTGTTAATAGTTTCGATTATGATTTATTAGATTATAGAAAAGTTATTGACGTTACTGATTTTACAGAAGGTTCAACAACTGGTATTAATACATTGTTTACAATTGAACAGACATTAGCACAACAGACTTATTTCAGTTATGCAATGGGTAATTACGGTTTTGATCTTATAAGTTGGTATACTTTGAAAAATTGGTTAGAAACTAGAGAAAAATTATTAGCTATTAAACGTTCCTACTCATTTGATCCTAGAACTCAAGTATTGAGAATGTATCCTCAACCAAATGCAAGTCAAAGTAATGTAAGATTTTTCGGAGTATTAGAATGCTATGTTGAAAGACCTATAAGAGATATAATTAAAGAGCTTTGGGTGTATAATTATGCCTTAGCATTAACAAAAATAACCGTAGGTAGAGTGAGAAGTAAATATACTGGCACGCAGTTATTTGGAGGCGGTTCTTTAAATGCAGAACTTCTTAATGAAGGTTTAGCAGAGAAGAAAGAGTTGGAAGAACAACTATTGACAGGTTCAGCACCTGGGCAAGGCGATTCAGATCCTCCTTTATTCTTTGTAGGTTAATTATTTTGCCTCAAAAATCTCAATTAATTTGTTTATAACTCCGCTTACATCAGTAACATCCACAGTTTCTGTAGTTTTAGATGCAGTTGTAGTTTTAGATGTAGATGATTCAGCTTCATAATCTCCATAAACATCGTCAACATCATCTATAGATAAATCTAATTCTTCATCTTCTTCAACTTCAACAGATTCATCAGTAATACTACTTACTTGCGTAGAACCTACATCAGTTAATATAATATTTAAAAGTTGATTAGTATATTTTTTTTCTTTCGATCTACCTACAAAATCTATTATTTCAGCTTGCGTAAACTTACCTTTTAAGTCTTTTATAGGATCATCATATGAACCGTAACATAAATGTGCTAGATATTGAATAGTAATATCTGCAGAATCTTTAATAAGATAGTAAGCGCCTTTCTTTAAAATTTTTACCCCAGTATCAGGTTTTAGTGATGCTAACTTAGCTGGTCTCATTAATTTACTTTGTCTAATTTTGCTATTAGATATAATTTTTTCTTCTAAAGTCATAACTATATTTAATAGATTTAAAAAAAAATTGATTTAAATATTATTATACAATGAGTAAAAATTATAAGCAAGGTATATATAAACCTATGAATGGTAAAAAATATATAGGTAAAGGTTACCCTACTTATAGATCAGGCTGGGAACTAAAATTTTTTAAATGGGCTGATGGTAATGATAGAATAATAAAGTGGGGTAGTGAAAATGTTATAATACCTTATTTGAATCCTATAGATAATAAGGTTAGAAGATATTTCGTTGACAATTATATTGTATATAAAGATAGTGAAGGTAATTTAAATAAGTTTTTAGTAGAAATAAAACCTTCTAAGCAAACTATTAAACCAAAAAAAACTCCATTTAAAAAAAATAGTACTATGCTTTATGAACAAAAAATGTATATTCAAAATATATCAAAGTGGAAAGCTGCAGAAAAATGGGCAGAAAAAAAGAAATGTAAGTTTATTATAGTAACTGAGAAAGAACTTAATATTAAATCGAAATAATAAATAATTAGATATGAACGATGAAGGTAAAATTTTAAATGAATATAAAAAGATTATAAATGAAAATTTAGGTTTTGCTAAAATGGTAGCTGATCAAGATCTTCAAAATAAATCAAATAAGTATAAAGCTGATTCCGATAATATTAAAGCAGATAAAAAGAGAAAACAAAAAGAATTTAATCAAAAATATTTTCCAACACTATCTAAGGCTCCTGGTAAGTTTAAAAAAGCATTTTCTAAAGCAATGTCATCCAAAGTTGAAATGAATAATCATAAAAAAACTTCGGACAGTGAAAAATAGGAACAATTTAATAAATAATTTAATATGGGACTTAATTTAATAGTAGAAACACCAGCACCTAAAGAGGAGTTTGAATATATCGTTGAAGAGGGTAACTCTAAAGATACTCAAAACTTTTTTATCAAAGGGCCTTATATGATGGCCGAAGGGGTTAATAGAAATAAAAGAATCTATCCGTTAGAAGAAATGCAACGTGAAGTAAAACGTTACGAAAATTTTATGGTAAAGACAGGCAGGGCAATGGGAGAACTAAATCACCCTACTACTGCTGATGTTGATCTTGAAAGAGCTTGCCATTTAGTTACAGAAATGTCGCAAGATGGTAATGTATTTTATGGTAAAAGTAAAGTTTTATCTACACCTACTGGTTTAATAGTTAGATCACTTATTAATGATGGTGTAAGAGTAGGTATGAGTTCTAGAGCATTAGGTCAATTAATACCAGAATCAGGTAATGATGGTATTAATAGAGTTAAAGATTTTAAGTTAGTAGCTATTGACTGTGTTGCAGATCCTTCATTTCCTAAAGCTTTTGTAAATGGTATTTTAGAATCAAAACAATATGTAGTTAATCAATACGGTCAATATGAAGAAATGTATGATAATTTTGAAAGAACAATTTCATCATTACCTAAAAAAAATATTGACTCATTTCTTAGAGAAAATATCTTGAAATTTATTAAAACTTTATAAATATTAATATGGCATCTAAAAAAGATATTAATTCAAAAGAATCTACTTTAAATTTTATTAAAAATGTAATGGATCGGAAATATAATAAAGCTAGTGTAGATTTATCAGACGTAATTAACAAAAAAATTCAACAGAGAATATTAAATAATAATATAAGAGTATTTTAACATGAGCACAATTAAAGATATATTAAAAGAAGCGACAGATGGAGCACTTAATGAAGAAGTATTAAGTGAAATTGAGAAAGTATTTGAATCTAAAGTAGATAGTAAAGTTCAAATTCACGTAGAACAAGCTTTAAATGAGCAAGATGAATTATATTCATCTAAACTTGAAGAGCTTATTGAAAAGATTGATAGTGATCATTCGGCAAAATTAACTCAAGTAGTAGAAGCTATCGATGCTGACAGAGCTAATAAATTACAAATGGTAATTGAAAAGTATGAAAGTGCATTAAATGAAGATGCAGATAAATTTAAAGAAAATTTAGTAGAAAATATTTCAGATTATATTGAAGTATATATTGAAGAAAAGGTACCTGTAGAAAGTATCCAAGAAGCAGTAAAAAATACTAAAGCAAGAAAAATTTTAGAAGGATTAAGAAATCATCTAGCAGTAGATAGTGCATTAGAGAAAGATGCAATTAAATCTGCAGTAGTTGATGGAAAAAATCAAATAAATGAAGCTAATCAAAAGCTTGAGTCTGTAGTAAATGAAAAAGTTAAACTACAAAGTGAATTAGATCAAACAAAAGCTAATTACATTTTGGAGCAAAAAACTTCTGACCTAGATCAAAGATCTAGAAAATATTTACTTAAAGCAATGAAAGATAAAGATCTTGAATATATTCAAGAGAATTTTGATTATACTTTAAAGCTCTTCAAGAAAAAAGAGCAAGACAGACTCGAGAATTTGAAAGAAGAAGCTTATAGTGAGACTCCAAAGGTAGATAGAGTAGTGTATGAAAGCACAGAAGAGCCAATTAATGAAAATGCTCAACAACTATCTCCTTATATGAACGAGCTCTCTAAATACTAATTTTAAAGGAAACATTAGTAGTTTGTAGTAACCTGGGTGAGAATCCCTTGGGGTCGATAAAATAAAGGAAAATACAACTATGAATTCAATTAGACCTACACAGGCTTATATAGATGAATCAAGAGCTTCTGCATTGTTAGAAAAATGGGCTCCAGTTTTAGATTACTCTTCGAAATCCGTTGCTCCTATTGAAGATAGCCATACACGTTTAAATACTGCTATGCTATTGGAAAATCAGGAAGCATGGTGCATTAACGAAGCTGGTCCTAACTATAACCCATCATCAACAAATGCTGCAGGTAGAAATGGTGCATTTGGAGGAGCTACCTCAATCGGTGCTTTCAATTCAGATCCATCAGGAACACCTGGTAACGACTCATATGCTTCTGGCGATGCTCGTTTACCAAAAATCTTGATTCCAATGATTAGACGTACTTTTCCCGAGTTAATTACAAATGAAATCGTTGGTGTTCAACCAATGGCTGGCCCAGTTGGTCTTGCATTCGCTCTACGTTACCGTTATACAGGTGAAACCCTTGGTAATGGTGTAGACGGAGGTAGTACAACAGGTGCTGGAAGTACTCAACCTGCTGGTCAATCAGGTGCTATTACAGACGTAGCTGGTGTTGAAGCCGGTTACCAAAGATTAGCAACTGCTTATACTGGTACATCTGCTTCATTCTTATCAGGTAATACTGATTTCGGCTTTGTCGATGATGACAAAGGCGTTGCAGCATTACTAAGAAACTTCGAAGTAACAGGTAATATCCCTTCAATGGAAGTTTCTTTCGAGAAAACTGCAGTTGAAGCTGGTACAAGACGCTTAGGCGCTCGCTGGTCAGTTGAACTTGAACAAGATCTCAAAAACATGAATGGTATCGATATCGATACTGAATTAACAAATGCAATGTCATATGAAATTCAGGCTGAAATCGATAGAGAAATGTTAATGAGAATGATTCAAGTTGCACTTAACGCCGGATCAGGTCAAGGTTTCTCCATCTGGAGTCCTTCATCTGCAGACGGTCGTTGGTTAGTTGAACGTAACCGTGACTTCTATCAAAGATTAATCGTTGAAGCTAACAGAATTGCTGTACGTAATCGTCGTGGAGCTGCAAACTTTATTGTTGCTACTCCTCGTGTTACTGCTATCCTTGAAATGCTCCCTGAATTCCAGTGGGTACCTGTTCAAGGTGATGTAAATACACAACCTGTTGGTGTTGCAAAGATTGGTAATCTTGGTGGACGTTTCAATGTTTATCGTGACACTCGTACAGATGCTCAAACCATTGGTCAAAATGGTTCAGCTGGAGTACGTAGTACAAGTCTAGAATATGCATTGCTTGGTTATAAAGGCCCAGAATTCTATGATACAGGACTTATTTACTGTCCTTACATCCCAGTGATGGTTCAAAGAACAATTGGTCCTAATGATTTCGCTCCTAGAGTTGGTTTACTTACACGTTATGGTGTTGTAGACAATATCTTTGGTGCAAATCTTTACTATCACGTTATCATTGTAAAAGGACTCGGAGAAGCGTTTACACCTGGTACAAACAGTGTGTACTTTGCATAAAGTAATCTTAGTATCTTTACAGTCGGAGACCTGGTTCATAAGAGCCAGGTCTCTTTTTGTTAAATGGCTGCGAAGGCAGGGATCGAACCTGCGACAAAGTGATTAACAGTCACCTGCTCTACCGCTGAGCTACTTCGCAATATTATTGCTTACTAGTCTTAATATGAACAGCTTCAGGGTCTATTAGATTAGCTGCATACCTATTAATAAGCTCTTGACTTGAAGCTCTAACAGGGTTAATATCAATACCACCTCTGCGTGCATATAAACACATTACTAAAAGCTCAGAAGGGTCAAAAGCATCTTTTAATCTTTTATAAAAACACTCACATATCTCTTCATGAAAATGACATTCATCTCTATATGAAATTACATAATTCTTAATACTATGAGCATCAATAGCATTTTTTGATTTAATATAAATAAATACATCTCCCCAATCCGGTTGAGAAGTAACACGACAATTACTTTTTAAAAGACCAGAATAAAATTTTTGCTCTAGCGGTTTATCTCGTTGTATAGCTTCAAGTAAACTAGGATCTTCAGTATATTGAGTATATACATAATCTTTATAATCTTCTAATAGATCTACATTAAGATAATCATCAATATCCCACTCACTATTAGGACTATCAAATTTCATATTAACACGATCACCATCTTGAAATTTAACTACAACGGTTGTTTCAAGTAAGTTGCTTAAATCTTTACTCGCAGTATTTTCAAAACTTTCAATAGCTATATTTTTATCTGATGCCATTTTAGTCATATTAAATGAATTAAAATATAATTTTATACTTTTACTCTCAACAATATATTTACTTGAGCAAGGATATACGCATTTAGCTACACCAGTTACTGGTCTACCATTTTCCAATAGAAAAGAACATTCATATGCATTCCATGTATCAGAACCTACAAAAGGTAAATCATCATCGAATATATTAAGATATTCTCTATTATTACTACGAGGCTCTTTTACAAGCAAGTTATAATCATACGTACTCTTATATTGAGACGTTTGACCTAAATGTTTACTAATTCTACTATTATCTAATTCTTTATTTGCCATAATTATCAAAGTTATTATATATTATTTTTACTCTATTTTCAACCGTACCATTAAGTCTAACTACATTAATATTATAATGTTTAAAACTTTCTTCAAATAATTTTACTATCATATCCCTAAATTCTACGTTTACACTTCTTTCACCATCATCCTTTAAAGGTATATCAGGTTCAGTATAATAAATTATATCTACATTACCTATAATTTTATTTGTTAATAATTCTGCATATTCAGCTACTTCTTTACTAACTTTACCTTTATTATAAAGATAAGTAGTATAAACTAACCCATCCAATATACAACGATCCATTAATGTATTATTTTTTTTGTATTTTAAATAATTAAGAAAATGACCATTTAATATCGCTAATTGAGTTATATCATCACCTTCTTCATTAATTTTAAGATTATAATCTTTCTTTAAAGTTCTAGTTAGTTCTGTAACAAAATTAAATCTACGAAATCTATCATCAGTTTTAATTCTTTCAAATAAAGTAGATTTACCTGTACTTTGAGCTCCTGTAAAACTAATTACCATAAATTATTTTTTTAAATTGTTCAACATTATAAGATATATTTTCCATTTCAGTATCAGTTACTTCATGATCAATTAAATCAGCAAGTTTAATAGAAGGTTTATCCTCCAATCCTAGATCACCATTATATCTAAGTTCCTTAATACCACCTACAACAGGATTTGAAGTATCTACTGACCTAATCGAATAATCATTTCTATATAGGCTGAACTCTTTAGCTAATGAACACCCTAATAAATGATGAGGCTTAAATTTATTCCATACACCTTCACGTTTTAAATCATTTATAAAAGTATATCTACCAGATGAATATCTTTCTAATTTAGTTTTGCCTACCCCTGTAGCTATATAATAACTATAATCGAAACTAATTGCAATATAATCAGCATTTTCTGACATATATTTATAACAATCTAATAATTCATCATACGTTTTACCTTGCACCACTCCTATCTTTAAACCAGGTAAATCAGGATATTTTTTAATAAAATTATGAAAACTATGGATTGTACTATAGCCGTCTTCTAATACATCAGGCACTATATAATAATTAGGTTGAAGTTCTTTAACGTAATGAGCAAATTTATCTGAATCAAATGATTCACCTAATTCAAAAATACTATTATCTAATAAAACTTGTCTACCTACTTTAACACTAGTTTTAAAAAAATTATAATATTGTGGATGCGTTTCAAATAAATGAACTAATGCATAATCATAATCATTATATTCACGCGACTTATCTAATATAGAAATTGGACTTTCATGAGATACTAACATATATATATTATAGCTTATAAACGAAGCTTTTCAAGTAAATATTTTATATGGAATTAGATTATACCGTAACGTTAACTAAAACAGCTAATAAAGCTGAGTTGTTAAGTGCATTTGAAATAGATTCTACATCTGAAAATCATATAGATAGTAATATAATACCAGATAGAACTATTTATATGCCTATTTCTGGTAAGCAAGATTGGAATAAGAGAACATTTCATATTAAATTGGAATCAGAAGAAGTTGATAAATTAAAAAATCATCCTGATGTAATAGATATTGAACCTCCTCTACAATTTGATGATAGCTGGATAGATACAACACAGTCTTTGCAATACATTAGATATCAAAAAAGTTTTGTTTTAGATAGAGATAATTGGGGATTGATAAGACATTCCAGACCTACCTTAGATGATGTTTCAACAGGTGTATTAAGTGCAGGTGACACTCTTTCCGCTGTTGATTATGTTTATGAATATGATGGTTCTGGTGTAGATTTAGTTATTCAAGATGCCGGGGTAGTTGATTGGGATCAAGATGAATTTACCGATTCAAACGGTAATAGCAGATTTGTCCCGTACAATTGGGCTCAAAATTTTCCGACAGATGTTCGAGTTGCAAATATTTATTCTAATAATAATTTTCCTGAAGTATATAACGTTAAGAATTATATAAGCACCCATGCTACCCAATGTGCTTCGATCGCGGGTGGTAAAAGATTCGGTTGGGCTAAAGGCGCTGCTATTTATAGTTTACCAATGAATGTAGTAAAATCTGCTTATTATCAAGATGCAATAAGATTGTTCCATGAGGCTAAAGTAGCAGCGGGTAACACAAGACCTACTGTAGTTAGTGCAAGTTGGGGACCTAAAGGTTATGCAAAATTTATAAATGCAATTAATTTTAGAGGTAATTATGTAACAGATTTATCCTGTTTTTCAGCTTATCAAGCTTATGAATTTGATGGTAGAAATAGAAATGATGGCACAAAAAATTATAAATACGGTGTTTTAGGAGACATGTCTGGTAGATTTAATGTTTATTCTAGTTTTTTAGCTGCTGAAACTGATCAATTAACCGATGCTGGGGTATTCTATATAAAAAGTGCAGGTAATCAATCACAAAAATTAGATGTACCGGGAGGTTTAGATTATAATAATTTTTTAAGAGGTAGTAATAATGCTAATAGTAGTGTGGTTTTAAAAGGTAACATTATGTATTTTAATAGAGGTGCAGGTAATATATCTCATGATACTATAGTTGTAGGTAATATAGATACAATTGTACAACCTACATCCGGTCTCAGTTCTACTGATCCAAGAGAAACTATAGCATATTCATCTGATAAAGGTCCTAGAGTTGATACTAATGCAGCTGGTACACATATCCAATGTGCTGATATATCACTTGAAACCCAAGATTTTTATATTGAGGAAGGTTTAAAATCTTCAAGAACCAGTAACGGGATAGTTAGTAAAACCGGTACATCATTTTCAACACCTCAGGTAGCAGGAATGACTGCTGTTGCGTTATCTAGAACTGGTTGGACTCTTTCAGCTATTACCCCAGGTAAAATGAGAAAATATTGGAAAGACGTTTCTACATCAACTAATAGTTTAAGTGATAATTCAAGAACTGCAGTAACATCTCCAGCTTATATTACTGGTGAACCTGCAGGAGATTTTTTTGCGAATAAACAAGGTGTATTTGGAAGTACATCTGTACCGTTTTTAAATACAAGGTCTGGTACAGATCCTTCAACAGTAACTGCTTTAAGCGCGCCATCTAATACTGATCCTACAGATACAGGTATCCTTATTTCAAATAATAGTTTTGATTATACAAAAACTGCATTCAAACATAAACCTACTCAAGCATATAGATATTATAAATTTGTTCAATATAACGATTTAGCAAGAACTGAATTTGGTGATAAATTTTTAACAAAAATTGAATTAGGGTATGAAGGTGGTAAAAATGTTTTGGATAATTTTCCTAGTAATCCTAATCCAAATGATATAAATTGGACTTATTTAGGTAGTAACATTTATAAATATACCATGGTTAATTGGGAAGGGTATACAATATCAATACAAGGGGATATGCCTACGATAAAAAATTCAAGTGGACCGTCAATCGGTGATTACGGGTTTTCAATAACTAACGCTTTTGATGGAAGTACAGGTTTTTTTACTATGCCAAGAAAGTTTGGATATTATTTTCCGGATTCAAGTGTTGATTTTCAGACCGACGGACCTCCTAGTACTGAAGCAGATGTAGCAATAACAGTTGATGCAGGTAGAGAAGTTTTAATTGACACGGTAAGGTATACACATCCCGGTGCAGCCGTACTTACGCCACCGACTTTAATTGACGTATTAGCTAGTAATAATGGAACAGACTGGACAAGAATAGCTAATATAGTATATCCAACTGCACAGCAAGATATGGGATTTAGTGGAGCAATCAATCCTATTGAAGGTATAACTGATAATACATATTTGCAAGATAATAGTACTTTTGTTGCAAATAGAACACAACCACTTTCTATAGATTCTGGATCTAATGCATCGGTAATTAATGTTACCCCTGGAGAAGGTATTACTAATCCTAATCCTTCGGAAGATCCCCCTGAAGAAACTACCGTAACAGGTATTTCTGGAGAGAGAAGTGTTGATCCTAATGACCCTAGTGAAATACAAAATACTGAAATAGCTGATGAAATATTTTTTCCAGCAAAGCCACAATTTACTATAGAAGGTGAATTTTTATCTGAGTTTACTGACCCAGCATCAAAAGCTACTAAAGAAATAGTACCATCATTAATTCAAAATTATTCTAAAAAAAGAAAATTAAATTTAGTTACTAATCAATTTGATTTAATAAAAGGAGATATAATGATGAAGATTTGCAATACAGTTGATCTATTATTAGCAGTTAAATTAGGGTTAAGAAACTTAAGTGATTTAGAATTAGAAGATTTAGTTAAAGGAGGGTTTGATAATTTAGCTGCAGGTTTAGATGATTTCTTTGAAGATTTTGAAGAGTTAGGAGATGAATTAGCTTTACAATCCTTAAACGTTCAAAGAGAATTAGTACTAGAAATTCAAAATATAAGAGCTCAATTGGAAACAGCTTTTGAAATAGTAAATTTAAATGCTAATCCACTTGGTACTATATTTGATAGTATTCTAAATCTACCTAATAAAATAATAAGAGAATTATCACTAAGCCCTGAAAAATTAGAAGAATATTGTGCTCAACAAGCAGGTATTTCTATTCAAGCTTTGATTAATAAAGCAATGAATCAAAAAAGTATTTTTGGGTTATCACGAAATCAAGAATCAATTTTGAATAAACATAAAGATCTTTTAAATAAAGATAACTTAACTGAATTTGACAACGACAGCCCTTACTATTAATGAAAGAATACAACAGCATATACATTGGAATAGTTTTACAAAATAATGACCCTGATAAAAGAGGTAGGGTTAAAGTTTTTATACCACATATATCAACAACAGTCTATAATAAATGGATTGAAAAAAATACAGACAATACATTTAGATTCATAGGTGAAAATGTTGATAAAAATTTAACACCTATATTAGAAGATTTAAAGATAATATTACCTTGGGCTGAAATATCAGCACCATTAACTAGTGAAAATACTAGTGGTAGGTTTAATAATAATTTTAATAAAGGTTTTGTTTCAGATTCTAATTTTACTGAAAATTATGTCGATAGTTTATCATCAAATGCTCCAGGAGAGTTTTATGAGAGAAGTAATAATAGATTATATGATGGATTTTCTGGAGATAACAAAAATGTAAATAGACCTAACCCTTATTCTTATATGTATAAGCCTAATGTTTATTCAAACAAAGCTAAAGGTAGTTTTGGTATACCATCGGTAGGTTCACACGTATATGTATTTTTTAGAGATGGTGACCCTAACTTCCCAGTGTTGATGGGTGCTAGCTTTGGCAAATCTGATTGGTCAGGTATATATGATTCTGACTTAGATTACCCTAATAAATTTGAAAATGATGCTAATGATGGAGAAAATGAATCCGGTGCTGATATCAATGTAACTAACTATCGTAATAAGTATGTACTTAACCAAAAAGGTGGTGTATTTGAGATAACAAACTCTGATCTTAACGAAAAAATAAAATTAACTCACTATTCAGGCTCATTTAAAGAATTTAATAATAATGCTAATATTGAATTAGCAACTAAAAATGATCAAAAATTAGTATTAAATGATCAATATAGTACAGTTCAAGGGTTTAAAAATGAATATGTTGGTAAAAATTATGATGAAATAATTTTAAGAGATAAATTTAAAAAGATTGGTAATTTAGATTCTACTTATTTTATAAAATGGAAAAATGAAATTGCTCCTTTACAGGATAATAAACAATTATTTGAAGTTAAAAGAGCTTTACCGAATAATACATATGATGATAGTGGTAATATTATTATTAAAAGAAATAGTTTAAATCAAGAAAGAATAGGCGACCCTGATTCAGATAAACCTGGTTTCAGAGATTACCCAGTAACAGATGGTACGTTAAAATATAATACACTTGATGGTATAGATAATACAGCTACTAATAGTTTAGGAGGTACTTATAGTAATGTTACTAATAGTAGTAGTAATATATCAATGCCTAATACAAATGATAATTCAGCAACTGATAAAAATCCATCAAATGATCAATGGTTAAGTTTAAATGATAATGAATGGGGAGCTGGTGGGATAGGTAAAAGCGTTTCATCTCAAGATGGTGATTGGGAAATAGATAAAAGAAAAGAAGGTTTAAAAGATTTAATTGAAGAAAGAATTAGTAGATTAATAAATGCTGAATTAGAATTAGGTATAGGAGGAAGTGAAATAGTTGAAATATCTAAACATAAACTTGAAACTATCGGACCTGTAATGAATGATTATGGTAGTATAAGAGTAGATGATATAGGTAAATTAACTAGTAATGAAGTAGTTATAGATAGTAATTCAGTTTATGTTAATAAGAAAGGTACACCTTTAATTGAATATGTACATGTTCAAGATTTACCGGGAGGTAATTCTACTTTAAATGTTGCTAATAGGTATAATGTTATGGTTGGTGCAGGTGGTTTAAATTTAAAAAGTTATGGACCAACTAATATATCAGGCACTATAACTAATATAGCAGGTGAACAAATAAACTTAGGATCAAATAATGAAATTAACATAGATTCAAAGGTAATAAATATAAGTGCTGAGATATTAAGATTACGTAACAAACGTCAGAGACAAGTGCTCATCGATAGTAATTTAGGTGTCAATAAAAACGTAGTTATAGGTGGTGGGCTACACGTAGAAGGTGAGACCCATTTACAACACGTGACTGCTCCTAGAGAGTTTCAAGAAACTGAAGTAACTAGAGTTTTTGCTAAATTATTAAGTGGGTTATCTTTCAATGCTGACATAGCAGGTGTAGGGTCTGGGAGTGGTGTATCCAATAAAACAATTACATTAGTCGCTAATAGTAATGATGATAAAGTTCAATGTTATGATCATTCACATTCTTTTGCTAACTTACCATTAACTTTAAAAGATAATAGTGGAGATGTAAGAGACGATGCTAAAGATTTAAATACATCAACTGAAAGAAAAACTGCAACAGTAAGAAAGAATAGCAAGAAATAATTATTCTGATGTTTCTGGAATGTATGGGTAACCTTTTACTGCTTCATAATAAGGGCCATAAATATCTAATTCATGATCTTCTATATTCAAACCAAACGAAGTACAACAATCATTTAAACTGTCAAACCAAGTCCAACCACTAACTGGGTATGTATATGACCCTGAATTAGCTCTTAATAGAGTATTCCCATCTGGAAATAAAATTTGTTTTTTAGCATGAAATAACATTACACGACCTGTTCTTTCACTTGTTTCATACATGTAAAATCCTTCATAAGTGCTTGGTGATATAGTTTCAGTTGTCATATTATTAATTATTTCTTAAGTTGTTACAGTCCACCCTTTACCTGTTGCAATTGCTAATATATTAGCTGGTAATTCATCTGCATAATTATTATTAGTTAGAGTAATAGTTTTACCACTTACTGTCTCTAGATATCTAAATATATTTTCTATTTCAGCAACATTTAATGGCATATATCTTAAACTTATAGTTTCACTAAATCCAGTTTCATCACTTGATAATCCAGGGAAAGTAAAATGATTAATTCCATTTGCACTAGAAAAGGTCCCTGAATAATCTCCACTATCATTAGCAGCATTAAATGGTAAACCAGAAATAGATTTTAATGCAGTATTATAATAAAACATTTGGTAATACTCACCATTACCAAATGTTTCATTGACATTAAAACCTGAAAAAGTAATTGAAGTTAAATTCCAGTTGCTGAAAAACATTCTATATATTGCATTACTGTTAGTTAAAGTATTAGGACTGACTTGCATAACTGGATAATTTTTAATACAATAATTACTGTTGAAAGTATCTTGAGCATCAGAAAGTCTAGTTAAATCGAAATAACCTCTATCATAATATCTTGGATGTAATTCAGATACGTTATAAGTTCTATAAAAACCTGTACCACCTACATCTGCACGGTTATTAAGTTGCATTACATCCATACCTAACCACGGTAAAGTATGTAAAGTATATCTACCTACACTTCTTAACATACCGTCCGTTCTTATAGTATTGGTACCTTTTAATGAATCTTTTAAATCTAATAAAGAAAACTCATTAAAATCTTCTAAATAGGTGTTATTACTAAATAAACTTCTTAAACCGTCACTAGCGCTACCAATAGTATTTGCTTTAAACCCTGTAGGTACTCTGCATAAAGCTGCACATTCTTGAAACATATAAGCTACTTTTATATCACTACCAGTTGTTCTAACTGGTAACTCAGGTATATATTTCAATTTATAATTATATCTAAACATATATCTGTAGTCTGAAACGTTAGCTAATTCAGTTATTGTGCCGCGGCCTGTAAATAATCCTTCAGGTAAATATGTCAAATTATAGCAATAATCGAAACAAAGGTAAAAACTACTACTATTCCAAAACCAATATCTATCTGGATCAGCAAAATCATCAGGTATTATTTTAAGTTTCGTGCAAAATCTAAACGCTTGAGAATGTGATTCTGTTGTATCTACATGCATATAAGGTACATGTGCTATATCTTGTAAAACTTGCATACCACCATAAAGTGCGGTTTGGGCATTGGTTAACCTATTACTTGAAGTATTATATAAGCCTAATCTTTCACATAGTTTATGAGGCCGTGCACCACCACCCGTATCAAAACTTGTGGCTAGAGATGAACTCATTGCTATGTCTAAAAGATTAGAACCAGATCTACTATGTACAGAAGTAAAATCTGGTACAAAAGGTCCATCTTTATCAGTACTTATTTCAGTAAATTTATTAACTGAATTAGTCGGTACACATGATAACATAGCCTGTCTATAACCTCTAAATTCAGTATTAGAAGGTAGATCATCATAATCATATACATGATAAACAGATGACCCTGAAGAATACGTATCAATTGTACCATCACCCCAATCAACTGAAAATGTGCCGCTATTATTAACGTCAGCATGTAATGCTACATTATTAATTGCAGATAAAGATATAGGTCCAGAGAGTTGATCTGAAAACTTATTACTACCCGGATTACCATCTGGTGGGTCAGGAAAGATTGCAACAATTGCTGTAAATATTTCTGTTACTGCTGGGGTGAATGTAGCTATATCTATAAATTCAGGTGGTCTTTTATATAAAAAATTTGCTGATACTGAAGTAGATAGAGGAGCTACTATACTTTGTCTTGCTAATGTCATTCTAAATTACCTCCTAAAAATGCATATTCTGGTGTTTTATAAACAATATCCGCTTGCGCATAAATTATGTTTAATTGATTCCTGTCCTGATAACTATTTAGACCGCTTAAAGGTGGTATATTAGCTACTGTACCATCTGCTGGCGCAAAAACAATAGGAGCTGATCCGTTATCTTTTATAAATCTTACTGAATAACCAGATATTAAACAAGTAGCAGTTACATTTATTGTACCTCCGCCTGAATTAAGAAATATAGTCTTCCCATTATCACTTAACGCTAATGTAAATGATGATGTACATTGATCATGACCTTCACCATTACATGATACCTTAGAAAATGTACCACCATGACCAATAATATTGCACTCAGCACTTAGATTGTTAACAAAAGTATGACAATTAGCTTGTGAAATTAATCTAGTACCTATAATATGTGAATCGTCATGATTAACAGTATTAAATTGACCACCTATAACAGTACTGCGTGTACCACACATAAAGTTTCTATAACCACCAAATATACCTCCACGTGCTGATAATGCGCAGTTATAAACGCCTCCTACAACAGCTGAATATTTCCCACCAGCCCCTATGTGACTGTAACCAAGGCCGCCAGCAAAGGCTCCTCTACCAAAGTTACTAGTAAAATTTGCTGCGGTGAAGTTAGTACATCCATGACTACTACTATATAATCCAAAAACAGCTGAACTTTTTCCTAAATTCGTATTTCTTTCTCCATTTATAAAACCAGCATATGAGCAACTTCTATTATAACTGCCACCAAAAACTGTTGAATGGTTACCAATAGCACAAGAATAATTAGCTGCAAAATTGATTGAACCGATACCATCTGCTTTCCTATTAGATCCAGTAGCAGGTCCCCCACCTATAATTGAATTTTGACCTCTTGCAGATACAGAATCATTGGATGATCCATTTATAGCTACAGCATATGTCCCCGACACCTTCATTTTTTTACCTGTTATAATCGTATTATTAGAACCATGTAAAACATTTTCAACACCATTTAATATAACATTTTTAGTACCTGCTATTATACTATCACCACTATTTACTATATTACCGTTAGTTTTTATATTAGCACCTACTAAATCATGAGCACTTAAACTTCCACCAGCGCTAATATTATTAATTACAGTTACACCTGTATCTCCAGGTGTACCTGAAACGGTTAATTTGCTTACCGGAGATGTTGTACCTATACCAACACGTTGTGTGTCTCTATCAATAGTCATAATAGTATTATTAGCACTACCACCACCGTTATAGTTATCATCAAAGTACATACGGTTATTACTACTATCGTATCTAATACCCATACCCGCTTCAAAAGGATCAGTAGTAGCAGCATTATCACCAAATAAAAGTTGTGAACTAGAAGTATTACCATTAGGTCCTAATATTAAAAACGTCTGTGCAGCTGACGCATCGCCTATCTGAAAGTTAGCTACAGGTGAAGTTGTACCTACCCCAACTTTACCTGTATCATTTATAGTCATTGATTGTGTCATAGCACCATCAGCAGTTACATTTTGCTTATTAAAAAATTGTAATTCTCCTTTAGCATTAGTACCAGTTCTTTTAAATATTATACTTGCACCGACATCAGTAGTTAGTTCTGATATAAGAAATCCTATTCCTACTCCTTCGTCGTTATCATTATTAGGGTTTCTTAATAGTAGATGATAATTTTCAGGTTCGTCTGTATCAGTTAATGCATTTATAGTACTTTCAACCTGCAAAGGCAATATAGGAGAATTTGTACCAATACCAACATGACCGTTGCCAGAAAATCTAACTTTTTCACCTACCGTACCGTTATTTGTAGTAAAGAAAGATAATCCATAATCATTAGTACCTGATTCTCCTTCATGTCTTATTAAAGTTCTTTTAGAAATAGATCCATCAGTTACAAATTCTAATCCTGGACCGGCGGTATCACCTGTACCAATTAATGAAACTCTTGAAGCAAATTGCACCCCATCATCGTGTAATTTTATTGCTCTTGTCTGATCATATGCTGGTGTAGAGCCTCTAGATATTGTATTCGCAATTACAGCATTACCATCTACTGATAACCCGCTCATAGACATAATATTTGCTGAGCTTATAGGTTTTGTTGTAACATTACCTCTATTTGTTACAGTTTGTAAAGTATCAGCTTCTGCACTAGTGCAAACTAATAACCCACCTGAAAATAATCTATTACCAACTATATCATTAGCACTCAGATTATTTGATGATGATATTATGTTGGTAGTTGTATTACCTCTTGTAGTAACTGTCTGTAATGTATCAGATTCAGAAGGCACTGAAGTGCAAACTGGTAAACCGCCAGAAAATAATTTATTACCAACTATATCATTAGCACTCAGATTATTTGATGATGATATTATATTAGTAATAGTATTACCTCTTGTAGTAACTGTCTGTAATGTATCAGATTCAGAAGGCACTGAAGTGCAAACTAATAACCCACCTGAAAATAATCTATTACCAACTATATCATTAGCACTCAGATTATTTGATGATGATATTATATTAGTAATAGTATTACCATTAGTGGTTACACCTTGTAAGGTTTGTGTTGGAAAAGATGTACATACTCTATTACTACCTTCAAATACGTTTACACCAACTACATTATGAGCTGATAAATTACCTGTAGCACTTAAATTACCAGTTACATTAAAACCTGATAATTCAAACCCAATATCTAAATTAGTTGCTGATAATATATTATGAGCAAATATAGTATCAGCTTCAATCCTACCGTTTGATGAAAGTAAACCTGTTATAGTACCACCTGATAGAGGTAAAAAATTACCACCATCAGACTCAATATTAATACCTAAATAATTTTCAGCAGATAAGCTACCAACAATAGTTAAATTCCCATCCATTGTACCTCCTTTAGCATATTGCACTGCATTGGTACCTCCACTTGAAGACATTTCAACATATCTTCTAATTGACATTAACTCATTTTTAAAATTTTTGGTTATATCATCTTTTAATTCTTCTTTAACTAAATTTAATTCTACATCTTGTATTTTTTCCTTTAATATAGTTTTATACTCTACAACATCTTTTTTATTAAAAGCTGCAAGAAGATCATTATATTTTTTATTTTCTTCTTCTGATATATATAAAAATTTGTTATTAATAGTATTAAATTCTTCATTAATAAACTCAATCAGTTCATTATTTTTTACTATTAATTCTTCCTGGTCAGTTACTTTATTCTTTAAATTAAATAAATCATTTATTTTTTTATCTAATTTGTCATTATTTTTATTAAATTTTTCAGTTAATGATTTTAGATTAAGATAATTACCTACTACCTTTTTATTATTATCATCAAATTTATCTTTATATTCCCGGGTTAAAGAATCTAAAAATATTCTTACTGAATTATCTATTTCAGATGTTTTATCAGATAAAATATTATTAATATTATCTTTTGAAAAATTATCTACATCTTGTAATTCTTCTTTAAGACTAGAAAATTTTTCTTCTATCTCAGTGTTAATAGAATTAAATTTGTCGTTTAATAATTTAACTTTTTTTTTATCCAATTGATCTATAAAAGTATCTAATTTATTACTTATATCTTCTTTTAAAGTATCTATCTTACTATCAAACTGATTTTCTATATCTATTAAAAAATGATATTTTTTATCTTCATACTCTTTTATTTTTTCATCGTATGTATGCTCTATTTGTAATTTTGTTTCATTACTTATATCTTTACCTGATAACGATTCTGTAACAGGTGTTTTATTTTCAATATTAATATTATTTTTAATATTATTTTTATCTCTAATAAAAATTAAAGTATCTTCATTAATTTGAATTTCATTATTGGTATCATCTACCAATACTGCTTCAGTCATAAAAATTTTATTATCAATTTCAATTTCAAAAGATACTACCGGTAAATCGTTATATTCATTAATTTTTTCTAATACTATCTTTTTTTCGTTAATAGTGCATTCGAATACATCAAAAAATATTTGTTTTTTGTTATTTACCTTTAATATATTTCTATCGTTAAACGTAGAAGTACTTTCAAATTCTACATCATTGATAAACACATTATTCATATACATATTTATTGAGGTTTTTACATTACTCAATAAAAAAATTCCCACCGACCATCCCCTTGTATTTGCGTAATGCTCCGTCCTGTATTTTTATTTATTATTTATAGTGTATATTTTTTAATATACTCTTCTTTTTTTCTACGTGGAACTGTTACTTCTAATACTCCGTTTTCGTAAGTAAATTTAATTTTCTTAAGATCATACTCTCTTCCGATAGAAAAGCTTCTATTCATAGTTTGGGTTTCTTCACTATCATTAGTTTTAATAGATCTTTTACCTTCTATATATACATTTCTTTCATCTGAATCTACTTTCAATTGAAGATCATCTTTTTTGCATCCTGGAATATCAATTTGAATGTTAAGACATTCTTCTCTTTGAGCAAATCTTACTTGATCTCCAGTTTTATATATCTCTTCCAAATTATGGAAGACCGGCGTAATGTTGAAAAAGCCATCAAGGGCTTGTTCGATTTCTGTTATGGGGTTGGTGTACCCTCTGTTTATAGTTAGTTTAGTCATAAATAGAATTATATTTAAACAAAAAAAAGCGTGACACTAGTGCCACGCTTGGTTTTTTATAAAGTAGATTTAGAAACTAAATGCGATACCAGCAGTAACTGATTCGTCAAACTCGCCATCAGTACCTTCTGATGAGAAGTCATTAACAACGGGTAAGTTATTTTTAACCCAATTCCATTGTACGAATACTGGTAAGCTACCTGC
>Ga0209535_1000446_pt1 | contig 28987 bp, 35 predicted proteins | sample LinPmetageLP28_FD_184041 | JGI IMG/M metagenome (GOLD analysis project Ga0209535, IMG submission 184041) | Marine viral communities from the Pacific Ocean - LP-28 (SPAdes) (version 2) | ecosystem: Environmental > Aquatic > Marine > Oceanic | place: Pacific Ocean | collected 2009-08-22
CTGGTGTTACAGTAACAGGAACTCCTGGAACTGCTGGAGCCAAAACAGTTATCGTAGTAGCAGCTTCTGCACCAACTTTATATTACTATTGCACAGTTCACTCTGGCATGGGAGGCCAAGCAAATACGAATGTAACTGAAGGTTCTTCTAATTTTGCTGGCTCTATAGCATCTACAGTATCTGCTAATACAACAGCAGGGTTTAGTATTGTGACTTATACAGGTAACGCTACTGCTGGAGCAACAGTAGGACATGGACTTGGCGTAGCACCTGCTATGGTTATAGTTAAATCTAGGTCGGCAACCGAAAGTTGGGAAACAGCTCATCAATCTTTAGCTGCTACACAAACCATTAGATTAAACTCTACTGCGGCAGCATCAACAACTGCTGATTTTAATAATACCAGACCTTCAGCTACTGTATTTACAATAGGTAGTTATACTGGTACAAATCAAAATAGTGGAAATTATTTAGCTTACTGTTTTGCAGAGGTAGAAGGCTACAGTAAAATTAGTAGCTACATAGGTAATGGCTCAACTGATGGACCATTTGTATACACAGGGTTTAGACCTGCATTTTTATTAATAAAAGTTACTTCTACTACTGATGAATGGGTTATCTATGATACTGCTAGAGATACTTATAATGTAGCAAATAAAAGATTAAATCCAAATTCATCTGGTGCAGAACAAACATCTCAATTAATTGATATATTATCAAATGGCTTTAAACCAAGAAGTACAGGAGCAAATATAAATCAAAATGCTGCAACATACATATACATGGCATTTGCCGAAAACCCTTTTAAAAACTCAAACGCCCGATAAGGAGAATATTATGGCATATAAGTTAAACGAAAAAACACTCCCTGTTGACAGGGCTTTTACACATAATGAAGTGCAGTACCCCAGAAATTGGTTACAGTTATCTACTGAAAAAGATAGAGCTGCTTTAGGTATTACATGGGAAGCAGACCCAGTACGTGCTGATGACAGATACTATTGGAACGGTGAGATAGATAACCCTAAAACTATGGAGGATAAAGATGCAAAAGATAAAGATGGCAATCAACTGTATGTACAAACATATAATCCAGAAACTAAAGCAATGGAAGATACTGAAGAAAAGCTAGTAACACAAGGATTAAAGTCAGTAAAAATTGCAGAAGTAAAACACACAGCGGGTACTATTTTAACTCAAACTGATTGGTACATAACACGTAAAACAGAAAGAAGCGTGGACATCCCTGCAAAGGTTGTCACTAAAAGAGCTCAGGTAGTCGCCGAGTCAGACAGATTAGAAACAGCTATTGCAGGTGCCGCAGATGTAGAAGCTCTAATAGATGTAATCCAATCACAAAAATGGGAATCATAAGTCATTTTATCCCTATTGTTTTAGGGTTTATTGCTAAACTAATAGCTATTAAGTCGCAGCAAGCGCACGACCAAAACGCTTTGATGTTAGAAGCATTGGCAGGCAAATCAAAAGAACTACAAAAAGCGCGGACGCAGTCGAATAAAGAGTCTCCTATGGCTGCTTGGAATCGAAGGATTCTAATGTTTGCTATATTAGCTTTAGTAGCTTTATATCCATTAGCAGGTATTATAGGGGTAGACACAGTAATACCCGTAAAAACAGAAGGATTTAGTTTTTTAGGTTTGTTTAAAATAGGGGGAGGCACTACTTTTGAAACCGTTAAAGGACTTTATAAGTTTGATGAAATATTTGAATGGGCAACCATGATTGTAGAGTTTTATTTTGGTGGTCAATTAGCTAAAGGTAAATAGAATGCCCCTTAACAAATTAAAATTTAGACCAGGAATTAACAGAGACAAAACTGATTTAGCTCAAATGGGCGGTTGGTACGATGGCAATCTTGTGCGCTTTCGTGAAGGCTACCCTGAAAAATTTGGTGGTTGGCAAGCTGAAACTTTTGACAGATACGTTGGTGAAGCTGTAAAACTCTATGTTTATTCAACTAATACAGGCGCTGAAATTGCAGGACTAGCAACCACTAAAAAAATATATGTGCGTGCCGGTACCAACCTTTTTGACATTACTCCTATACGGGCCACCTTTACTAGCACAGCTACAGACAACTGTTTTACTACTAACACCACTGCAGGCACAGAGGGTCAAGTTCTAGTCACTATAGTTGGTCACGGTGCAACTACAGGCGACTTCGTAACTTTTTCTGGTACTGCTACTACTAATGGTATAACTGCTGCTCAACTTAATTTAAACTTTGAAGTGACTGTTTTAACTGCAGATACCTTTACTATTCAAACTGCAGGAACTGCTACGTCAGCTGGCACTGGCGGAGGCACAGGGATTACAGCAGCCTTTGAAATTAACATTGGTGCTGACTCCTCTATCGCTGGTTATGGTTGGGGTGCAGGTACTTGGGGACGAGGAGGCTGGGGTTCAGGTGCTACAGTTCCTGCTATTGTAGATGTACGTCTTATTTTTATGGACAACTTTAATAATGACCTTATATTTAATCTAAATAATCAAGGGCAAATCTTTTTTTGGCAATATAACAATGCTTTTAGTAATAGAGCTGTACTGCTTAGTTCTTTACCAGGAGCCATAGCTGTACCACAAGAAACAGAAAAAACATTATTTGCACCAAGTGGACATTTGTTGTGTTTAGGAGCAAGTGCTTATAATCAAGCTTCAACAGCAGGTGCTACTATTACTAGTATAACTAGTGCGGGAACTATTGCTACAGTAACTACGGCTACTAATCATGGACTAGCTGTTGGTGATTACGTATATTTATTTGGTCAAACTCCTACAGCATACTCAGGCACATATCAAATAACCACTGTACCTACTACTACTACATTTACGTATAGTATAGTCGCCGCTACTACATCTCCAGCAGGTGCAGCGGGTTCCTATCAAAAAATTATTTACAGTGGAGGCGTGTTTGATCCTATGCTAATTAGGTGGGCTGACGTGAACGCTGATATAGGTCCTTTACCAGAAGTATGGAACCCATTATTAGCTAATAGCGCCGGATTCTTATTTGTTAAAGAAGGGTCTAGAATTATAACTGCAGCTAACGTAAGACAAGAAACCCTTGTATGGACTGATACGTCACTAAGCACACTACAATTTTTAGGTACAGCTGAAGTATTTGGGTTGCAGTTACTGTCTTCTGATACTAACATTATGGGTCCTAACGCGTATGCAAATGTTAATAACAATATGTATTGGATGGGTACCGATAACTTCTTTATATATGATGGTCGAGTAAATGTACTTAAATGTCCATTATTAAGATATATATTTAGCGACATTAACCGAGGGCAATCACAGCTTATATACGGCGGCACTAACAAAGAATTTAACGAAGTCATATGGTTTTACCCTTCTGGAGAATCAACAAGTATTGACCGTTATATAGTCTATAATTATCGTGATGACATTTGGTATTACGGTCAGCTTAATAGAACTACGTGGGTAGATGCAGGTATTAATACTTTTCCACTAGCTACCTCTGGGGGGTATATATACTCACATGAGAATGGACCAAACGATGGGCAACCTTTAGGTGCAGAACCACTTGCTATTAACTCATTTATTGAGTCTGCATTTATGGATATGGACGAGGGTAATTTTTATATGCTTACTAAACGTGTAATACCCGATGTAGATTTTTCTACCTCTCAAACAGTAAATCCAGTAACAGGAGCACCCTTAGATCCAGCAGTGGATATGCAAGTAGCAGTTACTAAATTTCCTGGAGCAGCCACTTCTGTAACTGATGTAGCAGGAGCTTCTTTGTCTAGAAATGTTGTTGTATCCTCTTCAACTATAGATCAGTATACTAATCAAGTATTTATAAGAGCACGTGGTCGTCAAATGAGTTTTAAAATATCTTCAAATACTGTAGGGACTCAATGGCAGTTAGGTGATTCTCGTGTAGATGCTAAACCAGACGGATTAAGAGGATAATATGGCGCATATTGTACAACCTAAAGCACCTAATTTAGTTTTACCTTTATTAGAATATAGTGAAGATCAACAGAATCAGTTTCAAAATCAACTGCGATTGTACTTTGCTCAACTAGATAAAGCACATTTAGATGAGGTAACTAACCTACACACAAGCAATGTTATGCATTGGATGGGGATATAATGGCTGGAGAATTTCAAAATTTAACAGGTAAAAAACTAGCAAGGTCAAATGTCACAGCTACTATGGCTATTGTGTACGAGACTCCTGCTAACACAAGGACATACATAAAAGACATTATGGTAACTAATCACAGCGGTGCATCAGGGGCTGCAGGAATAATTAGTATTCATGTTGTAGAGGCAGGTGGTAGCGCAACGTTTGGAAACGTACTTATTGATGAATATTCTATAGCTAAACAAGAGTATTTACATTGGTCTGGATTGCAGATAACTGACCCCGGAGATACTATACAAGTAGTGTCAGATGCAACTAGACTTTCTATTACTATATCGGGCGCAGAAGCGGTATAAAACGGTTTATATATGGGCACATACATGATATTATTAGACAATATAGAATGGGGTAATTTAAAGATTCCTCCGATTAATCTTTACAATGCACCTAGGGTAAATTAGATGGCATTTGAAAACATTATAGATGGGGTTTTTAAGTGGGAAGCCGGGTATCAAAAGAATACTAAAGATAAAGGCAACTTCTACGAAGGCAAACTAGTAGGCACTAATTTTGGAATATCTGCTCCTACTCTTGCAGAATATTTAGGAAGACCTCCTACTTCGGAGGATATGCAAAATCTTACTAAAGAAGAAGCCAAAAAAATATATAAAATAAATTACTATGACCGTTATAAAATAGATAAATTACCTGAAGACATACAAGAAATAGCTCTTCACAGTGTAGTAATGAGTGGTAGTAATGGTATAAAAGACATACAGAAATTAATAGGAGTGGAAGCCGATGGAGGCATAGGTCCTAACACTCTTAAAGCGCTAGAAAAACAAAAAATTTCTAGTGGGGAACTAAAAAATGCTATATTAGATAGATATAAAGGATATAAAAATTGGGACGAGTTTGGAAAAGGGTGGACTAACAGGTACAACGATATAGTTCCGGAAACAAAAAAAGAAGAAGCACCGGAGAAACAATCATCTTTTTCATTAATAAAAGCAGCAAACGCAAGCGATAAAGTTCCTATTGGAGGAATAGCACAATTAGACCAAGAAGTAGTTAAACCTTATAACTCTTTTGGCCTTAGAAATAATAATTTAAATGAAAACGTGCAGGAGTCTTTTACAACAGGCACAATTGAAAATATAGCACCTAGTCGTTTTGATATACAAGAAAATGCAAGACGCAGTATGATGCAAGGTAACTACCAAGACCGCATGGATGACTATGACTATGCAAGAGAACAAGCTCAAAGACCTTATGTTAATCGTTATCCGGTTGATAGTAGGGGTCAAGGAGCATATAGCACAGCAGCACCAATGAGAAATCAAGCCGCTCGTATGATGGGATTTGCCAAAGGCGGATTAATAAATACACAAGGACCAAGACCGATGAATAACTTAAAAACTCAAGCTCAAGGATTAGCAGCGTTAGGTAGAGGAGGAGACTCCACGCTAGTGCATATGCAACCGGGGGAAGTAGCAGGGCTTCAACAACTTGCCCAAGCTAACGGGACCTCGCTTACTATTAATCCAGCAACGGGTATGCCAGAAGCATTTAATCTTGGAGGTTTATTTAAAGCAGCGTTACCGATAGCAGCAGGATTTATGACTGGAGGTGCTGCCACACCATTTTTTGGTAATGGCGCTATAGGTAGTATGTTATCTAAACCACTTGTAGCAGGGGCATTAACAGGGGCAGTAACTGCAGGAGCCACAGGAGATGATCCAATTATGGGCGCAGTAACAGGCGGTTTTGGTGGTATGTCAGGGGCTGGGTTACAATCAGCGATGGCTGGAGTGCCGGAAGCTATGCAAGCCACTGGGGCAATTCCAAATGATATGGGACAACAGCTGGCAGCTCAAAATGCATACACTGAGTCTTTAGGTGCCATGCAAAACCCAGATGCTCTAGGAATGGGCCAAGCCTCAACTAGTATGATGACTCCTCAAGCTTCTATGAATCCATTCCAAGCTGATGGTCTTTCAGGCACAAGTCCTATGGGTAGAGGCTACGATAAAATGGCTATGAATGTAGGTACTCCTGAAATGGTGGGCACAACGAAATATTTAGGCGGCGAACAAATGATGGAAAGCACAGGAAATATTACACCAGGAGGACCTTTACAAGTAGCAAATAGAATCGGCGGTCCAGCAGCAAGTTTAGCATTAGGTGGTCTAGAAGAAAGTGACTTCTACGAAGACGTAGAGTTTAGTGACCCAAGAGATAAATATAACCCTAACAGTAAACTAAATTTAAATCGAGATACAGGCATTGCAGCAGCTTTATCCAAAGACACAGGCCTAAGACTATACGCTGAAGGCGGAGAAGTTGGCGGAGGTGTGACTGGCGCAGGACTAGCTCCCGGCACTCCCGTTGCAAGTATAGGTGGTGGTGTAACTGGACGAGGGCTAGCTCCTGGTACTCCTGTAGCTGGAGCAATGGCTGGAGCAAAACCTCATGCAGCCCCAGGTATGGAATCATTTGACAGCATGGTAGCAAGTGGAGTACATCCAGCAAATGCAGCAGCTATGCACGGCATGGACCCAAGACCATTTTTAGATTTGCCTACAGCACCTGCCGCAGGATATGCCCGTAAACCAGAAGTTATGGAAAGTCCATATGGCGCATCTACTAGATCTAGAAAAGCTTATGGTGGTAGACCTAGACGTTATGCTACTGGAGGCTACTTAAATACTGGCGGTGAAATAGGCGATGGCATGTCTGACGATATACAAGCTACTATTAACAATAATCAACCCGCTGCTTTATCTGATGGAGAGTTTGTAGTACCCGCTGACGTAGTTAGTCATCTAGGTAATGGCTCATCTGACGCAGGCGCTAAACGTTTATATGATATGATGGATAAAGTGAGAAAAGCACGTACAGGAACAAAAAAACAAGGGCGGGAAATAAACCCGGAAAAGATGATGCCTAAATGAAGCAAGTCCATACGGTAGCATCAGATAAAGTTAATGAAGTGTGGAGTGAAGTTAAACCCTTATTAAATGCAGCATTCCTTAATCACGACGATGTTGATTACGGGATAGAATATTTAAAAGAAGAATTAGTGAGTGGTAAACAGCACTTGTTTTTAGTAGTAGAAAGTGCAAAAATAATAGGAGCTTACACTGTAGAGCTCGTTGATTATACTAACCACCGAATAGCTTTAACTACTTGTATCGGCGGTAAAGGGATGTTTAATAAAAATACCGTTCGACAGTGGGAAGACTGGGCAAGGTCGCAAGGAGTTACTAAAATAAGAGCTTATGCAAAAGAGGCTCAAACAAGATTATTTAAATTAAAAATGGGGCTACAACCCGTAATGCGTGTTTTGGAGAAAAAATTATGAATAACGGAATAATATATACAAACTGGAGGGGCATCTAATGGGCGGCGGCGGCGGAGGCGGAAGAACAACTTCTACAGGAACTACCTATTCATCTAACTTGCCTGAGTATGCAAAGCCATACTACGAAGAATTATTAAAGCAAACAGGTAAGCAGGTCTATGAAACAGCTCCTGATGGCACGGTTACGGGCGTACAAGGATATACTCCTTACGGAGGTGATAGACTCGCAGGTTTTACTGGTCAACAAAAAGCACTTCAATCTCAAGTAGCAGGACTTGATCCTACAGCAGCTGGATATACTACGGGTGCTGGTAATGTAGGTACAGCCGTGGGCGCTGGTTTAAGTACTGGAGTCTCGGAACTAGGTAGAGCAGCAGCGTTTACTCCGGGCTCTGTAGAATCTTTAGCTATGGGTACACCGGCTGAGTTTGATGCCGCAGCTGCAGCTAAATACATGGACCCCTATCAAGCCGCAGTTACTGATGTACAAAAAACACAAGCTAGAAAAGATGCAGCTATTGCTAAATCCGGAAGAGGCATGGGTGCTATAGGAAGAGGTACTTTTGGAGGTGGCAGACAAGCATTAATGGAAGGGCAAGCAGATTCAGATTTAGCAGCTCTTTTAACTCAAATACAAGCTACCGGAGATCAAGATGCATTTAAATTTGCAGCAGATAGATTTGACAAAGATTTAGCAGCTGATATGACGGCAGAAGGTAAAACACTTGATACAGAAGTAGCAAGAAGACAACTTCAACAACAAGGCGATCAGTTTGGTGCTGGACTATCTAAAGATTTAGGACTAGCTGGACTACAGGCAGGACTTGAAGGTGGTAAGACACAAGCTGCAATAGCGGGCGATCAACGACTGACCGAATTGAAAACACTGTTAGCTCAAAGTACTGATGCTGAAGAACAACAAAAACTTAATCAAGAAATACTTAGTCTTGAGTACCAAGAGTTTATGGAAGAAGAAAACTTTGAGAAACAACAAATGCAATATCTTAGTGACATTCTTAGAGGTAATGCAGGAGCTTTGGGTTCTACGCAAGTTCAATACCAACCTGCTCCTAGCTTAGCATCACAGATTGGTGGTGGTATAGCCGGTATTGCCGGACTCTATGGAGCATTAGGTGGAGGCGGTAGTTAATGAATATATTACAGATTGAAGACGACTTAAAAGGGATGCCTACGGACGTCATTGTCCGGCATTTACAAAACCCTACAGGTCTTATACCTACGTATCTTGCAGCGGGTGAACTAAACCGTCGTGAAAAGATGCAGGTAGCTAGAGCTGAAGCGCCTCAAGAAACTGTAGTAGATGAGATTATACAGAAAGCAATGCCTATGGGCGGAATGCCTATGCCACAAGCACCAATGCCTCAAATGCCTATGCCTAGACCAGAAGAGGTCATGGTATCAGACACTATAACAGAAACTGGGATTGCAGGACTACCCGCACCAAATGTAGGAAATTATAAAGAAGGTGGGATTATTGGGTACCAAGATGGTGGAGATGTTAGTTTTTTAGATCGAGTAAGAGATTTTGATTATAGAGGTTTGTTAAACGACAGACTAAGCGGATTAGAAGAAGGTTTGGATGAACGTATAGCAGGAAATGAAGAACGCATGAGAATATATGAAGAAACTGGCGAGTTTCCTGAACTATCTGACCAAGCGTTAGATGATACTTTTTCTGTCAGCGGCATTGGTTCTTTAGGAAAAGTAGGGGGAAAAGCTAAGCCTTACATACAAAACCTTATTAAAAAAGTACAAGACAAATTTAAACCTACTCCTACTAAACCACTAACTAAAAAACAAAAAGCTAAAAAGAAAAAATTAACTAAGAAAGAACAAGACGCGTTTTTAAAAAAACAACAAACTCTGTCTCAACAAAAAGCTTTAGATAAAGCTAATCAATTTAAAAAACCTTCTACAAAAGGCCCTGTTACACAAGGAATAGCAGATGCTGCTAAATTTATAGGTCCTAAAATAGGTCCCGCTATACGAGCAACAGGTCGAGGAATTAGAGATAATTATGCAGAACTTGGTTTAGCAGGATTGGGTGGTCTTGGCCTCCACATGCTTGCTAATGAAGGTGTGTTATACGGTGACACTCCAGAAGAAACAGCTAGAATAGCTGCCGAAGCTAAATTTAATAGTCCAGAAGAAGTTAAAAAAAGAGCAGACTTAGCAAAAGACATAGCGAACAAAACTAAAGAACAAGAAAGAGCTGATGCACTTCAAGCAAAACGAGATGATGAAGCTAGGAGAAGGGCGTACCTTGCACTTGCATTAGGTGGCGCTAAAACTATGGCAGGACAATCACCGTTTGCTTTAACCAATATTGGTGAGGGTTTAGGCACAGGTATAGGCGGACTAGTGGAGCTTGACGAAGCAGCTGCAACTAGACAGGCAAATGTAAATCTTGCTGAACAAAAATACTTGTACGACCTTGTTAAACAAGACCAAGATCAAATAAATGAATTTAATGAATTTAAACTTAAACTAAGAGGCGGAGAAGATGCTTTCTTTACACAAAGGTTAGCAGCTAAATTAGATGATGAAGGTATTGACCTGTCAGATATGAGTAACCCTCGATATATAGAAATAGAAAACGAAACTATAATAGAACTGTACCCTAGCATGGTACCAAAGGGTAGCGCTATAGTCGACGGACAAGCCTTTACTGGAGTTTAAAGACTAACATGCCTGTATATACTACAACACTTCCAAACGGGCAGTCTATTCAAGTTAGGGGTCCAACCGGCGCTACTCCTGAAGCCATTCAACAAGCCGCCCTTCAAATAGCAGCTCAACGCGCGCCAGTCATTAGCCGTGATACAGGCGAACGTAACTATTCATTAGGCACAGCTGCAAGTAAAGGTTTTAGCCGCGGTACAGAGCAATTAAAATCTTCATTCGGTGACGTTATTCCTGCAATGGTGGGCAATGCATTAGGGTTTGATGAGTTTGCTGAACGTCAAATGCAAGAGGCGCAAGCCTCACAAGAACTTATCCAAAGAAAGTATGCTCCTGAAATAAAATCCTACAAAGATATAAGCGGTTTTGGAGATGCACTAAAGTTTGGTGTAGAAACTATTTCTGAACAAGGGCCAAATTTAGCTGCAATGGTAGTACCTGGAGTTGCAGCAGGTCAAGTAGCTCGTGTAGGCGCAGGGAAACTAGCTGCAACGGAGTTAGCTAAAAGACAAGCAGCTGCTCAAGGTATTGGTGTATACATGGGATCGTATGCTCTTAATACGCCAGAAGTATTTCAAAACATTTATCAAGAAACCGGTGAACTTGCTACCGGTACCGCCGTCTTATTTGGAGCAGCTGCAGCTGCTTTAGACTCAGTATTACCCTCTGCTGTTCTTAAAAATATTACACCATTTGAAAAGTCTGCGTTAGCAGCTAGTGTATTAAGAAAGTCTGGCACTCGTCCAGGTATTACTAGATCAGTATTATCAGGTATAGCGAAAGGTTCTAGTGCAGAAGGTTTAACTGAAGCTGCTCAAGAAGCTATTAGTATTAGTGCAGAAAACTTTGTTGCTGGTAATCCACAACTATTTGAGAGTGAAGATTGGGATCGAATCATGGAGTCAGCTGTACGTGGTGCAGTAGCTGGCGGTACATTTAGAGGTATAAGTGAACCACTAGGTAGAAGTCCGGCTGAACCTAAAGATATAGAAACCGGCATTAAACAAAATTCAACTCAAAGTGATTTATTAAATGATGCAATAAACACTACCGCTGTAGTAGGTGTAGCGGAACAAGAAGCTGGTAAAGCTTTAAAAACAAAAATAACGAAAAAACCTGAAGCAAAAAAAACATTAGACTCTGTTCTACAAGAGAGTGCAGATAAAACATTAAAGTCTTTCCTACAAGAGAAAGCAGAAACAGAAACAGAAGTAGCAGAAACAGAAACAGAAGCAGACAAAAAAGTAAGCGCTGCCCTACAGGGTTTATTAAATGAAAAAGTAGCGGAAGAAAAAGCAGGACAATCTATACAGGAGGGCCCAGATGGAACAGTGGAAGACCAAGTTAATGTTACAGAAGACGGAAAAGAAATTGCTGGAAGCGGCGCTGAAATACTTAGCGGGTCCTCAGTTGAAACTACCACCGGAACTGGAGAACCTACCGGAGGAGAAGTGGGAGGTGATTCTAGTTCTGTTCCAACAACTGGAGGAAGAAAGACAAATGTCAACCCTGCATTAGAAGAAACGGTAGAAGAAACAGTTGAACAAACTTGGGCAAAGATGTCTGTATCGGGAATTCCTTTTGCTGAACTAAGCACAGAAAATAAAAAACGATTAACAGAAGCAAAACAAGATGCTATAGATGAAAAAGACCCATCGCTAGGAATTACTGGAGAACTTGTAGATCAAATTGATGGGGAGCTAGGGTTTCAAGAATCACGAGCTGAAATAAAAGATACAGGACAAACCTCAGAGACTATAACAACAGAGCTTGTGCAAGAGTTTGGTCCCAATGTTAACAGCATGCAGGAAAGCGGCAAGTTAGTTGTTGTTGATAATGTAGAACAGTTACCCGCTAATGTTAAAGTGTCCTCTACAGCTAATGGTGCTTATGATTCTAATTCTCAAACTTCCTACGTAGTCGCTAATCGCATAGAAAAAGGTCAAGGACGTCGTGTATTATTACATGAAATAGGTGAGCATTATGGACTAGAAAAAATGGTGGGTAAAGACTATACGTCACTACTCAATCGCCTCAAAACATTAAGAAAACAAAACGCCGATGTAGATGCCCTCTTTACTGAGGTACAAGAGCTTTACCCTGAGTTAGAAGTAGACAGTAAACCTTTCTTACAAGAAGTCATGGCTAAACTAGGTGAGCGAGCACCAAACAACACATTGTTTAGACGCATGATAGGCGCAGTAAAAAACTTTTTACGTAGGCTTGGGCTGTACGACGTTAACCGATTTAGTGACGTTGATATTCAAGATATGATCTTAAACTCTCTAAGAGTTTCTCTAGCAGAGAATACTGGTAAGTCACTGGCATCAAGTACATCAGCTCCTTCTATTGTTGACTTAGGTGGAGTAAACGTCCAAGAAAGCCGTGTAATAATGAACGCAATTAACCCAGTAATAGAAAAATATAAGGTAGCGGACACTGTTATTGGTAGGAGTATTCTTTCAAATTTATCTAAAATACCTGATGCTGCCGCTGGTTTATACGTAAGATTTTTATCCATTCCAAACAAAATAGAACTCTTTGGAAAACAAATACCGGGCTTAGAAACTATTTTAAATGCACTTCAAAAGAAAGCTAATGAAATAAAACAGGCTAGAGAAGAAGTTAATAGAACTGTAAAAATTGGGAAAGAAACATTAGAACAATATAATGAAGAGGTTGTAACAGAGTGGAACACTGTATTATTAGAACTATCTAGAGCAAATGTTAATCCTGAAACTGCTCTTGAAAATGATACGTACCTAAATAATCTTAAAAAAGAAGATCAAGATTTAGTTGAAAGATACAGACGTTTAGACAAACCGTTAAGAGACCTAGCTAAACTCCTTGTTGCAGATTTAAAACTTAGATACGACACGCTTTTGAAAACTATGATTGCAACTTATCCTGGAGCTGAAGCACAATTAAGAGACCGCTTTGCTAGCCTAGATTATTATTTACCTATGGTACGTAAGGGAGATAATTGGTTTAAATACAAAACTAAAGAAGGAGAAGTAGCAAGCTCATCAGCGGAGTCTCCATTTTTAAGAGAGGAAATGAAAAAGAAATTAGCTGCTGAAGGCGCTACAGACTTCGAAGATTTTACTCAAGCACAATTAGCCACACTCAAAGGCCAACCTCCTACTGAATTTGTAGAAAACTTAAAATCAACTTTTGAGACTAGCGAACTTGACGATGCAGCTAAGCAATCTATTATAGACACTATAGAAGATCAGTACCTTGCTTTATTTCCTGAGCAGTCTCTTAGAAATCAAGAGTCACATCGTAGAGGAATACCCGGATATATTAATGATGTTTTATTTGCATACGGGGAAACTGCGCCTAAAATAATAGCTTCTACTGCAAACGCTAGATATAACACTGAAATCGTACGTGCTGTTAATGAAGTAAGTGGTGACACTAAAGACTCTCCAAGCGCCATAGTAAGGGCTATTGGAAAAGATGCTGTTGGTACCACGCCATTTTATTTAAACCCAGTAGCTAACATTTTTGCTTCTATACCCGCTTATATGAGTTACGTGTGGTTTATTGGCGGTAATATATCTTCTGCATTTGTTAACTTAACACAGCTGCCACTAATAGTGCTTCCCTTTTTACAAGGCGAGTATGGCTTTGACAATTCTCAAAAAGCTTTGTTTGATGCAATAAAAATGTATGCTAACGGAGGCTTTGAAGAAAATAGAGATTTTTTACCTGATAGAACAATGGCTCCATTTAAAATAAATAAAAAAGGAGAAAGAATTTATAGAGATAAAGAGTTTGCTCCGGGTGGAAAATATTATCAATTGTTTAAAGACGCGGAAGAAGCGGCTGCTTTAAGACGAGGTGTAGGATACGAGATAACTGAATTGAAAAAAAGTTTAGGATCACAAGTAAAAAGTGGTGCGGCGTTTACTACAAAAGCTGAAGCAGCTGTAGGTTATGTATTTCAAAACTCAGAAAGACTTAACCGTGAGGTTACTTTAATAGCTGCTTTTAATTTAGCAAAAACTAAAGGTTTGTCAGATAAAGACGCTATTCAAAAAGCTATTGAGCTTACTAGCAAAGTTCATTCGCATGCATTACCTGAAGCAGGTCCTAGCTTATTTCAGGATGGTCTTGGTAAAGTAACTTTTGTTTTTAAACGTTTCGCTCAAGCACAAGTTTATTTAGTAAGTAAATTATTTAAAGATGTATTTGCCACAAAACCTAAAACAGAAAAAGAAAGACAAGAACGAGATATTGCACGTAATCAGCTACTAGGTGTGTATGGATATTCTTTCTTGATGGCCGGTGTACAAGGCATGCCTTTTTACGGAGGGGCAACCATACTAGCTTCTTTGCTCTTTGATGATGAAGACGATCCTTTTGATCCTCATACAGCTGTTAATCAAGCAATAGGAGACATAGCTTATCGCGGTCCTTTGAGTGCAGTCTTAGGTATAGATATATCACAGAGAACTGGATTTAGAGATTTAGTATTTAGAGAAGATCCAGCTAGATTAGAGAAAATAGGAGCCGCTGCTTATATGTTAGAGGTGATAGGTGGACCTGGATATTCTATAGCTAGACGAGGCTTTGAAGGAATAGGGATGATAGCAAACGGAGAAATAGGTAGAGGTGCAGAAAGAATACTACCTACAGCAGTGGGTAACGCCCTTAAAACTGTAAGATATAACACTGATGGAATGACCAACCGATATGGGGCTCCAATTATTGAGGGCGATCCTAGCATCTACGAAAGCTTTATGCAAATACTAGGCTTTTCTAATATTGAGCTTTCAGAAGCGTACACAAGAAGTAATGCTTTAAAAGGCCCAGAAAGAAAATTACAAAAACGTAGATCCCAATTATTACTACAATATTTTTTAGCAAAACAAACGGGTGATACAAGCGGAGTGGAGGGTGTTGAAAAAGACATTAAACGATTTAATAGTAAGGCGCCAAGAAGTTTTAAACTTACACCTAAAGTTTTAAATAGATCTGTAAAGGCTAGAGAAAAAAAAGTAAAAGAATCAACTTATGGTAGTTACGTACCAGCAAGTAGACGTGGCGATTTAGAAGACAGGTATTTACCTGATCTTAACTAAGCATCCACGTTCTAACACCCATTAGATTATCTTCTACTACTACTAACGATTTTACTCTTACCTTTGCTCTTTTAGCCCCACTTTCAATCGCATACAAAAGATCCGGCGCTTTTACTGTGGGAATAAAAAAACTATCCCCTGGTTCCATAGATGAAAACGGCAACACCCATTCAGGATCATTGTGTAGCCGCATTTTTTATCTCAACTTTTGCACCTAATGTGCTTATTGCAATTTTATATACTGCAGTAGCTGCTTTAGAGACGTCTTGCCATCCGGCCGTCATGCGTTGTTTTACGTCGTTTCCAACTTGAATGTCTACCCCCAGTAGTTTCATTTGATAAACAAACTCTTTAGTACTTATAGTAAGCTCAGCTAAATGCTGATCAAAGTCTCGCTTGGATAAGTAAATAAAGTTTTTGTCGTGGTCTATGCGAATAGTAAGTTGCCTATCGGGAGCCGACTCCATCTTACCGTCTCTAAATACAAGTTGCTTGTCTAGATTAGTATTCATATAAGTATCTAAAATATCTTCATAATCTTGGTCATTAATTTTAACTACTTCATCTCTGATAGTAATCATCTCCCCAATAATAAATTTATAAATTCTTTCAACGTCCACCGTTAAAATATTAGACTCATTTACAATCTCTCCCGCAGTCATAGTCACGGCTACTAAATTTTCATAGAAACGATATGCAGTATCATTACCAAAATCTTCTACAAAACGTTGCTCCCATTTAGCGAGGTTGGCTTTAATCTTAGGGATATCCCCATAGGCATAAACCGCTTTTACAAAATCAGGACCGGCCCACCCGTAATCACTATTAAAAACATCAAAGATTTCTTTACCAATACGCGCATTGTCCATAAATGCTTTAGGTTTTCTGACTGTAAATTCAATCAACCTAGCCGCCTCTCCATTAGGGTTAGACCTAAGCTGTTTTAATTTATCAATCAATGAGTGATTAGAAGTTAGTATTGCTATCACAGATGCAGGCGCTTCTACATTACGTTCTTGGTTAGTTGATGCTTGCATCCTAAGCTTTGCTTTTCCTGAAGATACACCTAAAACAAAATCAGAAATATGGTATGCACTCCTATTGCCTACTTCATCCCACCCTACAGGTAAGCTGTGCAGTGTCAAAAATCTTTGTTGTAAAGCTAATGGGGTAGTAGTCGTGGCATATACATTTTCCGGTTCTCCCCATATACTAGTCGCCGCTTTCAATGCGCCTGTTTTAGCTGAACCTGATTCTCCTGTCAAAGAAATGGCAACGCCTGACGTAGAAGAAAACTCCATTAAGATAGAACCAAAGCCACATAACATAGTAAACATGTGCATCTCTAATCCGTTTTGATTAAGCTTTTGTGCCGCAGTTCTCCAATTGTCATACGTACCGCTTTGTGTTAAGAAGGGGGCAATAGTTTGAGCCAGGTTAGAAATAGGTGTATCTTTTTCTGTACCGTCTCTTTTTATTTCCTTTCTCCCTAAAACAAACGAACTCTTGTCGTGGTTCCAACCCATTTGATCGTACATCGTATCGTACTTATCTTTACGTTGCATATCTTTTGCGTAGTCTATAAAATATTTCATAATGTAATCTTCCTGTTGTTTTGATTCATAATAAATTCCTTGGCTTGTTAATATTTTTCTTAACTCCGTAGGATCGTATACTATCTTCATGGGCAGAATAAATTCTAATAGCCCGTCGTGCGGATGGTGCACATTAACAAGTAAGCAGTTGCCATCTATAGAACTTCTTAAATGTTTAACTACAACCATCTCATAATCATAAATTAATATCTGATCCTCATAAGATGCTCCGCCTTTTTTATCGTGCACTGTAATAGTTCTATATACTCCCCCATGATTAGCTCCTATCCAATACCCTTTTTCATCTAAAGTTTGAGGCAGTCTGTTCTTTTCTTTCTTTACTTTAGGTAGAACTTCGCCCGTTATTGCAGCCGTCTCAGCTACCTCAGCTTTAATGGGCACCTTGCATAACTGCAGTGGCGTAGAAATCTTTCCCCAATGGGGGCACTTCGTGCAGATGCCGGGGTTGTTATTATCTATGTCCGTACACGTATGGGGTTTGTCTTGAGTAGATAAAGCTTTTTCTTCCGTCTCTTCATGGGTATATCCCGGATGATCTTTAGATAAAAGGTGTATCCATTTATCTCTGTCAGCAGAGTTTTGAATGAGAGATACAACCCGCCACCATACAGGTTCGGGTGCGCTTTTAACATTGTCAATATAGTATTTTACTTGAGCACATCCTTGGTCACTTTGTTTAACGCTGTTTTTTAACAGCACCTCAAACTTATTTTCTACATTACCATACTTTAATTTTTTCTCTTCTTCAGTAAAACTTTGATGTGTAACTAACTCTTCAAGTGAAACTTCTTTACTCTCTATACAACTTGTAATACGTTTAACCTCATACACCGGCGCGTCTTTCAAAATCAATGTAGGCCTCGGCGGTTCCGATTTATAATTATTAGTATCAGGACATCGCAAGATTCTAGCCGAGTCTGCGGTTACAGAAGGATCAATTTTCAGCCCCATATTTAGACAAAACTTTTTAAATTTATCAGCTAGGGGTTTCCATTCTTCTTTAGTAAGTTGGTGTTTTAAAAACCAATACGCGTGAATGCCGTTCCCACTATTTACAATAGCAGGCATAGGTAACTGCGACTTCTCAATAAAATCACTCAGTGCAAGCAGAGCTTCTTTTTGAGATGCATACTCTTTATTTTCACCTACATCTAAATCAATATACAAAGACTTAATAAATTTAGTGCGAGCAGCTTCACGCTTTTGAGTTTCAAAAGTACCCATAGCGATAAAAGTATTGTGGTCTTTTTTATATTTGTCTATTAGATTAACAGCTTCTTCTAGAGTGTGTGCGAATGCCTGATTAAAAAGCTTTGTGTCTGGTTTATTATAAGCTATGCAATAGATCCCCTCATCGGGAAGTGCTTTGCTATAAAATTCATTTAGCATAATTATCTTTCACTTTTTTAGTCGATAAGACGCCCCTACACAAAAGTGCAGTTTTTTCAAAACCTTTGGAGCGTTATCTATTCTACTCTTATCAAGTTAATCTTCAACCCTTAATTTAGGGGCTATCTTATTGTTTAAAAATTCTCTAGCTAAATTTATATGTGACAAAGGCAAAAGGTCCGTACGCTGCTCGAACTGTTCATCCCATGCTTCATTAAGCGCTTGTAAGAATTTTTTAATTTTAGTACAGTTTTTATCCCTAATAGGGGAGCCTCGGAACCAACTATGAATAGTCATCCGAGACACATTAAAAACTTTAGCGACCTCAGTAGCCGGAAGGTCTGCATTTACACAGGCCTTTGCTAATTGAACTCCGAGTCTTTCTTTGTCAAAAGTATTAAGCTCAATTAAAAACTCTTGGCTATATTTTTTTGGCATAATTATTCCTCTGCAAATTGTTTTAAAATGTCTGACAAATCGTCAGCAGGTTTAGGCGGTATCTTGCTACCTGCACGCACTACTGGCTCGTCTTCTTTGAGTACTTCTACAACAGGTTCAGGTTTTTCTTCTGTCATTTCTTCAAACGTTTCAGGAGCTTTATGTTCATAGCCGGCAACCGCATCAAAACCAAATCGATCCGCACTACCTGAACCGCCTTCAACGTACTGAATAACTTGAACTGCTCTAAGTCTTAAAGATACTCCAGCACCAATTAAAGGTGTGAAATATGGAGCCACTGAGCCGTTTACTTTGATTTCAGATCCTCCCCAGATATTACTATCTATCATAGGTATACCTTTAGCATCAAAGATAGCTGGCTTGTAAGCCGCTTTAGATTTAAACTTAAGAATAATATTTCCTGTAGGCTCACCCATTTCATTCAGCTCCTCTAAATATGGTGGAGGGGCTTTCTTAATCTGAGCACCTTTTGCTTTCTTTAGTTCTTTTTCATAGTTCTCGGCGTAGACCTCATTTATCTGTTTTAAGATAGGTATGGCATCTTGCTTAGATAAAATAAGATTTACTTTGTAGTCACCCTCCTCCGAAAATTTAGTATCCGGTTTAGATAACCAAGGGTATTGCGCAATACCTTGCGGTGTTGTAAATGTTATAGGCTGTTGAGCCATAGTCGTTCTCCTTATTTTGCAGTTGGTTTACGTACAGTTATTTTAAACTCTCTCATCGTACTGATACCAGGAGGGAGACCCTCCTCCTCTCGTGTACTTAAAAACTCTTTAAAGTTTGCTTGGCTGATGCGTTGTTGCAATAACTCTAACGCTTGGTTTTCTAGTACAAACGTTTTGAAGTTATCCCAATCCCCACATACAAAGTTTTCTTTAAGGGTTTTAATAATCGTACCGCTTTCGGTGCGCAATGTTTCTGCACCAATGTCATCGCAAGTTTCTAGCATAGCGCTCTCTAACCTATTCATCTGATCTTTGAGTTCACTATCCTCTTGCTGATATTTCTTAGCTAACTTATCTCGCTCTAATCTAATAGCTAAATAAGCTTTCACTAAGGAATCTACTTTTACTCCACTCATAGTCCTATCTCCTCTCTATATAAATCAACTAAATTCATATGCCTATCCACTTTACCTTGTAGCATTGCATACATCTTTCTTTCAATTGGAGACCCTTGCAAATGTACAACAGTCATCTTATTCTTCTGACCCACTCGATCAATCCGCGCAATACATTGTATGTAGACTTCGACACTCATCACAGGAGACCAGAATACTACGGTGTCTGCACGTGTAAGCGTGATGCCATGCGCTACGGTTTGGGGTTGTAGAACTAAAACTCTTGGGTCTGTTCCATTTTGAAACTCTTTAATAATTTGTGTTCTGTTGTGAGCTGATACACTCCCGTGGATTATCCGCGTAGTAATATTATTCTTTTCTAAATGCTCGGCTACTATATCTATAGTATGTCTGTAAGGAACGAAAACTAATACCTTATGTTCTGTCTGCTCTATGGTATCAACAAGTTCTTTTAACCTAGGCCTAATATCAAACTGTACAACTTTGTGTTCGTCAGTGTATACTGCGCCACCTGAAATCTGTAAAAGTTTTGTCATGGCAGCCGCGGCATTTACTGACGTTATCTCTTCTCCCGCTGCTTGAATTATCATGTCTTTCTTAAGCTTTTTATAATAACTTTCTACTTGAGACGTTAATGCTATCTCACGTGTTTGGTATGTCACTTCTGGTAAATCAAGGCAGTCATTTTTAGCAAACCGTATAGCTGGTTGTAATGCTTTAAATACAGTGTCTTGGCTAGTTTTTTTGGGTAGCCATTTAAATCTCGTGATCTGATTCATTACTTTGTCACGCCATGCAGTCTTAAATTTAGGTACGCGTTCAGGACAAACTAATCGAGCCAAACCAAAAGCATCTTCTGGTGATTGTGATGCTGGAGTACCTGTCATCATCCATAGCCTAGTCTCAGGTTTGAGTATCTTAGCTAGGGTTTTCCAACGTTTAGTAGTAACTGATTTATAAGCATTAGCCTCGTCCACTACAATCAAATCAAAGTTAGCATTGGCTATGTCGTCTCTAACAATATTTACACCGTCATAATTTATAATTACAAATTCGTATTGAGTGTTGTTAATAATTGCACGGCGGTCTTCGGCAGAGCCATAGGCTACCCCTGGTACACGATGGATACATGTATTATAAATGTCGTTCTTCCAAGCGGAGGTCATGATTGATAAAGGGCAAATTACTAACACTCTCTTAATCTTACCCTCATTCATTAGATAATCAGAAGCCCATAACACACTAGAAGTTTTACCGGTACCGGCTTCATTAAAACAAAAAGCGCGTCGGTTTATACTAAAAAATTCTGAAGTAACTTTCTGATGATCGAATGGATGAAACCGACCTGACCATTTATAGTCGCGTGTAATAGGTGATGGAGGTGACTTTTTAAAGTTAAGCAAGTCCACAAGCAAAGTCATTTCATCTAGGCCCCAACGCACCACGACATCAGACAATGTCTCACGTGTTTCTAAAACTTTAAATTTTTTTATGTGCTCTTTTATTACCGGAACCACGGTATTCGGAACTGTTAATTTAACAGCTACGTTTTCTAATATTTCCATAATGTCCTCTCATTGAATTAAGAGTATGGACTATATTAAAATACTAGTCAAGCTTTATTTTACTGTTATAGTAATATTTTATTTTACTTACCGGCCAGGTATTGGCGGTTTTTTATTGAGCTGTCTGAGTTTCTTTGAAAAGATCGGTTCTTTGATTTAGGCTGAATAGTCACGCCATCTTTATTTTTACCACCTTTAGATAAAGGTTTTTTGTGCGCTATGTCTTTGCCCTCGCGTTTGTCAGCTACACCATTACCGTTTGCATCTCGGCTAGTTGCATCCATCTTACGTCTGGCACGCTGCCTTTCCATACGACGGTCATGCTCAGATTTACGAGCCTGCTGTTGTTTGTATTCTTTTTTGTAAGGTCTTTCTTTGTTTTCGTATGGCATAATAAGCTACCTTTTTACTCCATTTAATAAATTCATCTACAGTCATATTGCCTCTAAAAGAATTAACTGCTCGGCATACTAGCTGTACATTACGTCTATTATACACTCCTCCGGCATAAATTCGATCGATACTTGCATTGGTTTTACTTACATTACCCCGCATTCTGTTACATGTTAGCGGCACCCCTGTTAAAGCACACCGATACTTTTGGTCTTTTAAAATGTTTATCAACTTGCGCGGAGTTAAATTAGTCTTTGTTTTCTTAGACAGCAAATGTTTAAAGTAAGCCCTCCAATCTCCATTCTCTCTTTCGTACCGCCGGTTAACTTTATTAATGTTTGTGCATTTTTTTGAGCAGCAAAGATATTTAGGGTGTAAAGTTTCAAACTTTTTTCTACATACCTTACACGCTCTAATATACATGTTACCTTCTAGGCTTGTGATGCTCGCAGGTTTCAACTGGGCACCACCCACACAACGGTGTGGGATTAGGTATCCACTCGTCTTTTTCATAAGACATAGTTAATCGGTCTAACGGTTGCTCAAATGATTTCCAAGCTTTATATATGTTATCCCTAGTATAAGATTGCTGCACAAAACTATTTTTCATACAGAATAACAAGCCCGCTTTTATTTTATTTACTTTAGGAAAACAAACAAACGCCATGAGTGCCATAAGTTTTAACTGTTTGGTGTCAGGGTATTTATTAGATCCCGTTTTATAATCAATAATAAAAGCTTTGTCTTTGTCTACAATAACTAAATCAGCTATGCCACGTACCCATCTATTCTCATCATCAAAATCACACTGCTCCATCTTTTTAGTCAGCGCCATTTTATACTCCGGGTACTTCTCCCCTGGTATAGCTACCAAGGTATCCACCATTTTCTTAAATCGTAAGTAGTTTTTAGCTAATGGTTTATTATCGCGTACATAAAGTTCTAACGCCTCGTGTACTTCTTTACCATAAATAGTTTGAGGGGTATCTACAAAAGAATAATTTTTTAGTATCCGTACTTCTTGATACTTTTTAGGGCAGTTAATGTATTCTTTTAGCGAAGAAAAACTCCACGTAAAGTCAGCCACTATCTTCCTTGCCCTCTATATTTTTTGTACCCGGCTCTAAAACTTTTGTTCATGGAAGAAGTCTTAGCTACCCTACCCCCTTGGCTGGTACGTTTGTGTATTGGTTCTCTTTCTCTTTCTACTTGTTTAATCTTGGCCATCAATCATCCTCGGTAAATAAAAAACATGGGGTAGTTTCCCCTACGTATGCGCCCATCATGTTGTATTCAAAATATTCTATTGCGTCCATCTCTTCCATCTCATCTTCACGCATAAGCTTGTGTATTACTTTTTGATAGCTATAACAAACTTTATTTTCACTATCAATCCCCTTTACGACGCCTACTATACAATCATCAAAGTGATCCATAATTAATAAGCCATCATACAATTCGTGCTTTATATTAGTTGCCATGTTTAATTGTCCCGAATCTCATATCTACATTTTTAACTTTAGTATTCTCTGGTAGTTTTATGTAATTCTGAAGCATACATTTTGAAGCCCTTGTGTCAGGTCGATGTAAAGCCATCCAAAGATGAGCAACCTCGCATGACTCAAAGTTACCCTGATACTCCCACTTATCTACCGTAGGACTAGTGCTAACCACCAATACAAAAATAAACTCAATCATAATTATCTTCAGCCTCCCACCATCGTTTGTGCTTCATTTGTTTTAAAAGTTTGCTGTAAGTCAATTGCGTTCTATCTTCTATAAAATCTACGCTTAGTAAATAACGAGTGCTCTTAAAATTATACACCGTGTGCGCAACCTGAGCATTAAATAAATAATAAGTATGCGGTTGGTATTTTAACTCTGTGAAGTTACCATTCACGTTACCGCGCTCCAAACTTTTACCTCGCTTTAATGCGCGATTAAACATGCAATGACTGTGGTCCCAATTGTTTAATAATAAGTTTAGCCCTACCCCGCGATCGGTATCAATGTGCCAATCATAATAAGTATCTGGTTCTAGCTTAATAATCCCAGCTTTAAAAGGATGTGCCTTATATAGATGTCGCCACCAAGGATCTATCGCCCAATCATCTTTTACTTCCAATGCTTTAAAGTTGTAGTAATCGATCCATGCACTTTGAGGTGCAGTCGCTGCTCGAATATACATAAGATCTGCGGTTACAGAGAGCTCAGGTATTTCATAATAAAGATCAACATTCCCCATAGTTCTTCCCAAAATCCCCTTCGCACGTTACTGGCAATCCCTTTGCCCATTCCGGTGCTTTATTCATAGTCTGCATAATAAACCCTAACGCCTCGTGCGCATGTTTCTCTAGTGCAATACATACTACGGCATCGTGCACAGTAAGTAGCGGTCTGTATTTAGTGTTAATGGTAACCATCTGTTCGCCAATAACTATCCTAGCTAAAGCTTGGACTACGTTCTCTACCACTGCTCCTCCCCAGATACTAATCTCTCCTCGTCTTGATGTATAAGTATAACCGTCATTCTTTAACTCTAAGTTTGGATAGCGCAGGTATAATCCGTTAGGCAGTCGCAGTCCTTCCGGAGTAACCAACACACATTTTACTTTGCCTAAATAATAAGCAGATTTATCTTTAGGCCAAGACGCCATAAATTTTAATGCTTGGTCACATTCTTTCCAAAGGCTTTCTACCTCGTGGTTTATCTCTCGATATAAATCTACTAAGCTTTTCGTTTCTTTTTCAGTCATATCTACACCGGCATTAATCTTTAACACGTCTCGTAGTTTCTTCGCGCCAGTCCCATATCCTAATCCTAAGATACAAGTTTTACCCACTGCTCGTTCAGTCTTATCTACTTCAGACTTGTTATAAATCTTAGATGCAAATACTGAGTACACATCTTCACCTTTTCTAAACTGTTCAAGTACATCATGCTGTCCGGCAAACCAGACTAGTATACGAGCTTCGATTTGTGAAGAGTCACAGTTCATAATCACATAGCCATCTGGAGGTAGGATCGCATTCTTTAATGCCTTCTGTTTCTTATCGCGTGACGGTAAGTTCTGAAAGTTTACTTTGTCTGAACCGGCCCAACGTCCGGTGTGCGCCCCATAATACTTAAGCGGTATAGGAAGTTTCCCATCATTACGTTTAGCTATACCAATAAACCGTTCGATACGAGTCTCTTCGATAGTAGATTTAGTACCAAGTCTTACTGCGCAAAGCTCTTGAACAAAAACATTTGTATGTTCACACAAGGCTAAGAATCCTTGATCACCCTTAGCTAAAGCAAAAGTTTCTTTACCTGTTGTTGGGCTAGTCTTCATAGGTACTGAGATGTTTAGCATTTCTAAAATGTTGGCGAACTGTTTATTACTTGCTAATCTTTTACGCACCTCTTCTACTTCACATTCAAGTTTATCTGCGAGTGTCTGTAATAGCTTGTGTTTCTCACCCTTCACATCTTCTAATCTATCCACAAGCAGATGGGTATCAAGTTGCAGTCGCGGTAAAATGTACATGCGCAAAGTAATGTCAATAAGTTTTAGTTCGTTCGGAGGATAGTTAATAGCTAACTTCTTAAATAGTTCGTAGGTTAGCTTCACGTCGTTCTTACAATACACACCGTATTGGCGTAGCTCATGATCGCGGAAGTCTTCTATACGTTTACCTTTAGCGTCTTGAACTTCAGTTCCTTTTTCTCCTAGTGTATAACGTTCGGCAAGCGCTTTAAGTGAACCGCCGGCGTCCACACCGTGTATAGATCGGGCCATGCATAAAGTATCTAAGTATCCTACTGGCTCAGCATTAAACTTCCATTTAAGAATGGCCCCGTCAAACTGAGTGTTATGGCAAAGTAACATCGCATTACTCCAATCAATGTCAGCAACAGCTTTTGCTACCTCTTCTTCTCCGGCATACCATTCGGTTTTACCCTCGTCTATTTTTATAGCTACGCCAATGACTTGAAATCGTCCATCATTGATGTACTCTTCCGTGGTCATTCGAGATAGGCTAAACCCTACATCGTAAAATGTTTCAAAGTCAATCGTTATTAGATTCAAGTTTTTCCTTTTGATTTTTATGGGGGCAGTACCCCTCTGCAGACATGTCGTTGTGACACCACCACTTTTTCATATAATATATACGCGCCGGCTTTTTGCACTTGTGACACACAGGGTTTTTAACCTTTATGGCCACTAGTCAAACAGTGCCAATAGTAAAAAAAGTGCTATGCCAAGACCGGCAGTTGTAAAAAAATACCTTAGTACTTTACAGTCTCTTTTGGATAAAGAGTGTAATTTTTCTTCCTCTTCCTCGTCATGCTCTTGAGGCCATACAGTCATTTCGTTCTCCTTAAAGTTTATTCGCATAAAGCGTATGCTCGTCTCGGCATTCAGAGGAACACCATCGACGTTGATCTTTTACTTCTCCCTCACACCACATACATTTCCCTGTGTTGTTCTTTTCAATAGATGTATTTACACTTCTTAATGTTGCGTCCAGTTGTTTCTGAACTTCATCATTAGCAACATCTATTTCGTCTGCCACTATACCATCCTGCCCTTAGCCCACGGGCTAGTAGCCCTTGCTTGTTTTACTGTTAACTTTTTAGGAAGTTCTATCCTACCTTCGTTCTCAAGACGCTCCAGTACCATAACGCTAACTCCCGCATAGATGGCTAGTTTACCCCTACTAGTCTTAGGATTTTTGCTCATATATTCTGTTGCTCTTTCTAAAATTACTTCTTCTTCTTTATCTGTGTACCTTCCCATATTTCTAACCTTTCTTTATTGATTGCCTTAATTTTTGTAGATAAAAATCTGCCTTATCTAAATCCTCTGCACCATTCTTCAATGCAAATCGCCACACGTACTTAATTACATTGGCAGTACATACCGCTACAATGCCTGTAAGATTTGTAGTGGCAGATTCTATCGCGTCTATACACTCTACCTTCCCTTGAGTGTAATGAGATGGATGATTTACTTTATCATTTTTCATTGTTAAATACTTGTTTTCCTGTAATAAAATACTCTAGCATGTCTATATTTGTCTCGTCAATAATTAACGCTATACCATTCTGAATACTTATCTCTCGTAAGTGTTTCTGCTGTAGGGCCGTCGCTTTGTTACCGTTAGCTTTGCACTCGATCCCAATAAACTTGCCCCTATAACAGGCTACAATGTCTGGCACTCCACTGCTACCATACCCACCCGTCGAAGCGTAAAAGTAATATGCACCAAGTTGTTTAAGCTTGGCACATACCTTTTGTTTTACTTTCTTTTCTGGAGTTGCCACTATGACTCTAGTGACGGCATATCATCGACTGTTGTTAGTTCAACAGGTTCGACGTCTATCAAATGAGAGCCATCAAGTGTTAACGATGGTAACTCATCTACGCCTGTTACTTCATACCCTTCAATCTCAGGCAAGATTGTTTCCTCGCCAAGGTCAATGCCGTCATACTTTGATGCCAGTGATTCTTGCTCTGGCTCGGCTACTACCTCTGTTAAAACTGGAAGGTCCTCTGATACAGGTTCATCAACATCGACGATTCCATGTTTATTTTTGAAATTCTGTAGAGGTGAGTAGTCCTCTACTAAGGGTGTATCTTGGTTAGTTGCATAATAGCTAATCGCTCCTCCCACTGATATTATTACTGCTAAAGCTATAATGTTTCTAGTTGCGTTGTCTTTCATTCACGTTCTCCGTTTAGTTAAAATAAATACTGCTCTCTCTTATACATCGCAGTTACCGTTCGGACACCCGCGAGATAATATCTCTTCCGCGATGTCTTCTGATAACTGCTGATGTTCGTGTTGCTCCATCTCAGTTTCAAGATGTTCTACAAATTTTTCGTCCTTCATTAATAATGTAAGTTCTTCTACAATTCGATGAGCCTCCTCACGTTCCTCGTTCCCTATACTATGTTTGTCTAGCAAAGAAACAAAGTCCATGAGTAGTCTACGAATGTCGAGAAAAATATGGTGTGGCATTAGGTCTCTCCGTTTTTTATTGGAGTATCAGTATTGTCCACAACTTGAATCATGTCAAGTTCTTTTGTTTCTTTGAGCCAATCTTTGAAGTCTTTAAATGAACGTTCGGAGGATACATGTCCATGCCATATAAGTTCTAGTATGCCACTCATGCCCCCAATGATTCCTAGTAGTTCATGTCGATCGGCGTTCCAAATGTTTTGGTCTGCCCCAAAGTAATCATAGATGTCCTGCTCTACGTAATCAATCCTCTCTTTATCCATCACCTTTCTCCTTATTTAAATGTTGTTTTGCTTTGTCTAATACTTCTGCTACTAATACTTTGTATTCAACTTCTGTTTCCCCCGCAAATCCATACTGCCCCGCTCTCCATTCAGAACCTCCTCCTATCTCTACTTTATTAAGTAGCCACATATATTCTATTCCTGAAGTGTCGGGTGACCTGAACCCACGAATGTCTAATATATGTTTTACTCCATCATGCCAAAGGTCGACCGTATAATAAAAATGGTCGAGGGGTAAGGTGGAGGGAAAAATAGTTTTCTTCTGTAACTCCTCAACATACCCCAAAGCCTCCTCTCTTCGGTAAAAATCTATGCTCTCGACTTCCTTAATAATCTTAGTTAAATAGGATAGTTTTTCATTGTCAGTTTTATTCATTGTTTTTTCCTATTAAAGCGGGTAATAATCAACTGAGACTTCTTGCTCTTCATAATTCTCAATAGCAAAGCTAGAGTATTTATTGGTCCCTTCATCAACCCTCAAGACGAGGTCAAACTTTTTCAAAACGTCATTGATTTCATCACTAGCGTCTTGCAGTTGTAACTGTATAAATACGTCCTCTTTACTCATTGTCCTCTCCTTTTCGTTTATCTAATAATGCTTGGCGTACCATAAGGGCGTACTCCTTGTTATAAGGGTTGGCGTCTGGTACTTCTTTACCCCCCAATAGGTCTAGCCAATCCTGTACATCTTTGTGGTCATCAGGTTGGTTCTGTATATTGTCCCAATATTCCTTACGTTTCTCCTTACTCATCACGCGTCCTCCTCAGCAGTTATCTCTACATCAATCGGTTCACCCCAACTCTTATGGTTCTGCACTTGATACTCTGCGTCATCTTGGTCAACTGCCATAACAGTTACAGGTTCTAAGTGTTGCTTTATGTATACAGTA
>Ga0209535_1000447_pt1 | contig 28979 bp, 32 predicted proteins | sample LinPmetageLP28_FD_184041 | JGI IMG/M metagenome (GOLD analysis project Ga0209535, IMG submission 184041) | Marine viral communities from the Pacific Ocean - LP-28 (SPAdes) (version 2) | ecosystem: Environmental > Aquatic > Marine > Oceanic | place: Pacific Ocean | collected 2009-08-22
TTAACTATGCAGGTAAAATTACAAGATAACTGGCCGACGCCCAGAGCCAGCAACCCTGGAAGTCGTCCAAACGGAAAAGGCGGCAAAATACTTGCCGAAGAGGTTCGAAAACAAGAGTCCTGGCCAACACCAACGGCGGCTGAAGGCTCAAAGATTGGAGGACAGGCAAATTATGGTCAAGTTGGACTTTCTAATCATCCCAGTATTGTTGGCCCTGTAACACGAGAGAAAAGCATTAAGAGTGGCAAAGAGAAAAACTGGGCAACACCTAAAGCGAGAGATCATCTTGGAGCAGTTAATCCTAATTTTTTAACAAGAAAAGATGGACGTCATAGAATGGACGCATTGCCAGAACAAACAAAATACGATGAAACCAATATATCGAAAGTAGGAAAGCTGAATCCATCGTGGGTGGAGCAACTCATGGGGTTACCGGTCCAATGGTCCATGCTCCCGGAGCCCACATCAGCTCACCGGGTATCGAGGTTAATGCTTTTGGGGAACGGTGTTGTCCCCCAACAGGCGGAGTTAGCTTTCAGGACTCTTCTTGCTCAAGCGGATCTAAACCGTCAATCTTAACCATCCGACGATAACCCATCGATTTATCCCTGGCTTCCTGCACCGACAGCTCCGGCCATGGTCCAAGACCCATGTCCCGGCGTCTACCATCCATCTGATACCGAAATATCCAACTTCCCGAACCACTTGCAGCAACCAGTAAATACAAGTTCTTGCCAAAACGATAGCGTCCTGGCCCGTCAATGCGTGGGTTCAATGTAATATCTCCTTTAAAATGTCGCCTGAAATCAAATCATCAAAACTTCCAATACCTTTACCAGCTTGGATAGCCAGTGTCAGGTTTAGGACACGCGATAAAAAATAGTTGTATTCGTTAAGCCCCATCATCTGGGAACCGTATTCTGTGCCCACACGCAGCAAAGCAATAGTCTTCTCTTCAGCTTCAAGACCGTCAAAGTTATCAATCAAATCACAGATCTGCTCATACAACTCATCAATGTCTGTGTTGCGTTCATACTCTGCTTTCACATGGCTCATCATGAGCTCCTAAGTGACGCATACATAGTCACAATATCGGTGTCGTTCGGTGATTGCTCTGCCAAATCCACCAGAAAAGCTATCTGCTGGGCTGGACTGCGATGGTTACGCTCGGCCAAGTCCCACAACTTCTCCCAGGTGGGTATTGGGACCGCCACGCTTTTATATTTTTTTATATCTGGCATGATTTTCTCCTTAATTTAGCCAATTTTCTAACTCTTCGCCTAAAACCTTTAAGCTGATGTCCATCTTAGACTTCAACGCCTTGGTAATCTGCTCGTCGATGGAGTTCCGGCAGACAAAATCTATATAGGTAACGCAGCGACCTTCCTGGCCCATGCGGTGGATGCGTGATTCAGATTGCATGCGAGATGACAAGTCAAAACTGTTCGCGTAATAAATCACAGTTTGGCTGGCAGTCAATGTAATCCCATAGCCGCCGGTCACCGGGTTCGATACAAAGAACCGTGCTTTCCCTTCTTGGAACGAATCAATGGCAGCCACACGCTCGTCATTCGTTGTATCGCCAAAGTAACTGACCGCAGACCCTGGGCCATAGATCTTATTCAATTCTTCTGTAATCTTTTTTATGTCATACCGAAACCTAGAGAAGATGACAATCTTGCCGCTGATTTCAGCGCAGCATGACAGTAGCTCAGTCAACCGGTTGTTCTTAATCTCAATCAAATCACCTGCGTCAGACTTGGTATGCCCGGACAACACTTGCTGCATGCGAATGAGTTGGGTCATCACGTTATTGGTGGTCATAAACTCTGCGTCTTCTAAATGAGCCACACAATACTCTTTCAATTCCATGTAGATACGGCCCTGGTCCTCGGTCAACTCGATGTCGCGCGTGATGTAATTCTTAGGAGGCAAGTCCAAGCACTCTTCCTTGGTCACTCGTGAACTGAACCCCTTCAATGTTTCACTTAACTCGTCCAGGTTCCGGTAACCAACGACCATATTGAATGAATGACCGCCCATGTTCTGTCGTTTGATGATGGCATAGTGATGTTGGAAATGGTGGAACGACTTGCTATAGCTGCCCAGCATCTCATCGCCTAGAAACTTACACTGGGACCACAGGTCCATGGGCGATTGAGTCACAGGAAATCCCGAAAGGATTCTTCGGTAATGAGCCAGGCTCCCCAACTTCAATAATGACTTGGTACGTTTCGCAGTCGGGCTCTTAATTGTAGTAGACTCATCAATCACGAGCATGGCCTTGTTAGCTTTCAACACCATCTCAAGAAAGTTCAAACCTTTCTTGGTGGACAACGACTCAATGTTCATGACTAATATCTTTAGCTTGACTGAATCTTCAGTGATCAAACCGGTCAATTCTTCTTTTTGTTTCTTGTTCGGGCTCGGACGCCAGACCACCATTTTACGTTCAATGCGCTCTGGCAAATGTTTGGGTATCTCAATCGAGCTCCAGTTTTGGAACACGCCTTTGGGTGCTAAAACAATCAACGTATCGATTAACTCGCGCTCAAATAATATCCCTGCATTGTTCAGTGATATAAATGTTTTCCCGGTTCCCATTTCAAGGAACCAGGCCCACGCAGTCTTGTTCCACGACTTTAATAAAACATCGCGTTGATGTTGGTAGGGCTCGTTTTTAAATAAATATGCCATGTCGCATGGAATTATAAAGAACTTTTTCTCAAAAGTCTATTGCAATGTGGGTTGATGTGGTGTCATACTGTAGTTCAGAAAGGAGAGCACATTGAAAAGTCGAGTCTTTGTTACACAAGAAAACCCACGCCTTGGCATTCTGTCAGCGGCGAAGTATGGCGAACTCATCCCTCTCACTTCTGCCTTTGAGCAGGTCCACTTGTCCCCAGAAAAAACAGTCGCGCAGATAAAACGCAAGCTGTTGGGTTTCGGTGACGATGACTATCTCTTAGCGTTGGGCGATCCAGCGATTATTGGGATCTCATTCGCAATAGCGTCAAACCTGAACCATGGAAGAGTAAAACTTTTGAAGTGGGACAGGCAAGAAAAAATCTATTACGATGTAAAGATTTCGTTACGTCACGGGATCGAAACTATTAAAACCTGAAGAGGATACTTTTTATTATGAAAGAAGAAATTTGGAAAAAAATATCTGGCGAGTTGGCAGGAGCTAACGAACTGGAAAAACTCTCAACTGAGGGTGGCAAGCAGCTATCAGATCTTGTTAAGGAAGCAACCCAAGCACAGAAGGCGGCACTTCGAGCAAAAGAAGAAGCTACTCGCTTGCAGAAAGTTGCAGACAAATACAAGTACGAACTGCTTCCAGGTAAGATGCAAGAAGTTAATTTAGACAGTGTGAAAGTTGGAAACTTCTCGGTCAGTCTCAGCACATACGTTGCCGGAACAATGCCGAAAGACCCAATGGAAAAAGACATTGCACTGGCCCACCTTCGTGATATTGGTTGCGATGACTTTATTAAGAACCAAGTCAACGTCAACTTCCCTGTTGCCCAAGATTCAAAAGCTGAAGCGCTACGGCGTGAGCTTGAGGATCAGGGCATGGAAACCACTTCGCGCGTATGGGTAGAACCCCAAACCTTGAAGAAGCTGATACGTGAGAGAGTTGAGAACTCAAAATTATATAAGAACTATCCACCGATAGACCTAGACATATTTAACGCCCATATAGGCACAATAGCCAAGATAAAAGGAGAAGGCTGATGACTAAAAAAGCATTGATGGATGCACTTGTTGGAGCCGCTGGCGCAGGACTTGAAGAAGTTGGCGCCACGGATGTACAGACACCTTATTTAAGGATAGCCCAAGCGTTATCACCACAGCTCAAGAAGAGCGGCAGTGATTTCATCGAGGGATTGGACCAAGGTGACATTTTTAACACGGTGACCAAGCAGTTTTGGAAGTCCGATGAGGGCGTGACCGTCCTTCCTGTGTATTTCCAGTTGAAGTACAACGAGTGGGTTCCTCGAAATGAGGGCGGTGGTTTTGTGCGAGAGCACCCACATGATTCAGCTGAGGTTTTGGAATTGGAGCAACGCAGAGATAAAAGAGATACTGTGTTGCAAAACGGTAATGATTTAGTAAAGACCGCAACACACTTGGTCAAAATCATGCATGAGAACGGTGCTTTGGAAACAGTCATTCTTGACATGAAGGGATCAAACCTGAAGCGCAGCCGGGGATGGAACTCCTTGATGTCGATGCAACGACATGATGGTGTGCTGTTACCCTCGTATGCAAAAACCTATACCGTGAAAACCAGTGAAGTAACTGGGGATCAAAATTCATGGTTTGAGTACAACTTGACGTTGAAGGGTGATATTGAGTCATTGGAGCAATTCAATGATGCCGATGAGCTACGAAAGGAGATGGTAGCAGGGAGTGTTCAGTTGGCGCCACCAACTGTTGATAAAGCACTGCCTGGACCTGCTGCGGCAGAAGACGTTCCTTTTTAGTTGATTGGAAAGCCCCCGCTTGCGGGGGTTATTTTTATGGAAAAAAGATTCTTAGAACTATTTAGCGGTTGTCAGTCGGCACATGGTCAAACGACCGTGCTTGATGCACAGCGTAACGGTAAAACAAAAGCCAACAGCATTACGGTACGAACACCGCTGACGATAGAGCTTATCAAAGAGCATCTGTCTGGCAAAAAAGGCATTGGCGCAATTCCAATTCGAGAAGACAACCTGTGTCAATTTGCTGCCCTTGATATTGATGACTACAACTTAGACCTGTTAATGCTACGAAAGAAAGTGTCACGACTTGAGCTTCCTTTGGTCATGTGTCGTAGCAAATCCGGGGGCGCTCATTTATATCTATTCATGACAGAATTTATTCCTGCTGCTGAGATCCGAGATAAGCTGGCAGAGATGGCGTCAGCATTGGGCTTTGGTTCATGTGAGCTGTTTCCCAAACAAGATACGGTGAAGGCAGAACGAGGGGATTTGGGTTCGTGGATAAACTTACCGTACCAAAACTCTGAGTACACAACACGATATGCCCTGGACGAAGGCGCAGATAGCCTGACCTTAGAAGAGTTTTTAGACTTGGCTTCAACATCGCGACTGACACCCAAAGAATTAGCTGACTTTACTATTGGCAGTGATGAAAAGGCATTGCCAGACGGTCCCCCATGTTTACAGCAGATGACAGAGTTTGGCATACCAGAGGGTGGGCGCAATACAGTGCTGTTTAACTGCGCCGTGTATTACCATCAGGCAAAACCAGAAGGTGATGATTGGAAGCAAGACCTAGAGAACCACAACCAGAGCCACTGTACACCACCGCTACCCGCGCGTGAGATTGTCACAATTCAAGAGCAGCTGTCGAAGGGCAAAGACTACTACTACACCTGCAAACAAGAGCCGTTACTGTCTCACTGCAACCGTTCGCTATGTCGCTCAAGAAAGTATGGTGTGGGCAGTAATCAATCGTTTCCAAGTATCGGTGGACTAACTGTGGTTGAGTCAGAGCCTCCAGTTTGGTTTCTAGACTGTGATGGCCATCGCTTGGAGCTATCGACCAAGCAGCTACAGATGCCACAAGAATTCCAACGTGCTGCCATGGAGCAAATGTACAAGATGCCAACGCGAATGAAGGACGCAGATTGGCGTGACATGATTGATAATCTGTTGGGCAGTGCTACGCGCATTGAAGTACCAGAGGAGTTGACGCAAAAAGGTTTGTTTAGTGAGCTCCTTGAGATGTTCTGTACCTCCAGGTTACAGGCACAATCCGCAGAAGAGCTGCTGTCAGGTAAACCATGGACCGAGGACGGTGTGACCTATTTCAAGCTCAGCGCCTTACAGGATTTCCTCAAGCGCAAGAGTTTTACGCACTACACTCGTGGTCAGATTACTGAAAGATTAAAAGAAATGTCCACAGAAGAACGAGCGGATAAAGAATACCGGTTTAAAGATAATCGTGACCAGTGGAAGAAGGTTCGAGTGTGGTTTATCCCAGAAATTATACGAGGGGAGGTAGACCTACCTCCTGTTGATTTTGATAATGATGTTCCATTCTAGAAAGGAGAAATACAATGGATAAAGAAAAACGTCGCGAATACAATAAAAAATATTACGAGGCTAATAAAGAAAAGTGGAGCGAATACAATAAAAAATACCGCGAAGCTAATAAAGAAAAGATTAGCGAACATAAGAAAAAATATTACGAGGCTAATAAAGAAAAATGTCGCGAATACAATAAAAAATACCACGAAGCTAATAAAGAAAAGTGGGACGAATACAATAAAAAATATTACGAAGCTAATAAAGAAAAGATTAGCGAACATAGGAAAAAATATTACGAAGCTAATAAAGAAAAAAATAAAGAAAGACGTAACGAATACGCTAAAAAATATTACGAAGCTAATAAAGAAAAATGTCGCGAATACTCTAAAAAATATTACAAAACTAAAAGAAAAAATGATTAAAACAATATTAGGTCCTCCGGGTTGCGGCAAGACTCAGACCAACAGCAACTTGATACAAACTTATATCAAAGAAGGTATTGCGCCTGAGCAGATAGCGTGTGTGTCATTCACCAGGAAAGCAGCACAAGAATCAAGAGAGCGTGTGTCAAATGATTGGGGTGTTCCGACAGACTCCTTGCCTTACTTCCAAACACTGCACTCCATGGCGTTTCGCGCCGGCGGATATAAACCTTCTGATGTTATTAGAGGCTCAGACTTAAAGGCTATTGGGGATGCGGTCAGTGTTCCTTTTGCGTTTAAGCGAGACAGCAATGTGGAGAGTGACTTCGATAAGTTAGGCGCATCGGTGGGCGATACCTACCTGGGGCTACACCATCTATCGCGGAGCAAGTGCCAGAGTTTAGAGCAGACATTTCGCGAGGCCAATAACTATAACCTGCACTGGCCAGAGCTGAAGCGATTAGTCGATACTTATGAGAGCTATAAGAAGGCTCATGGCAAATTAGATTTTACTGACATGATTGACAACTTCGTAAAGGAAGACCAATGTCCTGACATTGAGGCGTTGTTTGTTGATGAGGCACAGGACCTGTCTACACTTCAATGGTCCATGGTCGATGTACTACGGAAAACCAAGGTACAGGTATTTACCGGGGATGACGATCAAGCCATCATGGGCTTTCAAGGCGCTGATGTAGGGGCTTTTTTAAGCGCTACGAAAGAAAAGGAAGTACTCCAGCAGTCCTACCGGCTACCTTATGAGCCTTGGCAGGAAGCACAGCAGATTGTGTCACGGATTGAGGGGCGTCAACCCAAGGAGTGGCAGCCCAAAGAAGCAGAAGGTTTGGTTCGCTATCATCAAGACATGTACGACGTACCTATTGACCAAGGTGAGTGGTGCATCATGGCTCGAACTAATCGAATAGCAAGCCATTATGCTAACGCATTGATGGATGAAGGGTGGGTGTTCAGTCGCAATGGTCATCCAAGCATACAAGCGAAAACCTATGAAGCGATAGTCGATTGGGAGCAATGGTGTAAGAACGACCAGATAAGCGGCCAGCAGTTGCGGAATATCTATACGTTGATGTCGGTAGGTGTAGGGTTCACCAGGGGCTATGGTCCAAGGTCCAAGGCATTGCTGGGCATTGACCCAGAAGTTTTTATCACAATGAACCAAGCAAAAGATTCGTATGGCTTACTGGTCAGCGACACGATGCGGTGGCATCAGTCGTTAGATAAAATCGACACAGACACTCGAAACTATATTTTAAGCGCCCTCAAGCGTGGGGACAATATAAAGAATCCACGCATTAAAATAAACACCATTCATGGAATGAAGGGCGGTGAATGCGACAACATACTTGTCATACCAGACTTATCTCATGCTGCTTACAAGCAGTACCAAAGAAACCCAAACATGGAGCACCGGGTATATTACGTTGCCGTTACTCGAACGAAAGACACATTACATATACTTGAGCCAACGACTGACGCTTATTACTCGCTTTAATTATGCAAGAAGATTTATTTAACGAAGTAACGTGGACTCCGCCGGCGGAGTTGCCAAATTTGTCTGGTGAAAAAATCATCGCCATAGATTTAGAAACAAAGGACCCTAATTTAATTAGCCGTGGCCCAGGGTGGGCTAGAGATGATGGAAGAGTGATTGGTATCGCAGTAGCTGCTGAGGGATGGAAGGCATACCTGCCGATTGCCCACGAAGGCGGCGGTAACATGGCAAAGAAAACCGTACTAAAGTGGATGCAAGACCAGTTGAACCACGGCATGTCTGTAGTTTTTCATAACGCTCAGTATGACTTAGGGTGGATGATGACTGAAGGGCTCACAGTTAAAGGTAAGATTTTAGACACCATGATAGCCGCACCACTACTTGACGAGAACCGGTTTAGTTACAGTTTGAACGCACTTGGAGCAACGTATTTAGGCGAACGAAAGAGCGAGGAAGAGTTACGAAGAGCCGCGCACCAGCACGGCGTAGATGCAAAAGCTGAGATGTGGAAGCTTCCGGCTGCAAGGGTTGCCGGGTATGCTGAAAAAGATGCAGAGCTGACGCTCAAACTATGGCATGTGCTACACCCTAAGTTGATAGCTGAAGACTGTGAGAAAATACTAGAGCTAGAAACAGCGCTTCTTCCTATCATATTTGAAATGCGCCGTAAGGGTATTCGAGTAGACTTAGAAAAGGCGGAGAAGACGAAGAAAGACCTCCAGGCTAGAGAGAACAAACTACTGCGAGAAGTTAAGAAAGAAACAGGTGTAGACATTGAGCCATGGAACGCAATTAGCTTATCAAAAGCCTTCGACAGCTTAAAGCTAACCTACGAGAGAACAGAGAAAAGTGGAGCTCCAAGCTTCACCAAGCACTTTCTTAAATCACACGCTCACCCAGTTGCTAAGAAGATACTAGAGATCAGAGAGTACAACAAAGCCAACACTACGTTTATTGACACCATACTAGGTCATCAACACAACGGACGTATCCATTGCCAGTTTAACCAACTGCGTTCAGATGAGGGCGGCACAGTGTCAGGCAGGTTTAGCTCATCGCACCCTAATCTACAGCAGGTTCCTGCACGACACCCTGAAATAAAGACCATGATCCGTGGTCTATTCTTGCCGGAAGAAGGTTGCCAGTGGGGTAGCTTTGATTACAGCGCCCAAGAACCACGGTGGCTGATGCATTTTGCATCGTTGACACCAGACACTCGCGACCACCCAAAGGTTAAAGAGATTGTTGCTCAGTATCAAAAGGACGATTTAGACTTTCACCAGATGATAGCTGATTTGGCTGGGGTAGAACGGTCTCACGCCAAGACAATTAACCTGGGGATTATGTACGGAATGGGGCTTGGTAAACTTGCCTCTGTGTTAGGCGACATACCCTTTGAAGAAGCCAAAGCTTTGCGTAAGGATTATGATGAAAAAGTACCCTTTATCAGGGACTTAGCAGCAGCGGTAATGCGCGCGGCATCGCAGAAGGCTCAGATTAGAACAATGATGGGCCGCAAGTGTCGCTTTCCAATGAGAGAGCAGCGCTCCTACAGCCGGCTAAACAAGCCTATCCACTTTGAAAAGCTCGAAGAGCAGTGGCAAGAAATATTAGATACACCCATGGACGAGCGGCCAGATAAATGGGGCACACTAGAACCGTCCAGGTATCGTGTTGCGTTTACTTTTAAAGCTTTAAATCGGCTGATACAGGCTTGCAGCGCAGACCAAACTAAAGTTGCCATGCTTCAATGCTACGAAGCCGGATACACACCCATGCTGACAGTGCATGACGAGCTGTGTTTTTCTATTGAAAACGAACCAAGCGTTAAGGAGATAGTAGATATTATGGAAAATTGTGTGCCAGAGATGAAAATACCATCAAAAGTAGACTACGGATTATCAAAAAACTGGGGGTTAGCTAAGTAATGTCATATTTAATGAGTAACATTCCGCACTTTAAATGCTGGGTCAGGAAAGAATTCACACACAACCACGAAAAATACCAAGGAGAATTTGTTCACGCTATGGCTATTGCTGTAGCGACCGTTCCTGACAGGTGTTTAAGCTTTCATCTTGTGTTTACCGGAGCAGAAAGCGATATAGACGATACGGAAAACATCCATGGAGGAGCGATGTGGGCTCGTATGCCAATTACTGCGTTAGTTGCCGATACGCCCTTAAACGAATGGCCAGAACAACTACCCGTACCCTTAGCTCAACCCTGGGACTGTAGCTCCCACCACCATGCGGTTTTTCGCCTAGAAAGGGTGTCATCTAGCCCGTGGTTGTGTAAGATAGATGGTGAGTTTCATACTGGACGGTATATGTTTACCGTTGAGTATACTGAGAGCGATATTGCGGATGACCCAGCGCAACACAAACAGAGTCATGTTATTGAGTTGACAGACGCTGGAAGGTACACTGGTAACATCGTGGCATTGCCAAACAACAGGGTAAGAGCAACAAGCCCTGCATTATGGGAAACAGGTGATGGACCACCTGACTTTAAACCAAGTCAATGGGCTCATAGCGCGGAATGTGATGACAGCTATATGGACCCTAGTATAACATTTGACAACTTATATGCAGGAGAGCAAGAAGATGATGAAGAAGAAAGGTTACTCGAAGGGCGGGATGAAGAAGAAGGGCTACGCTAAAGGCGGGATGCCCATGAACCCTGAAACTGGTACGCCAACATTTGTTGGTGACGGCAAAGGTAAAATGTCTGCTGGAGGCTCTGCGGTTTCAAAAAGTTTTTCTAAAACAATTTCTAAACTATTAGGTGAATCTGGAAAAACTATTTCTGATTCTGATAGAACTAAAGTTGCAAAAATTCTTGGCGACGAGTCTGGAAAAACTATTTCTGACTCTGATAGAGCTAGATTAAAAACAATAATGAAGCGCAAAGGCGGTGGCTCTGCGATGAAGAAGAAAGGTTACTCGAAGGGCGGTGCGATGAAACGCAAAGGCGGCGGTTCTGCGCTAAACAAGAAGGGCTACGCTAAGGGCGGAGCTACTCGCATATTCTAGATGGCTAGAGAAAGAAAAAAACCTATCCCTAAAACTACCAAAGGGAAAGGCGCCAATTACCGCCCCACTAAATCTGGGGCGGGGATGACGAAAAAAGGTGTTAAGGCTTACCGCAGTAAAAATCCTGGCAGTAAGCTAAAGACAGCGGTTACTGGAAAAGTTAAAGCAGGAAGTAAAGCCGCCAAACGCCGTAAGTCATATTGCGCTAGGTCTTTAGGTCAACTGAAAAGAAGTTCGGCTAAAACAAGAAACGATCCTAATTCTAGGATAAGACAAGCTCGAAGAAGATGGAGATGCTACTAATGGCCACTAAAGATGCGTGTTATTCAAAAGTTAAAGCTCGATACAAAGTGTTTCCATCAGCATACGCTTCCGGGGCAATTGCTAAATGCAGGAAAGTTGGAGCCAGTAACTGGGGCAACAAAACAAAACGTGCAGAAGGCGGAATAACTGTTACAACCAACGGATGTGGTTCAGTGATGTCTAGGCACGGTGGACGGAAAGTCAAAATATACTAATGGCTGTTCGTAAAACAAAAAAAGGCGCTGATCTTAAACGCTGGTTTAACGAAGAATGGGTTGACGTAAGAACAGGTAAGCCCTGCGGAAGAAAGAAAGGTGAGAAAAGAGGAACGCCTTATTGCAGACCAAGCAAACGTGTTTCTAAGAAGACACCTAAAACATCTACAGAGCTTACTGCGGCAGAAAAGAAGTCTAGAATTGCTCAGAAAAAACGATTAGGGCAGCCACCTGGCAAGCCTAAAAGAGTTGCATCTGTTAAAAGAAAAACAGTTAGGAAACGAACAGCCTAGCGACGTTAGTAAGCGCCCCAAATTTTTACTTTAGTACCGCCCCAATATTCTACGGCAAGGCCAGCGTCTATAAGTTTTGCGTTAATGCTATTGCCGTTAAAATCCCACAACACACCCAGTATTCTTCCGTACTTACCACGCCCTTGAGATTCTAAAACAAAACCGTCATACGTCAGTTCTTTTAATAGCTCTTTGGCTTCTAGCCCAAGTTTCTTTTCAGCAAGGTCCCTGGTCCGTGATTCAGGGGTATCTATTCCAACAAGCCTAACTCTTTGCTTTGCAAGAACAATCTTGAACCCTAGATCTATGTTTACGTCAACGGTGTCTCCGTCAACAACTCTGTCTAACGTGCATTTGTAAACGAATGGTTTAACGTCCATGTAGGTCTGTCCTCGGTATGTTCCAATTGCCTTCTGGTGCAGGTGCAGCAAGCATTCTTTTTACTAATCTTTCTGCCCGGTTAGGGACCTGTATGTACCATCGTGAGTCAACCATAGCATCTGCCGCGCCAACCCAATTAAAATCTTTTACGCATTTCTGCATGTCTTTAAACAAAGACAATCGAGTTCTTCCCAGGTTAAACATCATGTTAGCAATAATTAGCTGCACTTCCTCCGGGTACAAAGAAAAGTCTTCGTACAACACAAGACAATCTGCAACAGTTGTCTTAATGTCTTTTTCAAAGCACTCGCTAACTCTGTCTTCTGTTACAGGAGTGCCTTGCTTTAAATTGTACTCAAGGTCGCTGGGCGTAACTAAATGACCAATACCAAATGTTTTTTTGCCTAGATGGTCTAAGTATACCTCATAAACGCAGCCTTCATCTTCAGCCAGTTCTTTTTTAAGTTGGTCTATGTTCATCCCATTAGCCCTGCTATGCCCATTCGAGCTCGTTCTCGTTCAACTTCGCTTGCGTTCATAGATAGTTTTTTTGGATAAGGTACAGGACCTAACGAAGGATTTTCAGGAGTTGGCGGTTTGTTAAACATGTTTGGGTCTACCTTTATGCGTTCTTTAATTTGGTCTAAAGATAAACCGGAAGGAACATTAACATTTTTAACTTCTTCTCGCAGCATCATTCCTTGAGGGCTTTCCCTGTCTTGGCCAACAGCCGTTGTTCCTGTAACCCTCAAAATCTCTCTGTTTCCAATATCTACAAACTTGTTTAGAAAATAGCCAAACTCATTACCCGGTGTTTTTTGAGCAAATTCTTCTGGAACCAAGCCATCTTTAATAGCTTGGTTGTATAACTTAGATCTCATTTGCGGAGAAAGAAGAATTTTTAAAAAATTAGGGTATCTAAAAAGTCTTGCTAACACGCCGGAAAGAGCTAAACCACCAGCCGCTGTTGCAGCAGTAGCAAAATGACCAGCTATTGCAAGACCTATACCTCCCGCAGCGCCTAATCTTGCAATTGAACCGGCTAAACCAACGCCTGGCTTGTCTACATTAGATAAGCGAATAGCATTAGAAGCTAATTTTTTTAAGCCGTTAAAAGTTTCTTTTCCTAATACTTTTTCAAGAACGCCTTTTTGATTATTTTTATCTAAAACATTAAGAAAGTTTTTACCCCAAGCTCCGGTTTGCACAGCATCTTGCCCGGCTGATGTAAATAAGGTGTCAAAATCAGCGCCTTTAAGAATACTTCGCAAAGTAGCTTCTTTTAGGCCGCCTTCTTTAACAAGCTCATCTCTGCCCACTGTTTTTAATAATTGCTCATAGCTTTTAGGGTCTTTTAACACTGCTTGAACAATATCATCGGCTGAGGATATTTCACCTTTAGCAATAACGGAAGCAAGCGCTGTTCGGCTAGCTTCAGCAGCTTCATCTACAGTATTTTTAATTGCTTCTGCTTGGAGCCTAAGACCATCGTCGCCTATACTTCCAATTTGTCGAGAAAAATCATCAGCACTTTTTGCGCTAAGAAGATAAGCGTCTCCAAGAGAATCCCTAAGAATTTTAGCGTTAGTAGTTCCAAAAAGAGTATCTTGAACCCCTGTTCCCAACCCTTTAAAAGCACTGTTTAACGCTACTCCGTTGATAGTAGTAGCATTTGCAGGTCCTACGGTGGATTCACGAATTGCATTTTGTAGCCACTGGCGAGATAAATCTGTGCGTATAGCATCGCTTAAAACGGCAGGGTTAGCCCCAGACCTTGATTGCTGGACAAGAGTATTTAAACCTTTAATATAAGGGTCAACCATTGTTTGCCAATAAGAATCTTCTTTAACCATCCCCTGCACAAAATTAGGAAGCACTCCAGCAACTTCATCTAAACCAGCACTTTTTAAAACTTGGTTACCGGCCAAAACATCTCCAGCTTCAAACAAAGCCTTAGCTTCAAGTATAGTTGCGTCTGCTCCAGGTTGAGCCAATCTAGCTATACTGTTTTCGCTAGGAGTAACAGCGTTTAAATACGTTTTTAAATTGGCTACATTACCGCCTTTAATTATCGTGCTAAGTTCGTCTAAATTCCTGCCACCTGTTTTAGCCTTAACATTTTTTAATATCATGTTGACAGCAGTATTGTTAAATTTTTCTTGGCCTTCACCATAAAAAGTATTAGCGCGCTTCCACAAAGTTAAGCCTTGTTTTACCTCGTCTAATTCTCCAGGACCTAAATACTCAACACGGTATTTAGGTTTAACACCTTCCCCAGCCGCCTTAGTCTGAACAACCCTGTATCCCTGACTAATTATTTCCTGTGTTTCGACAAGTTTATTTTGCAAAACAGACCCTAACGATTTTATTACTTTACCAACTTCAGCGGCGCCTTGGCTAGCTATTACCCCTGGGTCTTTCGCCGCTAATTCAAGAACAGATTTTAAGTTTTGCAAAGTTGATATATCAGCGCCACCTTCTGTTTGAATTCTTTTAACGGCGCTAAATATAGAACTTTCCGTTACAGGAATGCCTAAGCTAATAAATTTTTCTTCAAGAAATTTAATTTGATCTACAACAGGTGTTAAATCAAACTTAACACCGCTGGTTTTTAAAAGAGTGTCTGCATTTTTATACAAGGCATTAGAACTTGCTTGGAATAAAGCCGCAGAAACTTGAAGACCTTCGGAAAATTCTGTTGGCAATCCTTTTATAGGGCTAAAGTTTTTTTCTAAAGCTTTTAGCTGACCTGTAATAACGTCATCCAAGTTTCTTCTAGCAATTTTAAAAGCTTCTTCTGGATTCACTAATTTAGCATTTAACGTAGAGGCCAAAGCTTTTGCTTCAGCGTCAATTGCTGCGCTTCCGGCTTCTTGGGTAATTCTTCCTGCGCCCACATCTTCTAATATGTTTCTAATAAACTGAGAGTTTCTTGCTCCTGGAAAAGTTGGAGGCAGTACGTTTTCGGATAATGCTTGCGCTGTTCCAAGAATAGACTTTCCACTAGCAGCCGTTACTGTTGGGCTCGCTCCAGCAATAACTAACCCTCTCATATTGGATATAGCTTCTTCCTGAGCTAATTGCTTGCCTAATTTATCAGGGCTAGGGTACAACGTATTTTTAATTGCTTGTAATCCGGTGTCTGTTTCTCTACTTGCGGCAACACTTGCGGCAAGTTCTTCAGCTCTGGCCTGACTATACTTTGGCCCCGGCCCTTTAATTAATCTTGCAACACCGCCAACAATAGCTCTTCCAACACCTTCTCCAAGAGCGTTAATAACTCCTTCTTTGGCAATTTTACCCATAACATCGCCAAGAGACTGCTTGTTAAGCCCTTGAAAATAATCTATTGCCTCATCGCCGGCAGAAAAAGCAGCCGCAGTTGCGCCAACTCCTGCCATACCAATTAAAATAGGAGCGCCGGCCAAAATTACACCAGCGGTAATGGCTCCCGCTAAAGGGGCTCCAGACTCTCCGGCAAAATCAAAAAAATCTCTGTCAGTAAAACCCGGCTTATCTGCGTACACTAGTCCTTGATCCGGAAGCCCTAGTTCCATTCTCACGTTTGGGTCTACTTTTGCGGCATCGATAACAAAAGTATCCTCAGCAGTTCTTTCAAATGTCCCTGGCCCAAGTTTTTGGGTCAGCAAGCCCATCTTTTCTTCGTCTGTTTCCATTCGACCAAGAGCAAACCTAAAAGATTTATCTTCTATCTCTTGCGTTATTTCTGGTAGGGCAACTTGAGGCTGCTCTTCTGGAGTCACCGGTTCTGGAGTCACCGGTTCTGTGTTAACACCCTCTCCAAAAGTTTCTTGGCTAGAAGGCGCTTCTACTGGAGATTCTTGCAAAAACAGCTCAGGGTTTTTTTCACGAAGCATTGGTATGATAGTTTTAATTTCATCGTCTGTTTTATCTTGAAAGTCAATAATTTTTCCAGAAGGAAACCGTATTTGATTCATAATTATTACAACCCGTAAGAGCTAATAGTTGGAATATCATTTTCTTCAAAAACATTTGAGTCGCGAACTGTTGGATTTTGTAACCCACCAGATTCAAAAGTTAACCCAACACGCATTAATGTTGAAGACATTTGGCTATTTAACGCCATTTGTTGATCAATTAACGCTTGGTTTAAAGAGTTTTTAACTTCTTGAAATTTTTCGGGACTTGCAAGAAAAATCTCCATTAGTACATCCCCTCCAAAAGCGCTATCACCTTTTTTATAGCCAATAATCTCGGCTATTCTGTCTCTATCAGCATCAGATATAGTTTTTCCAGATTCTTTTAATAAAATAGGCGCTAATTCAGCGGCTAAAATTCTCATTTCTATAGCTGCTAACCCTGCTTTGCCGCTTGGTATTCCTGTAAACCCTTCAACAAGTTTTTTTGGAGCGCCTAACGTAATAAGCCGTTGTTGAATTTCTCCTATTGATGCGCGAGGTCCAGTAATATCCTCATTTTTAAATGTATTAACTTTATCAAGAAGTCTTTTTAGCCTTCGATTTCCTAAAGTAACGCTGTCATAAATTCCAAACAATGATTTCGCTTGGTTTTTATCCATTGATGATCCCCCATCACCAGTTTTTTGCACTCGTATATCTATCGAACTACTGTTTCCAAAATCTTTAAAAGGTTCTATCGTTTTTATAACTGTGTTTTTAGTGTCAGCTTTTGTTGGAAAGCCAGTTAATAATCCCGCAAGTTTATCTGAATTTTTAATCTCAACAACTTTCACGCCTTCGTTACTTAAAGAGGTAGCTTGTTTAGCGCTGAGGTATCTAGGGCTAAGACTCATATCAATTTTTTCGTAATTTTTGTCCCAATCTGAAGTGCTTCCCAAAAGAAGATAGCTACTTGTTATGCTGCCTTGTTTGGCGTCTTCTTTACTTATCTCTCTATTGGCATCGTCAGTTTTAAATTTTTGATTAAGAGCTAAAGTCGTAACAGCATCTTTTCTTTTTTGTTTAGCTTTAAACTGGCTGTCATGGTAAGCGGTTATTTTTGGAAGACCTTCCAAGACACCTTTTTTAAACCCTTTATTCATAATGCTCGCACCTAATTCAGCGAGCAGCAAGCCTTCTGTAGTTGGGTTTTTTTCAAGCGGATCAAAAGCTTTTCCAATTTTTTTCTTTAACGCGTCTATATCAACATCACTTATACTTCCGGTCTTAACATTAGCCAAAAAATCTTCAAGAGATCCTTTTTCTTTTAAGTTGTCTTCTGACGGTGTAAGATCTACCGCCGCTGGAGCCGCTGGCGTAAGATCTACCGCCGCAGGATCTACCGCCGCAGGATCTACCGCCGCAGAATCGTCTGTTGACGGAAACAACGCATTTGTAACTTGGTCCAGAGGTGTACCACGCTTATCTGCTCTTTGATCTGCTCTAACAGCTCTCTCCCTAGCCGCTATGCTGCTCAAGCCCTCTGTTCCGGATAACAGCTCCCTAATGTCTTCTCCGGGCTTTAAGTCATACATAGATCTAGCTCTTGGGTCTCTTGCTAATCTATCCTTAGCAGTTGCTGACGGAGATGTATAACGCAAGTCGTCATCTGTCATGTCATCAAAGGGTCTTGGAAGATCAGTATTTGATACAAAACTTGGATCTAAGCTTAAATTGCGAGATGGAGGCATAACAGTCGGAGCGGGTTCTTTATTAAGTGAGCCAGGGTCGTAAAAGTCTAACGGGTCAAATGCTGGTGTCTGTTCCTGCATTGATTCGGGGCTATAAAGTGCTTGCGGGGCAATTCCTAACTGAAAATTAGCGCCACCATTAGCAAACCTAGCAGCTTCCATCAAAGGCTGAGAAGAAGCTAGTATGCCGCCAGTATTTCTACCTTGCTCAGGCTCTAAAAGACCCCCTTGGCTAAAAAGCTTTCGCGATAGAACATCTTTAATTGCGCTCATTATGAGTTTCCTTGCCTTTGCAACCCAAAAGGATCTCCAAACGCTTTATTTAGTCCAAACGCACCAATCCCTGCACCGATAGCTTGAGATAAGCCGCTAGGCGATGGAGCTGTGTTAACACCAAAGCTAGAAGTTGAAGGACTAATGGACGGTTTAAAAATATCCGACATGAAGCTTAATCGTTGGTAAGGCTCGTAAGCTCTTTGGAAAGCGTTCTTGCTTGTCGCATCTAATTCTCTTTGCGCCTGTGTCTGGCCTAACGAACCTAACTGAGACTGCAATTGAGCCTGTTGCCCAAGCATGTTTTGCCCGGAAACACCAAGATTGGCTTGCTGAGAACCTAAGCCGGCTGTGCTTTGAGCATACTGGTTGGCAAACTGTCCTTGGCCTTGACCCAACTGACCTAACAAAGTACCTAACCCTTGCTGGCGTTTCTGTTGCGCCTCAAAAGCATTTTGAGCGTTAGCTAAAGAAGAAGCGTAACCTTGTTGGCGAAGTTGGCCAGCGGTTCGAGCTTGCGTGTCTAACATATTACGGCCTAACTCGGTTTGCATAATACCTGAACGACTGCCACCAAAAGCCCCTGCGTTAGCAGCTTGTGCATTCAAAGCCTGTTGCTGTAAAGCGCCTTGGCGATTAATGTCGGATAATGTCTGCTGGACCACTTGATCTTCATACGGGTTTTGATAGGCTGCTGCGCTAGTAGGGTCAAACATTTGATCGCTGCCGGCAGCTTGAGCTCTAGCTTGGTCAAAATAACCTGGGACCGCTTGTCCTTGGCCTCTTAAATAATCAATGCCTTGCCCTGTTGTATCAGCAGCTTGCTGTAAATAAGGCATGTACTGGCCTATACCAGCTCCTGTTTGCATTGCTTGTTGTGTAAGAGGGTCTAAGCCAGCTACTTGCGTGTCTAGCTTACCAAAAGTTTGCTCGCTAAAAGGTGTTTGCCCTCTAGCAAAAGCTTGCTCTAGTAAATCTCTTTGAAATTCTTCAAGAAAGGGTGCTTGACGAATTACTTCGCTTGTTGTTCCTGTTGCTTCATTAGCCATCGTATGCTCCTAAGCCATTCCGCGTTCAAAACGAGACATCATGTCGTACATTCTAGCAGCACCTAAGTCTCTATCACCATTGCCAGCATTTCTAACCGCTTCCGCTGTCATTACAAATTCTCCATCAGAAAGTTTAGCATCTATACTGTCCGAGGTCCCTGTTCCAGGGCCCACTATCTCACCACCATCAGCAGCCGTCCTTGTTGGGCCATACTTCCTTGTCAGATACGCTTGAGCTTGCTCTAAAGTAATGCCTGTAGACGCTGCAAGCTGTTCCGCTGTCAAAGTACTGTATATACCCGCATCTCTTCGAGCTTGATAATATTCATTTGACCCTTGAGGAAGACTAGCCGATTCTACATAAGAAGAATACTGAGGGTCACCTATCCTTCTAGCCTCCGCCACATCTTCAGCAGATAAAGTTCTCTTTTCTGGGTCAAGTGCTTCTGATGCAATTGATGCTGTAATTCCGGGCGCAAAAACATCTTTTTTAAATGGGTTAAATGCTTCTTTCAGTGCTTCAATTCCCGCAGGACGGTTTTCTACTGGAGTATTTTGTCTAGCAAGAACGTCAGCAGGTGTTACGTTAGCCAAAAGATCTTCTGGTACTTGTGCAGGGTATGCTCCTTTTTCTATAGCAAATTCAGGAGGAGCATCATATTGACGGCCCCTACCAACAAACTCAGGAAGACCTCTCATGCTTGTAAGTTCTCTACCCGTAAACTCAGGAAGACCTCTCATACTTGTAAGTTCTCCAGTAAACTCAGGAAGACCTCTCATACTTGTAAGTTCTCTGTTTGCGAACTCAGGAAGATCTCTCATGCTTGTAAGCTCCTTACTTGCAAGTTCTCTGCTTGCAAACTCAGGAAGACCTCTCATACTTGTAAGCTCCTTACTTGCAAGTTCAGGAAGAGCTTCCATGCTTGTAAGTTCAGGTGTGTTAGATAACATTTTTCTAGTTACAGCGTCATTACGATATTCAGGTAAAGTAGGAAGGGCTTCGTATCGACCGCCCCTATCAACAAACTCAGGAAGATCTCTCATGCTTTCTAAGTTTTCTTCTTTCCCACCTAAAGCTTGCATTATCCCTGTAGCAGGACCTTTTTTAAAAGCATCAATGGGGTTTTCAGTAACATCATCAAAAAATGATTTTACAAACCCTTTGTTATCTTTATCTTTAAGAGCGGCCAATGCCGATGAAGTTACACCTGTAACCCCACCAATCAAAGCAGATTTTTTAAGGCTTTTACCGCTGGCCAAAGAACCTAGCCCAGCGCCTATCCCTGTACCAATGGACGACCCCGGCATAAATCTGTTGGCAACAATAGCGCCAATAGCCGGAAGCGAGCGTTTGGTAGCTTTCCAAAGTTTTTTCCAGAAAAACTCAGGCTGGCCAGTAATTGGATTTAAAGAGTTTAAAGCACTGCCCACCACGTAACGGTTAGGGTTTTCGATGCCCATCATTTGCATCTGGTGAAAGAGCTGTTGTTTTAAACCGGGGTTAGCATCAAGTATTTCACCTGGGATAACTGTCTCGCCCTCTGCGGCATGAACCATGTAGCTATCGCCATAACGACCCAAACTGGCTAATCCTTCCGCTTCTTTTTTGAAAATGGGCATCATTTGATTCATTTTGTTATCCTGCCTTCCTAAGCTATAGTTATACCATTATTTCATCAATTAAGAAATTTCTATGTAGCTGCCTATAACGTGCAATCTATTTGCATTTGCAGCCGTTACTTTAACAATCTCTCCTTCTTGAACAACCAATGGTTTGTCCAAAAGCTCTAGTGTACCGTTTGCGGCTGTTGCCTTGACGTTATACAGTACAAATACTGCCGTACTTGCGTCCGTAATTGTAACCGTAATAGTTGATGTGTTACCGCTATCATCAGCAGCAACTAAAGATTTAAAGATAGCTGTCTTTGCTGTTGGCGCTGTGTATAGCGTTGTAGCACTAGTAGTCGTTAAATCTAACTTAGCATTTTTATAAAAACTAGCCATTTATCCTAAGAACCATGTTAAAGCGTTGTTTTCGTCCTGCCCTTCTATTTTAGAAGGCATTTCTGTGTCCGTTAAAGCTAGCTCAATGTCTCTAAAAGCTTTTTGAACAAGCTCTGAGTTATACTCAGTTTCTACGTTTGGTAGACTATGGTTCAACAATCTAGCCATTATCGCTTACCGTCCGGTCTAGCTTCCAAGCGTAAATCGCCCAGGGTCCATGCAATATCAGTGGCGGAACTTTGAATCCTAACAGCAGCTTGCCGGGCTCTTGCCCTTAAAAAAGTTTGCTGGGTTGTGCTGCTAACGGCATTGGTTGAGTTAGTGGCTAACGTATCACCCGGATAGTTCCTGGTTTTTATAATGTAATCCACCGTAGCCGAAGTGTCCGTAGTTATGTCTATATCCGGTATAAGTCTAGTCAAAAACATAAACTGCTCACCTGCCGGGTCTAAATCAAAGTCGGATGATTCTATAAATGATGTCATAGCAGATCCATCGTCCGTGTCCCCTAGCTCGTGATTATATATGTAATTTGATCCCCCTGCCGTACCTGCTGCCCTTGGGTAATCGTTAACTCCGTAATCAATCCAAGCCGTTCGAGACAAAGAACCAATGTCCCAGGTTCCTTCTAAGTAGTTAAACTTAGCGTATCTGTCTATCTCTTCTGAAGAAGAGGAAGCATAAAACCAAATAACCTCGTTGAACATTCTGTTTGATGCGGCAAAAAACTTAAATGTTTGCGATAGATTTATATCATCGAACACGTATCGTAAAACTGTGCAGGGCACATTATCTATTTTACCTGTATAAGCGTAAAAGTTTTCTCTGGCCATCCAAAACACCTTATCGCCTACAGAAACTACAGCGTTAGGTGATATTAAAGAAATACCATTAGCCACTAAAGAAAAACCAAAAGTTAATGGCGGACCAACAAAGCGCATAGAATGCAAGCCAACGTCAGTCCAAACCAATATTTCCGCTCTTGTTTTTACAGCGGTAATAATTTCAGACCCAGATGATAATCTTTGATCACCCGCTGTGTTGGTAGCTGTTGGCGTCCAATCAAAAGGATCTTCTTGATTTGACCAGCGTATCTGCAATAAATCTTGAGCAGTTTCACCTAAGGGGTTACAGCCAAAACAAACAACATGCCTGTCAGCCCCTGACACCATTATCTGGCGTGTGATCGTAGGGGTGTTTGATGCTCCTGCTTGAGCAGAAAGAGCCGTAGATCTAAAGTTTAGACCTAAAGTCTTGTCCCAATAAAACGGTGCGCCATCAAAAACATTAAAAATTAAATCTTCACCCCAATTATCCTGCTTCCAAAGTCTTAACTGGCTAACAGAATTTGCCGCTGTTTGAGCAGGTTCGCCCCACCCGATAAAAGTATTAGCTTCCGCTACAATAGCGCCAGAACTGTGAGCAGCAGCCGTAGTTCCTCTCACCCCCCTAACTACGCCAGCGTTTAACGTATTGCCACTTTTCCCGGTGTATTGAATTAATTCTTCTCCCACCCTTATCATGCCAACAAAAGTAACAGCAACTCCATCGGATCCTGCGGCAACCGTTGTTCCGTCAACACCCCGTGTAAGTCCTGTGATCGTAGTTGCAGTTGTTTCGGTATAATCTATCTTTTCACTGCCAATAAGAACTGTTCCCTCACTAGGAAAGCTACTAGCATCATCAAGTATCAAAACAGCCGAGTTAATAGTAATCGCACCGTTTAAAGTGTCTGCCACCACTTCAAAGTTGCTGGCACTAGTCAAAACTACTGAAGTTGCTGAATCTGTTAAATCGCTTGCTAAAGTATTTTCAGATACGCCGCTAGTTGTTCCACCCCAAAGACCTGCTCCAAAACCAGTGCCTTGCACATAAGTAGATAGCCCGGTAGTAGTCTGGTATTCGGCAACTACAGAACTCCCTCCTCCAGCCGTTGACCCAGAAGAAGCGCTGCCGGCAGTGGTAATCCTGTAACTGTTGCTGTTATTAACTGTAATTTTAAATTCTGTGTTAAGTTGAGCTGCTGTGACACCATCCGTTGTTGCCGCTCCGCTAAATGTAACAAAATCCCCGGTCTGAGCTCCATGGCCTGTGGCTGTTACAGTAACCGTTCCTGAACCAGCATCACCCGTTGTAAAAGGATTAGCGCCCAAAGAAGTTGTTGCTCGAACAGGCGTTAGATCGTAGTACAAAGCACCTTCTTCTACATAAAGCTTAGATTCTGTTCCAATGCCCATATATTTTGAACCGTCTAACGCAGCCCATGTGTGCAAAGAACGAGGTTGTCCTTGTAAAACTTCGCTAGATAACTTAGTCCACCCTCCCATCTTTTCAGGACGGCCTTTTCTAAAACGTATTAGGCTAGAGTCAAACCATCCGCCATCGTTACCATAAGACGTAGTTTCTCTGTTAACACCAGGCTTAAATACTATTTTACCTAAAGGCATTACGATAATCCTCTTGCTGCTCTTTCATAAACATTCATAAAAGCTGGGCCTAAAGCTCCAATTCCTCTAAAAACAACTGGATCTACGCCTTGAGTAGATAGATTATCACGGTTTAAATTAGATTGGTTTAAATTTGCTAAACTGCTAATACCGCCCATGTTTGGGTTTACACCTGCATTTTGCGCTGCAACAGACGCATTTGTAGTCGGCTCTGGGTAATCATATGTAGGAAGTTCTTTTGGAGGAGCTAACGTGTCAATTGCAATAGATGTTCCAACACCTTTTAAAGCATCCATAGTTCCTGCTTTTCCAAGATTAGAAACTCCTTGCAAACCTGTATTAGCTATCCCTGCCTTAGCATTAGCAGCTTTTTGCGCGGCAATTGCATCTGCGCCAGATCTTCCAAAGTAAGTTCCTGCTCCTGATTGAAGAGATTGATTTAAATCACCACCGCGAGCGGCTGTAATCCCTGTATTTATTGCTGCGGCTGTTAAGGGGTCAATTGAAGATCCAAGTCCTGCTGTAAGAGCGGATTGCCCAGTGTTTAAAAGCATATCTCCAAAGCTAACACCTCTGGCAGTGGAAGCACCTGCTTGAGCGGCAATTCCTACTCCTTTAGCTACGGGTCCCCCAAAAGCAATCATTGCTGGCGCAATGTAATCCGCAAAGACACCGCCGGCTTGCTGTAAAAAACTTCCTGGCTTACGCTGTTGCTGCCGAGCAGTTTCTCTTTGTGCGTAATCGTAAGCTTCAAGCGCGTATTCTGGATTTAGCTCTGGTGTTATTTGCCCTGTAGTCAGATAAGTTTGTAACGCATCTTTAGAGCCATAAGGCGAAGCAATAGACCCGGCTGATTCTGGCCTATCGCCAGTGTTCCATGATTTCAAAGCTTCCCAATTGGACTTATTGCCGCCCATCTTGTTGCCGCCTTTAAACCCAGCGCCTTCATACTGGCCCCACTGGTCATAAAGACCCTGTAAAGTTGGAAATATATTTTCTCTAGTAACGCCTGTGTTTGCTATGCCTACTCCCGGAGAAGCAAAAGGCATATTTTTAGCGTTAAATTGCCCTAATCGAACATACTCAGCGCCTGGTGTTGCAAACCCATACTTTTCCCACAAAGGTGTGTCTGAAAAAGTAGTGTAGTCACCTTTTCCATAACCTAAAGCTTCTTTAGCTTCGTAAGCAGCCGTGTTTGCGTCACGAGTTTGATTTAAACTTTGAATGCCTTGCAAGCTATATTCGGGTTTTGCAAATTGATTTTGCAAAAAGCTTTTCATTCCTGGATTAACGCCAGGCATATTGTTTAGCTTTGAAATAGCGTCTGCTTGGCTTGTTGGATTTTGGCTGTTGATAAAGTTACGCAGTATCAAGCTGGTTATACCTGTGCCAACATTTGATTTGCTTAAAGCGTCTGCGTAAGGATTGGCCATGTACTAAATCTTCCAAGCAATGCCAGCTAATAGCGCAATAACTGCGCCAGCACCTGTAATCATAATAAACTCTATACGTTTAATACGCAGTATAGCTTCTTTCCACCGTTCTTCCATCTGGACTTCTACAATTGTGACTCGTGTGTTTAAATTGTTAACTAGGTCATTCATTTCACATGCCTACGGTTTTGGGTTAGCGTCTTTAACTGCTTTTACGGTTTTGAACCATTCACCTGTACTGTCACCTTTTCCTGCCACCATGTCTTTATAAAGCAGGTCTAGTTGATCTCCAATGCTAGGGTATGCTGCAACTCGGTTATATTTGTATGTATCTGGATCTACCCAAGCGTTTACTAAAGCCTCATTAAGCGTGACTTGATCGCCATTAATATCAAGAGCAATATCATCGCTGACAGTAACAACTTGAGAATACAGTGCAAGTATGGCTTTATGATTCATCCTAATATCTCCATAGCCGTTAACGAAGAAGCTCCGCGTGGAAAATAAGCAGCGTCTGTATCACCGCCAACAAAATTAATAGAAACCGTTCCCGATCCAAAGTTTGGCGCACCTTGCACTTTATAAGTAACGGCAGAGGTTGTTGCTGGAGAGTCTACATAAGTAAGATGAGAATTGTTTGCTATCACCCCTGCTCCAGAAGGTGAAACCATAAATGACGCGACCCTTTGTCGGTTTGATGCAGCTCCACCAACAAAATCATCAGCGTTGCCGCCAGTAAACCGCAAAGCAGCTATTCTGTCAGCCGTCATACAACCATAACTAACTTGTGCCATAAGTAGGATTTTGTTTGAACTGCTTGACGGGGTTATATCTACAGACAAAGATGTAATGTCTACAAAATTAAACACATTACTAGCGGCTGCTGCGATAGTTTGTACCCCAAGAAAATTAGCGGTAACTACTTGAAGTATCATTCCCGGCCCCAAAGTAAGTGCCTTAGTCCCAGCTTCAGCTGCTACCCCCAAAGTTACCGCCCCTGACGTTGCTCCACTGATTACTACACTGCCCATTAGTCTGCTGCCTCTATCGTATTACCGTCTGCAACCCAAGTTAAGATTGCTTGATAGTCTGTGTTTCCTGCATCTAGTGGCACAGATTTAATAATTCCATCTTCAACCATCTTATAGCTAGCAAGAACGTTTAAATAATTTACTTTTTGTACTGAGTCTATAGCCATACTGCGCCTCCTTAAAGCTCTGCTGATGCTGTGTACTGAAAATAATAATTACCAACAGCGGGCACATTCGTACTGTAAACCATAGTTCTTTTTGGACTTGCAAACGCTACACTTAAAGCATTTGCATTAGTACCTCCTGCACCTTCTATACCCATTTCTCCTGCTGTGCCATCTTCTACATTGTAGAACACCATAGTTGCGCCCGTCCTCATAGGAGGACTAAAAATTATATTGTATCTAAAACTATTGCCTGTTGAATATGTGTGAAGCATATATGAGCCGGGATTTACTGTGGCTCCTGCTGCAACGCCAAGATCGTAAGATTGATAATAGTACCTTTTACACAGGTCGTATTCTTCACAAAAACTTCTATGCTCAAAGTCTGTAGCTGTAGAGCCTATCTCCATTTGTACGCCAGTAATGAAGAATGTCCTGTTGGTAGAATCAAAGATAGAAGTTCTGTTGGCTACCGCATAACGGTTAGCCGCAGTTTGATCATTCCAAGTATTTACAGCAAACGTACCTCCTGTGTAAGTAGAACCACCATGCAACCAAATATTTAAAAACAAACTTACAGCGTTATCGTCATCTAATGGGTCTGAAGTATCAGCCGCAAAAGTAAGTTCTATTCGGTTCCAATCGGTTGTTACTGCAAAGGATTGGGTTATAGATCTACCGTTATCTGAATCATATAATTCACATACATATAATGCTGCTGCGTTACCTTTAACGTAAAAACTTACTGTTACTTGTTCAGCGCTAGATGTGCCTTTTTTTAGTTGTTGTAGGTCTTGTCCTTCAAATCTTTGGTTTAAAGTTAAATTTTCGGTTGCTGCTATAGATGTATCAGCAGTAGTGGTACTAAGTTTCAGACAGTTGGCAAATCCTGCTGGCCCGTCAGCTACCTGCGCCATTGTAAATCTTCCTGCCTGCCCTGTTTGCCCGTTTCCTGTTGGCTCAAGCATGTTCCAACGGTCTAACGTAAAGTAACCAGAGCTACCCCCTAATCCTGTTACTGACGCAGGTTTTTGGCATACTTTCATTGCACCGTTAATTACGATGTTACGTCTGCCACCAACCTGCCCTGAGTTGACACCTGTTACGCCAGTTAGTGCGTTAGCGCCTGATATGCCTGTTGTGCCGTTTAATACTAAACTCATTTCATATACCTACGGATTATAAATTTCTGTTACGCTAAAAACTATTGGCGCAGTCACGCCAGAAGCAGTAGATAAAGTTGAGGCTAAAAACTGCGCTGTTGCGCCTTCTGTCCCATAATAAATAGTATAAGTTCTTGCGTCCGTACTTCCCGCTGTTCCTGCTGCTGTAAAAATCATATTATGAAAATCATTAGCATCATCGTCTGATATTCTTATTGACCAATGCACTCGTTTTCTAGATCCGCTTGCAGGGGGGAGAAACGGTACTTCTGAATTTGTTACATCGTAAAAATGCGCGTAATGTAAATTAATACTATTAGGCGAACACATCCACGCTGAAGCCTCAAGAAACAGAATACTAGACGCATGTGTTGGCGTTATAGATACCCTTAAACTTGTAGATAATTCAGCTAAAGCACCTGCTCTTGTTAATTGGGTGGCGCTTGTGTGGTAAACAAAAGGTTTTTGTACAACGTGACCGGGAGCTAATGTTCCTCCGCTGCCTACAGTAAGCTTAGTATTGCCAGCAGATTGCACTTCTAAAGTTCCTGATGTATCAGAGGTTATCTTTAGTCCACCAGAAGTATCTGCGTTTATTTTAGCTACCATGTTCTATCCTTACAAAATTACCCAACGACTACCAGTAGGGATTGTTACTACTACACCAGATTCTACCGTTATTGGCCCAACGCTCATAGCATTTTTGCCCGACGTTATAGTGTAGTTAGTGGTTACGTCATCTGAGTTTTCAACAAATACTGTATCACTGCCACCGCCTGTAGCACCGCCCCCTAAACTACCCCAAGCTGCGCCATATCCTTCAAACTGCCCTAATGTGCTGTTGTAGCGTATTAAACCTGCCGCACCCGTAGGTCTTTGCCCTGTTGTACCTACATTAAGTTTTATGGCGTTGGTTGCAGACAGCGAAACTTGCCCTGCCGAACTAATAGCTACTGCGTCTGCATCACTAGCAGAACCAATTGTTCCAGCATCGGCAACGAGTACCGAACCTCCAGTAATTGCTCCCGTCGTAGTGATAGTAGAAGAACCATTGTTTATAGTGCCAAAACCACTAGTAATGCTTCCAGAGTTTAATGCGCCCGTGGTTACTATAGAACCAGAACCTGCAACAGCAGATGCTCCTATATCTGACAAGACTTCCGCAGCAGACCTTCCTTCTATGGAAGTACCAGCAACTCGTAAAAAGTCATCATCTGCCACACCACTAGTAAACACAGGTACATTGGTATTACTAATTCCTGTAGATAACGTAGCTGTCGCGGTTATTGCTGTACCATTTAAAGTCATAGCATCAGCTTCTAACGTGCCGTCTATATCAGCATCACCTGATATATCAAGGCTTGCACCTGTTAATTTACCTGCCTGTAAGTCAGCATAGCTGTTAATTGTGACATTTCCGGCAGTCGTGCCGTCTTCTGTATTACAAGCTATTGCTGCAAATTCGTCAGCAGACTCATCCCAGATAAGACCTTTGTTTGCCGTATTACTAGCAGAGCCGTTGCCCCTGGTGACAATAAACCCTTCGTCATAAGCTGACCCTGTGTACGCTTGACCAAATT
>Ga0209535_1000448_pt1 | contig 28973 bp, 43 predicted proteins | sample LinPmetageLP28_FD_184041 | JGI IMG/M metagenome (GOLD analysis project Ga0209535, IMG submission 184041) | Marine viral communities from the Pacific Ocean - LP-28 (SPAdes) (version 2) | ecosystem: Environmental > Aquatic > Marine > Oceanic | place: Pacific Ocean | collected 2009-08-22
CCACATTTTTATGTATTATATTTATAGGGGCGAGTTTCTAACGCAGTTTTTTAGTCCTTTCTTGTTGCGTTTCCTCTCTCTTGACTTGCCCCACTTCTTTATTTTTTTGATCCCAAGGGGCTTTTGAGAGGCTGACTTTTTGATGTCCATACGCTAGTTTACGTTTATACCCCTGCATCTCTTTCTGGTTCTTGGTCCAACGGCTCATACTACACCGTGCCAAGATCTTCTCCTATGTTCTACTACAATGCCCGCCGCCTTCAGGCCGTTCACGAAATCATCTAACTCTTCCATTGCGGCAAATATCTCCTGTTGTATTCTTGGCCTTGGATTTTTACTAACACTTTCGTCTCGCAAGTTATCTACTTGTCTCTTTAGCCATTTTAGTTGTGACGCTTGCCATTTAGTTAATTGCTCGTTTCCCATAACTATCTCCTTTAAAGTTTTTATCATCTTTCAGAGAGACTTTACGATGTCTTCTATTCGCTTGGCGTAATTGGTTCTTCCACTGTGGGGTTGGAGTGTCAGGTGTACTCCTTAGAACAATTCTACGCTTGCCTATTGGTATACCTAATTCTTCGAATAAAACTTTATCGACTGACTCTTCACCAGTATCAAAATGTATCCCGTCCAATCCATTATATTCTGGATGCCTTGGGTCTTGCGAAGCAAAGTGATGCTCTATCCAATAGTTTCTAATGTCTGACATACTTCCTCTATGTTTTCTTCGTTCACCACTAGCGCCACGCCATCGGCTGTTTCGATATCTGTCAAGTTCTTTTGTTGTAGTGCGGTAGGTTTGTTTGTACCTGCTTTACACTCAATACCTATGAAACGACCTTTATAGCATGCAATGATATCAGGCACACCACTACGACCATAGCCACCTGTGACTGGGTAGAAGTAATACGCGCCATACTGTTTTAGTATCTGCACCGCTTTCTTTTTAACTTTTGCTTCTGGTGTCATTTTCTCTCCGTGGTAACTGGCATAATTGGTAGTGTTTCACTACCAATTTGCTCTTCGTTATTATTCGTATATATAAAATACATCCCTGTATTTATTGTGACGTGCGCCAATTCCTTGAATACGATCAGTAATCATTAACAATGCAACCTTTTCTTGTAACCATAAAGGGGTCTCGGAAATATTTGTATAATGACCTTTTATTGTCGTGTCAACGCATTTCATACCTAAACATGTGATATGCACGTCATATGTGTGTTTCGTAAAGGAAACGCGATAAACGTTTCCTTCTAGTGGTAGTGCGTATGGTTCTTGCATGTCATTCATAGTACGTAGAACGCCCCACTGTTGACACGATAGCCAATGTCTTCGACAAACTGTCCGTCTTCCAACATCTGCACAACTGCCAACTTACCTTGCAGCTCTTCCGGTAGATCTTGTTGTGTATACGTAGACGTATTTTCAGGTGGTATATGATCCATAGTCCACTTGTTCAATTCCAGATCTGTTGCCACACGGAATAGGGTATCACCAAACGTATTCTTCTGCACTTCAACAAAAGTCCACAAGCTGTCACGAGCGTTTATTTTAGCCTTGGTAACAACGTCACGGTGTTTGAAAAACTCAACCATGCGTTCACCTAGTTCTCGATCAATAAACTCATAGCCACTTTCCACAAGATGTTTGAGTTCGTTGGTAAGCGGATCAGTTCTCGGCATTGTATTGAAGTTTGCGTAAGAGTTCGTTACATCTAAAGTATCGGAATTAATAACTTTGTTTCTGACTTCTTTAGCCGCTATCACAAGCTTCTCTACGCTATCGCTAATAGAACGGTTCACGTCTCTGTAAGACAGTCCACACGTTTGATTGACAGTAAGAGGACGCAGATACTTACGCACGTTTGACATTGCTCTAGGTATGTTTACACTTTCTGCCATGTGAGTTCGATTGCCATGTGAATACTTACCGTTGTTTATGTTAGGAGTAAACAAACAGTATCGTTCTTCGGCGCTCCCAGTGTCTCTGAAATCGGCATAGTCAATCATACCCATTACATATTGATCGCCCTCTCGGTAGACATACAACGAGCCATTCCAACCGTTTTTACCCAAGCCAAACTTATAGCGTTTCTTCTCGAACTGGATCGCTCCTGCAAACTTCATCATGTTTTGCTGTTGCTCGTTTAGAAGATGCTCCTCTCCATTTGCAAAGACTTTTGCTTTCCATAAATCGCCTGTCACTTCTGACAAGTCCTTCACGAACGGTATGTTCATATTTATATTAGTACCCATTAGTTATTCTCCATTTGTTTTTTGCGTTATAGATAGGCGTTAACCTATCGTCTTTTTCAGTACACTGTGGACATGATATAATATCTTTCCACTTGTGATAGACTACACCGTTAGCTAGGTGTAGGTAGTACCAGTCTTCGATCACACCGTGACCGTCACACTTCTCACACTTCGGTAGTGTTTCACTACTCATTTGCTCTCCTTCCAATCTCGATCTTCATTACATATCCTCCGAAGTAATGTGGACAGTCTTACCCACGTCTGAAGTCGCACCTTCGTTATCCAAGATGCACCAGAGTGTAGGCAGAGACCAACTACCCCAACCACCGTATATGTAACCATCTGTCAGAACGATACACGCTTGCGCGTTGATGTTCTTATCTTGCAGATACTGAGGAACACAGCGTACATCTGTACCACCGCCACCTTCTGGCTTGGTTGACTCAACTATGCCTCCTGCTTCTTGCAAGTCGTAGTACTCGTCACGACATACCTCTGTATCCCAGTAGACAATCCTGATACCTGAAGGCTTTACAGTGTCCACCACCTCTTTGACTTCGGTCAAGAAGGCAGATAGTTGACGCATACCGATAGATCCAGATGTGTCGATAGCCACAACCAATTCACCGACTTGCTCCGTCACACCGCTAGGCATGTAGATACCTGACGATAAGTATCTGCGATTTGGCTTACGGTACGTGCTGTAGTCTTTACCTGCACATGTGTCCGTAATAAATTCACGCAACACCTGACGCCAATCGATCTGTGGTTTTAGCAAGTCTTCAAGGTCACGATCACCACCGCTTCCAACTTTCCCTGCGACAAGCAAACCCTGACGTACAGCTTCTTCGATCTCACGACCCAGTTCACGCTTGTCTGCGTCTGACATTTCTTTTGCGCCATCCCAGTCGTGATCGTCAAACGGTTGCTGTCCATTAGGTAGTGAACCACTACCCTGACCATCGCCCTGACCTGAACCTCCGTTACCGGGGTTTTGAGGTTTGTTCTTACGCAGAGACTTGTATACCTGTGCGCTGTCCATGCCACGATACTGCTCGTCATAACAACCGTTCTTCAACACGCCAGTCATGGTAGCAAAACCATCTTGGTTCTCTGCGGCAATCTTGAGATTAATAACAAAGTCATTAGCACAGTTAGCAAGATGCGGATCTTCATCATACAAGTGTCGCCACGTTGTAAGATGCCTGAACAGTTTGTGATACACCTCATGCAACACAAGGAACCTAAGTTCTGGATCTGTAAGTTGCTTCACAAACTCACGTCCATAGAACTCGTCACGTCCATTGGTACATGCCGTGGGGACTTTGGGGTCGTCCGTGATGGTACGCTCCCCAATCATTAGCACACCGACTAGTGCGATATACCTATCGTTGCTCATTACGGATACAACGGCTTTTGATAGCCGTTGCTCCTCAGTTAGATTTTGTATAAACATTAGTTATATTCCTTCCCTTTAGTTTCTACATAGAGTTGCAAACTCCAGATTGGATCTTCAGTGTAATCTTCTCCAATCACAGAACGCCACTCCCATTCCCATTTTGCTGAACCAAGCTTTTCTTCGAGTGCTTGCTCCAACGCGATTATTACTTCAGCGGTGTCGTTGTAAAATTTATCTTCTTCACTCATTGTTACTCCTCACACATCTGCTGTATACAAATGCTTGTTTTTCAATGCCCAGTCACGGAACACTTGCGAACCCATCACCATTGCTTGCTTGCTGTACTTTGGTGAACGGACACCATTGGCAAACATAGCTTGCGCTTCGGTATCAAGACGTTGCATATAATCCATCCAAGGCTTGACCCAATCTTTCTCCAACGTGGACAAAGTTCTGTACACAACCATACAGACAGCCGCCACGGACGTTGGAACAATAGCGTTCTTCGGATCGTTCTTGATACTCTCCAAGCTAGGCAACTGATCGGACATCTTGACGTGTGTCATAATCAACGCTGCTGCTTGATCGCCAATCGTACCAATCAATGCCGCTTGCAACGTAATGTCGTCAAGGTGTTCCCGCTTCTTCAGTACGTCCGAACACGCGTGTAGAGATCTTGGTGTAGAGAACGAAACACGTTGCGCCTTCGGATGGAAGATGTAGGGGTTCTCAGTAGGATCTTTTACGTCTTCGTATGACTGGCACAACTGTGGGTTGTCCTTGATGCAACCAAGCATTGTGTGATCCCAACCGTCATTGATACCAAACTCGATAACTTCCAAGTGTGTACTTTTACGGATCTGAACAACACATATACGATTGCAAGCGTGTGGCGGTAACATGTCACCAACACCTTCACCACCTTTGTTTGTCGTTGCAAACACGATACTGTCAGGGTGTAGTGAAGCACTACCAATTTTACGCTCCAACATGAGACGTAACAAACCGTTCTTGACTGCAGGATTTGCTTTACCAAACTCGTCAATCATAAGAATGATAGGCTTGTCGTGATGCAAACCCAGTTCTTCGTTTGGGATCATACGGACACAACCGTCAGTCTCGATAGACTGAAGGCTAGGTATCATAAGATCACCAAGGTCTTTGGTAGTCGCGTCAAAATATACCTGTATGTGATTAGGATGCCGCTCCCCCAAGGTGTGGATCATAGAGGATTTACCTTGGCCTATGTCACCTTGAGCAAGAACGGTACGTTCGGTGCCCACTGTTGAGATTAGATTAACACACCTGTCGAGATTAAGGTGATACTGCGCGTGTACTTGATTTGTCATTTATACTTCTCCTTATAATGACGATTAGAAATCTAGGGTTGGTAAAGCAGCAATAGCTTGATCTACTGCGGCTTTGGTTTCGGCGCGGAAGTAATCGTCTTCACGCAATGCGTCAGGGGTTACGTCCGACATGGTTTCTTCCAGACGATTTGCCATAGCCGACATCTGTGCAGAACCTGTCACGTTACATACACGTAACAATTCGATCATGTCTTGCACGTTAGTCACCAACGTATCACGAAAGATCTTTTTGGTCTCGTTGTCTGTGTAGTCCAGACGTTCGGACATATTGGTAAGATGCTTGTGTAAACGTGTCCACACGTCACCCATAGCTTTCTCATATTGCTGGGTGTAGAACGTGTCGTACTGCTCCTTCACTTCACGCAATGCATCATTGCCAATGTCCACACGAAAATCCCCTGCGTCAGGCAACGGCATATAGTTGATGCCCATGTCGAACTTGCGTGTGAGAGACTGAAGTGTTGGGTAGTCTTCACGTAAGAACAAGTCACCAAGCTTTAGCTGTACGTCCACAACCGCGTCTTCGTATTTGCCGAGGAACGACTGAACAAGCTTCTCGAACTCGCCTTTCATACCTGTCATTGCTTCCTGATACTTGAAGAACTGTTTAGTCGGTAACAGCCGCAAGCCAGAGTTTGACCAAGGCATGGTCATATTCGCATGCATAGCACGAGTAGCTGTGACGTGTTGCTGTATCGCTTTCAAGTCGTCGTTGTCTGCGAGCAATGCTTTGTTGACTGAAGCTACACCGTCTTTGGCGTGGTTCTGTACTGTCACATCTTGTGATGCTCGCTTGTCTTTCTTTCTACCAACCCAGTTAGAGATGTTGACCTCCACTAGCATTGCGGATGAAGCAAGTGTTGCTTCGTGAGTTTGTAGTGTTTCACTACCACGATCAGCTAGTATTTGATCCACTGCGTCTTTAGTTTCTGCGGATGCGTCCACAGGAAATTCTTCGTTGATTGAATGCTCAGTCATTAGACTTCTCCCATATACTTGTTGAGACCTAGTAGGTCTGATTTACGTGTGACAAGAGTTGCCCCTTGCTTGTGCGCGACTGGTGCGACACACCATGATTGTCGCTTTTGCTCTGCGTTAGTTTGCCCACAGTCAAGACAGATATTGTATCCCAACTGCCAACGTCTTACGTCATAGATTGTACCGCAATCGATACAGGTTGGCTTTCGTGCCATTGTCGTTCTCCTTTCGGTAGTGTTTCACTACTCTTGGTTTTTGGTTTGCGTTGTGATGTTTACCACAACTTCTTTACTTATATCATATAGGCGAACAAATGTCAAGTTTTTGGGGTTTAACATACTTATCAGTATATATAGTATTATAGGCTATTTATCGGGTAAATAGTAATGTTCGCTAATGTTCGCTACATGGTTCTCGTAACCTGTTGAATATAAAGTAATGTTCGAATGTTCGTTTGTTCGTGGACTTTATGAGGGCGGAAACGTGGTTGTGGTGATACGAACAATCGCAAAAAGAGGGGGGTCGCGTACGTAGGGTATCTTTTTATTTAACGAACATTAGGAACATTAGGAACATTATAATAAAACCAATAACTTATATTTACACTAAAACGAACATTCAGGAACTTTTTTGCGAACATTACAAAAGGCGCAAAGCTGATCCTGTATAACTGGCTTCAAGGGTAGTGAATCACTACATGTTTTCACATGCTCACATACAACAGGCCTAAACAACACAGCTATAGGTTCGACAGTAACGGTAATGTTGGGATTGGGACAGACTAGCGAAGCTACACCATTTGTGACAACATCTTGTCAGGTGGTATACAACTTATAAGGTTAACCCGGTTAGCCTGATTTTTCTGACGCGCGAAGCTGCTCCGAGAACTGGCTTCAATAGGGTAGTGAATCACTACCAAAAACTGACTGTACAGTAGACATAAAAAAAGCCCCGAAGCCCGAAGGCTCCGAGGCGGTAGGTTATCGTTTGATTAAAGTAAATCCCGTAGTGCGTGGATGCGTATTGTCGTATGCCGAAATCGCTTCACGTCTATCGAGTAGATATTTAAAATCAGCGTCTTTCATTTCTTGCTGCATATATGGTGCAAGCTTTTCAAACTTTTCACTTGGCCATTGTGCGATCATATCGAGAGTACATCTAAATATATCTTTCATTTCTCTGCTCCGAAAAGAGAGGGGAGCGTAAACTCCCCTCGGTTAAGATTACTTCTGTACTTGGTTTGCCAATTCTTTAAGGTTAGCAATCCAATCATCGAGTTCGATGCCCATAACGTTGAAGCTTTCTAGCTTCTGTACTCGTGAGATAATAGTCTCTATCTCGCTGATACTAATCGCTTCAGGAGTACGTGTTGTTGCATCCGCGCCCTGTTTACCTGAAGCAATATCGGCATCGATTTCCTCACGTCTACCAAGTTGTTTCTTGATATCACCAAGTACAGCGTTTGCCTGTCGCATCCAATATGATCTAGACTGACCATTGACGGTCTTATCACCGGCGACCTTAGCCGAAACCGTTATGAGATCTCTTGCCGCACTTGGAAAACCAGAGTTGATTGCGTTCTTGGCAAACTCCCAAGACGCTTCCGTTGCAGTTGATCCCGCTGATTTCGGCGAGACAAACATAGTTGAAGTCCAACCCATTGAGATCAGAATATCAGTTCGCTTGACCTTGCTAAGATCTTGCTTGTAGTTGTCTTTCGCCCAATCGCGGAACGCGATTTGAGACTGTTCGTTTAGTTTTGCAAATTTTGTTTTTGAATCAGTCATGTTAATTCTCCATTAGTGACTGTTATAAAAGAGTAGTGAAACACTACACATCCAAAGCTTTATTGCCTCGTGACAAGATGTTTATACGTGATTTGTCTACGCCTGTCTTATTATAAGACAACTTATTGTAGTATATGGTGAACCCCACCTACCCCCCACCCCCCTGCATGTGCGCGTGTGTGTTACAACTATATAATACTATTCTGGACAAAAATTTTGCGTTTTGCTCAAAAATGAGTATGTTGCGAACATGGCTATACACATAGAACCCGAAAAGGGGGTCGCTAGACGCACCCCACTCAAGATAAAAGATCTAGCAGTCAAGGCGAGTGCCGCTGCAAAAACAGCAGAGTTGCTTCATGAGAACGGATTAGAAATCAAACCTAATGCTGATGACAAAGATGTTGCTGCCACACTTGCAGTTTCTTATGCCGAAGATCCTGAAAAAACTTCGAAGGCCGCTACGCAGAAAAGGGTAGCCCACCTCACCCCAGCCACCCTACTTATGACAGACCGTATTTTAAAAGATTTCGGTCATTCCGTAGTGAAATCGGCTACGCAGGTAAGACATCTAGTTACAAATAAGTTAATCGAGGAGACTGAGAACCCCGACCCACGGGTACGCATTCGCGCTTTGGAGTTGTTAGGTAAGGTAAGTGACGTAGGATTGTTTGCAGAAAAGACAGAGGTGACAATCACACACCAGACTACAGATGATCTTAAAGACAGATTACGGGAAAAGCTGACAAGGTTGGTCAATCCTGAAACACAAATTGAAGAAGCCATCGTAATAGAAGGCGAAACGATTGATGTAGACAAGGAATTAGGATTGGATGACGACTAACCTTGCCGAAATCGCCGCAGGTATGGACTTCTCTCCAGAAGAGATACAACATATGCTGGACAATCTAGACAACTTCAACTCTGAAGAGTTGGGTGAGATTGATAAAATTGTCGAGGAGTTGTATACAAGAAACGAAAATCAGGCAGCGTATGATGACCTGATTGAGTTCTGTAAGCGTATGCAGCCAGATTATAAGGTCGGTAGGCACCACCGCATACTCGCAGATCAGCTTATGGCGATTGAGAGGGGTGATAAGGACCGTGTATGTGTCAACATACCCCCACGTCATGGTAAGTCACAGCTTGTAAGTATCTTTTATCCAGCTTGGTTTCTTGGTCGGAACCCCAGCAAAAAGGTTATGATGGTCTCTCACACTACCGATTTAGCTGTAGATTTTGGTAGGAAAGTTCGTAATCTTATAGACGTAGCTGATTACAAAGACATCTTTCCAGATGTTAAGCTAGCTGTTGACAGTAAGTCGGCAGGTAGATGGAATACAAATTTTGGAGGTGAATATTTTGCGTGTGGTATTGGGTCTGCTCTTGCTGGTCGTGGTGCTGATCTTCTCCTTGTTGATGATCCTCACTCTGAGCAAGATGTTATTAATGGAAACTTCTCAGTGTTTGAAAAAGCCTATGAATGGTTCACATTTGGAGCGCGTACTCGACTAATGCCGGGGGGCAGGGTGGCTATTGTACAGACACGTTGGCACATGGATGACCTCACGGGGCGTGTAACCAACGATATGGTGAAGAATGAGCTGTCTGACCAGTACGAGATTGTAGAATTTCCAGCGCTTCTGGATGCTGATGACGGGACAAAGAAACCTTTGTGGCCTGAGTTCTTTGATTTGGCAGCTTTGGAGCGTACAAAAGCGTCAATGCCCGCGTTTCAGTGGAACTCTCAGTACCAACAGCAGCCTACAGCCGAAGAAGCGTCTATAATTAAGCGAGAATGGTGGGGAAAATGGCCTAAAGATGACCCACCCCCAGTAGAATACATAATCATGTCGCTCGATGCTGCAGCAGAAAAACATAATCGCGCCGATTACACCGCTCTGACTACGTGGGGTGTGTTCCTAAACGAGGAAGAGGACGCTAGACACCTAATATTGCTGGATTCTATCAAAAGAAGACTAGAATTTCCTGAATTAAAAGAACTTGCGTTGGAAGAATATAAAAATTGGGAGCCAGATGCGTTTATTGTGGAGAAAAAGTCCTCTGGTGTGGCTATCTATCAGGAAATGCGCCGTATGGGGCTACCTGTACAGGAGTATACACCCCACCGAGGGACAGGTGATAAGCTAGCTAGACTAAATTCTGTGGCTGATATCATAGCGTCTGGCATGGCGTGGGTTCCCTCCACCCGCTGGGCAGAAGAATTAGTAGAAGAAGTCGCAGGATTTCCGTTTATGTCGAATGATGACCTTGTGGACAGCACTGTCATGGCGTTAATGCGCTTTAGACAGGGTGGGTTCATACGTTTACCCACTGACGAACTGGATGATGAGCCTATTTATCGGCGGCCTGTTGAGTACTATTAAGATATTTTAAATATGACTTTGCCACTATACGGCTTGACGTAAGTAACAACACAGTACCTGTATCGCTGTATATTGCGTATCGATTTCTTTTAGTTTCCACCAACTTCAAGACACTCGACCTTCATACTTGAATGTGTGACTAACACTTGTGCTTTTTCTTTTTCCAACTCGCACTTTTCAAGGCTAGAAAAAGAAGCTATTTGATAATATTTTAGATGATCTGCATTTACAAAATGTAAAAATATTAAAACATAAATCATGGTAGATAATCCCAAATGTCTAGCCAACCCATATGATGGAGGTAAGCAGTCGCTCCTATAAAAGTAAAGATAAGCAAAACAACTATACCTACTATAGTTATAGCTACTTCTTGCCGCTGTATAGCATCTCTCCGAGCTTGAGCCTCGGCTTCTCTCTTTTCTGCAAGCACCTCCCGCCTAATTTTTAAAAGTTCTAGGTACTTTGATCTTCCGTAACTTTGGGTAATCCACTCTTTGAGTTCTTCTTCAGCTTCTGCAGCCTGTCTAAGTTTCGCCCAACGATCCAACGCCGTAGCATTGGTGCTTTTGCTTGATATACCTTTTTTCTGTAGCGCTTTCTTAGCTTGGTCAGTTGCGTCAAAGAATTGTCCAATCTGTTTACTTAGTCCAGCCACAGTTTTACCTGCCGCAAGGCCTGTTTTGATTCCTGTGAGTATTGTTAATGGGTCCATTCTTGTTTTTACACCGTGGTTTAGTTACATTGAGAGCGGGACGTACTCCCAACTGTCCCACGGCGGGGCGTGTAAACCCCCCTACACGCTCTGCCAACTTAACATATAGACCAAACGATAGTTTTTGTGTACAATAAATTAACATATATCAGAAAGAGTGCTTATGGCTATTGAAAAACCTATGGTTCCAGCAGAGCTGGAAGTAGAAGGCAACCCCTCTGAAGAGGAACTTACAGTAGAAATTGTGAACCCAGACGCTGTGTCGATGGAGACAGAAGATGGCGGAGTGGTAATTGATTTTACCGGAGAAATTACAGAGGACCTTGTTGGTCCTGACCACGATGCGAACTTAGCAGAGTTTATTGATGAGTCCGAACTTCAATCTATGGCGTCAGAACTTATATCAGATTTTAATGCCGATAGAGAGTCTCGTTCGGACTGGGCCAGAGCATATGTCAAGGGTCTTGACCTACTAGGTATGAAGATAGAAGAACGTCAACAACCTTGGGCAGGTGCTTCTGGAGTGTTTCATCCCGTTCTAACCGAAGCTGTTGTGCGGTTTCAAGCGCAAGCTATGGGAGAACTTTTTCCCGCCAGTGGGCCAGTCAGAGCCAAAATTATGGGGAAGATGACCCCAGAAAAATTTGACCAAGCAGATCGTGTAGAAACAGAGCTTAACTATCTCCTAACTGAAGAGATGACAGAATACAGAGATGAGCTTGAGCAGATGTTGTTTAAGTTACCTTTAGCAGGATCAGCGTTCAAGAAAATATACTATGATCCTTTAACAGAAAGGCCATGTGCCGTATTCGTTCCATCTGAGGATTTTGTTGCTTCGTATGGCACTACTGATCTTATGACATGCCCAAGATATACTCATGTTATGAAAAAAACCAAAAATGAGATCTTACAGCTTCAAGTAAACGGATTCTATAAAGATGTAGAGTTATCCGACCCACAACCAGACTTCTCTGACATACAAGAGAAGTATGATGAATTGGATGGTGAAGAGGCTATTATCGAAGATGATGATCGGCACACCATATTAGAGATGCATCTAGACATTAACATGCCTGAAGAGTTTGACGATCCTGACGGTATAGCTAGACCTTATGTCATAACCATAGATAAGTCGTCACAAGAGATATTATCTATCAGAAAGAATTGGTACGAAGATGATGAGAAGAAAAGGAAACGTATGCACTTCATCCATTACAAGTACCTACCGGGCTTGGGATTCTATGGTACAGGGCTTATTCATCTCATTGGGGGTCTGGCGAAGTCAGCTACTTCGATACTCCGACAGCTTATTGATGCGGGTACGCTATCGAACCTACCTGCAGGTCTTAAAGCTAGGGGAATGCGTATTAAAGGTGATGACACGCCCCTTATGCCGGGGGAGTTCAGGGACGTGGATGTACCGGGCGGGGCAATACGCGATTCGATTACGTTCATCCCTTATAAAGAGCCAAGCGGAGTGTTATATTCTTTACTTGGCAACATTGTCGAAGAGGGGCGGCGTATAGGGTCTGTAGCCGATATACAGGTTGGTGACATGAACGCTCAAGCACCAGTCGGCACAACTCTTGCCCTTCTAGAGAGATCCATGAAGGTGATGTCTGGAGTACAGGCTCGCCTTCATGCGGCAATGAAAAAAGAATTGCGGCTACTTGCAAAGATCGTGCATGATTACATGCCAGCAGAATACGCCTACGAAATGGAAGGTGATTTCAGCAGAACAGAAGACTTTGATAAGCGGATCGATGTTATACCTGTAAGCGATCCTAACGCTGCTACGATGTCACAAAGAATTATGCAGTATCAAGCAGCTCTACAGCTATCACAGCAAGCGCCACAGTTATACGACATGGGCAAACTACATCGCCAGATGCTAGAAGTTCTGGGCATACAGGATGCAGGCGATATAATTAAGTTACCTGATGACATTAAGCCAGCAGATCCCGTGACCGAAAACATGATGATCCTAAAACAAGAGCCTGTGAAGGTTTTCAAGTATCAGGACCACGAAGCACACATCGGTGTTCACATGGCGGCAGCACAAGACCCAAAAATTATGCAGATGGTGGGGCAGTCTCCGTTCGCACAGCAGATACAGCAAGCAATGGCTGCACATATAACCGAGCATGTTGCGTTCCAGTATCGCCGCGAGATAGAGAAGCTGCTCGGCGTAGAAATGCCAAACGAAGAGCAACCACTACCAGAAAATATAGAGGTAGATATTTCTCGCTTGGCGAAAGACGCAGCGGAAAAGCTGTTGAAGAAAGATCAGGCAGAAGCACAACAACAGCAAGTTGCTCAACAGCAGCAAGATCCCATTGTGCAGATGCAGCAACAAGAGTTACAGCTCAAAGCACAGGAGCTGCAGCATAAGATGCAGACTGATATGGCTAAAATTCAGCTTGAAGCTGAGAAGATTAAAGCGCAGAATCAAAGAGAGGGCGCTAAGTTGGGAGTTACGCTTGCTACCGAGTTGGATAAAAACCAGCGTGAAGATCAGCAAGCGGGCGCTAAGTTGGGAATAGAAGTAGCGAAGGAGTTAACTAAGGGGAATGGATGATACGATTATTGCGCTTATAAAGCGTGTTATCACTGAATCTGGGGACGAGGTAAAACAGTTCCTAGCTGATGGGAGAGCGGAAGACATATCTGCATATAACAGACTTGTTGGACGTTATGAGGCTCTCAAACTAATAGAAAGAGAGCTAGAAGACTTAGAAAAAAGATTTATTGCAGAATAGGTCTTTTCGTTCTATGCATTAACTGGGGGCTTCGTGGGTGATCCGCGCAAGGTTTCTGTGAACCTAAATCACTGCAAGGAATATTATGTATACAGCAGAAATTAAAACTGAAGAAAAAGTAGCTACACAGCTACCAGAGCCAAAAGGCTACAAACTACTCATAGGGATTCCAGAAGTAAGCGAGAAGACAGAGGGCGGAATATTTATGCCTGATGGTATAAGAAGCGCAGAAGAAACCGCTTCAATCGTTGGTTTTGTCATGAAGACAGGGCCAGATGCCTATTCTGACAAAGAAAGATTTCCTAATGGAGCCTACTGTAAAGAAGGCGATTTTGTAATTTTTAGATCCTATTCAGGAACAAGGTTTAAAATACACGGCAAAGAGTTTCGTTTAATTAATGACGATACTGTTGAGGCTGTGGTAGATGATCCAAGGGGGTATACAAGAGTATGAGTAATGTAGCTAAAGAACAAGAATTTAAAGAAGAGACTGTTGCAGAAGCAGTAGTTAGCGCACAACAAGATGTTGAGAACGAATCACCTGAAACACAAGATGTTGATTCTTTTGAGATTGAAGTTGTAGATGACACTCCTGAACAAGATCAGGGAAAGCCGCGCCGCGCCGAGGACGCTGAACCACAGCTACCTTCGGATGACGAAGTAGGAAAATATTCTGATGGTGTGCAGAAACGTATCAAACAGCTAAAGTTTGAGTTTCACGAAGAGCGCCGTGCGAAAGAAGAAGCAGGGCGGTTACAGGAAGAAGCGTTACGTTATGCAGAAACGATTAAGACTGAAAATGAAAAACTACGTAAAACTTTAGATGACGGGGAGCAAAGTCTCATCGGTCAAGCTAAAGGTCGTATAGAAGCGCAGCTAGAAAAAGCTAGAAAAGAGTACAAAGCTGCATACGAGTCTGGAGATCCAGATGCCTTGTTGCAAGCGCAGCAGGATCTTACGACAATTCAGAATGAAAAGTACCGTGTGGATAATTACAAACCACAACCTAGAGCGGCAGAAAAACCTCCCGCACCCGCACCGCAACCCGCTGCTCAACCTCCACAGGTGGATCAGAAGGCTATGGAGTGGGGTAAAAACAACGAATGGTTTGAAAAAGACCCTGAAATGACAGGGTATGCATACGGACTTCATCAAAAACTTGTAAATCAGGGTATTGATCCGAGAACAGATCAGTACTATGATGAGATAGACAAAGCCGTAAGGCGAGTCTTTCCAGATAAGTTTGACGCTGGGCAAATTGAGGAAGAAGCACCCCAACGTCAAAACGGCCCCGTGGTTGCCGCACCGTCTAAAACGACAAAGAAACCACGCACAGTGCGACTGACCTCAACGCAAGCTGCTCTCGCCAAGCGGCTTGGTCTGACAAATGAGCAATATGCGGCGCAGTTAATGAAGGAAGCATCCAAATGACAAACAGAACTTCACGCAACAATCAAACTCGTGACAACGAGAAACGTAAAGCGTCATGGCAGAGACCTTCGATGTTACCTACCCCCGATCCACGAGACGGAATAGAGTTTCGCTGGATTCGCACAGCAATACTGGGTAATACGGATAACCCGAATGTTTCTTCTAGATTTCGTGAAGGCTGGACGCCTGTTCGTAAAGAGGATCATCCCAACCTTCAAGTTGTGTCTGATATCGACTCACGATTTCAAGACAATATTGAGGTCGGTGGATTACTGCTTTGCCAGAATGCTACCGAAAAAGTTCAAGCTAGAAAAGATGCACAGTTACAGCAGGCTCAACACCAAATGGACGCTGTGGATAATTCTTACTTGAAGCAATCAGACCCTCGTATGCCTGTTCTAAATCCAGAGCGGAGTACGAGGACTTCATTTGGCAAGTAACCTTTACGGGGAGCTTGCTTGGTTAAAATTTTAATGTAAGGAACTAGAGCAATGGCTACAACAGCAGCTCCTTATGGTCTCCGTCCCGTACGCCGTGCGGATGGAATGCCATATGCTGGGGCAACGTCCCAGTTTCTCATCGATCCTGCAGGTGAAGCTACAAACCTATTTTATGGGCAAGCAGTTATCATCGGGGCCGATGGGTACATCGCGCTGGCTACAGGTAAAGGGTCAGACCTAACCTCTAACAGCATTTCCGGTACATCAGGCGTAGGCGCTATTGGCGTTTTTGTCGGGTGTGAGTATGTAAATGACTCAGGCCAAACAGTGCAAGCACAGTACTACCCATCTGGCACAGCCAATGGTGGTGCGATCAAAGCATATGTGATTGACGATCCTAACGTACTATTCGAAGCGCAGCTTGATGGTACAGGGGCGCAAACAATCATTGGTGCAAACACATTTTTTGCGGCTGTACAATCTACCTCTACAGGTAACACAGCGACAGGCAATTCCACATCAGCGTTAGACGCAACTGTTCAGACAGCAGCGGCAGCGTTTAGAATTGTGGCGCATGTCTCTGATGCAGCAGACGCATTTCCAGATGTGTTGGTTAAATTCAACCCCGGTGGTCATCAGATGACCAACAACGTCGGCTTATAAGGAGGCTAACTAATGGCTATTTCACGCGCACAGCTCCTTAAAGAGCTACTTCCCGGCCTAAACGCATTGTACGGCTTGGAATACGACAAGTACGAAAATGAGCATGAAGAAATATACGAGACAGAAACTTCAGATCGTAGTTTTGAAGAAGAAGTAAAACTGTCTGGTTTTGGTGCAGCTCCTGTGAAAGCAGAAGGTTCATCTATTGCTTATGATAATGCTCAAGAGCATTATACTGCTCGGTACAACCATGAAACTGTTGCTATGGGTTTCTCTATCACCGAAGAGGCGATGGAAGACAACTTGTATGACTCTCTTTCCGCACGTTACACCAAGGCACTTGCCCGTGGTATGGCGTACACAAAGCAGACGAAGGCAGCTTCTTTGTTGAACACTGGTTTTGATACTTTCAATTCTGGTGATGGTGTTACACTATTCTCAACAGCGCATCCGACTGTTGAAGGTGGTACAAACGCTAACCGTCTAACAACAAATGCTGACTTGAATGAAACTTCACTTGAGCAAGCTGTGATTGATATCGCTGCGTTCACTGACGAACGTGGTTTGTTGATCGCTGCTCGCCCACGTAAGCTAATTATTCCTCCAGCACTCATGTTTGTTGCTACACGTCTGCTACAGACTGAACTTCGTGTCGGTACAGCAGATAATGATTTGAACGCAATACGCTCAAACGGGTCTATCCCAGAGGGCTATAGCATCAATCACTATCTAACTGATACAGATGCGTTCTTCATCACAACAGACATACCTAACGGTATGAAGCACTTTGTGCGTACTGCTATGCAGACAGGTATGGACGGTGATTTCGACACAGGTAACGTTCGCTACAAAGCGAGAGAGCGTTATTCTTTCGGTGTTTCCGACCCACTAGGAATTTATGGTTCCCCCGGAGCCTAAATTATGATATAACGGGGTTACTACTTTTTTCATAGTAGTCCTTCCTGTTTAACTGGGGCAGCGCAAGTTGCCCCTTTCTTTTTTTTCTTTCTTATGTATAGTTAAATTATCCCTGACAGTTGCATTGGGCAACTGACTTAACCCAAGACAGGAGTATATCATGGGTACGACAACTTTTTCAGGTCCGATTAAAGCTGGGACCATTAAAGAAACCACAGGTACAACCCTTGGTTCAAATATTAAAAACACTGGTCAAGTTGTAATGGCTCAGTCCTTTACAACAGGTACAACACTAGCAGCAGGAGCATCTGCGGCAAACGTCACTAACGTTGTCATTCCCGCAAAATCTCAGATTATTGATTGTGTGATTGATGTTCCAACTGCAATGGGTAACGCCACTTGTGTGTTCAGCGTTGGAGATACGGTTGGCGGTAATGCCACAATAATCAACTCATTTTCCATTACAGTAGCTTCTGGGGCAGGCCGTAAGTATCCGACTACTGAAGCGGGCGGTGCGTTGACTTGGGCAGAAACTTCAGCAACTGCTGATCTTCGCCTTACCTTTACATCAACAGGTGCTACTGATGCAGGCGAAATCAGAGTTACGGTCTTGTATCAACAAGCGAGTGATCTCGTTTAATAAGAAAGAGGGTAGCTAATGTCTCAGTCAGATATTTTTGCTGTTACGAAAACTGCTGATGCTTCCGTTTACGCTTCAAGAGCTAGAGTTCGTCAGGTGCAAGTACACACCGCTGGAAGTGGTAGCCCAGCTATCACACTTAAAGATGGTGGATCAGGTGGCACGACACGCCTGACTATGACTTTTACTACTGGAGTTGTGCATTCTGTTAACTTGCCAGACAATGGTATCTTGTTCTCTACGGATGTCTATTTGGATTTAACTGACTGCACAGGCGTAACTGTATTCTTGTCGTAGAATTATGGCAGAGCGTAAACCAAAAGGCAAAATGCCAGCACGTAATAAAAAGAATTTCCGCTCCACAAAATCTGGGGCGGGGATGACTAAAGCTGGTGTGGCTGCGTATAGACGCAAAAACCCCGGATCAAAGTTAAAGACTGCGGTTACAGGTAAAGTCAAAAAAGGTAGTAAAGATGCAAAAAGGCGCAAGTCTTTCTGCGCTCGTTCTGCTGGACAAATGAAGAAGTTTCCGAAAGCAGCAAAAGATCCAAACAGTCGCCTACGACAGGCTAGAAAAAGGTGGAAGTGTTAGATGGCTATTTCTCGTTCTCAAATGGGCAGTCAACTTGTAGGTAACAGAGTTTCTACAGGTGATGATGCTAAAGATCTTAATATAATTCGTATGGGTAAAGGCGGTAAGACTAAAAAGAAAAAGTCTAAAAGCCGTGTTAATGAAGCAGGTAACTATACAAAACCGGGCATGAGAAAAAGAATATTCAATAGAATAAAAGCAGGTGGAAAAGGTGGCGCTCCCGGTCAATGGTCAGCTAGGAAAGCTCAAATGGTTGCTGCTGCCTATAAAAAAGCAGGTGGGGGATATAAGAATTAATGTCGAATGACATAGAGAAAGATCTTCGTAGCTGGTCAACTCAGGTATTAGAAGTTCCGAGTCCCAAACTAAAAGGACTTTCTCCGTGTCCCTATGCTAAAAATGCATGGGAAAAAGACAAAGTGTTAGTTGTTGAAACAAATGATGTATACGCAGAGAGCCTAACATACTGCGCCGATTTTACAGTAACAGGGAAAGAACTTATTGTAGTTGCATCCCACAACGTCCCAAAACTACATAGATTTCATAAGTATGTACAGAACCTAAACATACTATTCGAAAATTTGCATTGTATGGAATTTCATCCAGAATACGGTGCAGAGGATGCAGAGCTTGATTTTCTTTCTGAAGTAGATTGGGAAAGTTCTGTAGATAAACCCTATTGTATGGTGTTCATCCAAGATCTGGAGCAAGTTGTTTACGCCAGTGACAAGTTACATCGTTTAGGGTACTATGATGTATATCCGAAAGAGGAATACGAAGAACTAGTCACTAACAGAAAAAGGAGACTGAAAAATGGCTATGAAACCTAGGGCTATGAAGAAAAAACCCATGGCAATGAAACGTGGCGGTGCAGCAAAGAAAATGATGCGCGGTGGCGGTATGATGGCTATGAAGAAAAAGCCAATGGCAATGAAACGTGGCGGCAAAGCCAAAAAGTAATGGCGCTAAAAAAATCTCAGAAGAGCTTAAAGTCTTGGACAAAGCAAAAATGGCGTACCAAAAGTGGGAAGCCTAGCGGTAAAACTGGTGAACGGTATTTACCTAGTGCGGCTATTAAGTCTCTTAGCCCTTCTGAGTACGCAGCCACAACACGAGCTAAACGAAAAGGCAAGGCTTCAGGCAAACAGCATGTGGCTCAACCTAAAAAAATTGCAAAGAAAACCAAACGATTTAGGAGCGTAGTGACATAATGGCTGTAGTAACCCCCGAATTATCTGAAATATTTGAAGAAGCTTATGAAAGAGCAGGTCTTCAAATGCGAAACGGTTATGACTTGCGAACAGCAAGACGTAGCCTCAACCTATTAACATTGGAGTGGCAAAATCGTGGTCTTAATCTCTTCACTATTGAATCGGGTACGGTCTCTGTTACAGCGGGTACGGAGACTTATACCCTTCCTTCGGACACCATCGACATCCTTGAACACCAAATCCGAACCGGAACAGGCACAAATCAAATCGACACGGCCCTCGAAAGGATCAGTGTCGCAACCTACGCTCAACAAACCAACAAAAAAACGGAAGGTAGGCCGACCCAAATCTTCGTCCAAAGGCTCTCAACGGAAACAAAAGTAACGTTATGGCCCGTTCCAGATAGCACAATTACATACACAATCTTCTATTACAGGTTAAAAGGTATAGATGGGTTAGCATCTGGGGTTGGCTCTACCACTAATTTTGTACCTCCAAGGTTTGTCCCTTGTTTGGTTTCTGGTTTAGCATATTACATAGCTATGAAACGCCCTGAGGTAGCAAATCGTGTGGTTGCATTGAAGCAAGAATACGAGTTTCAATTTGAACTAGCGGCTGGAGAAGACGAAGAAACAGCGTCAATCAAATTTGTGCCCTATGATACGTTTATGTTAGGTGCTTAATGTCATATACAAGGGGTAGATACGCTTTTGGTTTTTGTGATAAAACCGGGTTTCGTTACCCGCTGTCTGACCTTGTGCCTGAGTTCAGAAATGGTGTTAAGACTGGTTTTCTTGTAGGCAGGGATGTTGTAGATCCTGACCAGCCACAAAATTTCTTAGGACGTTTAAAGATATTTGATCCTCAAAGTCTACGGAACCCTCGTCCTGATACTTCAGAAGTTGAAAGCAGGCGGCTCTTTGGCTTTGATCCTGTGGGAAATGATGCTCAATTTATGGTAGCAGAAGTAGGCACCGTTTCGATTAGTATAACAGACGCTCCTATTCTAGACGTTGGTAGCTTTACTTTAACGGGTCAAGCCGCTACTTTAACAGTTTCTGACACAACGTTAGTTTGTGATGCGGGCAGTTTCACTTTAACGGGTCAAAACGCAACGCTTGGTTCTTTTGAGACCTTAACCATAACTGTGCAAAGCACCGGATACGGTAATAAATACTACATAGATGGTTCGCAAACACCTACTCTCACCCTTAATGAAGGTAATACTTATCGTCTTGACCAAAGCGATGGGACTAATGGCGGTCATCCTCTTCGATTTAGCACGACCTCTGATGGCACACACGGAGGAGGCTCTGAATATACAACTGGCGTAACAACTAATGGAGTTCCGGGTAATGCTGGTGCTTACACACAGATAGTTGTAGCCGTGGGAGCGCCAACGTTGTATTATTATTGCACACAACATAGTGGTATGGGAGGTCAAGCAAACACGCCTTAACGGTAGCTTTGAGAATTTAAACATGTTAGTACTACAAAAAGGAGATTAGATATGCCCGGAAAAACTTTAAAAGCAGCCCCTGCAGGTAATAAAGGTTTAGGCAAGTTACCAACAGAAGTCCGTAACAAAATGGGCTTTATGGAAAAAGGTGGCAAGGTAAAGAAGATGGGAATGGGCGGCAAGTGTCGTGGCATGGGTGCCGCTACTAAAGGCGGCAGTTTTAACAAGATGGGCTAGACAATGAACTATTCAGAACTGACACAAGCCATTAAAGATTACACGGAAAATACAGAAACAACTTTCGTGAATAATATAGATGACTTTGTTCGTCAGGCTGAAGAGCGCATATACAGGGATGTCATAATTCCTGAGTTAAAGAAAAATTCTGTTGGTAACATGACCGCAGGTAATCAGTATCTTGCACGACCTTCAGACTTTTTATCTACGTTTTCCCTCGCCATATCTAATAGTAGCGAATATACATATCTTCTTGAAAAAGAAGTTAATTTTATAAGGGAAGCCTACCCCAATTCCTCTACACAAGGCGCTCCAAAGTACTATGCAATATTTGATGGAGACTCCGCATCTTCAGACGGTAACTTTATAATAGGCCCAACACCAGACGCTTCTTACGCTATAGAGCTACATTATTACTATGACCCACCATCAATAGTTACAGCGAGTACTTCTTGGCTGGGAGATAATGCGGAAGCTACATTGCTTTATGGGAGCTTAATCGAAGCATATACGTTCATGAAAGGCGAACCTGATATACTACAGTTGTATCAACAAAGGTATGAAAGCGCTTTATTAAACATGGCAAGCCTAGGCGTTATGCTTAAAAGTGATATTTACAGAACGAGTGCAGCATAATGGCTATTACACAAACAACATGTACTTCATTTAAAATTGAGCTTTTTAAGGGAGAGCATGACTTTGACTCACACACTTTCAAAATTGCTCTTTATACAAGTTCTGCATCACTAGGTGCAACTACCACCGCGTATAGCTCCACTAACGAAATAACCAATACATCAGGGAGCGCTTACAGCCCGGCTGGAAAAACTTTAACGCTGACCTCCACGTTTCCAAAAGCTTCTGGAACCACCGCTATTGTTGATTTTGATAACGTAAAATGGGAGAACGCAACCTTTACTGCACGAGGTGCTTTAATATATAACTCAAGCGCTTCCAATAAAGCAGTTGCTGTGCTAGACTTTGGTAGTGACAGGTCTGCTTCGGCTAGTACCTTTGAAATACAGTTTCCAATAGCGGATGCTTCGTCTGCTATCTTAAGGATAACATAGGAGATAAAAAATGGCATCCTTTACTAAAGTAAATAAGTTTGTTGAAAACGCAGTTGAAGGTATGAATCTAGGGACAGATACCCTTGCCGTTGCTTTGTCAAACACTGCACCCGGTTCTGAATCTACTAACCCAACGGGAGATTCTGGCGGCATATTGGCTAATATAACGCAAATTAGTTACACAAACTGCTCTTCAAGAACGCTTACTACAACTTCTTCTTCTCAGACAAGCGGCACTTACAAGCTTGTTGTAGCTGATTTGACGCTAACCGCTTCAGGCACGGTGGGTCCGTTTAGGTATATATACTTGTACGATGACACAGTTACTTCCCCCGCTGATCCTTTAATCGGTCTTTACGATTATGGAGCGAGCGTTACGTTAAACAACGGCGACACTTTCACATTGGATTTTAGCCCGTCAAATGGTGTAATTCAACTAGCGTAAGGTAAGAACATGGCAAAGCTCTTCAACAGGGCAAAAATGGGGACCAGTACAACAGGCACTGGAACTGTTACTTTAGGCAGCGCCTCTTCAGGTTTTCAATCCTTTGCAGATGCGGGTGTTAGTAATAGTGATGTCATTCAGTACGTTATTGAGGACGGTTCTAATTTTGAAATAGGCACAGGTACATATACTAGTTCTGGCACTACCTTAACTAGAGCAGCAGTTACAGAAAGTTCAAACTCTGACAGTGCTATAACTTTATCTGGTACTGCGGTAGTTTTTATTAGTGCGGTTGCTGATGATCTCAATCGTTTACAAAACGCAGGTTCCACTAAAGTAGCAGCTACTTCTTCGGGTGCTACCATTACAGGTGATCTTGCACTTACCGGAACAATGAGCAGCGGTGCGTTAGCTTCTTCAGTAACAGGTGCAACTCAAGCCGCAGGGACAAGCAACACGACTATTGCTACGACTGCATTTGCTGCAACGGAAGCTGCCAATCAATCAGTGGCTATGGCAATCGCTCTAGGTTAGATAGGGAGTAAAGAATGGCAAACGCATTTAAATTGGTGACAGACACGGGAGTAGGCACTTCGGCAGCTACTGTACATACTGGCGCTTCTTCGACAGAAACTACAATTATCGGTTTAAATATATCAAATATTGTGACTTCTCAAATAGAGATAGACGTTCAGATTGAAAACAATGACGGTGACAACATTTACCTCATAAAGGCGGCTCCTGTGCCTGTAGGTTCAAGTTTGGTTGTTGTAGGCGGTGAACAAAAGGTTGTGCTTAACGCAAGTGATGTTTTAAAGGTTACAAGTAATACAGCTACCAGTGCTGACGTTGCACTGTCTATCTTAGAGGTTACTTAATGGCGTACTTAGGGGCAGGTATTACCAGATTTAATACAGCAGATGAATTGACTGTAACTGGCGATGCTAAGATTGATACAAACACACTTGTAGTCGATAGCACAAACAATCGCGTGGGTATACTCAACGCAAGCCCTGCCACGGCTTTTGATGTTACTGGTACTATTACGGCTGACGATGTAATTTTGTCTAACGACATGACTGTTGCTGATAATGGTAAGGTCATCTTTGGCGCAGGGTCAGACTTACAGATTTATCATGACGGCTCAAATTCATACGTTGACGACACTGGAACAGGCCGACTTTATTTAAGAGGCAACGACAGGGTACAGATACAGAAGTATACTGGCGAAGATATGATAACCGCCATAGCAGATGGTGCAGTAAATTTATATCACAACAATTCGAAGAAGTTTGAGACTTCAGCATCTGGCGTAGATGTTACTGGCACTGTCACGGCTGATGATATTATTTTATCTGATGCAGATGCGCCTAGCATTACACTAACAGACACTACCAATACGCTGACAACACTTATTCAAAGTGGAAATTCTACGGCTATTATTGGAACGACAACTGACCATGATTTGCGGATACTTACCAATAACACAGAACGTATGCGTATCGACTCGTCAGGCAACGTTGGAATTGGCGAAACAGCACCTGCAAATTTACTTCATGTTAAAGCTAGTGACACTGGAATAACCCCTCACGCCTCTGCACAAATTGTTTTAGAAAGAGAAGGTACAAACTATTTACAGTTTCTAACTGCAGAAACAGGTACTTCTGGAATACTATTTGGTGATGGTTCAGATGTAGATGTTGGTGGAATAAAGTATGACCACAATACAACAGCTATGCAATTTGTTACTGAAGCAGCAGAACGTATGCGCCTCGATGCATCAGGAAACTTGCTTGTGGGTAAGACCTCTGCAGCTCTCGCAAGCGATGGTTTTGAAGCAAGAGCAGGTAGCCATGTTGTAGTCACAAACTCTGGGGGTACGCCTTTATTAGTCAATAGAAAGACTAATGATGGAAATCTTGCTCTTTTCTACAAAGACGGCACCAGTGTGGGCAGTATTCAGTCTCGTTCTGGTGTTGTTTCTACAATCATTCTTGACCCTAGAAGTGGCGGTGTTGGCCTTACAGGTACACAAACGGCTGTTATGCCTACGAGCAACACAGGGGTTCTCTCAAACGCCGCAATGGATCTAGGTACAGCTGGCCAACGCTTCAAAGACCTCTACCTCTCTGGCGGTGTATACCTTGGCGGCACTGGGTCGGCTAATCATTTAGAGGATTACGAAGAGGGAACTTGGACGCCACTCCTTTCTGGTTCAAGACCGGGTGGGGGTAATCCGACTTATAATAATCAGTATGGTTGGTATACAAAAATTGGTAACTTAATTGAATTTAATATGATTATTGGAGTTAATGGAAGCACTATTGAAACACAAGCAAACGATTTTACTATCGCAGGTTTACCTTATACCAATTTAAATTCAAACAACGCTAATTTTCCTGCTCCAGTTGTTTGGCCTCAAGCGGGTATTAACAACACTACTGCCACGCAAGGTTACGGAGCGTTAATTCAAAACAATGATACAACTATGGTTGTTTATGGGTTTGTTAGTGGCACAGGAAACAATTATGTTAATTTGAAATATAATCAGTTATCGACATCAAATAGCGCTAATACTGTAATGATGAGAATTACGGGAACTTACAGAACGGCATCATAATTACCCCAGTCGGAGACTAACTAATATGACAAGATCAAGAGACTTAGCAGACAGCGCTGACAAGGAAATTTTAGGTAATAAATGGCATATTTAGGAAGAACACCGTCACAAGCTACGCGTAGTAGGTATTACTTTACCGCCTCTGGGGGAGAAACTTCTCTTAGTGGTAATGACAGTAATGGTAATACGTTAACTTTTACTGACGGGAATTTTGTAGATGTCAATTTAAACGGTGCTACGCTTGTTGCAGGTTCAGACTACAATACGACAACGGCAAACACTATAGCAGGGTTGGCGGCTTTAGCTGCTAGTGATATTGTTGAGATAGTGGTCTACGATACGTTTAGTGTGTTTGGTGGTAACGTACTGGGTGATTTTACGGTTAGTAATGGCACACTTACGGCTGAAGCCGTGGCTATTTCTTCTTTATCTACCACGGGTAACATAACTTTTGGAGACAACGACAAAGCCATCTTTGGAGCAGGATCTGACCTACAGATTTACCATGATGGGTCTAATAGTTATATTGATGATGTTACTGGTAGCGGCACTGGTGATTTATTTATTAAAGCCTCTGATGCTGTAAGAGTTTTAACAACTAACTTTGTAGTTAATAACGCTGCAAATAATGAAAACATGATTACGGCAGCGCAAGATGGCGCAGCTAAATTATTCTTTAATGGTAGCACTAAGATTGCAACTACTAACACTGGTGTAGATGTTACGGGCACTGTCACGACTGATGGGCTGACTGTGGATGGTAACGCTCGAATTGAAGAAGTTGGTGCTATTTCAAAACTGACCTTAGAGCGTGGTGGTTCAGCTAATTCTGCCGATAGTGCAGCGGTTGATTTATTAGAAACTAACTCTGGATCAGAAGGTGCAAACTTTGGTGATGCTGCAACAAACGGTTTTAGATTAAAACTTGATGGTAGTGCAAATGACTTCCTAATTCAATCAGGTGCTTCTGGTACAGTCAGGACTAGGCTTGGAGTTGATCGTGACACTGGCGACATCAGCTTCTACGAGGACACAGGCACCACTGCCAAGTTATTCTGGGATGCGAGTACTGAACGGCTTGGGTTGGGGACGAGTTCGCCTGACAGTCCTTTAGAAATACAAGCGGCAACTAACAGTAGCTCAGACACAACATACCTCAAACTTTTTAATGCAGGTGAAAATGTTGGCAACATAGATTTTGAAAACGGTAATGGTAGTCTTGCGAGAATTACAGGCACTAAAACAGGGTCAGGTGCAAGTGCAAATGACGGCATTCTCACTTTTTCAACAGCGCTTGACACATCTCTTGCAGAACGTATGCGTATCGATGCGTCAGGCAACTTGCTTGTGGGTACTACTGATGATAACGTCACCAACAACTCAGGCAATAACCCCGGCATAAATATTGGTGTCGCAGGTATTAAAGGGTTTATGTCTTCTGCACGTTATCAAGGACCACCTCTTTCTATCAATCGTTTAGGCAACGATGGGGACATTCAATTATTTTCTAAAGACGGCTCCACGGTGGGGAGTATTGGTGCTAATGGCAGTCGTGCATATATGTCTGGTCCACAAAAAGGTATAAAGTTTGGTAATGCTTCTGTTGATCCTTGCACAAACACAGGAGCAACTGCTGATAACGCTTATGATCTAGGTGGGAGTTCTGTACGCTATAAAGACCTCTACCTGTCTGGCGGTGTATACCTTGGTGGCACTGCTGCGGCTAATAAGTTGGAAGATTACGAAGAGGGAACTTTCACTCCATCTGTTATTGGTGGCACTCAAACGGCGACAATAGTTAGCGCTCATTATACCAAGATAGGAAGACTTGTAACTTTAAATGTTTACATTCAGTTAAGTAATGTAACGGATGCTACTGCTCTGGATATTGGAGGGTTTCCTTTTACAGCCGATGGATATACGGCAACTAACATTGTTAATTCTCAATACAGTGACACTGATAAAACTGTATTAGTTCGTTCACATAGTAACGCAACTAAAGTAAATGTAATTTACGCAGATGGAGATCAAACGGCAGTTGTTCAGACTAACCTTAGAGGCAATTTTATTTTTACCTTAACTTACGAACAAGCATAATACCCCATGTGGATCATGGGTAGTCAGTCCAATCAGCCATAAAGGAGATAAACAATGGCATTAACAGAAGAGTTTGAATACGATTGTGAGATACGGGGCGAACACAAAAATGTTCAAGTCAGAAAATCAACGATCATAAAAAAAGACAACGCAGAAATAAGCCGTTCCTATCACAGGCACGTATTGTCTTGCCGCACTAAGTCAGGTGACACTTGGGGTGATACAGACATCAGCGGTGAGGACGCAGCAATACAAGCCGTGTGCAATGCAGTATGGACTAGCGATGTTAAGTCTGCTTATGAGGCGGCTATGGATGCACAGACAGACCCGTAAGGAGGTAATTAATGACACGCGCCAGAGACTTAGCAAACATTGCAGATGGTGATATCACAGGCACATTAACGCTTGATGGTTTGACTGTTGCGGGAAACGTGTCTGTCGATAGCGGCACAGTAAAGCTAGACGGTAATTACCCGACTGGCTCAAACAACCTAGCATTAGGCGACACAGCGCTAGACAGCTTGGATGGCACAAGTCCCGGTGGTTATAGTACTGCTATTGGTAGTACAGCATTAACAGCACAAACTACTGGTAATGGAAACGTAGCTGTTGGATTTGCTTCTGGTTTAGCTTTAACATCTGGTGATGCTAACGTAGCCGTTGGTACGCAAGCCCTTAATGCGAATACTACTGCTGACAACAACACCGCAGTTGGTTATCAGGCTGCTTATGCTAACACTACTGGAACGCAAGTATCAGCCTTTGGTTATTTGGCTTTAAATGAAGCTACAACACCAAACAACAATGCAGCATTTGGCACACAAGCCATGCGTAGATTAACAACAGGGTCTGAAAATACGGCCATTGGAACAGAGGCTTTACGGCAAAGTACAACGGGTTCCAACAACACAGCAGTCGGTAGTGCCTCATTGATTTTAAATACTACTGGCTCAAACAATGTTGCACATGGTTATCATGCTTTGTTCAACAACACCACCGCAAGCAACAATACTGCTGTTGGGTATCAGGCAGGGTATAGTAATACGACTGGTACTGCCAATACTGCAATGGGACATGCAACATTAGACGCTAATACAACTGCATCTTATAATACGGCTTTTGGGGCTACAGCTTTAACAGACAATACTACTGGCGCATCAAATGTAGGTATTGGATATGGAGCATTAGCAAACAACACTACAGCAGGTAATAACACTGCAGTAGGAACAAACGCATTAGAAGCAAATACAACAGGTGCATCAAACGTAGCAGTTGGAACTCAAGCATTAGACAACAACACCACCGCAGACAATAATACAGCGGTTGGGTATCAAGCAGGGTTTAGTAATACTACTGGTCAGATTGAAGCATTAGGGTATCAAGCAGCGTATAGTAACACTACAGGAAACTATAACCAAGCATTTGGCTATCAAGCACTTAACTCCAACACAACTGGTTCTTATAACATTGCTATTGGTAGAGGTGCTGTCCAGTTAAATA
>Ga0209535_1000449_pt1 | contig 28972 bp, 15 predicted proteins | sample LinPmetageLP28_FD_184041 | JGI IMG/M metagenome (GOLD analysis project Ga0209535, IMG submission 184041) | Marine viral communities from the Pacific Ocean - LP-28 (SPAdes) (version 2) | ecosystem: Environmental > Aquatic > Marine > Oceanic | place: Pacific Ocean | collected 2009-08-22
CGGATAAAGTCGTACCGATTTCGGTCAACTACCCGTTCTTCTTCAAGCCGATCCAAGACGGTATGGACAGACCCAAAACTGAACTCGCCTATCGTGTCCCCGCCTCGAAATTCACCAGGCGTAAACTTGACTCCAACGAGAAACTCCAGGAAATCACCGGACTTGATACAACGATCGACTGGAAAAACACGGGTGATAACTCCTACGATGGAGAGAAATTAAAACTACTAGTACACGATGAAAGTGGAAAGTGGGAGAAACCTACAAATATATTAAACAACTGGCGAGTAACCAGAACTTGTTTAAGATTAGGTTCTAGAGTTATTGGTAAATGCATGATGGGAAGTACCTCAAATGCTTTAGATAAAGGTGGTGCAAACTTTAAAAAACTTTACAATGATTCAGATGTTACACAAAGAAACGCCAATGGACAGACACGCTCAGGACTCTATTCTTTGTTCATACCTATGGAATGGAACTACGAAGGATACATTGATTCTTATGGCTTTCCTGTATTCAACACACCAAAAGAAGGGGTTGAAGATCCGCACGGAACAAAAATAACACAAGGCGTAATAGAATATTGGGACAATGAAGTAGAAGGTTTAAAGTCTGATCAAGACAGTTTAAATGAATTTTACAGACAGTTTCCACGTACAACCAAACACGCGTTTAGAGATGAATCAAAACAATCTCTATTTAACTTGACAAAGATATACGAGCAAATAGATTTTAACGAAGATCTTAAAAACTCAATAAAAGTAACAAAAGGAAGTTTTCAGTGGGAGAACGCTAAACAAGATACTAAAGTAATATTTGTACCAAATAAAGATGGTAGATTTTTAGTGACTTGGGTTCCACCTGCGCATCTTCAAAATAAAAGATATATAAAAAATGGTACTAATCATCCTGGTAATGAGCATTGCGGAGCATTTGGCTGCGATCCATACGACATATCAGGTACTGTGGACGGTAGAGGATCCAATGGATCTCTTCACGGTTTAACAAAGTTTTCAATGGAGGATGTGCCTCCGAATATGTTTTTTTTAGAATATATAGCTCGGCCTCAGACTGCTGAGATATTCTTTGAGGACGTTCTAATGGCTTGTGTATTCTACGGGATGCCTATATTAGCTGAGAATAATAAACCTAGACTCTTGTATTATTTCAAGCGTCGAGGCTACAGAGGTTATTCAATTAACAGACCTGACAGAAAATATAACAAACTGTCTGTGACAGAAAGAGAGCTAGGTGGAATACCAAACTCTAGTGAAGATATTAAACAAGCACACGCTGCAGCAATTGAAACTTATATAAATGATTTTGTAGGTAGAAAAGAAACGGGTCACGGAGACACATATTTTCAAAGAACATTAGAAGACTGGGCTAAGTTTAATATTAACAACAGAACAAAACATGATGCATCTATTAGTTCAGGTCTAGCTTTAATGGCTTGCAATAAACATAGATATGCACCTAACGCGCCTAAGCAAAAAGCTAAAGCGGTAGATTTAGGTTTTAGAAAGTACGATAACAAAGGAAATACATCAAAAATAATAAGTTAAATGAATATATATACTAATACCAGAAGCTCATTTCCTAGCCAAGTAGTTAGTGATACGGAAAAAGCTAGTTTAGAATACGGAAGTCAAGTAGCGCAAGCTATAGAAGGCGAATGGTTTTCTGCGGGTAGAACAACAGGTAATAGGTATTTAACTAACTGGAATAGCTTTAATGAATTAAGATTATATGCTAGAGGCGAGCAGTCTATACAGAAATACAAAGACGAACTATCTATTAACGGTGATTTATCTTATTTAAACTTAGACTGGAAACCAGTACCTATATTATCTAAATTTGTAGATATAGTAGTAAATGGTATATCTGCTAGAACTTACGATATAAAAGCTTACGCTCAAGATCCTGCTTCTATAAAGAAAAGAACAGACTATGCTTCTAAGATATATGAAGATATGTTGTCTAAAGAGTATTTAGATAACTTAAAAGCAACTCTTGGAATAGATTTATATCAAGCATCTAATCCAGAATTATTACCAGAAACAGACGAAGAACTAGAACTTCACATGCAGCTTAGTTATAAGCAATCTATAGAGATAGCAGAAGAAGAGGCTATATCAACTGTTTTTGCTCAAAACAAATATGACCTAGTAAAACGTAGGCTTAATATGGATTTAACTGTATTAGGTATTTCAGCATGTAAAACTAATTTTAATACCGCAGAAGGTATAACAGTAGATTACGTTGATCCTGCGTATATGGTATACTCATACACAGAAGATCCTAACTTTGAGGATGTATACTACGTTGGTGAGTTAAAATCTATAACTATACCTGAACTCAAAAAAGAATTTCCAGACGTAACTGAGGACGAATTAAAAAGAATTCAAAACACGCCTAGCAATAGCTCTTACGTCACAGGTTGGGGTAATTACGATGAAAATACTGTTCAAGTTTTGTATTTTGATTACAAGACATATCAAAACCAAGTTTTTAAAATAAAACAAACAGATCAAGGTTTATTAAAAGCTATAGAGAAAGACGATAGCTTTAATCCTCCAGAGAATGATAGTTTTGAAAAAGTCTCTAGATCTATAGAGGTATTATATAGTGGAGCTAAGGTATTAGGTACAAACACAATGTTAAAATGGGAGCTAGCTAAAAATATGTCTAGACCCATGGCAGATACTACTAAAGTAGAAATGAATTACGCTATTTGTGCGCCTAGAATATACAAAGGACGTATTGAATCTCTTGTTAGCAAATGCATTGGTTTTGCTGATATGATTCAGCTAACACATTTGAAACTACAGCAGGTTATGTCTAGGATTGTACCAGATGGTGTTTATTTAGACATGGACGGACTAGCCGAGGTTGACCTTGGCAACGGAACTAACTACAACCCAGCAGAAGCACTAAATATGTATTTCCAAACAGGTTCTATCGTTGGTCGATCACTTACTCAAGACGGTGATATGAATGCAGGTAAAGTACCTATTCAAGAACTTAACAGCTCAAGCGGTCAAGGTAAGATACAAAGTCTTATTCAAACCTATCAATACTACTTACAAATGATCCGTGATGTGACAGGGCTTAATGAAGCTAGAGACGGAACTACGCCAGACAAAAGTACTTTAGTAGGTTTACAAAAGATGGCCGCTAACGCATCTAATGTAGCAACTAGACATATCAAACAAGCTAGTGCGTACTTAACTCTTAGAGTTGCTGAAAACATAGCTCTTAAGATAGCTGATGCTCTAGAGTTTCCATTAACAGCTGAGTCTTTAAAGAACTCAATAAGTAATTACAATGTTAACACTCTTCAAGAAGTTTCTAACTTAAATCTACATGATTTTGGTATTTTCTTAGAACTAGAACCTGATGATGAAGAGCAACAACAATTAGAAGCTAATATACAAGTTGCACTGCAGCAAGGAGGCATAGACCTTGAAGACGCTATTGATTTAAGACAAATAAAAAATCTTAAATTAGCTAATCAACTTCTTAAAGTAAAAAGAAAGTCTAAAGCTAAACAAGATCAAGAAAACGCTCAAGCTAACATAAGAGCTCAATCTGAGTCTCAAGCAGATGCTGCTGAGAAAATAGCGATGACTGAAGTCCAAAAGCAAGAAGCTATAAGTGGCTCTAAAGTTCAATATGAACAAGCTAGATCTCAAATGGAAATTGCCAGGATGGAAACAGCTGCTCAGTTAGAACAACAAAAGATGCAAGCTCAATTCAATTTTGATATGCAATTAAAACAGATGGATATGCAAGCTGTTCAGCAGAAAGAAAAAGAAATAGAAGATAGAAAAGATAAGCGTATACAAATGGAAGGTACGCAACAAAGTAAAATGATAACTCAAAGGAAAAACGATTTAATGCCTTTTGATTTTGAGCAAGAAAAAGCAGAAGTTCCTACCGCGATGTAGGTTTATTAATTATTTAATTTTATTATATTATGTCAGAAGTAAAAACAAATGAACCTGTTAAGCAGGAGGGTGAGTTTAAAATTAAAAAGAAAACTCCAAAAAAATTAACAACACCTAGTAATGAACCGGTTAAAGTTAATATCAAAGAACCTTTGATTGAAACAGCTCCAGAAATTACTAAAGTGGTAATACCAAGCGAAGATGCCATTCAAATCGGAGAAACAAAGGAAGTATCTGTGGAAGAACCATCCGGAGATAGCACAAAGGTGGGAGAATCTGTACAAGAGTCCAACGCGGATGTTGAAGGGTTTTATCCAATCAAAGAAGTAACAGATGTTGAAAAAGTTGAAGCTCAAGTAGATAAAGCAATACAAGACGAAAGAATTCTTGGCAAAGCGTTACCTGAGAACATTGAGAAACTAATTTCTTTCATGGAAGACACTGGTGGAACAATTCAAGATTACACTAGACTAAACACTGACTATTCAGATGTTGATGAAAAAACTTTATTAGTAGAATACTATAAAAAAAATAAACCTTACTTAGATAGTAGTGACATCGAATTATTAGTTGAAGATTTTGACTATGACGAAGACCTAGACGAAGAAAGGGATATACGCAAGAAAAAACTTGCATTTAAAGAAGAGGTTGCTAAAGCCAAAGGTTTTTTAGAGGAAACGAAGAGTAAATATTACGACGAGATCAAGTTGAGACCGGGCGTTACTCAAGAACAACAAAAAGCCACCGACTTTTTCAACCGCTATAACAAGCAGCAAGAAGCAGCTGAGCAACAGCATGCACAATTCCAAGAAAGTACTAAACAGCTTTTTAGCGACAATTTCGAAGGTTTCGATATTAAAGTTGGTGACAAGAACTATAAGTACAATATTCAAAATCGTGATAAAGTTGCAGAGAACCAATCAAACATAACAAACCTTGTCGGGAAGTTCCTAGACGAAGAAGGTAATGTTAAAGACACGAAAGGTTATCATAAAGCTATATATGCTGCTGACAATGTAGACAAGATCGCAGCTCATTTCTATGAGCAAGGAAAAGCCGATGCTGTAAAGGATGTCGTTAACAGATCTAAGAACCCAAGCAACACACAAGCTAGGTCAACTCAAGGAGATGTTTTTATTGACGGATTTAAGGTAAGAGCAATTTCAGGTTCTGACTCTACAAAACTTAAAATTAAAAAAAGAAAATTTAACTAAAAAAACAAACAATTATGAGTTTAACTCCTCAATTTGGTAGTTTAATCCCTTCGCAGGCACAACAATTACTTGCGACTAACTACCTACAATTTAACAACGGCACAAGTGATTTTGCACAGCAATATCTGCCAGAAATTTATGAAGCTGAAGTAGAGCGTTACGGAAATCGTACGTTATCAGGATTCTTAAAAATGGTTGGCGCTGAAATGCCAATGACAAGTGATCAAGTAATTTGGTCAGAACAAAATAGATTACACGTTTCTTACGACAACGCAACAGTAGTTGCTACAGGTGGAGCTGCTTCTAACGTTATAACCCTTCCTGCTGGAGTAACAAATGTTATTTCTCCTAACGATACGGTTGTTATTTTAGATCCAGCAACTGGAGCTGAAGCAAAAGCTTTAGTTATTGCTAGTACACCTGGTGCAGGTGGTGGTGTTGGTCAATTCACTGTAACTCCTTTTAACAACGCTTCTTTAGAAGCTGCTGCTAATGGAATTACTGTTGGTGCTGGAATCAAAGTATTTGTATACGGTTCTGCTTACCAAAAAGGCCAATTCTTAAATTCAAGTACTGCCGCTGCTGGAGCTGCTGCTAATGGATATGTATCTATTGAACCTCAACTAACTCAATTTTCTAACTCTCCAATCATAATCAGAAGCCAATACACTGTATCTGGATCTGATATGGCTCAAATCGGATGGGTTGAAGTTGCAACTGAAGACGGTGCATCTGGATACTTGTGGTATTTAAAAGCTGAATCTGAAACTCGTTTACGTTTTGAAGATTACTTAGAAATGGCAATGGTAGAAGGTGAGTATAACCAAATAGCTCAAGCTGGTGTACCTGCTGCTACTGGACTTGCTGGTACTGAAGGTTTATTTGCTGCTATTCAAACTCGTGGAAATGTAGAAGTAGGATTTACTGCTGCTGCTGGACTTGACGAATTTGACGGTATCCTTAAGAATTTAGACACTCAAGGTGCTATTGAAGAAAACATGTTATTCTTACAAAGACAAACATCTCTTGATTTTGACGATATGCTAGCTGGCATCTCTGGTGGATTCGCCGGTGGAACTGCTTTTGGTTTATTTGAAAACTCAGAAGAAATGGCTTTGAATTTAGGATTTAGCGGATTCCGTAGAGGATCTTACGATTTCTATAAGACTGACTGGAAATACTTAAACGACGCTTCTACTCGTGGAGCTATCACAGGTATTAGTTCTATCGAAGGTGTATTAGTACCAGCTGGAACTTCTACAGTTTACGATCAAGTACTAGGTACAAATATACGTCGACCATTCTTACACGTACGATACAGAGCTTCTCAAGGAGATGACAGACGTATGAAGTCTTGGTTAACTGGTTCTGCAGGTGGAGCATTTACTTCTACTCTGGATGCTATGGAAGTAAACTTCCTGTCTGAAAGATGTTTAGTAACTCAAGCTGCTAACAACTTTGTATTATTCAAAGGAATCTAATTGATTCAAAATTAATGTAATTCTTACCCTCGTTGAACTGACGGGGGTAATTATTACCTTTATATGACATTAGCCCCTTACTAAGTATATACTAAGGCTATTGTCACATTTTTAAACTATTTAATTTTATTATATTATGGCTAAACAAGCTGCAGCAAAAAAAGTTGAGGTTGCACCTCAAGAAGTGGTAACACAAGTTACTACTCCAGTAAAACCTACAAAACCAACGTGGGAAATCAAAGATAGAGTCTATTATTTAAAAGGCAACAAAAACCCTTTAACATTAACAATACCTGGAAAGCACACTAGGAAACATGCATTACTATATTTTGATGCAAAAACTGGAAAACAAAGAGAGATAAGATATGCAACCAATCAAGACTCACCCTTAGTAGATGAACAAAAAGGGGAAGTTACAATGGGACATATTAGGTTTCACGGAGGTACTCTGCAAGTTTCAAAAGAACAGCAGAACCTACAAAAATTACTATCAATATACCATCCTTTGAAAGGTAAATTATATGAAGAGTTTAGCGCAGTTGCAGAAGCTTCTGATGATTTAGATATTTTAGATCTTCAAATAGACGCGTTAAATGCAGCTAGAGGTATGGATGTAGATCACGGAGAAGCTATATTAAGAGTTGAGATGGGATCTAAGGTAAATTCAATGAGTTCTAAAGAACTTAAAAGAGACTTACTATTGTTTGCTAGAAACAATCCAGCATTGTTCTTAAACTTAGCTAATGACGAAAATGTACAACTAAGGAATTTTGCTATTAGAGCACAAGAAGTTGGCATTATAAGATTATCGCAAGATCAAAGAACATTCACATGGGGATCAAACGATAGAAAATTAATGAACGTTCCTTTTGACGAAAACCCTTACTCAGCGTTTGCGGCTTTCTTGAAAACAGATGAAGGAGTTGAAATCTATAAGTCTATAGATAAAAAACTATAATAACATGTGATACTAGTATAAGGCGGTTTAGGCCGCCTTTTTAGTATACAAAAATAAAAAAAAATGGTAAATATAAATACTGTATATAAAACAGTCCTGTACGTATTAAACAAAGAGCAGAGAGGTTATATTCCACCTGATGAATTTAATAGTTTAGCTCAACAGGTTCAGTTTGAAATATTTCAATCGTATTTTCCTGACGGAAACCAATTAAATCGTCAAAATCAAAACAATACTCAAAATGACACTGAGTTTTTTAATACGTTTAAAAACAACAGCAATAAGTTAATACCATTTGAATCAGAAATTGAATATGAGTATAATACAGTAACAAGTTATTGGGAGCCACAAGCTTCTATAGGAAACATAACGCAAGATAGTATTATTTATCTTTACGGAGATATAATAGCGACATATGCTAGCTCTTTAGTAGGAAACACTAGTCCTCAAGCCACTTCTTCTGGATTTGAATCTATCGTGCAGTTAACAACTGTGAAAGACTACAATAAAATAACTAGATCTAAACTAACTTCCCCAACATCTAGATACCCTTTAGCAACTTCTATAAGGCCATTAGATCCTATAAGCTCAAGTTCAAATTTTAAAGTGCAACCATTACCAAGCTTTTTAAGAGTAAACTGCATAATAAGTCCATCAACTCCTAAATGGGCGTTTACTATTGGTTCTCTTGGTCAATATTTGTTCAGTAGCGCATCTTCTCAAAACTTTTTATTAGATATATCTGAACAAAGTAATTTAATAAGTGGTATATTGAAATATGCAGGCATAGTAATTAATGATCCTGGAATAATAGATTTAGCTTCTCAAGAAATAGCTAAAGTGCAGGCTAACGAAAAATCTTAAATAAATGAGTTTAATAACAGAAACAAATCAACAATATTACCAAGGAGCTCAAGGGTTTATAGCTGATGGCGCTTCAGGTTCTTTCACCACGACGTTTAACACTGACTTAGCGTTTGGAAATTACGATCCGACAGAAGTTAATTATGCTTTAAATAATTTTAAATTATACACGAGCCCGAGTGGACTACCTGGTACTTTTTTAGAATATACCACAGAATACGTTGTATTTAACAACATTATAACTCTAGGTACTGTAGCAGTTCCAATTCCTCCAGCTATTGGAACCTATGTTGTAGTTCAACTAAAATCACTAGATGGTGGAAACTATGGAAATGGCGACGCTTTTGGAACAACAGTTGAGGATAATTACGGAAGCTATGAATACATAAAACTGCATGACGCAATTGACAACTTTATGGTTGGATATGTAGGTGACGGTAAATTAATACAAACTGCTAAAAAGTCAGATGTATTATTTTTTGCAAAAAGAAGTTTACAAGAGTTTAGCTATGACACTTTAAAAAGCATACACTCTCAAGAGCTTACAATACCACCTAGCTTAAGTGTAGCATTACCTCAAGACTATGTTAACTACGTTAGAGTTTCTTGGATAGATCAGTTGGGTGTAAAAAGAATTATATACCCAGCAAACAATCTAACTATAAACCCATATGAAAATCCTATACAAGATGCTCAAGGAATTCCTATTCAAAGTAATTTTGCTGATAATTTAGAAGGAACTTCTATAACAGAAGAGCGTTGGGCAAATGCTAATGACAATTTAATCAATGGTCAATTCTTTAATAATATAGACGACTTTGCTTATTGGGCTAGTTATAATGGTTTAAATGGAGATTTTAATTGGGGTAGACGATATGGTCTTGATCCTCAAATGTCTCAAACAAATGGTTGGTTTACACTAAACGAAAGAGAAGGTAAAATATCTTTTTCTAGCAATTTAGCTAATAAACTCATTGTATTAGAATACATATCTGACGGTTTAGGTTATGATGAAGATACTAAAGTCCCTAAGTTGGCTGAAGATGCTCTATACGCGTCTATACTGTATTCTATAGTGTCTACTAGATCTGGTCAACAAGAATATCTAGTACAAAGACTTCAAAAAGACAGAAGAGCTAAATTAAGAAATGCAAAAATAAGGTTATCTAACATTAAACTTGATGAGATAGTTCAAGTAATGAGAGGTAAATCAAAATGGATTAAACACTAAAATTAAATGGCTAAAGTTTTAAATACATTTTTAAAGTCCAAGATGAATAAAGACTTGGATGCTCGTATAATACCTGAAGGTGAATATAGAGACGCGCAGAATGCTCAAATAAGCAAATCTGAATCTGCAAATGTTGGTAATTTAGAAAACGTTCTAGGTAATATAAGCATAGAAAACTTTAACACTTTAACTGGAGTTTCAGGTCTAATATGTGTAGGAGTTTTTAGTGATGAAATAAACAACACTGTTTATTTATTCTTTACAACAAATCAACAAACACAGTACGTTCCAACTGCCTCTAATTTTATTATATCCTACAATACACTTGATAATCCAAATAGTGCCTCTAGAATATTAGTTGAAGGAGCTTTTTTAAATTTTTCAACTCAAAACCAAATATACGGTATAAATATATTAGAAGATTTATTATTTTTTACTGATAATAGAAATCAACCTAGAGTTATAGATGTAACTCTTGCGGGAGGATCTTTTTATTCAACAGAAGACCAAATATCAGTAGCTAAATACAATCCTTACCAAGCAATAGAGTTATTTCAAAAAAACACAGAAGCCGAACAGGCTAATTCTGCACTTCCTTATGAAACTACTATGAAAGACGTTAGTAGTATTTTTCTTCCTAACGGAGGTAGTGCTGTAATTACAGACGCTAGTAGCACTTCAGATATAATAAATTTTTCTGGTTTAGTAGGTGAGATAAACGACTCTGGCTCTCCTTATGGAACTTCTGTTACTGTTGGATTAATGAACATGGTAAATAATGAGGTAAGTATTATTCCAGGTGTATCAATTACTAGTTTAAATAGTCCTACACGAATAACCTTAAGCGCTCCTATAACTTTTAGTGAAAATCAAAAAATAGTTTTTAACAAAAATCCCTTTTATGAAGCTGATTTTGGCGGTGATCCTGATTACTTAGAAGATAGGTTTGTAAGGTTTAGTTATAGATTTAAATATCAAGACAACAGTTATTCTATATTTGCTCCATTTACACAATCAGCTTTTATACCTAAGCAAGATGGTTATTTCATGTACGCTAGTGGTGATAATCCTGCAAAAGATGATCAATCTGATTCTTATAGAAGTACAGTTGTGTCTTTTATGGAGAACAAAGTTAATAAAATTGAATTAAAAATTCCTCTCCCTTTTCCAAACTACAGCATGCAAGATGCTTTGAAGTTAAAAGAAATAGACGTTTTATACAAAGAGTCAGATGCTGTTGCGGTAAGAGTAATAGAAACAATAAAGATAGATAAAATAACAAATCAATCTTCTATAGCTTTTGTTAATGGTAATCAAACCCCTGGCGCGGCCAACACTGATATAGCTATAGATGGTGTGTTAGGTGGTATAGAAATTGGCTCTACAATCGAAGGTGTTGGAATACCTGCTAATACTACAGTAATTAGCTTTTCACCGACAGATCCTAGTAATCCATCTTCAGGGAACATAAGATTAGATCAACCTGTACCCAACTTAGACGATAACGTGTTATTGTTTATAAATGACATAAGATTTTTTAAATACGAATACAATTCTTCAAAGCCTACAAAAACATTACCAGAGGCTGAGTTGGTAAGAGTTTTTGACAAAACACCTGTAAGATCTTTAGCTCAAGAAGTATCAGGAAACAGAGTTATATATGGTAATTTTGAAAACAAACATACTCCACCTGAGTTTATAAATTACAACGTTGCTGCAACTGACAAGTTATCGTTCAACTTAAATGAAATTTTTGTAGTTTACAATGGAGGTTCCGCAGTGTATCCAGCAGGAACTCCTATAACTGTTACAATAGGTAAAACGCCAAATGGTGGTATAGGTGGTTTTTTTCCTGGCATGGTTTTAACTTGCTTTGATTACGGAGCTGTTATACCTGAAGGAACACAGGTAACGGTTACTTCAAGCAACTCGCAAGGAGCTGCTGTTATTGGATTAGACCAAGATGTGACTTTACCAGCTGGTACTGTTACTTTTGCATTTTCACCTGGAGGATCAGTTGAAAACACATCCTCTAAAATTGAATACCCTAGCAGTTCGTTAAAAACAAATAGAAACTATCAAGTAGGATTTGTGCTGTCAGATAGATATGGTAGACAATCTACTGTTATTTTGTCTAATAATGAAGATATAATAAAAATAAATAATATATCATACTCTGGTTCTACCCTGTACTCACCTTACATAGGTGAAGGCTTAGACACTGATGCTTGGCCTGGTAATTCTTTAAAAGTTTTAGTAAACGAAGCTATAGATGGAGCATCTACAGGATTGTATAACGGTGATGTTAATAGTTTAGATTATAATCCTTTAGGTTGGTATTCTTACAAGATAGTAGTTAAACAAACTCAACAGGAATACTATAACATATATTTACCAGGTGTGATGGCTTCTTATCCAAATGATCAAGTTAAGGAATTAAATCAAACATCTCATGTTGTTTTAATAAACGACAATATTAATAAAGTGCCAAGAGATTTAAATGAAGTTGGACCAGAGCAAAGACAGTTTAGAAGTTCAGTAAGATTATTTGGTAGAGTTCAAAACACTATTCAGTCTATTTCTGATTTAAATCCTGGTGCATCAAATATACAGTATTATCCGGGAATATCATCTGACACTGTTTCTACTATATCAACTATCAATGATTTGTTTGAATATGATCCAAGCAAACCTCCTCAGCCAAACTATTTCCCTCAGTTTTATTCTTTAAATTCAAACCCATTAGTTGCTAGAATAACTACCGCCAACTTAATAGGTCAAGTATCAACTACTAACTACTTACCTGGTAGTGGAGTTATTAAGACTGCTGCGCCAGTTAACGCTCCTGTTGCAACTCTTGAGATGATTACAGTAACTGGACCTATAGCTGGAAATAATGATTTAGAAGGTTACTTAATTACTGGCCCTGGAATACCTGATGAAACATACATAAGAAGCAACACTTACATAAATCAGGTGTTATCGGTAACAATAGAAGATAAAAATGGCGCTACAGTACCAGTTAGTGTTGAAGAAAAAGCATTAATGAGTTGGGTTAAAACAAGTAAAGCTGGTGGTCAACCTCCTTTTGAATTAGTAACACCTGGCGTTCAGTACTTAGCTGTTTATGAAACAGAGCCATTTGAAAGCTTATTAGATCTTTATTGGGAAACTTCTTCATCTGGTTTAATATCTGATTTAAACTCAGCTGTTTTAAATAACCAGTCAAATCCAGCAGGCGCAAGTTTAGGCCCAATAAGCACTCAAAACTTCAACGAAGGTTTAATAGAAAATGGTCAAGTTTTTACAACCGATTTTAGCTTATTAAACAGTTTTGGTACTTCTATAGCTTTAGACACAGCTGCTGGAGATAGTCTTATTTTACAATCGGCGGTTAATGGATTAGGTGAGTCCTGTATAGGAATTGATTCACCTAGAGATTTCTTTAGATTAGAAGATACTAGTGCGGGAGGTGCTACACCTGGTATAGGTCCATGGAATATTAGAACAACAAGTACTACGCCTCCGTACCTTGCAACTGCTGCGCAAAGTTATTGGGAAAATATGTTCTACATGAACGATGAAGATAATTCACCTCAAGGTTTTAATAGATTAAGACAGTTTACTTTTAATTTTATTGCAACAATACACGGAACTAACTCGGATGGTGATGTGGTCGCTCAAGCTACCAACATATCTATAGATGCTAATTTAGGTAATGTACCTCCAGTTTTTTATAGAATAAAGCCAAACCCAATTTTACCCATCAACTCAGGAGTTCAGTATGGGACTATTAATGGCACAGCAATTCCAGACCCTGTAGAGTTTGAAGCAAACCCTGAGACTGAAAATTTGGTTTTTCTGCAAGCATCTAATGGTAATGCTAATATAGATCAAACTTATAATGATATTTATTTAGGTACTAGAGATCTACAATATGAAGCAGGATCTCAAGATGTTAACATAGTATCTCAAACAATAGGTTCTATAGGTGGACAACCAGCTCAGACTTTAGATGGAGAACCCATATTTGCTATAGAGAGGTCATTCCCAGGTCAAGGCCTTCCCTATGACCCTAAATATAATAACTTTAAGCTAGTCAACACTCAATTTAATAACACTCAATTATCTTCAACTCTTTATTTTGTAAAAGTAAGACTAAGAGATGGTGGAGCTTCTACTGAAGTCAATTTTAGAATAGACATGCGTGTGGTTATAACGAAGGAAATGATATTCAACAGGGTTGGACAATCTGTGCCCATGAGATACTTGCAGCCTGGTAGCTTTAGTAATACAATAAGTAATTCAGGAAGGCCTTTTGTGAGTAACCGACCAATCTCAGCAGATAGTGATCAAAATCAATTGTTTGAATCAAATGGTTCGCCATATGATTTAGCAGGTTGGGATGCAAACCATAGAAGTCAATTGTATCCTTTTACGTGTTTTTATTTACCAACAGGAACACCTGGATTAGGTTTTGGTGGAGATGGTTTTTACGCTTACGCTGGAGGATTTTTTGACACAGAGCTTGAAGCAAGTTGTAATAATGTTGCAGGTGCTTCTAAGTCTCTAGTTAATTACTATGGAGCAGGTAACGATATAGTTATACCTAGATTCTCACCAAACTCACAAGGTCATCAATGCCAAACTAATATTAGAATTATTGATGGCGGTTTAGTCAATAGTACTTTTAGAAGACCTCCTTATGTTAAAGGATATATGACTATAACTAAAATACCAGGAACCCAAGGACTCACTACGTCTCAAGTTCAAGTAGACCCAGCTAGTGCTCAATTCCCTGGTTTTGTACCTAAAAGAGGTATGAGATGTTACGCTAGAGACTGGATTAAGTGGAATTTTAATAGGGATTTAGGTAGACCATACGATTTAGATCTTGGCATCTCTCGAGGAACAAGATACCCGCAGAGAATTCAATCATACAATCAATCAACAGGGGTTATAACTTTTCAAAACCCAGTGATTTCTGGGGTCGGTCCTGCTGGTTCTCAAAACTTAAACAATGGAGACGATACTATAAGTCGCTGGGAGGTGGGAGACGATCTTAATTTCTTTAATGGTCTACCTTCTGAAGCGAATCCTTGGTTTTTCGCTAACAATTTTGAGGAACTAATGCAGATGTTATTATGGAGCGAGTGGGGGCCTGGGTTTTGGTACCAAGGTGGATTGTGGGATAAAAATCTAACTAATGATCCCAATTACCCAGACAACGAGTTTTATGGTGTTAATTTTGGTCCACCGGCATGCGACCCAATAAACGCAACGATTTATAATTGGTCTTTGGCTGAAGCGGGCACAGGGAATTGTGGCGAGTTTTTAGGTGTACCTTCTCAACCGGATTTTGCAACAGGAGACTTTACGTTTTCATTCATATAATGTAATATATAAAAAAAATAAGTAATAATCAACCATGGCAGGAGCTCAAATAGAAGTAAAGTACTTTAATACATTTCTACTAAAAAAAGTAAGCACGACAGGTACTGTCGCTCAAGGTGAAATAATATACAATGGATCTTTTGGCGTGCCAGGTGAAGCGCTTGTTGGTGGTATTCAAGGTGGTTACCCTGTTTTATTAAATCAGAATAACGTCAACAGTTGGGTAATAGAAGAGTCTAGAATTAGAGGCGGATACAACAATACTTCTGTGGATTTTGGTGCAAAAGCGTATTTAATAGAAAACGAACCTAGTGGTGTTAGAAGGTTTAATACATTGATATATTCAGGTATATTTAATTCAAAAACCGGAATAAACAAGACTAATGTTTTCTCAGTAGGCACAGATATAACTAAATCCGCAGATCCTGCAAATGGTTCTATTCAAAAACTATACGCAGAAGATACTAATTTAAATGTTTTTCAAGAACTAAAAGTTAGTAGAGCATTAATAGATAAAGACGCTATATATTCAGCAGAAGGAGGAGGTACAGTTACAGCTAGTAATTTAGTTATAGGTGTTATACAGCCTATTTTAGGTAAGTATGGTATTTCTCAAAATCCAGAAAGTTTTGCTATATACGGTAATAGAAAGTATTTTTCAGATAAAAACAACAACGCAATTCTTAGGCTGTCAGGAGGATCCATAGAAGAAATATCTTCACTAGGAATGAAAGACTTTTTTAGAGATAACATAAATAGAGTTAATACAGCTCAAGGGTTAGGTAAAATACTTGGCGCGTATGATATATACACCAGTGAGTATGTTACTTCTTTACAATTCAGCAGTAACTCTATAAACGAAGACGATGGTTTTGTTACTTTAAGCTTTGACGAGAGAGCTAAAGGTTGGCCTAGTTTTTTCAGCTATCAACCAGACCAAATGTTTAGTTTAAGAAATAACTTTTATTCAGTTAAAACTAGCGATCTTGGTGTTGCTCAATTATGGAGACATAATAGCACTCAAGTTAACAGAGGTAGTTTTTATGGAGAAAATCACAGAACATCTATTACTTTCGTGCTAAACCCAATGCCTACTAATTCTAAAACATTTAAAACTATAGGCTATCAAGGTAGCAACGGATGGGAGGTAAATAGTATGGTTTCTGATTCAACCGGAACTGTATACAACAACAACAATAGTTTCTCTGTATTATCATTAGACAGTATTTCTCAAATAAAAAGTTATACTGAAGGAGAGTACGTTGTAACAGAAGGATCTGGAAATAGTTTATCTGCTTCTAGTTTAACTACGGTCTCATTAGATGTAAATAGCGTTAACGGTGTAATAAGAGCTGGAGACTCTGTTAGTGGTGTTGGAGTTGATGGCGGAACAACAGTTGTTAGTTATGATGCGGGTAATGGAGATTTAGTAGTAAACTTACTTTTTAATAATTTACTAGCAAACACGTTACTTAGTTTTACAGGAGCTGTTACAAGAGTTGAGTACAGCACAGTTTTTGGGAACAATATACCAGGACTACCTAGATATTATGCTGGTTTTAATTTAAAAGAAAATAAGTATGTTTCTAATGTTACAAACAATTCTTTAGCTTCGAACGGTGAAGTTGTGTTTGGAGACTCTGTAGGTGGTATAAAAGGTTATTATTCAACAGTTACAATGTCAACTGAGTTAACAACTGATCTTGGTGGTGAAAAAACGTTATTTTCTGTAGAAAGTTTTTATGACGTAAACAATGGTTATTAAATTTAATTAAATGGAACAATCTTTAATAGATAAAAAAATCAATGAAGATCTTCAAAGAATAAATCATTTTAGAGACAATATAATGAAATTTGAAGAGCAGCTAGTAAACTTACCAGGTTCTTATGGTGATCCAAACAAACCAGGACAAGACAAGGTTGCTAACGCAATTAATCCACTTAAGCATACATTTGTGGATGGATTATATATTAGAGAAATATTTATGCCTAAAGGTCAAATAATTTCTACCGGTATACATAAAAAAGAACATACTTATTTCATACTTAAAGGTAAGGTGTCTGTGTTAACAGAGAACGGTATAGAACAGTTTAAAGCTCCTTATAATGGCATAACACAACCTGGGACTAAAAGATTAATATACATACATCAAGACACTATATGGACAACTGTACATGCTACAGGTAAAAATAACGTTGAAGATGTTATGAAAGAAATAATAGCAGAGGACTTTGATGATCCGCTTATCAGTATAGAAGTTATGCATGATAAGTTAAAATTAAAAAATAAATAATATGAGTGTAGTAGCAGCAGGTATTGGCGCGGCGATTAGCATAGGAGGTTCTATATTTGGAAGTAGTGCCGCTAGAAAAGCTAAAAGAAGAGCAGCAAGACAAGCGAGAAAATTAGAAGGAAAGCTTCGCCAGATGGAGGCTAACAGGCAAGATATAATAAACCCTTATGCAGGAGTTACTAGTCTTAGCAATATGTTAAGTAATCCTTTTGATAAACTTACTGTAGCTACAAAAGCTACTGAGATACAAATGGAACAAACAGATCTTGCTTTAGCAAATACGCTAGACACGCTTATGGCTACTGGCGCAAGCGCTGGTGGTGCTACTGCTTTAGCGCAAGCTGCTTTACAGTCTAAAAAAGGTGTAGCTGCAAACATTGAAAGCCAAGAAGCTGCTAACGATGCTAGAAGAGCAGAAGGAGAAGCTACTCTGCAGCAACAAAAGAAAAGCGAAGCGCAAAGAATGCAAGCAGCGGATGTTTCTGGTAAACAATTTGTCTATAGTCAGACTGAACAAAGAGAAAGAACTGCTATGAATAGAGTTTCTAACCAAATTGCAGCGTTAAGAGGTCAAGAAGCGCAAGCACAAGCAGATCAAACAGCCGCAATAACAGGTGGAATCGGTGCTATAGCAGGTATAGCTGGTGGTTTAGGTGGTAAAATATAAAAAAAATGGAGAACAAAAATATACTATACAATTTAACATTAAAGCAAGCTAATCAGAGTAACGCTTTAGCTTACAACAAAAATTATGTTGCTGGAAATATAGACACCACGTTTGGAATACTAGACAACGCCTACAAAGGTACTGGTAAAACATATGCTAAACTTAAGATGGCATTAGATTCTGGTAATTGTATAGGAGAGAACTGTGAATACGAGCATGATCAATTAGCAAGAATAGAAGCCGCTCCTGCTAAGTCTTTAGCTTTTATAGAGTCTTTAGTAGATCAATTATCTACAACTGAAGATGAATATTACGATCCTAATAACAATTACGTTTTTATGGTTGCTAATTCTATAATGACTAATAAACCTGGTTTTTCTAAAACAGAAGGTTATGACGTTTATTTAGACTTAATAGAAGATGGTTCTCAGCGTATAACTTTTACAGGACCTATGATTGAGACTCCTTTAGTTATAAATAGCAATACTTTAAAAGCTTTGCTTGATTCAAACACCGATCTTGTTTCACCAACTCCAGCTATTAATGAAGACATGTTGAGACTATTAACAGAGGTTTCTATTTTAGCTGAAGGATCTTCTCAAGACGGCAAGCTAACGCCTCAAGCTGCTATAGCTGATGAGTTTATATTGAAGAACACAGACGGTTCTTACGACTACGAGATAATAGATATAGGTAACGGAAAAGGTAGAAACATACTTCAATTTGATTTAAACAAGATTGAAATAAAGGCTAAGCCATTTATAAACGCAGAAGTAGCAGGTCTTATGAGTTCTGAGCAAGAAGTTATAGCTGCATGGAATGTTTTTATAGGAAAAGAATCTAGCGTTGAAGAAGATGACCAAATGGTTCAAAACGCTAATGCCGGAGATCACTCTTGGTCTTACGAAGAAGACTTACCTTTGTCACAAGATAATAAAGTAATTTTTGAAAAAAAATATGCAGAGTATTTTATGAAAAACTATTTAAAGCAATTTATAACAATGAAACTGCCTCTTGTAGAGGAAGACGCTGCTGTGTTTGATCTAGCAGAAGGTAAGAAATCGAAGGCTCAAAAGTATATTGACGATAACAATTTAAATTAAATTAAATGACTTTATTAGAGAAAGTACAAGAATTACAAAGCATAAAACCACCTCTTGGCAAAGAAGAATTTGAAAGCAGATTAAACGCTTACAAAGCTTCTCAACCTAAAAAAGAAGTTAAAGAAGAGCTCAAGGAAGACACTAAGATTGATTCTAAGGAGACTAAAGACAAACCTGAGTCAAATACTGAGACAGAGGGAAAGACAAACGACTCTGCAAATGCGGACCAAGGTGTGGAGTCAGGAAAGAATACAAAGTCCGATTCGGAAAGTGGAGATTTACAGCCGTCAGAGAAAAATGATTTTGATTTTTTAAACGGAGATTTATCAGAAGTGCTTAAAGACGATACAGGTTTTAAAGAAGGTGTTCAAAAAAGACAACAAGAAGCTTATGACAAATACACTTCGGTAGCAAAGCCAGAAGAAGTTATAACCAAAGGCGGTTGGGACATGAAGTACACAACTGATGGTAGTTATTACACTAAAAAAGAAGGTTCTGAAAACTGGATAGAGCTAGAAGAAGGCACAACTGCTTTTGGAGGTGTTTCTAGTTCTTTTGGTCACAGTGAGTTTGATTTAAATGCAAGTAGAAAAAACAGTGAAATGTTTAATAGTGTTGGAGATATTTTTAATCCAAAACCTAAAAGTGTAGCTAAAGAAACTAAAACAATAAACGACATAGTCTCTAGTGACACTACAGGCGCTTTTGTAGTTCCAGTGGAAACTATCGCAAGCGTTAATAAGCAAATAGCTGCTAAGCAAGAAGAAATGAATTCTTTAGGTTTTAAAGACAATGTTAAAATAGAGAAATTACAAGAAGAAATAAACGCTTTAAAATCATCTATAGACCCTGTTCAAACGGCTATATCTAAAACAGAACAGTTTAACAAAGATATTTCTTTAAGTGATAAACAAGTCAATAGCATAAGACAGAAGACTATTGATTTTATGGAAGCTCCTAAAATGGTTCCTGAAATAAAAGAAGAATCAAAACAAGTTAAGATAGGTAGCGAAGGCGGAAAGCCTATATACAGCACTGAAACTGTTAAGACTAAGACAGGTAGAATGATACCTAACCCAGAATTAACTGACTTGCAAGCAGAGGCTAAATCTGACTTAGCAGCTAAAATGGGTGTTAATGTTAAAGATCTTGAAGACACGCCTGAAATTCAAGAAGAATTAGATGCTATAATAAGATCTAAGTATTCAAGCGGACTTGAAAGTAAAGCAAAAGACGCTAATATAAAAGAGTGGATTCATTCTAATAGAGACGTTTTTACTAAGGGTGAATCACAAGAAAGACAGGCTTTATATGCTAAAATAAACCAGCTAGACGTTAACAAAAGAGAAAATCAAGTTTTAACAACCGTTAAAGATGCTCAAAACGATATAGGTGCTATAAGAAAAGCTTTAAAACAATTAAGTGAGGCTGATTACCAGTCTCAAGAAGAGGTTGATAAAGCTAATGGTTTGTTTGAGAAGCTAAAGAATCAAGAGAAAAAGCTAATAGGAGTATACGAAAGTGAGTATGAGAAAATAGATGACATTCTTACTGATAAAAAAAGTCTAGCTAAAAATATTGATTTTTTAGAAAGAAACTATAGCTACACAGCTAACTTTGTAACTAGCGCGGGAATGGCTGGTGTTGATTTAGCTCAAGGTGTTGAAGAGGTTTTATTTAGATTAGCTGACGCTCCGAATGCTTTTAACTTTGCTGACAACAAAGTATTTACAGCTTTAGCACCTTTTAACGCAATGGCATCGGCTTTAGTTGATAGTGATTCTTATAAAGAAAAAAGAAAAGAAATAAACGAGACTATAGATAGTTATCAAGACGGAATAACAGAGGGCATGGCTAAGCCTGTTGAGTTATCTGAGATAAGCAGTTTAGCAGATGTTGGTATGTTTTCTTCTCAAATGATAGGAAGTCAAATACCAAACACAGCAATATTGATGGCGAGTGGTGGGGCTGGTTTGTTAATAATGGGAGGTTCATCTGCTGGGTCTAGCTTTAAAGAAATGCAAACCGAAATCGACGAAAGCAAGAAAGTTCATGACGCTTGGGTTGAAGGTGGTAGTGTTGGCGAAGAGCCAGCAAAAATAGAGTACAATCCTTACCAGATGTATGGCGTGGCTATGCTTAACGGTGCGGCTGAGGTTTTGTCTGAAAAAGTTAGTTTTGGTATAATAAAAAGAAGTCAAAAAGCATTTAACTTAGATAGTAAAATAAAAAAAGGTTTTGTTGATCAAATTAAAAGCGTTTTTACTAAACAAGGCGCTAGAGCTGTAAAGACCTACGGGATTGATGTAGCTGGAGAGTCTTTGTCTGAAGGTGGAGTAGAGTTTGCTAGTAATATATTTGACAATGTAATATTAGGTAAAAATGTTCCTTTACTAGAAGGAGTTCCTACGGCTATGGTAAGTGGAGCTATGATGAGTGGTCTTGTTTATAAAGCACCTGGATTTGCTAAAGGCATAGTAAGTATGACTCAGTCTGCAGATAGCAACCAAATAATCAAGCAGAACTACGACCAAATAAAAGAGTTAGAGATTAGCTTGAGACCTCCAAATGTTTTATCTAGTAAAGCTAGAGGTATAGTAACAAACAAAATAGCAGGATTAGTTAAAGATAGTAGTAATGAAATAAACAAAGGTTTACAAAGGTTTACTACTATGCCCATCGAAAGCGTTAGAGAATTGTCTCAAATAGAATCTAATATATTTGGTATTAGACAAGACATGGAAACCTTGAATAAAGAAACTGGTTTCACAGAAGGTAAAGAAGCAGCGATTAAGCAGCTTAAAGATAATTTAATAAAACAACAAGTAAAAAAATCAGAATTAATAGAGGCTAATGCTGAGTTTGAAAACGTTGATGGAGAAGTTGCTTTAACTAATAGACAGATTCAAGAGGGATCAGAAGTTGTTGCCAACCAATTAGGTGACACAGGTATTACAAGGTTTGATAACACAGAAGATTTATTAGGAGGCTTTGAAACTTTAAAAGCTCAAGGTATACAGCTTGAAGTAACTAGAGATCCTGATACTAACGAAATATTACCAGCAGAAGACCAAGGCTACGGTTTGATAGCTACATTGCCAGACGGCACGCAGCAGGTTGTTATAAATAATGCTTCTAGCGAAGCTGATGGAGTAATACCAGCTGATAAACATGAAGTTTTTCATGCTTTTGCAAGCAAAGTAGATCCGGATAAGAAGTTAAAAATGGGTATGGATCTTTACGATTCTTTACAAAATGACAGCAACATAACTGTAGACATCGATACTAAAGTACTATTAGATCAATACAAGAAAGATCTAGATGATGGATCAATTAGCGAAGCAGATTTCTACGAAGAAGTAATGGCTGTAACTAGTGACGCTTTGACACCAGATTCTAAAGGTAATACAGGTATAAAAATAAAAGAAGTTAGCGCGTTGAAAGCTTTAGGTAATAAGATACTAGAAACAGTAGGCTGGAAACAAAGCTTTAAAGATGGAAATCAAGTTTTAGATTTTTTAAAGGCTTTTAATAAAGATGTTATTAGTGGTAAAGGTTTATCTCAAGAAACTTTAGACACTGCTGGTGTAACTCTAAGCGAAGTTGATATGGGTCTTAATGACGATGCTGTTGACTTAGGAACTGTTAAAAAATCTCAGAAACTTACATCTGAGCAAGATCAAAAAGCTCAAGACAAAGTAAAAGAAATACAAAAAATACAAAAAGAAGGTGAAGCTTTAGCTAAAAAGTTTAATAAGCCTTTCGCTAAAAGCGCTAAGCAGCAAAGATTAGAAGCTGAATTAGCTGCAGATATAAAACCTACTGTTGATAGTTTTGTAGAAAGCAGAACTAAAGCTTTGTACGATCCTATAGCACCCGATGCTAAGAAAAACGTTACAAGACAGGAGTTTGTAGAGTCTATGAAGTCTGATATAACCACAATGGTTAATAGTGAATTTTTAGCAAAACAGCCTTTAGAAAAGTTTATTACAAGTAGAGGTTATTTAAGAGCTAATAGTTTAGCTGAAAGACTAGGTATTAAATCAGTTGAAGAAGGAATTACTCAAGGAATGGAAGCCGCTGAAGATGTTGCGGCAGAAGACACGACTGTTGCTAAAGAAACAAAAGATACGTCAAGTAAAATAAAACCAAGTTCTTTTATTTCTAACGAAGCTGTAGCTAAAATTAAAGAGCAAATACTAGGAAAAATTGAAGGCATCGATCCTAATAATCTAACGTTTAAAAAACTTGGTGACTTAGCTCCTGAAATTATTGCAGCTGAAATTGGTATACCAGTTAAAAAACTTACAGTAGCTACAGCAAACCTATCAAAAGGTGATGCTACAGCTATTCAGCAATTTGTCAATAAGAACGCAGATAAATTATTAAAGATATTACCAGAAGGGGCGGTTGTAGAAGCTGCAACAGAGAAGCTCTTAGGTACGTCTACTGGCGTGCCAAAAGGTTTGCTTAATGCTTTTTATACTAAACAAGCTAGATTAGGTAAAGGCGCTGGACTTGCTCCTTTTAAATTAAACAAAGGAATTAGTAAAGCTGATTTCTTAGAAACATTTGGGATTGTTGAAGGTAAGAAAGCTGAAGGTTTTGACGCTAGATCACCACAAGCTCAAGCGTTAAAAGGTATAGCTGGTTTATACGGTAAGTTAGTTACAAATGAAATTGTAAGATCTGACACGGATTTAAGCTTAGAAGCTAAGCAAGACGTTGCAGCTGGCAAGAATAGAGCTATGGCTAGCAAAAAACGAAAGCCATTAAACTCGCAAGCTCTTGAATCAAAAGTGGCTGAGGTAATGCAAACTTCTGGTATAAATGATGTCAAGTCTGAGTTAAACATAAAAGGAGACATAACTGTTACTAATAAAAATAGAGAAAGCAGGATTGCCTCTGTTTTAAACACTATTATTTCCGGTAAAATACCAGCTCCTGCTTTGAGTTTATTAAAACTTCAGAATTTTGGCGCATCAAGAAAGCAAGACTCTAAAGGTGTTTATTACTATGATCTAACTAATGGCAAAACAATTATAGGCACTAAGGGCTTAACAAGTGCTGGTAAGGTAAAATACACACTACCTACGCAAAAAGCCATAGATGATAAGTATGGACCAAACGTGACAATTAAACCTTCTAGAGGATCTTTGTATTACGGAGTAACCGATATTAATTATGAAAATGCTATAAAAGCTGCTGAGCTTAATAACAAGTTTTACAGTTCTGATATAATATCAAACTTAGAAAACGCTAAACGAGTAACTATAAAACCTGACTCTAAATTAGATACAAAATCAAAGAAAACACGTAAAGCTCAAGAAGCTATTAACATGAACGCTTTAAATGATTTTGTAAATATACTAAACACAGGTGTTCAAGGTGGACAGATACCTTTAAACGATGCCGCTTTATTAGTAGCTCAAGCTTACCAAGGAACAACTGGTTTAATAAAAATAGCAGCTCCTTTTGAAGGTGTTTCTGATGTTTTTGAAAAAGCGCCATCTGGAACAAAACAAGCAACTAGAAAAATTGATTTTATTGAAGAGCATAGTCCTCCAGCATCTTCTATAGGAGCTGCTATTATAACAGGTTTAGCTACTAACAATGTATCTGAAGTAATGCAAGGAGTTAGAGATAATTTCGTTCAAGTACAGCTTTCCAATGCTTCTGATGTATTAATAGATATGGCTGGCTTTTCAAAAACCCTACCTAAAGGCATAAGTATATTAACACCTAACGCTGGGTATATAAGATTGTCAGCTTCTGGTATAAACATGAATGGTATAACAGATCTTAAGTCTGGAAAATCTGTAGCTGAACTAATGAACGTAGGCGTTAAGAGTAAAGCTAGCAAAAAAAATCCAAACATAGTATATGCTCAGAATTCATTAATAAATGAGCAAGCAAAACAAGATGACGCTATAGATGGTAAAACAGCTCAAGCTAGAATAGAAGCTTATGAGCCTATAGCTTCTCTAGAGTTAAAGTCTGGTAAAGTAAACGTCGATAGCTTTGGAGCTAAGATAGATACTGACATGACTATACAAGAGCAAATAGACGTTCTTGGTACTTATGATAAAGCAGCAACTCTTGGTAGAAAACTAGATCAACCTGTTAGAAAAATAAGAGTTTTTGACTTTGACGATACATTAGCTAGAACTAAAAGCAACGTGTTATACACAATGCCTGATGGAACTACAGGTAAAATAGATGCTGCTACATTTGCTAAAGAAGCAGGTAACATGGAGGCTGAAGGAGCTGAGTGGGATTTCTCTGAATTTAGTAAAGTAATGCAAGGAAGTAAAGGACCACTATTAGATGTAGCTAAAATCATAGCGGACAAACGTGGAACTGATGATGTGTTTGTTTTAACGGCAAGACCTGCGGACGCAGCTGGACCAATTAAAGAATTTTTAGCTAGCATGGGATTAGATATTCCACTTGCTAATATCACTGGATTAGGCGATGGTTCTCCTTCTGCTAAAGGAAACTGGATAGCTCAAAAAGCAGCTGATGGTTATAATGACTTTTATTTTGCTGACGATCACACAGGAAACGTTAAAGCAGTTAAAGAAGTTCTTGATCAAATAGATGTTAAGTCTAAAGTTCAACTAGCAAAAGCTAGTAAGAAAAGAGTATTTAACGAAATATTTAACGACATAATAGAAGACTCTACAGGTATTGAGTCTTACAAAACATATTCACCAGCTAGAGCTCAAACAATAGGCGCAAGCAAAGGCAAGTGGAACTTTCTTATACCAGCCTCTGCTGAAGACTTTACAGGTTTACTTTATAGAACGTTAAGCAAAGGCAAGAAGGGTGACGCTCAAATGGCTTTTTACAAAACAAACCTACTAGATCCTTATAACAAAGCTGAAATAGCGGTTGTTAACGCTAAGATACAAGCTGCTAATGATTTTAAAGCTTTAAAAAGTAATTTAAAAACATTGCCTAAGAGTTTGTCTAAACTAACAGGTATTGGAGGATTTACTTTTTCCAACGCTGTAAGAGTTGCAGCGTGGACTAGACAAGGTATGGAAGTTCCTGGTTTATCTAAAAGAGATGCTAAAGAGCTTAACGATTTTGTAAGTAAAGACGCGGAGTTGAATACTTTTGTAGACGAGTTAATTAAGATACAAAAAGGCAAACCGTACCCTAAGCCAAAAGACAGTTGGTTAGCTGGAAGTATTACAACGGATATAACTCAAGAGATAGAAAAGGTTAATAGAAAAGAATACATGCAAGAGTTCTTAGAGAACGCTGATATTATATTCTCTAAAGAAAACTTATCTAAACTAGAGGCTGCATATGGATCTAAATACGTTGAAGCTTTAAAAGATAATCTACGTAGAATGAAATCAGGCTCTAATAGACCCATAGGAGGCTCTAGAGTTGCTAATCAGGTATTAGACTGGTTAAACAACTCAGTTGGTGCTGTGATGTTCTTAAACACAAGATCTGCAATACTTCAAACATTGTCCGCGGTTAACTTTATACAAGTCAGTGGACCTAATAATATACTAGCTGCCGGTAAAGCATTTGTTAATCAAAAACAATACTGGAGTGATTTCATGACGCTGATGAATTCTCCTTACTTAGTTGAAAGACGTAATGGTCTTAAAATAAACGTTAGTGAATCTGAAATTGCTGACGCTGTAGCTGAGAGTTCTAACAAACCAAAAGCAGCTTTAGCTTTCTTACTAAGCAAAGGTTTTGTAATGACTAGGTTTGCGGATAGTTTTGCTATCGCATCTGGCGGTTCTACTTTTTATAGAAATACAGTCGATGCTCTTGTTAAAGGAGGTATGGATCAGAAATTAGCTGAGAAACAAGCTTTTGATGAATTTAGAGCTTTATCGGAAGAAAGTCAACAATCAAGTAATCCTAGTAAGATAAGCCAACAACAAGCGTCAACTGCTGGTCGTGTTATATTAGCGTTTGCTAATACACCTATGCAGTACGCAAGGATAATAAAAAGATCTTCTCAGGATTTAATAAACGGAAGAGGCGATTGGAAGACTAATGTTTCTAAGATAGCTTATTATGGAGTTATGCAAAACGTTATATTTAACTCTTTACAAACAGCTTTATTTGCTTTAGCATTTGATGATGAAGAAGATGAAGAAAAGAAAGATGCTAAGTTAAAGTCTAAAACCGGTAGAATAGTAAATGGAATGGTTGATTCTTTACTGAAAGGTGGAGGTATTGCCGGTGTAGCCGTTGGTTCTCTTAAAAACGCTTTGATGACTATTGCAGAAGAAAATGATAAAAAATCTCCTGATTTTAGTAAAGCCATAGATGATTTAATTGGTTTTTCACCACCACTAAGTGCTAAATTTAGAAAACTAAAAAGCGCGGCTAATACTTTTTCTTGGAATAGAAAAGAGATTAAAGAAGAAGGCTTCAACTTAAACAACCCAGCTTACTTGGCTAGTGCTCAAGTTATATCTGGCTTGACGAATATACCAGTTGATAGAGCTATAAAAAAACTAAACAATATAAGATCTATATTTAGTGACACATCAGCTAAATGGCAGAAAGTTGCTTTAAGTCTTGGTTGGTCCACTTGGGACGTAGGTTTACCTTTCTACGGGGTTAAAGATAAAGAAATAGAAACACCTGAAACTATACTTAGAGATAAAATAATTACTTTAAAAAAAGACACAAATACTAAAGATCAAAAGCAAATGCTATTAGATTTAGGTTTAAGTAAGAAAGATATTAAAAAGTTAAAATATGAAGAAGACAGAATTAAAAAAATAATAGCATTACAAGATAAAAAGAAAAAATAATGAGCATATCAGACATCAAACTTTACGCTATGAATGTAGGCGCAATAGGAGTTACAACTTTCACGCAAATAGAAGATTATTTAAAAGTGTTTTTACTTTTAGTAACTATTGGGTACACGCTTCATAAGTGGATAAATCTTAAAAAAGAAAAAGATGAATAAACAATCACCGTTTCAAATTAAAGAAGCAGCTTACGAAAAGCAGAATAGAAAGATGCGTAAGGATTACACATCTGAAACAGGTAAAACATTAGGATCAAGACAAACCTCAGGTACAGGAAAACGTAGAGTTTCATTTGCATGTAGATTTGCCGGTATGGCAGGCGCTATGAAAGATGCTAAAGGAGAACCAACAAAGAAAGCTATGGCTTTAAAAAAATGGGGCTTTGGTAGCGTTGCAGCTGCTAAAAGCTTTTGTAGTAAAAATAAATCTAAAAAATAAAAATATGAAAGACTCAGGACTTTACAAAAAATACATAGGATCTCCTTGCAAACAAGAAGTAGATTCTAAGAAAAAGCAATACCAAGATTCAATTCAAAAACTACATAAACCAAAATATGACGATTACGTTAAGAAGCAAACAGAGGGTTACATAGAAGATAACACTGAAGATGGTATGGGTACTACGTTTATACCGCCAGCTACAAATCCAACAAGTCTTAAAAGCTTGAAAGAGTTCGCTTATGCTATGGAAATTGGCAAAGGTGGTTCCGTGACTAAAGACGGTGTGGCAGCATCTAAATTAGCTCGTATGTATAATTAATGAAAAACGTTGATAAGGTAATTGTTCATTGCACAGCAACTCCTGAAGGTAGGCATACTACCGTGGAAGATGTAAGAAGATGGCATTTAGATAGAGGTTGGTCTGATATTGGATATCATTTCCTAGTTTATTTAGATGGCACAGTGCATGAAGGAAGATCCTTAAACACACAAGGTGCTCATTGTAGAGGTCAGAACAAAAACTCTATAGGTATTGCTTATGTAGGTGGTATCGATAAGGTTAACTTTAAAC
>Ga0209535_1000450_pt1 | contig 28966 bp, 10 predicted proteins | sample LinPmetageLP28_FD_184041 | JGI IMG/M metagenome (GOLD analysis project Ga0209535, IMG submission 184041) | Marine viral communities from the Pacific Ocean - LP-28 (SPAdes) (version 2) | ecosystem: Environmental > Aquatic > Marine > Oceanic | place: Pacific Ocean | collected 2009-08-22
CAATGTGTCGCTTTCCTTAATACAAGTATAAGGTAGAACCAATCAAAAAGTCAATCTACTTTTTTGGTGTGTATGGTGTGTTGGTTAAGTCTTGATTTTGTCTAGTTGACGACGGTTTCATTTGTGCAAGTTCTAACAAGTCATCTCTTATGTTTTGATTTTTCTTTTCGATGTTTAAGATCCTTGTGAACGAGTTGGTTATTGCCGCTGTGTAATATGCAAATGGATTGTCTGACTTTGATTCATCAAACTGTAAACCAATTTGACTCAGTTGCAACAATGCTTGTGATTGCATTTCATCGTTTGCTGTGTAACCACGCCAATTGGCTCTGGTAGCATATCTTTTACATAACTTGAGGAACATTCTAGCAAGTTCTGTAGTCATTTTTCCTTTGGGGTGTTCTAGTGGCACACTAAATTTTCCGTTGCTCATGGATCCTACCCAATGTGACTTACCTACACATTTAACTTTTGCAGATGCATCAAATTTGTAATGTTGGAACGGGGGAAAGTTTACTTTCACTCTATGATCTGCTTCTGTTTTTGGTTTGCGTTTACGTCCAGGCTCTAGTGGTATGTGATCATATGTCATTACACGGAATATTAAATCGTTTTTATCAATCTTTTGCCATTTGACTTCAAATTCTGCTTGTTTTACTTTTTTGTTTATTAGTTTAGCGGCCTCGTATGCCGTCTTCTGCATTTTGGATGCTCGATTACGTTTGGCTTGAGCCACTGTCCTTATGTTGATCTTGTCCAGTGAAGGCACAATGATATCATATTTGTCATATCCTTCTCGTACAAATGAACAATACGAGTTTTTGCTCTTGTGTATCTGCTTTAGTATGTCTTTGTTGTTGAGGTAATTGACTGGCATAGTGTATCTTTCTATATTTATAGTATTAAGTGTATGGTATTTGCAATAATTCTGCAACCAAAAAATCAATAATATACGCACATTTTGATTGCAATAAATACAGCGTCATGGCAGAATTAAAAAATGCAGGAATGAGAGAACACTTTGCCCATGAGGGTGGGAAGTTCAGTTCGAGTCTAGGCGAAGCACTCGGAGGGTTCAAGGCCGCAACAGGCACTGGATTCTCAATGGGCAACAAGAGTTCAGCAAGACTAAATCTTGCTAATCTACCTTTGGGTGGAATAATGGGCAACACAGGTAGGACACCTACCCAACCACAAATAATCAGTGGCGATGCCGCGGGCGAAAGCGACTGGCGTGTTAAATTGAGCCTGCCACCAGCGGCAACAGGATTCTACAAAGAATCTCCGATCATGGCACCATTGGCCGCAACGAATGGTTTGTGTTTTCCGGTCACACCGACTATCATTCTACAACAGAGTGCAAACTATGTGCCACAAGAAGTGACCCACGCAAATTATCCATACTACGCATACAACAACAGCAGAGTTGACGCAATGAGTATTATAGGTAATATGCCTGTGCAAAATGCAAGAGAAGGTGCTTACTGGATAGCGGCACTACACTTCCTACGTTCAGTGTCCAAGATGTTTTATGGGCCAGGAGAGTCACAGGGCAATCCACCACAGATATTGAGACTGAATGGTTATGGAGAACACATTTTCAAAGATGTGCCTGTAATTATAGAACAAGTGACCATTGAATTGAGAGAATCGGTTGACTACATTTCTGTTGTGCAAAACAGTGGAGGCGGACCAGAAACCAATGCAAACACTCAACAACGAACTAAGTCATCGGGATCCAGCAGACAACCAGGAATCGAACAAGCAAACAATAGAACTCCGACTGGTGCAAACAGTGGGGGCGTGGTAACTAGGGTACCGACAGATTCAGTTTTCACAGTATTGGTACAACCAGTTTATTCACGCAAGAAAATAAAAGAAAAGTTCAACTTGAAAGATTTTGCTAACGGCACATTGGCCAAGGACGGATTTATTTAATGGCCAAGTACGCATCATCATCACCATATGCAAGTACGTCACAGGGTAGTGGTTATCTTGGCATATATCAACCACGCTCATTTGATTTCAATAACGATGACATCGAATACAGCATCGATAAGTTTTACAGTCTACGCCCAGACTTACTGGCACATGACTTGTATGGCAACACCAAACTATGGTGGGTGTTCAGTGTGAGAAATCCAGACACACTCAAAGATCCTTTGAACGACTTTGTAGAGGGCACCATCATAAGAATACCAAGACAGGATGACATCGACGCAGGCCTAGGAGCATAACATGGCACCCATAGTTGCAGTACCAGTCTATTATGTAGGCGCATTTGCTTTCACTTCACTGGCGGCCGCCTACGCATATATTAAAAGTGGTGAACTCAAAGACACTGCCGCTGATGCATACAATTACATCACAGGTAATGAGACAGAACTGACCACACTGGAAGAATTAGGCTATGGCGAGGTAACGGAAAAGAAAGATTGGAGCAAGTCATATTATACTGATGGCAGTGCGACAAACTCGGACATCAAAGCAAACAAAAAATACGTAGAGACGCAGAGCAATCACAGAAATGTTTTCACAGGGGAGCAAACTATTCCTGTGGATCAACCAATAATCAAACTGGACCAAAAAACTTTCGAAGCACCCGAGGTAAAGACACAACTAAATGATCTTGTGAAATTAGAGAATCAAAAATCAGTAATGATCAAAAACAAGGAATGGGACAAACTGCCCACACAAAATAAAACTGTATACAACAATCAAATAGCACAGAAGGAACAGAAGATAGCGAACCACATCAGGCAGGTGAACACACCTACAGTGACAGATGGAGTAAAAGTCACTCAAAAAACTGCACCAACAGTAACCCAAAATACTTATTCGGGCAGTGTTACACAAAAAACTGCACCAGTGGTAGAAACCAAACCACTGGTCAATGCACCAAATGTGAAAGAAAGTTTGGTCGTTAACCAAGCGGCCGGACAAACCGCCATCAAAACTAAAACATTCGACACACCACAAACCAAGACATTCACAGGAGAGAACAAGGTGGCAGAAGCCGGAGTGGCACAGAGTGCCACAGGCACACCTGAGTATGGCAACACACAGGCACCACCGGGGTTCCTAGAAACTCCTGTGCAAATAGATGACAACAAAGATGTGTCGGTAGGCACAACTGGCGAATCAGATGTGGTGGAAGGCACTAAAACAGCACAAAAGAAAAGAAAACAAAAGACAGTGATGTCCACAAGAAATGTTGGTGAAAATTTATTGTACGGATTAGAACCGTCGACATACGAATTCCAATTATCAGCACTGACAAAGACACAATATGCATCTGGAAACTTCGGTGTGTGGTCAAACAGAAGAATTATTATTAAGACAAGTGGACTGCCCGAATCAGGACCGCAACTGGCACCTGGGTCGCAACTCAACTATCACGTAAGGAATATGCAACTGAACAGTACTATTGGTCTAAATTCTGCTACTGTCACATCAAATGTGCACCAAATGGAATTCACTATATTTGAACCATTTGGAGCATCGCTATTAGATGACTTGCATGACGCCGCTGTGCAGGCAGGACATTCGAATTACTTGCAAGGTATCTACCTGTTGAAACTTAAATTTTATGGCATGGACGACGAAGGCAAACCATCAGACTCTGGTGTTGTAAAATATTTTCCGCTGAAGATAGTTAACTGCCAATTTAATGTCACAGGTGGCGGAACGGAATACAATTTCTCAGCAGTGCCATACAATGCCAACGCACTGACAGATAACAGGGCAAAGATTATACAACCAATTAATCTCAAAGGAGCCACAGTAGGAGAATTGCTGTACAATCTACAGGATCAATTGAATGAACAGCCTAAGATAAAAAATAATAAAGAAGGCTATGATCTTAAAATTGTTGGCAAACCTTTCAAATACGGCACCACACCAGGACAAGAAGATACAAACATTGAAGGATACAACACTGGATTGTATGAGGGAAATACCGTATCAGGTCAAGTACCATTCTCAGACATACTGCTCACTGGTGGAGGCGCAGATTCTAAATTGGCGATAGAATTGTTCAAATCGACAATGAACCATGACGCATTTTCTAGTTCTGCCAACAAAGTTAGTTTTGATCTCAATGCAGAAGGAAAACTTAACACCGAAGTCAACAATGATCAAGGGTTTGGCAATCTAAACAAAGTTAAATTTAATGACAATTACGGCACTAGAGTCTACACCTACAACACAGGTACACCGATCTTAAGTATTATACAGGCCATAATCGATTCGAGTGATTACATCATGCGTCAGTTCAAGACAGATGAAACTATGAACGTAGATGTAAATTCATATGGCGAAGTTCCATGGTACAAGATCGATTACAAATGGATCACTGCCAACAAGAGTAAAACGCCGAACAAGTTCATCGTTCGCCCATACTGGGTTGACCAATATGTTGCATTGCCTAATTCAGATCCCAGCGTAAAAATAAACATCAAGGAAGTTGGCAGGGAATACGATTACATTTACACAGGCAAGAATAGGGACATACTCAATTTTGATCTGCAATACAATTTTGCTTTCTTTGCCGCCGCGGCCGCACAGGACGACAAGACACCAGGTAGCACCAACGATAAACTATCAAAGAGTGAAGTGCTGACTAAACAGTATGGCACAGGAGAAAGTGAAGAAGGAGACAAGGCAGTTGACAAAGGACTTGCAGTAGTAGAAACAAAAGAGAGTGATGTAGATGGTAAGTCAGAAACACAAGGTGGCGAGCGTGGAGCGGTGCCTGGGTATAAGACTGCATCAATAATTAAGAAACAACTGTCAGACCCACAGGCAGATTTGATCAATCTAGAATTGGACATACTGGGCGATCCATACTATCTGGTACAAGAAGATTTTAATCCAAACGTATTGCCACGCAGTGAGGCAAACGCATACGAACTGGAGGATGGATCCATCGACGCTAACAACGGACAGGTTTACGTGAAAGTTAATTTCAAGACTCCAACAGATATCGATGATGAGACAGGACTGATGGCAGGCCTACAAGGTAGTGGCAAGTATGACACGGCATTCTTTGGTGGTTTTTACAGACTGATATCAGTCACTAGCAATTTCGAGGAAGGCAGATTCACACAGCAACTGGGCATGGTGAGATGTAGGCACCAAGCACTAGAACAACCAAAGGCACAAGAAACTGGCATGACGAACGGAGTAGCAGGAGGGCAGGGTGTAGCACCAGCCGCCGGCGGCACATTTGAGACAGGCAGTACCACACAGGTAGACACGCCGACAGAGGCGACAATCAAAAGTGGCTTGTACATTAATCAGATCGTAAGGATGTTGAATAGCGGAGCAGGTGAGACCACGTCCAGTGACACAGCATCAACCAATTCAGGCGGCACAGCGGCCGACCAAAGTAATTACAGCAACAACGCAGACAATGTGTTGGCATCCAACAACGACCGCACACACACGCAGACCAGCACAGTGACTGGACTGTCAACTAATAACGCAGGGTTGGATTCAATAAACAATCCGTTGTCTCCTAATCAAGGCATAGGCGACACATTCGGTCCGGCAGGTGCAAGTGTGGCCACAAGCACCACAACAACACAAGTGGGCAACAGGACGGTCACTGAAACAACAGAGATAGAAGGCAATAAAAAAGTTAAGAAGGTAACACAAGAAACTACGACTGGAGGAGAGGTCACTGAAGTGATCTCCGAAGAGAAGACCTCCGGCACCGACAAATACGGTGGACTGACCAAAGAGGAATATTACGAAGGCAAAACGCTGGTGGGATTAGATCAATCCACAGGATTAACTCTAGTGGATGTGAGTGTATCAGATGCGGCGACAAGAGGTTTCCTTAGGGTGCAAGATGAATGTAAAGAGTCTGGTGGAGGAAGATCTGAATGTCGCAAAAAAGCCTATGAATGGAAAGTAGAAAACGGTTATGCAACTAAAACTGAGTCGGGCAGGTACCAGAATACATACGAAGTAGGTGATAGAACAAGAGAAGTAAGATAATGGCAACAGAGAAATTCACTTCCAAACCAAGCAGAGACTTTATAACGCCAGGCAATCGTGTGGCCAGCCACGCACTGTACATAGGCAAAGTCAAAAACACCACAGACCAAGAACGCAACGGCAGGGTCAAAGTGTTTGTTGGAGCATTCGGTGGACAGGAAGCCAATCCTGACACATGGATCACAGTCAGATATTTGACACCATTCTACGGAGTCACACCAGGCAATCTCACAAAGCCTGGCAGTAAGGACTGGAGTGACTCACAAAAGTCATATGGAATGTGGATGCCACCACCCGACATAGAAACTCAATGTGCAGTGATGTTCGAAGAGGGTGATCTCAGCAGGGGTTACATCATAGGATATCCGATAGACCTGTACATGAACAACATGTTACCGGGCAATCCGTCCACTAGGTTAAAGGAAGTAGACGAAGATAGTGCAGACTATGACTCAGAACTGATACAAGAAAAAATTAGTGCTACACCTACAACAGAATACAACAAAGCAGAATCTGTGAGGACGACTCCGGACACCACTAGAAAGCCAGTGCATCCATTTGTGGACAGGCTGATCGAACAAGGGTTGGCCAACGACAATGTAAGAGGCAACACATCATCTTCCGCAAGGAGAGAATCGCCATCACAGGTGTTTGGAATTTCAACTCCTGGACCGGTTGATTTGTTTGGGCAGATATCTAACAATCCAGATGTAGGTAACCTTCATGGTGCCATACAAGACAAGGACGGCAGAGTAATCAAAAGAGCAAACTCAAGACAAGGTGGACACACATTTGTCATGGATGACGGAACACCACAGGAAAACGTAAACAACCAAACACAGGGAGTCAAAACCAACGAACTTATAAGATTAAGGACACGCACAGGACATCAGATAGTGATGCATGACACAGAAGGTTTGATTTACATCGGCTCCGCGGACGGCAAGTCATGGATGGAATTCACCAAAGACGGCAAAATAGATATATTCGCCGGCGACTCTGTGAGTGTGCATACGAAACAGGATTTCAACTTCAGGGCAGACAGAGATGTCAACGTTGAAGCAGGCAGGAACATCAATATGAAAGCGGCAGGCACAACCAGAACTGACATCAATGCTTATCATGATCCTAGTATTGACAAGGTCAGCACAGGCGCAATCAGATTAGAATCTGCAGGCGAGACGCACATCAAAGCAAAAGGTGAAGGAAGGATCGAAGTAAACCAAGATTTCAAAATGGAATCGTTGCGTGGCCATGTAGATATCCGTGCATCGCAGATAGGATCTCAAGGTCCTGCAGGAGTAGTGATACAACGTAAAGATGTGAGGATACATGCCACAGGTGATGTAGATGTGTTGGCAGGAAATATTTTAAACCAAGATGACAGTCTTACATCAAACATCAACTTACAAGCAGTCACTGACGCAGACAGTGTGGTGGGTAATTTTAATTTGAAAACCACAGGCAAGGTAAATGTGGATAGTGTGGGAGACACCTCATTGAAGAGCACTGCAAAACTGCAAGTTTCGAATGCAGGAACAGACATAGATGGTGGCACAATTAACTTAAATTCAGGCACAGTAGCAATAACCACAGCAGGAGCATCAGCAACAGCAGACCAGGCAACCATAGAACCGTTGCAGGTGCACAAATTACCAAACACAGATGAACAGTTTGTATTTCCTTATCGTACAGATTCGAGAGCAGTCACCGCCAATGGCAAAAAACTACAACTAAGATCAATTATGAAGAGGGTGCCTGTTCATGAAGAATGGTCATTACATGAAGATAAGGTTAGGAGCCTTGTTACTCGTGACAGAACAGACAGAGAATATTTAGAACCACTCAAAGACAAAAAGTCAGCAAATGACCTGAGCACAAGGACGTAAATACAGTATGCCAGCAATAACAAAAATAGGAGTAAGCAACATATCGGGAGGCACACTAGCCAACGGACAAGTTAATAATGTGCTTGTAAATGGAGCACCTATTAATGTTAAAGGTGACGGGCCACATGTTGGCCATGGCATAGGCATACATGCCGCACCGATGAGCACTGCAGACAGTTCAAGCACTGTGAAGGCAGGAGGAAAGTTTGTGATAAGAGAAGGCGACAACGCAAATTGTGGACATCCGCATGCGGCGGGATCCGGAGATTCAAACGCAGGGTAAAATGGCAAAAGTAAAATTAACAAAGACTACTACTAACGATCCATTAGCGACACCTCGTAACTTAAAGAGTTATGTGGGGTTCAGCACTGTGAATAGGGATTTTGATTCAAACACACTTTATGATTATGAACTTGCAAGAACTGATTTACTTAATGCATTCTACATCAAAAAAGGTGAAAAATTAGAACTTCCTGATTACGGTACTATTATTTGGGATCTGCTTTTCGAACCTTTTACTAGTGATCTAAGCAAATCTGTTGAGGAGGATGTAATTGAAATAGTGGATAAAGACCCAAGGTGGAGACTAGACACACTTCAAATACAACAGCAAGAATATGGATTGAACATCGCACTTGAAATCACATACATTCCATATAACATAGGTGAATCACTTTCACTAGCATTTAATCAAGATTCGAAGTTAGATGTAACTTCAAATCCAATACAAGCAGGCGCTAACACCAATGTGCCATCAGCATACTAATAAGTACGCACATTATTCCTAAAATAAATACACACATAATATCATGGCAACAACAGATAGACAAAACAGTTTACTAGTATCACAAGACTGGCAAAAGATTTATAGATCTTTCCAGCAAAGTGATTTTGCATCATACGATTTTGACACATTACGCAGGACTATGATACAATATTTGCAAAACAATTATCCAGAAGACTTCAACGATTATATCGAATCATCGGAGTATATTGCACTGATTGATTTAATAGCATATTTGGGACAAAATTTATCCTTCAGAACAGATTTGAATGCAAGAGAAAATTTCATTGACACAGCACAAAGACGAGACAGTATTTTACGTTTGGCAAGGCTTTTAAGTTATGTGCCAAAAAGGAATCAAACAGGTAGTGGATTAATCAAAATTACAAGCGTCAGCACCACAGAGTCGGTAACAGATTCATCGGGAGCAGACTTATCTAATTCAATTATAAATTGGAGTGACCCTACAAATTCAAACTGGTTAGAACAGTTTATTGCAGTATTGAACGCATCTCTCAGTGGTACACAAAAATTTGGGTCACCCGCAATAAAGGATTCCATCGGTGGGATCACAACGCATCAGTATAAATTTTCAACTACCAACAATGATGTGCCTGTATTGAAATTTACAAGAAATGTAAATTCAACTCCTATGCCATTTGAAATCGTAAGTGCTACGATCAGAAATCAAGATTACATTTATGAAGAATCACCTATCCCAGGAAACAGGTTAGGATTTTTATATAGAGCAGACGGCAAAGGCAATGCATCAGAGAACACAGGATTTTTTATGTTATTCAAACAAGGTGACTTGGGATTCTCGGAATTCACTGTAACAAATCCATCACCCAACACAACAGTTTCTATTGATAAGAACAACATAAACAATTCGGATGTATGGTTATATGACCTTACTCAAAATGGTACAATAGACAATGCATGGACAAAGATCCCTGCCATCACAGGTAACAACGCAATTTACAATTCATTATCAGAATCTGTGAGAAAAATATTCAGTGTTAACACCAGGGCCAACGACGCAGTTGACCTTGTGTTTGCAGACGGTGTGTTCGGAGAAAATCCAAATGGTTTATTCCGTGCATATTACAGAAGTTCAATAAATTCAACTTACACAATTAGACCTAGGGATATGCGTGGGGTGACAGCCTCGGTAAATTATAGAAATGTTAAAGGCCAAGTAAACACCTTAACGATCACAATGGATCTTCAAACAACTGTAGACAATGCTGTGGCAACAGAATCAAACTTAGATATCAAAACTAAAGCACCACAGGCATACTACACTAACAACAGGATGACTACAGCAGAAGATTATCAAATTGTACCTTTGACTCAATTCCAGGGGATTGCAAAGACAAAAGCAGTGAACAGAACAGCATCGGGTATTTCTAGATATTATGATTTGATTGATCCAACAGGAGCATACAGTTCTACAAATATTTTTGCAGATGAGGGAGTGGTATACAGAGAATTTGTGGAACCGTCAACTGCATTTGCATACCAATCAAATAGTGAAATACAAGGCATACTAGCAAACACAATTAATCCTATATTAAAATCCGTAAGCGTCAGAGATTATTACTATGAGAAATACACACGGCAGTCAACTGGAACAAATTACACTTGGTCTTTAAGTACAGAAGCAACAAACACATATACAGGATATTTTAAAGAGACAGGACCTTTAGCAGTTGGTGACTATACTACAAATAATTTAAAATATGTTAAACCAGGTGCTTTAATTAAATTTACCCCACCTGCAGGTTTTCATTTCATGGCAAATGGTACACTAATGGCAGGCGAAGTTGGACACGCAGGATCACAATCAGTCATATGGACAAAAGTTGTGGATGTTAAACAGGATGGTGCAAATTATGGAAAAGGAAACTTTACAGATGGTTCGGGACCAATCATGTTGTCGGATAAAGTACCAAGTACAGCAATAATACAAGAAATAATCCCTGCATTTGCAACAAACACCACTGCATTAGTAGAATCGACTATTATAGATGCAATTAAAAATTATCAAAATTTTGGACTTACGTTCAACATCGATACCAACGAATGGCAATTTATTAGTGAAACAAATTTGCATGAAGATGCATCATTTGATTTAGGATTCCAAGGCAACACCTCAGGTGCAAACAGAGATGGTAGTTGGTTGTTACAGTTCACAGCATCTAACAGAGTTTATTCAATCAAAACAAGGAATCTCAATTATGTTTTTAGATCGGCATCAAAAAATAGATTCTTCTACGACGAGGACCAAAAAATATTCAATGCCACAACTGGCAAGGTAGTTAGAGACCAACTTAAAGTTTTAAAATTTAACACAATGCCAGATAGCACAGTGCAACTGTCGGAAGATTATTCTTTTGCAATAGTTGGCAACCGAGTTTTATCAACTGGGTTCAATGACACTAGAGAAGTTGTTGTCTCATTTAACGATTCCGATGACGACGGGGTTGTTGACAATCCAGATTTATTTTCAAGTGTGGTCAATCCGACCAAGAACGAAAGTGCCAAGTATGTGTATTTCAAAAAAGACATCACCAAAGCGGCAGATTATTATGATGTGGTACCAAGTACGGATTTTGTTTTATCAGCAGGCGGTAGCGGTGTAGATTTAACGCAATATTCAAATGGTCAACTGTTTCATTTCTACAATGCTGGAACAATACAACAATATGATAGCACCACAGGATCGTTAGTAAATGTGTCCGACACTTATAAGGCGGACATAGGCAGAGACAATCTGAATTACAACTATGAACATGCGGCAAGATATGATAGACGTATTGATCCATCTGTGAGCAACCTAATTGACTTACACATTCTTACTACTGCATACGATACTGAATTTAGACAATGGATATACAATGGACAGGTTGGCACAGCGCCAGCATCACCGACTACTGCGGCATTGAGAACTGCATACGATCCAACACTAAGCACATACAAAAACGTATCGGATGAGATAGTTTACAGACCTGTAAAATACAAGTTATTGTTCGGACATAATGCAGATAACACATTACAAGCAACTTTCAAAGTTGTGAAAAATTCGGCACTGACAATTACTGATAACGATGTGAAAACGTCGGTGATCAATGCAATCAACAATTATTTTTCTTTGGAAAATTGGACATTTGGTGATTCATTTTTTTACACAGAGTTATCGACTTATATTCATAATACACTAGCACCAAAAATAAGTTCAATTGTAATTGTGCCAAACAAACAAGACACAGCATTTGGATCATTGTTCCAGATCGAATCCAATTCGGATGAAATATTTGTTAGTGGAGCAACAGTTGACGATATCGAAATTATACCTTCTATATCACAAGGCAACATTAAAGCAAGTGGCACAGTGGTTACCACAGCAACATCTACGGCATCCACTGTAACGGCAACATCAGGGGGTAGCACTGGCGCCTCTACCACAAATACAACTACTACTTCATCAAGTTCATCAGGATCATCAAGTTCATCAGGATCATCAAGTTCATCAGGTTCAGGTTCGGGGTACTAGTAGATGGCAACGGTTTCTAGAACAACCACTACGCTATTACCTGAAGTTTTTCAAACAGAACGTAATAAGAAATTCCTAAACGCCACACTGGATCAGTGGACACAGAAAGGTGAGTTAGAAAAAATATCTGGATTCATTGGTTCGCAAAAAGGTCCTAGTTTTAAAAACACAGACAATTACCTTGACGAAATAAACAATGACAGGAAAAACTATCAGTTAGAACCAAGTGTCAACTATGTCAAAGATGACGGCACTGTGGATTACTATTCTTCGTATGTTGATTTAGTAAACCAGGTAAGTTTCTTAGGTGGAAACAAGAGCAATCATAATAGATTGTTCAGCCAACAATCACATAGTTGGGCACCTCCGGTAGATGTTGATCCATTAATAAATTTTAGAAACTATTATTGGTTGCCACAAGGGCCTAGTGTTGTCCAAGTTGATATCACAAAGCCTGGAAGTGTAAGCACAATTAAAGTTTCAAACAATGCCGCAGGAGCATACATTTTTAGTGGCTACACAGGTGACAATCCTAACTTAACATTATATAGAGGAAACACATACAAGTTTGAAGTAGATGCGAAAGGACATCCATTTTATATCAAGACACAAAAAATAGATGGATCAGGTTCTCAGTACGACACAGGAACTGCTGACCAAGGACAAGACGCAGGCACAGTAACATTTACTGTTCCTAAAACCGTCGACGGCGGTGACTTTCCTGACTTACTTTTTTATGCATGTGGTAGGCATAGTTCCATGCAAGGTAACATCATAATAGAAGACTTGCAAGATGGGTTCACAACTGTTGATATCACCACAGAAGTTTTGGGAAAGAAAACATACACCACGCCAAACAGTGTAGTATTCGAAAACGGATTAAAGGTTAAGTTCGCAGGAAGTATACCAGCCGCATACAAGAACAAAGAATATTATGTTGAAGGTGTGGGAGACAAAATAGTTTTAATGGATACAGCAAGAATGATTGTACCAGAAGAATTTAGTTCAGCAACATCAACTGTGGTTTGGGATCAAGATGGCACACAAAACTTTGATGAAGACCCATGGGATGCTGGTGATAATGTACCAACCGAAAAAGATTACTTTACTATTAACAGAAATTCAAAAGATTACAATTCTTGGTCAAGGTCGAACAGATGGTTCAACGAGTCAGTAATTACTAACACAGCAACATACAATGGACATACAGTATCTTTAGATCATGAACAAAGAGCACAAAGACCGATAATACAGTTCGAAGGCAACATCCAACTTTACAATTATGGAAACATAGGATTGAAACCTATAAAGGCAATAGAAACTGCTACAACTGATGCGTTTTCGTTTGTTAATGGGCAACTAGGACATTACATAGATGGTACAGAACTTGTTCACGGTGATAGAGTTATATTCCAAAATGATACTGATGCCACTGTCAAGAGCAATATCTATACTGTTACTTTCGTTAATGTTGACAGCACCAACGTTCTTTATTTGGATTTAGAGTTAGACCAAGAACCTGTAGAAGGAAACACTGTGGTTGTAGAGAATGGTACTAATGGTAAAGGAAAACAATACAGATACGATGGTACTGATTGGGTTGAATGTCAACAAAAAACTAAGGTACAACAACCACCTGTATTTGAAATGTTCAATAGTTCAGGGGCAGTGCTTACAGATGCTACTACATATCCAGCATCGTCATTCTTAGGAAACACTTTATTTGAAGTTGCCCAGTCCACTACAGGTACTCAAGATACTGAATATGGCATAAAAATAAAATATGAAAACTTTGGAACTGTGGCCGACATCGTGTTTAATAATACAATAGCCACTGGCACTGTCACATATTTAGATGCCACTAATGCACAAAAGAACACAATTAATACTGCTTCAGCATACTACAAAAAGAATGTTATCGATGTTGAAGTCGGAGTAGACAGCACTAACAATACCACTGTGTCCTATGAACTTAGGAATGGGTGGACCAAGCAAAAAAACATTACTAAACAAAAAGTCATTGATGTAATTGTTGTCAAAGACGAACTGAAATCTTTCAAAGTAAAAACTTATAACAACGTTTCTAATGTGCCAGGCTTAGAAATAGATGTATTTGTTAATAACGTCAAAAAAACTGTAACAACGGATTACACAATAGAAACTAAAGACACGCAAAAGTTTATAAAATTTTTGAAAAGCAGGACTATTGGAGATAAGATTGTAATTGAAACACATGCTCCATACACTAGCAAAAATGCAAATGGATATTATGAAGTTCCAGACAATTTAGAGCGTAACAGTTTAAATGCATCTGTAGAAACACTTACACTAGGTGAACTTAGTAATCATGTTTTAAGCATTACAGAAGAACTACCAGGATTTACTGGTACACAACCTGGCTTGACTAATATGAAAGATATGGCAGACACTAAAGCATATGGAAAAAGGATCATGCAACATGCTGGTTCTATCCCATTATCTACTTTTTTGTTGACTCATCCGAGTGCTAATTTTTATTCTGCCTTAAAGTATGTAGGCAAAGAATATGCAAAATTTAAAAATAATTTTATAAAACAAATTGATACAATAGACCTTACCAAAACTAGCGAATTGATTTCAACAGAGATTAGAGATCGTGTAGATGAAATAATAAAAAAAGTATCTGCAAACAAGTCAGAAGATTTTGCATTTTTCCACAGTGATATGGTAGGATTTGGAGACAACTACACAAAAATATCTTACACTGTAACAGATAACACAAACAAAACTTATGGATTAAGTTCCGTGTATAACAAAAATGAACTAAGCGATAATGCAGTGTATGTGTGGGTAAATGACGATCAAAAAATACATTCAAAAGACTACACTTTTGATACGTCAAGTGCAACTTTAACGTTTGGTGCAGACTTTACTTTCACTATAGGTGATAAAATTGAAATCAGAGAATACCCTGATACAGATGGCAGCCATGTGCCACCGACACCAACTAAATTAGGATTATACCCAGCATATGAGCCAAAGTCTTATGTGGATGACACATACAGAAGTAGGTTCAATGACTCGACAACTATCACAGTAATACAAGGACATGATGGATCATTAACAAAGGCATACGGTGATATTAGAGACGAGTTTGTCCTAGAGTTAGAAAAAAGGATTTACAACAACATCAAAGTAACTTATGACGAAAAGAACTTGCACGATTTAAGCCAACGACCTGGAGACTTTAGAACAAGTGCATACACTAACACAGAATGGAAAGAAGTTGAAAATAGATTGTTCTTAGATTGGACAGGAGACAACCAAATAGATTATACTTCTCACACTTACTATTCTTCCGCGGATCCTTTTTCGTGGAACTATTCAAAGATTAAAAATAAAAAAACTGGTGAATTGTTGAAAGGTTTCTGGCGTGGGATATTTGTAGACTTATTTGACACAGATCGTCCACACACCCATCCATGGGAGATGTTAGGCTTCGCAGAAAAGCCAACTTGGTGGGAATCGAGATATGGTGCGGCTCCTTATACATCTGGTAACGACATATTATGGAATGATTTAGAAAACGGATTTATTAAAGAAGGCGACCGAGCAGGCACACACGATAGATACACAAGAACTGGACTTAGTTCTTACCTACCAGTTGATGCAGAAGGAAATTTGCGTCCTCCAAATGATTTCATTGTTGATAGAATAATTGCAAGTCAAGATGAGCAAAGTGCAGATTTTGAAGCAGGCGATCATTCACCAGCAGAAACGGCATGGAGACGATCATCTGATTATCCATTTGCTGTGCAAATTGCAAATGCACTCACATCTCCAGCGAGATACTTTGGGGTGATGTGGGATACAGCAAGGATATTTCAAAATCCAACTGGACAATATGTTTACAACAGGACTGGGGTTGCTGTACAACCAAAAGATTTTGTTTTCTATGGAGGTGTATACACAGACTCTGCAGGAGATACTCAAGAACACTGGGCGACTGGATACCATCCTTTAATAGTAGAGTTTTTGAAGGGAAAAAATCTTGATATCAAATCTAATTTTACTGACCCAATAACCAATTTAAAAGTTAACCTTTCATACAAGTTGGGTGGATTCAGTGACAAGACAAATATTAGGGCCATTGCAGATGCAGTGTCGCCTGGGTCGACTTCAAACAGTGTATTTCTGCCACAAGAAAATTATAAAATTTTCCTTAATCAAAGCACACCACTACAAAGTTCTTCTTACTCTGGTGTAATTGTACAAAAAACAGCAACAGGCTTCAAGGTAATAGGTTATGATCCTTTGCTTAGATCATTTGAAATTTATGCTCCTATACAAACCCAACTTAGTTCTAATATATCAATTGGACAAACTTCTGAAGAGTTTAGTAATTGGCAGATAGGTGGATTTTATGTTGCAGGTTCCATTATAAAAAATAGTGGAAAGTTTTACAGAGTAAACACATCATTCACAGCAGGTTCAACTTTTGAGTCTAGCAAAATTACAGAAATAGGCTCAACACTACCACTCATCGGTGGAGTGACAGTCGCTAAATTTAATTCATTTCATTCAAATATTACCACCGTTCCATACGGAACTGAATATAAGACAAAACAGGAAGTCGCAAACTTTATACAAGGATATGAACAATGGTTAAAAACACAAGGCTTTGTCTTTGACGGGTATTCTAGTGAGTTAGATACTAATACAGATTGGACACTAAGTATCAAAGAATTCTTATTTTGGTCAACACAAAACTGGGCAGTTGGAACAGTAATTGCAGTTTCTCCGGCATCCCAGTCTATCACATACACTAACGACACTGGAGTTGTTGACTCGTTGATTAATCCATATGAAGGTTATATGCTGATGCAACAGGAAGGTATTGGCATTTCTTTACCTGATGTCAACATGGATAGACAAGGAAATACCACAGTGCTTACCACATCGCCAACTACAGATGGAATCTATTTTGCAAAATTCAATGTTGTTCAGAAAGAACATGTAGTTTTATTTGATAACAAAACAGTATTTTCAGATGTTATCTATGATCCTGCATTAGGATATAGACAAGAAAGACTTAAAATAACAGGTTTCAAAACAAGCGACTGGAACGGTGATCTTTATGCACCAGGATTTGTGTTTGATGAAGCAAAGATTGAAGATTGGACACCATTTAAAGATTACAATTTAGGTGACGTGGTCAAGTATCAGGCAAAATTCTATGTTGCACAGAAAAGACATGCAGGGACAGACAATTTTGTTAACACAAACTGGCGACTGAAAACAACAGCACCAGAAAGTAAACTTTTGCCAAACTTTGATTACCGATCTGCACAGTTTGAAGACTTTTATAATTTAGACACTGATAACTTTGATGAAGGACAGCAAAATTTAGCAAGGCATCTTATAGGTTACCAACCAAGGCAATATTTGGAAGACTTGGGCATGGACGAAAATGCACAATACAAATTTTATCAAGGTTTCATTAGGGAAAAAGGCACGATAAATTCGATCACAAAGTTGCTGAATGCACAATTCAGATCCAGTGACACCAACAAATACAATGTCTATGAAGAATGGGCGTTCAGAACTGGAGCATATGGTGGGCGTAGGACTCAAGAAGATATAGAATTTTCATTAAATGAATCAGAATTTGGCGAAAATCCTAAACTGGCAAAATTTATTGAAAGTTCTTCTCAGTTTGATGCCAATAATCCTTCTTATCAAATTACAAAATCAAATCTTAGAATAGAGCCAACCAATTATGATGGCACACCATTTGTTGATTATGACAGCACTGCTAACACATACGACTTCAAGCACATCTTCAAATATGCAAACGCTGGTCCTGTCAATCCTGAGTATGTAAACTTTTCAAGATTTAATATGGAAGATCTGCTAACGGAAACAAATCCCCAACTGTATACAGTGGGTTCGACAATTTGGATTGCTAAAGGACAGGACAGACTTTGGAATCTATATAGAGTTACTGAAACAAATGTCAAAGTATCACGTTTTGATAAATTCGAAAGTGATGGGTCAACTGTGTTGGGTGAAGATCAAGTAAAAATAACAACCGACAAGGCACACAATCTAGCCAAGGACGATATCATATTGCTGAGAGACGTGGATGCCGCGATAGATGGCATATACGAGATACCCGAAAGAGGATCGATGGACAGCACAGTAGCAGGTCCGAATGAATTTTCAATTGAACTATTAAATGATTTACCCGAAGATGATGGCTCGTCGATGACGAAGAACGGCAACTTGTTCAAACTAGTTTCACTTAAACTATCGACTACGGCAGACATCAATACATCTGCTCCACTTAGAGGCTGGAGGAAAAATGACATTGTAACCGTAACTAACAGTTATGAAACCAACGACACTGCGAGATGGGTAAATTATGTCAACACATTACCTTACGTTGAAAAGATAAAACAGTATGATATTAACAGGCAACAATTTAGTGATTACGGACATGCTATTGCTTCGGACAGCACAGGTAAAAACGTATTTGTAAGTGCACCTGGTGACCAAGGTGGAAAACTACATTTAGAAACAAGACCAGATTATGGTAACTTCACTAGTACGTTTACAATTAATCCTGCTCATGTAAGCACAGCATCTACTAACCTAACAGGAACCTTTGTGTTTACTCTAGACAGTTCGACGGTAGCAGGAACAAACACAATTTTTGATACTGAACTGAAAGTGGGTGACAGAATAATTACTGCCAGTAGCAAAAAATATACTATCCAATCAATCGAAAGTGCAACTGCTTTAACAATAGAAGAAACAGCAACAGCAGAAAGTTCAAGTGCAACAAATAAAACTGAATTTGACAGATACGGACATGCAATAGCACTAGCACACGACAGCGAAGATAGATTAGTTGTTTCGGCGCCATTTGCATCTGGATTTGTTAAAGTTGTTACACTAGATGGTGGAGACTTCAGTTCAACGCTTAATTTTAAAATAAACAATTCAGTTCAAATTTACAATGCGTCTAGTTCTTTGGTGGGATCAGGAACTGTAAAGTCTTGGAATTCAACAACTTATGTCCTAGCAATAGAGACTGACACTATTTTAGCAGAAGATTATCAAGTTACTGGGACAAGCACAGACGGGTCGACGGAAATAATAGGTTTTGTATCGTCTGCAGAAACAACTTTATCAGGAGAAGGCTTTGCAGAAATATTAAACAAAGACTCAGCAGGTGTATGGGCATCCATACAAACTGTCACAGGTAATCCACCAGCATCAAACGAAAACTTTGGTAACTCGGTTGCTATATCAGGCGATGGAAATTACACAGTTTTTGGTGTGCCTGGTGCTGATTCCAACAAAGGAAGAGCAGAAGTTTACAAATACAATTCAACAACGCAGAGATACGATTCATATGGAATAATACGTGATTCAGAGTTAATGACAGGCGACAAGTTTGGATGGAGTGTGGCAACAGACAAGACAGGACAATTTGTGGCCGTTGGTGCTCCTTACCATGCAATACAAGGTTCAGACTCAACAAGTTCAAATGGTGCAGTGTTTGTTTATGCAGACGATGGTACTGGCATTTATGTACAGGTAGCAAAACTTATTCCGACCACACAACAGGTTGGATTAGAATTTGGCTACTCAGTAGCAATGAACACAGACGGATCTAATATTGTAGTAGGTGCTCCAGGGTATAATCCGTCAGGTGCACCTGATACTGGGCGTGTGTATTACTTCAAACAATCATCTGAGTCGTTTACGGCAGACGGATCCAGCACAACCTACTCTCTAAGTTTTGCACCGGTGAATGAGAATGACATTGGCGTATATGAAACAGCACCAGACAGCACTGTAACGTGGAGTACAGTGGGCGGCGCTCAAGCAGACAATACCAGTGAAACAGCAGATACGATATTGTACTCAGCAGACAATCTTGCTAGTGGCAGATCTTTCTCAGTAGACGGATCATCTTATAGTTTAACTTTTACTCAAGCACCAAAAATGAACACAGTGTTCAAAGTTTATAGATATCAACAACAACAAACTATAGATTCTAATACTGCAGACGAATTTAACAGGTACGGACACACATTGGAGATGAATGCAAATTCATCCGTGGTTGCTGTGTCGAGTCAAAATGCAACTGCAAACAAACTTATTACCTTTGATAAATTTTTAAGCGATGGGTCAACTGTGCTTAACGAAACCACATTTGATTTTGACACAACCAAATTCAATGATCCAGAACTAGAAGCAGGAACAGTAAGAGTCTATGGTTTATACGACAATTATTATGCCTTAGATCAACAACTACAAAGTAGTGATATAGACCAAGGTGATAATTTTGGTGCAGGACTTTCTGTTCACGACTTTGGAGTGTTTGTTGGTGCACCAAAAGATGACACAAAAGGAAAAAACAGTGGGTTGATGATAGAGTTCAACAAAAGCACAAAAACAGCAACAGGTTGGGAAATTATTTCGCAACAGGAAGATTTGATAGACCCATACAAGATTAAACAAAGTTACTTGTACGATACAAACAGCAACAAGACAATAGGATTCGTTGATTGGATCGATCCATTAAAAGGCAAACTGCCAGGACCTGCTGATGCAGAATTGAGATATATTTCAGACCATGACCCTGCTGTGTACACAGATGTCAGTATCACAGGTACAAACGCAGAACGTATACAGAGACAGATCGAAAGAGCACCAGTTATAAATGAAAGTAGAGCATGGGGAAGAGAACATGTTGGCGAACTTTGGTGGAACACATCTCAAGTAGTCTATATTTGGTATGAACAAGGCACAGAAGAATACAGAAACAACAACTGGGGCAAGTTATTTCCAGGATCCACTGTAGATGTGTGTGAATGGGTAGAGTTTGATAGGCCACCTGTAGCATGGAACAATCTGCTAAACACAGAAGAAGGAAATGCATTGTCTGTATCTGGCACAGCAATATCAGAAAGATATTTTAGCACTCGTTCTTTTTTTGATACAGAGAGTCAAGCATTTGTAACTAGATATTATTTCTGGGTGCTCAATCCAGCCACAGTGCCGAACAATCCGACCAGAAGCATAAGTGCATCTACGGTTGCCCAACTAATCGATGATCCATTAGGATTTGGGTACACTTATACTGCATTTTTAAAAAATAATGCGATCGGTTATGCGAATGCGAGCGGGTTCCTAGACAATAGCAATGTTGTTCATCATATTGAATGGTCTACTATAGACGATGCTTTACCAAAACATGATGAATGGTTAATAGTTAAACAAGGTGACGATCAGTCCAAACCTAATACGATATTACGCAAAAAATTTATTAGTTCATTAGTCGGCAGAGATGAAAGTGGTAACCAAGTTCCAGATGGTACTTTGAGTGAAACACAAAGATTTGGTGTAGAAGATGGACAAGGTATGATTGTCAACAGAACAACGGTACTAACTGCTGTAGTTCAAAATATAAATGCAGTTCTAAAGGATTATAAAATTGTTTCTACTAAAACATTATCAAACTTTAACTTAAAAGATACAGAGCCTACAGCAGAATCAGGAGATTGGGATATCAAAGTTGCAGATTACACAGAACTTCTATATCTTAATAAACAAAATACGCCATCTCTAAATACAGGAACAGAAGTGTTGGTATCTGCAGATACAGAATCAAATGGATTTTGGGCGATATACGTTTATCAATCAAACAACACATGGAAACGTTTCAAAGTACAGGCATATGATACAACACAATACTGGACGTACAAAGATTGGTATAAAACTGGATACGACAAAGACACTATTATAAATCACACTGTGTCTACAGAGGATTTACTTTTGCCAGCAGACTCTAATTTTGATGTAGGTGACACAGTCAAGGTGGAAACATCATTTGACGGTAACTTTAGGTTGTTGGTTAAGACCGACACAGCAGAATATGATGAAGTTGCGTTAGGGAACGGTACTATTGAAATTAAAGAAAATGCATATTCATACAAAGATAATGCGTTAGGTTATGACAGTGATACCTTTGATCAATTGAACTTTGATCAGCAACCTATAGTAGAATTAACAAACATACTGAACGGTGTAATAGATGACATTTATATCGATGACTTAGAAAGCGAATGGAACAAACTATGGTTCTTTGGAATCGAACAGATACTAGCAGAACAACTATATGTTGATTGGGCAATAAAAACATCATTCTTAACTGTAGAAAATGATCTTAAAAGTTTATCAACTGACCCAACTTATAAACCTGATCAACAGGATGCACTTTTAAGTTACATCGACGAAGTAAAACCGTTCCACACAAAAGTAAGACAGTATAGAGTAAATTATGCGAAGACGGAAACGTTTGGTGCTGACATGACCGATTTCGACAATGCGGCATACTGGAACAAAACAGCACAACGTTACGATACTCCTGATGTGAATAACTCACGTTACGACACAAGGTACACAGTGAATCCAAGTAAAATCTACAAAGACAACTATACATATGGATTAAGTTCAATAATTGTAGCAGACGGTGGATTAGACTATACTGAAGTACCTATTGTTACTATCACAGGCGGTGGTGGCACAGGTGCAACTGCGACTGCTTATGTTTCTAATGGTAGTATTTCTAAAATTACAGTCACCAACTCAGGTTCCGGATACACTACTACTCCTACAGTTACGCTTACAGGTGGTGGCAGAGAAGACTCAACAGGAATAGCGGCAAAGGTATATGCTGTGATCGACAACGACAAGGTTAGACAGATTAATGCAACTTTACGCTTCAACAGGACTACTGGAACAAACATATTATCAAACACAACCATTGATGAATGGAAAGCAGAAACAACATATACAGGCAACAACATTAGATATGTCAATAAAATTTACAAAGTTCTAAAGCAGTTTAAATCAGGAACAAAGTTCACTGATGCTGTAGAATTAGAAGATAGTACCACAACAACAGACATTACCGAATACTTACAAGAGTGGACGGCAGTTGATTACATTCAAACATTCTATTCTACTGGTGCTGGCATGCCTGGCGTACAAGACTCTAGCACAATCGTTTATGGACAACTTATGTCGGGATTAGAATATCCAGGCACAAAAATTATTGGTCCTAAGTTTGATACTGAAGCAACATATGATGCATCTAATTATGATGCTGTACCATACGATGGTCAGTTTATAGATGAGGACGGAATTCCTACACCATCATATGAACTTGGGTTAGACAAGTATGTTGACGGAGTTGGGTTCACTAACAGCCTTGCAGGAACAAGTCCGAGTGATGTTATTGCAGAAGGAAACCAATTTATAGATGAGTACTCGTCACACGCACCAGAAGAGGTAGTGCCTGGCACAACTTTTGACACCCTTGATATGCAAGTTTATACTAATCCTGCACAAGGATCTCCAATTATGAGAACAAACAGTCACTTAGGAGATGGGTCAACTACAACATTTGCAATAGGACAAACTCCTTCCGACGAGGATGGTGTGTTTGTTTGGGTGGAAGGTAACCTTCGTAGAAGAATAAAAAATGATTCTTCATCAGATTATTCCATTGGTGCAAACAACACTGTGGTGTTCACATCGGCTCCAGCGGCAGGAAGATTAATTACGATTCAGAGTTTCAGCATAAGCGGAAGTAAAATCAGTATTAAAAGAGATTTCACAGGCAATGGTAGTAAGACAGTTTTCAATTTGCCGGTCCCATTTACACTTGCAGACAGCACAATTAATCTAAGCAAAACTGCTTTTGCTACTGTGAATGGTGTGGTAACAACAGCAACATTATCAGAGGGTGATGACAGTGCGTCTACTAATGTAACTTTCGACACAGCACCAGCAAATGGATCAACAATACAAATCACATTGTTCGACGGAGATGCAGGTGAACAAACATATTCACAAGTAAACACACAAACAATCAAATCGGATGGCTCAACATTAACATACGCATTATCACAAACACCAGCAGAGTTTGGACCTTTGCATAACACAGTGATAGTGGAACGTAACGGTGAAAGATTGACACCACCCGACACTGCATACTATTCAGGAGACGACAGCACCTTTGCATTCAACTTACCTACCACAATAAATGCGGCGGCAATACCGAGTGTGTCTGATGTAGAAGTTTACCTCAATGGTGAAAGAAAGACAGCAGGTATTGATTGGTTCTTAAACAACATTGGCATCACAGCAGATCAAAATGATGATACAGCAGATCAAAGCAATGTAACGTCGGACTCGGCATCTGTCACAGGCACAGGTGTTGTGTTCTTTAACACTAGACCAAATGATGGAGACGGTGTGGCGATTGTGGTAAAAATTGGACATGATTACATAATACAAGGCAACAATTTGATAACAACATCATTGGGGGCAGAGAATGATGAGATTCGCGTGACGTCATTCACTAACCATGATTTACTAGGTATAAGAACTGAAATATTCAAAGGTTCAGACCTAGGTGATGCTGAATTGGGCACTTATCAAACACTTATAACACAAGATCCTGTGACAACCGGAGAAACAATAATAGATACATTCAATTCAGAAAGTGTTACATCAGTGAAATATTTTGTGGTAGCAACAGATGGGTCGAGCAATTCACAAACAGATATTTTAGTAGTAACAACAGATGGAACAAATGTAGGACATGCTATCAACGGAACAGTACATGCCACAGGCACAACTGATTTTGTAACTTATACTGCAACTATATCATCTGGTGTCGTTACAGTGAAAGCAACTGCAAGTGACAATGTCACAAAACTTAAAGCACACAGAATGGCAATACTATCTACTAACACAAATGCAACTGCTCCTGTAAATTCTAATCAGACTGCATTTACTAAGCAGTACACTTCCGACGGCGCGACTGCAACCACATTATATGAACTAGACACATCCAGTCACAGAGGTGCAGAAATTTTTGTTACCATAAGTGATGGCACCAGCAACGAAACGTCACAAGTTTACATCGGATATAACGGATCTACTCCGTTCGTTACTGCTTACAACGTTATCGCGGCAGATGGTTCGGTGTCCCGTAACACATTCTCGGTCACCCATGCAGGAAGTACCTTGGCTTTAAAACTTGTTAACAATACATCAACATCAATTAATGTGTTTGGGATAGCATCAAATCTTGGAACATCTACAGTTGCAGAAAATGATGGCGGCATCGAGTTCATAGGAGCGACCACACTAGACACAGGTAGTGTAACTATTGATTCGTTTGATTTAACATCATCTGATTTTGATGGTGCATACTACACTGTTTTGGTTGAGAGTGCTAACGATTCCACAGACGAAGATTACGAAATTGCAACAATACATGTAGCCGCTAAGGCTGGCAATGCCAATCATGTTCAGTATGGACAAGTATCAGATAACCAATTAGCCGACTTCCAAGTATCAATATCAGGCACAACTGTTTCGTTAACTGCATCAGGATCGTCTGCAGGTAACACTGTATATGCATTCAAGTTGGGATACGATACTGTAACTGCCCAGGTAGACTCGAACGTGGGAGGTTTCTACACCTTATCAAGAACACCTACCAACACTGATTATCTTTGGGTCACTTACAATGGAGACATTCAAATTGCAGGCACAGACTACGAGTTGCAAAACAACAAAATTTTTATTCCAAGAGCAAGTTATTCTAATTCGGATACTATTGTTATTACATCGATTGTTACTACAAGAACACAAGAAGCGATTGGATACAGGATATTCAAAGACATGATCAACAGAACACATTACAAGAGATTGTCGGATGCTCATAACACTACACTCAGCCAACCATTGTTGATTACTGACAGCGAAATACATGTCGCTGATGCTTCTGTGTTACCAGAACCTAATGGTGCTAGTAACATTCCGGGTATTGTGTTTATAAACAAAGAAAGAATCACTTATTTTGCAAGAGACCTAGCAGAAAATACACTTAGCCAGGTCATGCGAGGCACACTTGGCACAGGTGCTGTTGATATACATCCATCGGGCACAGTGGTCACAGACGCTGGTGAGTCACAAACTATACCAGGGTATACAGATACAACTGTAAATTGCACACACATAGCAGACGGATCAACAATCGGATTTGCTTTATATGATGCAGATTCTACAGCATTTATTCCTAGATCCGACGGAGCAGATGTGATAGTGTTTGTTGGTGGAATAAAACAAAAAACAGGCTTTACATTTGATGGCACTAATGCTACAATAACATTTACTACAGCACCAGCAAATGGACGCAGAATTGAAGTTGTGCGTAAGACAGGCCGAGTGTGGGTTGACCAAGGTACTAGCACAGCAGGAGACGGATCAGGACTACAGGGAGCAACAGGACCAGAAGCAACGTTCTTGCTTAATAGCCCTACAAAACTACCTTAATAAATATATGGACACATTAAAACAATGACAGATAAAACAGAACAAACACAAAAGCCAGTTGATGAAAAATCAGGCGTATTGATTGAAGGACATATTAAAATATTTGACCCACAATCTGAGGAAGTATTTGTAGATAAAAGAAATGCTATACACTACGAAAATTTTTCTGAAGCATTGGCCAAGTCGATTGCAAATAGATCCGATGGTTATATTGAGGAAATGCATTTTGGAAATGGCGGAACATCAGTTGACACCACTGGGGTCATTACATATTTGACACCTAACAACTCAGGGTCAAATGCGGCACTCTATAATGAGACATATAATAAGTCTATAAATGACTTATCAGCGGCAAATACAGACGCTACAAGGAATAAAATAGAAGTAAGACACACATCGGGCAACGTTTATTCTGATATAGTGTGTACTTGCTTATTAGATTATGGTGAACCTGCTGGACAATCAGCATTTGATAACACCACAACATTCACTGATTCATACGTTTTTGACGAACTTGCACTTTATGGTTATTCGGCTTCGGGTGCAGGGCAAGGCAAATTATTGACACATGTTATATTTCACCCTGTGCAAAAGTCGTTAAACAGGTTGATACAGATCGATTACACAGTGAGAGTGCAGTCATTAACCAACTTCATTGAAAGTTAAGGAGCGATAAATAGAGTACAGATATGGCATACACAATTAACAAAACAGATGGAACAATACTAGCAACCGTTAACGACGGTGTTTTAGATACAACAAGTTCATTATCACTGATTGGAAGAAACTATCAATCATATGGTGAAGCATTCAACGAAAACTTAGTCAAACTACTTGAGAACTCGTCCTCCGCTAGTGAACCAACAGCACCAATCGAAGGTGAACTTTGGTGGGATAAGACAAATGACAGACTAAAAGTTTACACCGGAGCGGCATGGGTAAACGTGGGAGTTGAAAGTTCTGCATCAGAGCCAAGCACAGGATTATCTACTGGCATGTTATGGAACGACACCACTAATGATCAACTATACATGTACGACGGCACAGCATTTGATTTGATAGGGCCAATATATTCCACAGCAGATGGCATAGCAGGATTCCAACAAGACACAATCACAGACAATTTATCTGCGACTCAAAAAGTTGTAGGCATTTATAACAAAGGCACTAGATGGGCAATAGGCTCTACTTCTGCATTTACGGCAGGAACAGCACCAAGCGGGTTTAGTTCTACATCAGTTGGACTTGGACTTACTCTTGCAACTGGACACAAAATACATGGCACGGCAACAAATGCTGATACACTGGATAACATAGACAGTGCATCTTTTTTAAGATCAGATACAAATGATACTACATCAGGAACATTAGGCGTACTTACCGACACAGGCTTTACGGTTGGTGTTGATTCTGATTTTAACATTTCCGTTTCGGGTTCTGATGTAACAATTAAGAATCAAACATCAGATGGTGACATTAAATTTAACATCAACGATGGCGGATCAGACACCACTGCACTTACAATAGACGGAGCAACAGCAGACGTCATTGTAAATGGAAATTTACAAGTTAAAGGAACAACCACATCAGTAGAAACAACAAACATGACGATAGAAGATCCATTGTTAGAATTAAACAGATCATCTTCGGGTGCAGATACTGATTCGGGAATATACATTCAACGTGGATCAGCAGGAAACAGTGCAGTTCTGTATTGGAACGAAGGTGAAGACAAATTTAAAGCAGTTTTATCAACCTCGGCGGCGACAGTTACTTCTGTTACAGATTCAAGCAAAGCAACAATAGTAGCCAATTACGAAGGAGATTCACTTACAATAGGAAGTATATCCATAGTAGAAAATGAGATTAGAGCAAACAACTCAAATGATACATTACAACTAGGTGCCGCAGGCACAGGAACTGTAATTATAAATGATGCAATCACATTTGAAGACAATGAAGTTCATCCATCAAGGTCAAATGACAATCTTGTATTAAGAGGTAATGGTACTGGTATTGTTAACATATCAACAATCGAAGCAACTGCTTTAGGATTTGCTGATTCGGGTATCACAGTAACAGGTATATCAACAGACGGAGCACTAGGCGGAGACGCCCCAGGTGTGTACACAAACGCATCTAACTCATTACTGATTACAGAAGAAGCAGTAAAAAGATATGTGGACGGAAACGCAGACATTTACCTACAAATTGACATCACAGGACTTGCAAAGACAGGCACAGGAGCAGGCACAGTACAAGGCTTGTTAACAACATTGGCTCCAGTGGCGAATTTTGCGGGACTAACAAAAGCATACGTG
>Ga0209535_1000451_pt1 | contig 28959 bp, 49 predicted proteins | sample LinPmetageLP28_FD_184041 | JGI IMG/M metagenome (GOLD analysis project Ga0209535, IMG submission 184041) | Marine viral communities from the Pacific Ocean - LP-28 (SPAdes) (version 2) | ecosystem: Environmental > Aquatic > Marine > Oceanic | place: Pacific Ocean | collected 2009-08-22
GATTTATCTTTAATAGTAATCTTAAATGGCAAACTATGACTGATAGTATGCTTTCTAGAAGTATTCATAATATTAAGAACTATGTAACTAATCCTGAGTTAGAAATATGTATGACTAGCTGGGCTCGTTTTGAGACTATTCATAGCTATTCTTATACATATACATTGCAAAATATTGCGAAAGATACAACAGCCTTCTTCGACTCTATATTAGAAGATAAGGAGATTACTAGAAGAGCTGCTGAGATTAGCGGAGCTTATAATACATTACTCGGCGATGATAAAGGTGATATCAAGCAAAGAATCTTTAATGCAGTTATTTCAACTCAAATTACTGAAGGGTTAGCGTTCTATGTATCGTTTGCTTGTTCTTACTTCTTTGGTTATAAAGGTAAGATGGAAGGCAATGCTAAGATTATAGGTCTTATTGCGAGAGATGAAAACTTGCATGCTGCTATTACGCAAAATATTATCAAGTATTGGAGAGAAAATAAAGATGAAGGTTTCCAGCAAGTAGTAAAAGATAATGAGCAGAAGATTTATGACATGTATGGGCTTGCAGTAGAGAATGAAAAGAAGTGGGCAGAGTATCTCTTCTCAAATGGTTCTTTATTAGGTCTAAATGCAGAAATGTTAAATGGTTATATCGAATGGTTAGCTAATACAAGATTACGTTCTTTAGGTTATGATAAAATCTTCGACCAAACAACTAACCCTATCGGAGGGTGGTTAAATGGTTACTCAGATAGTTCTAAAGTGCAAGTAGCTCCTCAAGAAACTGAAATTAGCTCTTATAAAATAGGCGCAAGAGATACTGAAATTAATGAGGAAGCATTTGAAGATTTTGACTTATAAACTAAATATAATCTATGGCAAATTACATACAAGCAATTAAAACTAAATTAATAGGTCAAAGAGATATAGAAATATCTGATCTTCAAGTATATATTTCATCTCCGGTAGCTATTGGTGAACATCCAAATATTGGTGAAGAAATTGAAAAGAAGATCGAAACTATTGATAGTCTTAATTCAAAAATTGATACTATCGAGAAGTTATTTTCTGAAGAAAAAGAAGTTGATTCAAGTAAATCATAGTCTATAATAGAAGACTATGAAAAAGAAATATATTATTATTGGCGCTGTTGTAGCTATTATTGCATTTTTTGCAATGTGTGGTAAGGCAGAAGCCCAAGAAGTAGAACAAGAAAAGACCTGGCAAGTAGATGTTACTACAGGTTATTATGAAAAGCGTATTTCAGGCGGTCTTTACGGAGCGCAGGATGTAGGCTATTTTAAAGCATCAACTAAAGCAGGGGACTTTGCAGGTCTTTCGTTTGTTGGTGGTTTAGAGTATGTTCATTCTGATGATTATCAGCTGCATTATTCTCTTGGTACATATCTAGATACGTTTATCGGTGGTATTGATACCCGTGTAGTAATGCATACCATTGAAGGGGCTGATACAACATTCGAATTGAGTGGTGAATATGATCTAAATTGGTTTGAATCACTAGATACATCTATTGCAGTTGCTGCAGAAGATGGTAGTGAAGTTGGTTCGGAATACGATAGTACAATTTTTTCAGCTGCATTTAATGTCTCTAAGACTTTTACAGTAAGTGAAAAGGTTGATGTCACTATTGGTGGTGAATATGGTCAGTCGTTCGGACTAGCTGATGAACTTGAATATACTCTTGGGTATGTTAGGTTTGATACACTAGCAAATAGTTTGCCAGTTTTTGTTCAAGTAAATGCACTTAGAAATAATCTAGGCGTGGTAAATGATTTTTCATCAGAAGGTACAGATGGTGATTTTGATGTATCAATTACTGCTGGTTTAGCATTTAGTTTCTAAATAAAAAACCATATAATTTAAAAGGCGTGGCTTAGGTCACGCCTTTTTTTGACTTTTAAATTTCCTATATAAATAATATTCTATGACTAAACTAACTACATATAGAGGTACAAACCCAATAGCAAACATTGAATCTGCATTAGAAAGCATGTTCAATTTAACCCCTGTCTTCCATAATCTGGAAGAAGTATATAGAACCGGAGATCAGGTCCGATTTGCATCGCGTGAAGACGCTTTGTATATACAAATCGACACACCTGGCTGTGAAAAGAAAGATCTAGATTTAAACGTCGATACTGATCGTCGTGATATCTACATCAAAGGTAAACGCACTGTCAAAACAAACGATAGTGAAGAAGTACAATCTATCAATAGAAGTTTCTCTATTGGTAAAGAGTATGATATAAATAAGGTCGTTTTTGATTACAAAAACGGTGTACTTGAAGTCTCAGTACCTCGAAGAAAAAAAGAAGAGTATATTAAAAAATATACACTTTAGCCTTAAATAGTTAAAGGTCGGAGCATAACTATAAACTAAACAGGGGACGGATGGTGGGCATTATTAAAGGAACTTTCATATAATATATGAATGCAGACATTCTTACCCTATAGGTCGTTCAAAGAATCAGCTAAGGCTCTAGATTATAGAAGACTTGGTAAACAGCGAGTAGAAGTACTACAATTACTCAATAGTATACAAAAGCTAAAGAATAAAGAACCAGTTAAAGGTTGGAGAAATCACCCAGCAAGAAAGATGTGGTATAACGATAAAGGTGATTATTCTAATGCATTATGTTTGTATGGTCTATCAATTTGTAAAGAATGGAAACGAAGAGGGTATAAAGATACATGTACTGAAAAGATTGAAGCTCATTTTGATAAATCTAAACCGGTTGTATACCCTAAATTCATTAAAGATGTAAGAGTTCATCTATCACATCGAAGCAATCTTATTAAGAAAGATAATGACTACTATAAGGATAAGTTTAAAAGGACTGGTAAAGAAATTGAATATTTTTGGAGTTATTAAGTACTAATATGATTATTGTTGGTTGGATTTATACTCTATGTTTTGCTATTTGTTATATACCACAGATAGTTAAGAGCCTTAAAACGAAAAAGGTTAATGATATAAGCGTTTCACTTTTTATTTTATCTTTATTAGGTTATATATCTGCAATAATTTATACACTATCGGATATTGGATTTAATCTAATATTAATTACGAATTATATTTTTGGAGCTATTTGCAGTTTAACTATGATAATAATATTTTTATGTTACAGGTGCAAATAAATATAGACATGGACGACGAGTTCTATGATTCTGAAATGTATAAATTTCTTAAACTTGAAAAAGAAGAAATAGATAAATTAAAATGGATTGAATCAGAAAAAAAAGGCCGCGATATAGGAATATGTAAAGCGGTTTTTTTATGGAAAAAATACCATAAAGAAGCTTGGGAAAAAGGTTTAGATAACTCTTGAAATCTTTATATTATAAGCTATAATATAGTATATGAATAAGTATAGTGCTATACGAGAGCAATTACGTGTGGAAGTAGATAAAAAGCAACAAGGTACTGTTGACACTGCTTTAAGAGATATAGAGAAAAAACATATGCAAGATGTTTTTTGTGAACAGTATGTTAAGTTACTAGATGTAGGCTTTAGTCCATATGATTGCTTAATAGCATTTATGAAAGGAAATAAATAATGAATACATTCTATAGTTATAAAGATATAGTATTGCAACCTGCTTACTCAGAAATTCAATCAAGATCATCTTTAGATGCATCGGTTAAGTTCTTAGGTAAAACATTTGAAAGCGCTGCTATACCAGCTAATATGAAATGCACTATTGATTTTAAGAAGGCTAGAGAGTTAAGTGAAGCTGGTTACTTTTATGTACTGCATAGATTCTATGATTACGAAGATATTTTAGATTGGATGATCGAAAACAAAGATATGAAAACTATCTCAATATCTGTTGGTGTAAATAAAAAGGATCGTGATTTTATTGATAAGATTGTAGAGCAAAATGTAAGTGTAGACTTTATTACTATTGATGTAGCTCATGGTCACCATGTATTGGTAAAAAATATGATTACATATATCAATAATAAATTAAGTGTTAATGTTATTGCTGGTAATGTAGGTACTTATCAAGCAGCTAAAGATTTATATGATTGGGGAGCTGATGCAGTTAAAATTGGATTATCGATGGGTAAAAGTTGTACTACGTATAACTGTACAGGTGTGGGTACCCCAATGTTTAGTGCAGTCTCATCTATTGCTAAACAGAAATTTAGTAAGTATGTGGTTCATAAACAAGGTGGGTTAGCTGGTGAGTATAAAGATATATCGATACCTGTCATTGCTGATGGACAGATTAGAGAAGTCGGTGACATTTGTAAAGCATTAGTTGCAGGGGCTGATATGGTAATGATTGGTAGTGAGTTTGCAAAGTGCGAAGATAGTCCTGCTGATATTATGGGAGGACCTGCAATGGGTAATAATAATAAGAAAGTTTTTTATGGTAGTGCTTCATCGACAAATAAAGGCCATGAAGGGTATGTAGAAGGTCAAACAGTGTATATGGATATGAGAAATGAGACATATGTACAATACTTCAATAGAATTAATCAAGGCGTACAAAGTTGTATGAGCTATGCGGGAGTTAATGATATTACTTCTTTAATTAATATGGAATATCAAATACATACTAATAACTAATTATATGTCGAAAAAAGATAATTATATAATTTTTAACCCGGAAGGAGGGTTAGGTAAAATAATTGCATCTACAGCAGTAGTTAGGTATATACAAGCGAAATATCCTGAATATAAAATAATTGTACTAACACCTTGGGCTGAAGTTTTCTTAAACAACCCAAGAGTGCATAGAGTTTTACAATCAGGTAACACTCCTTACTTTTATAGAGATTATCTTGAAGGTAGGGAAAGTATAGTTCTAAAAGGTGAACCATATTTTTGTACAAATCATTTATATAGTAAGCAACATTTAATTAAGTCGTGGTGTGAGCTCCACAATCTACCCTTTGATGGTAATATACAACCAGAACTATATTTTAATATCGCTGAACAAACATATTATGCAAGAAATATTGTAAGTGATAAACCATTATTAGTATTACAAACAAACGGTGGTAATTATGAAGACGAACGATCGTATTGCTGGACTAGAGATTTACCTCAAACTCAATCACAAATTTTAGTAGATGAGTTATCGAAAAAATATAAGGTATACCACGTTACAAGAAAAAATGGACCAGCTTTAAATAACGTTGAAAGAGTTGATGCGGTTGGAAGTAAACGAACTTTTTTATCTATACTACTTAAATCAGAAAAAAGATTATTAATTGATAGTTGTCTTCAGCATGCAGCAGCTGCATTTAATTTACCTTCGACTGTATGCTGGATTGGTACTAGTCCAGATGTTTTTGGATATGAAATGCATAAAAATATATTACCAAATAAAGAAAAAAAGAAACCATGTGGAGGGAGTATGATCGATAGTTTGTTTTTTGATCATGATTTCAATGGCCCTGAACATGAGTTTCCGTATGATAACTTTGATATTTTCGACTTACAAGCAGTTTACGATAGTATAGTAAAATGAATATAATTTTCAATTCCTCGATGCCAAGAGCTTGTAGTACATTATTACAAAATATATTTGCTCAAAATCCTAACTTTCATGCTACTGCAACTGACGGTCTTATAGAACTATTAGATGGAGCAAGACAACGATTTACAGATAGTGTCGAATTTAAAGCATCTATAGATCAAGATATATCTTTACAATCATGGCGTAACTTCTGCAGAGGGGGTATGCAAGCCTATTGCAATACTCTAACTAATAAACCAAATATTATATTAAAGGGTAGAGGTTGGAAAGGTAATATTAGTTGGATGGAAAACTTCTTAGATGAGCAACCTAAAATTTTCTGTATGGTAAGAAACTTAAAAAGTATAGTTGCATCATTTGAAACCTTACATAGAAAAAACCCAGATAAAACATCTCAATGGTTAATAAATCATGAAGTAAGAGGTACTACAGTTAATAAAAGAGTTGATATGTATTTAAATAATATACCAGTTAGTATAAGTTTAGATAGAATCCAAGAGATTTATGAATTAGGTCTAGAAAATAAAATAATGTTTATACGTGCTGAAGATTTAACATCACAACCTCAACAAATAATGGATGAAGTTTATGATATTTTAAATTTAGAAAGATATAATCATAACTTTAATAACATCGAGCAGTTAACAAAAGAGAACGATGTAATACATGCTTTAGATAATAACCTACATACTATTAGAAATAAGGTAGAACCTTTAAAAGATAATTATATAGAAATTATTGGACAGGAAGCTTGCGATAGAATTGATACCGAATATGAATGGTATCAAAAGATTTTCGGTTATATCAATTAAACACTGATCTTAAGATCGGTACCATCTCTCCAAACAACACCAGCTGTACCTGGGTCACTTGTAGGTAACGCTGCAGCACTTAAAAACAATGTATTTGCATGCAGCATATTAGGGCAAACTGAAGTAATATGTGTACCAGCAATAACCGCATTCGTGTGATTTACGGTAACTAAGTTATGATCACCCCCTACAACCGATGAATTGAGAGCGCATGCCTTGTTACAAAAACCACCAGTAACAACCGACCCACCTCCATATGCTGTATTACGACCACCAGCACCGATAAACGCTGTACTTCCTACCGCGTCGTTCGCGCAACCAGCACCGATAAACGAATAAGACGCAGCGTTAACAGTACTATTAGATTTACCACCTCCAACAATTGAACAATCTGCATATACAGTATTACATATACCACCTACAATGGATGAATGATCGTTTCCAACACATACAAGATTTTTATAACCACCACCGATGAATGAATTATTACTACGGTTACAATTACCAGAACCTCCAACTACACTAGCTGATAACCCGGCTACTACATTTTTAGAACCACCGCCAATGAATGAATGACTACCAATAGCTATACTACTAAAACCACCAACTACTGTTGATTGGAAACCTTGGGCTTGATTGCATGTACCACCAACTACAGATGAACGGGAACCGGATGTGCAGTTCTTATAACCACTACCAATAAAACTACATACACTATTAACCACGTTACATGCACCATTAACAAGACCGGAGCGAAATGCACCTGTAAGAATACAATTCTTAAACCCTCCACCGATAATATTATCTCTACCATTGATTCCTGCCCCGCATATTAGATTATAAGTTCCATTTATTATTGCACTAAAACTACCTTTAGCTATATTATGACTACCATTTAAAACGGCCGAATAACCACCGCATGCTCTATTATATGTACCACTACCTACTAGCGCATATCCCAGAGAGGCTGTATTACAACCACCATTTATTACAGTCGATTTAATCGCGGTAGCACCATTACCAGTACCGTTACCGATAAATGAATAATTACCACTAGCAATATTTTGACCAGCACCACCGCCGTATTGACTACCATTACCAATAAATGAACGGGCACCCGAAGCTACATTAGAATGGAATGTGGCTTGGTACTTATAACCACCACCACCAACAAATGACGCATATCCAGATGCTATATTACCGAGGCCTCCGCCGACGAATGATTTATTACCAGATGCTGTATTATTATTACCACCATCTACTGATGAATTATAACCAGATGCTATATTATGATGACCACCCCCGATGAATGCTCCGGACGCGCTGGCTACGTTACTACAACCACCACCAATAACTGCTCCTGAACCAGATGCTGTATTAGTAAGACCACCACCTACAACTGACTGGTAACCAGATGCTACATTAGTAAAACCACCAGCTATAGTTGAATTATTACCACTAGCTATATTAAGTTGACCACCACCTATATTTGATTGATTACCTGAAGCTGTATTACTTACACCACCACCTACGGTTGAACGACTACCACCAGCTGTATTAAGATAACCACCACCTATACTTGATTGATTACCTGTAGCTGCATTTGATTGACCACTACCTACAAAAGCATCTGTTGTAGTTGCTTTATTTAAACAACCACCAGCAATAACTGATCTACTACCAGATGCAACATTACTACAACCACCACCAATAAATGAATTACCTCCACTGGCTTTCGAACTAAAACCTCCTGTTATAGTTGAATTATTACCAGCTGCTGTATTATTATTACCACCCCCGATGAATGCTCCGGACGCGCTGGCTACGTTACTACAACCACCTCCGATGAATGAATTACTACCACTGGCTGTACTACTTAAGCCACCGACTACTGATGAACAAGTTCCTTGAGCTTGATTGCATGCACCACCTGTAACAACTGAACAATTACCAATAGCTTTATTTAAACGTCCACCCCCTACAAATGATAAATTGCCACTAGATTGATTACTAATACCATTAACGATACCTGAATAACTACCACCAGCGCTGTTACCTAAACCACCAACTACTGATGTATAATTACCGCCGGCGCTATTTTGGTAACCACTACCGATAAATGATTTACCTGCACTTGCATTATTGAGCTGACCACCAACAACAACTGAACAACCACCACTAGCTATATTGTTTCTACCACTACCAATAAATGAATGAACACCATCTGCTCTATTAATTTGCCCTCCAGCTACTGTTGCACAATTACCAGTAGCTGTATTAGTATTACCACCACCGATGAATGAATTAGTACCACTTGCTTTACTACTCAAACCACCAACAACTGATGATTCAATACCGCTAGCAACATTACCACTGCCTCCACCTACGAATGAACGGTAACCACTAGCTATACCGGTAAGACCACCAACTACAGATGATTGTTTCCCACTAGCTATATTACTTAAACCACCCCCTACAAATGTATGGAAACTACTAGCTGTATTACAACTACCCCCTCCAATAGTTGCACACTCATTGCTAGCTGTATTTTTACAACCACCTCCAATAAATGAATGAACGCCAGATGCTACATTAATATGCCCTCCAGCTACTGTTGCACAATTACTGCTAGCTGTATTACCAGCACCACCGGCTACCGTCGTTCTATTAGCACTAGCTGTATTTCCCTGACCACCTCCTATAAATGATTGATAACCGCTAGCTATATTAAGTATACCACCGGCTACAGTAGCACTATCAGCGCTAGCTGTATTATGGCAACCACCGCCTACGAATGATTTATTACCACTAGCTATACTACTAAAACCACCAACTACTGATGAATGAATACCACTAGCAAGATTACCATCACCGGCTAATACCCCGCTATTGCTTGCAGTCGCTTTATTATTAAAACCACCAATTATCTTATTAGCTGATAAACTTTGAGCTGAAAAACTAGTTGTTGCTAAACTAACCCCATTAGTAGGGGTTACACCAATACCAACTTCACCGGAAGATTTAATTATAAGTCTACTACTAGGTACAGCAGTACCGGTTTGTAAAATAAGATCATCTGATAATAATACATTAGTATTAGGAATACTACCTATTTGGTTTCCACATACACCCTTGCTGAATAAATGTTCAGTAGCTGATATATCTCCTATAACTGTTAAAGCTTCATTAGGTGTAATAGTACCACCTATTCCAACTTTATTTTCAGATACATCTACATATAAAGTTTTACTATTACCTACACATGTATCACCTACTACACATAAACCAGCTGCTGTTAAACTTTGTACTGTAGAGTTACCTACCTCAACATTTAACCCAGTAGTAACGTTTAAATTACCAAAAACATCTAATGTTGAATGAGGTGTATTGGTTCCTATTCCAACTCTATTATTAGAAGCATTAACGACGAAAGTATTACCATCAGCACTTAAACCATTAGTAACCACTAATTCAGAAGCTTCTATATCTGTTTCTAAAATCGGTACTGTTAATCTACCAGTAGCTGATATATCACCAATAACTGTTAAAGTTTGGTTAGGATTAGATGTACCAATACCAACTCGATCACTAACACTATTAACAAATAAAGTATCGCTATTTACTGCTAAATCATCTGATATATCAACTCGGCCTGATGAAAGAAATACTCCTCCTTTTACCTTTAAACCTCCACTATCAATATGTAAACCTGATATTGGGTTAGTTGTATTAATACCAACTCTATTATTATATGGGTCGACGAAAAGAGATCCTTCATCTACATTAAGACTAAAAGAATTAACAGTTTGTGAAGCATTAATATCACCGCTTACCGAAATTGTACCTGTAATATCAAAACCAGATAATTCATACTGTTTAATATCGATATATGTTATATGAGATGAGACAGCTGTTATAACTGTAGCACTTAATGAATCTGTAACGATAAAACCTTTATTTTCAATATTTGTACTGCTTAACGATTCAGTTGTAATATTATTACCAATAGTTATATCATCAGCACATAAAGTTGATGTTCTAAGATGGTTGGTTGTAATATCGTTTAAATTGTTTATATTATCGGAACTAAGAGTACTTGTTTTTATATTACCAACATTATCAATACTATTAGAGCTTAGTGAATCAGTCACTAAACTACCGGAAATTGCAGCATGCGTGCTGCTTAAAGTAAAAGTTTCAATATTGGCTGAGTTTTTTATATCAGTGCTGCTTAATGATGTGGTAGTAATATTATTAATCGATACAATATTATCCCCTGTTATTAAACCCGAGGTACTTAAACCGGTTGTAGTAGTGTTATTGCTGTCTGTTACATATTGTAAATTTACGAAACCACTTAATTCGCTTAAAGCAGTTTGTTTAGTGAATACACCTTCAACAACTGGTACTATTTCACTCCCATCTAAAGAATCTGAAATTGGTAGGTCTGAAATTGGTACTTTGCATATGGCCATATTATTATTTATTCATCATACACGTCTATTATCTGGGGTACACATGCAAGAATGGTTAATAAATCAGATTGAATCTCTTTTTGAAAAATAATATCCATTGCTAACCAATTATTTTTAAGTATTTTAACAATTTCGTCCAAATAATCTTTACGTACCTCTAAGAGAATACTTTCTCTCTCATAGTCAATATATAATATATCAGTAAATTCATCTAGTCTAGATTTTATATCAAAAAACATATCTTCTTCCATATAATTATTTAGGAACTGTGATATAATAATATATGGCTCGAAAGAAAAAACAATTTAATTATGAGTTTATTGACTGTACTAAGTCATTTCCTTCTTCAATTGAAGTAATTTGTACGCAAACTAAGGAAAAGGTAAGGATGTACCATAAGCAATTAGCTAGATTAATTGAAAATAAATATCGTAATAACTATAGCGTATTCAAAGCTACTTATATTAAGAAAGGAAATAAGCCGGAAGAAAAAAATAGAGATGAAAATGGGGAATATAATACTGCTCCGGAAGGCTATAGACAATATCTAGTTACTAGCTATATGTTTATTAAAAATGATCCCTTATTAGAAGATTCTGTTCGTTCAGGTAAACTAAGCTTTTTAAGTGATTGCTATTCAAAGAGATACAATAATAATTTAGGAGAAGTAGTTAAACAAGCGGAACTGGCATATAATTAGAGGATGAGAAAATTCCTCTATGAACTAGGAGCAGCTGCAACCATAGTTTTTGGAATGATCCCTATATGCGTAGTTGCCGGGGTCTATGCTGCATATTTTGCAATCGTTGAAACAGCAAGAATATTTCCAGCACAAATTTCTGCACTATTTGAGATTTGGTACACAGATGAGGAACAGTGATATAATAATAGCATGAACCTAAATTATACAAATACAAACTTCAAGACAGTAAGTGATATCAAGATACCTGATATCTTCTACCGCAGATATAAGAGCGGTATTTCAGTAATGGATGATCTATTCGGTGAAGGAATTCTACCTGGTAGTTCAGTAACGATGTGCGCTGCTGCAGGTTGTGGTAAGACTACTCTTCTTCTTCAGTTATTAGAAGGCCTGAGTAAAAATGGTTATAACGTTGGTTACTCTTCAGGCGAAGAAAATACTTATCAGTTAGCTTTTACTTGCGATCGTATTGGTGTTAAGAAGGTAGCAGTTGCTAATATGACCGATATCGATGAGCTCGTCGATGCGATGGATGACTTAGATGCCCTTGTAGTAGATAGCTTTCAGGCTTTAACTACTAAGAAGAAGATGAATAGTAGAGCTCTTGAAAAGTATGCTGTAAGTAAGCTTACTAGAGCTGCAAAAGATAAAGAATGTACTGTATTCTTTATTATGCATTTAACTAAAGATGGTAAGCTAAAGGGTGGTACTATAGTACCCCATACCGTTGATGTTAATATGAATATCGAAATTGATGGAGATATTGATGATAATGCTCGTAAGATATTCTTTACTAAGAATCGTTTCGGCCCTCTTAATGAGTTGACTCTATTTATCGGAGCTCATGGTTATGACTTCTCGGCTCCTGTAAAGATTGAAGCTAGTGAGGAAAAAGCTCCTAGTAAAAAGAGTAAGAAGAAAAAGGAATTAGAAGCCATTCTTGAAATGCGAGAGCCACCTGCTTTAACTGCAGATAGAGTTGCCTCTACTATTGATATTGATGTTACTAGAGCTCAGTACTTGCTTAGAGAGCTTACGATTAATGGTAAGATTTATAAGTTTGGTAAAGGTAAGAATGCTATTTATAAGCATAAAAACTTAAAGAGTGCAATTGATACAGGTGGAGCAGTACCGTGGAAGACTTAAAAATTTATAATTAAATTTGGTTCATTGACCTAGGTAAGTCGTAAAACTGCCTAATTTATTTGTAGAAGTTGTATCAATAACTACTTTTGTAATTTCACCACTACCATCATTAATTGTTAACACGGACATAATTATATTTAAGGAACTGTTATATAATTACAATATGTTAACGGAAGAAAAACTAATGGACTCTAGGTACCATATAATTCTTTTACAAGAAAAGCAAGAAAAGCTTTTTGAGGAACTATTAGATGAAATTAAAGATAAACATAAAGAAATGTTTCCGGATTTAGAAGCACAGTTAGTAGATTTTTGCTATAATAATGTGTACTATTCAGCAAAGGATATAAATAAATTCATAAATGAATTATATTCTAAGGAAATACTCCTTGAAATTTAAAGGAACTGTGATAAAATAATAGTATAAGTTTTATGAAAAGTAACAATAAAGTGTAATAAAAAATGCATAATATAACAGAAAGAGATGCTCAAGTAGGTTTGAGCCAAGCATGGCACGGTTTAACCGATGTCGTTGATGATATCGACGTTAGGGATAACGTCTTGACTAAATGGGACGTTGAGCGTAAGCCGCTTACATACGTTGATGTAGATGGTAATGAACAAGAGACAGGATATGGGATCTTAGTGGGTTCAGATGATGATAAGATTATCGGACGACCTATGACTCCTTCTTATAAAGCTATCAGTAATGAGAAGTTTTTAGATCTCGTTAGTGATGCTATGAATAAGCTACCTAAAGCTAAGATTGAATCAATTGGTTCAGTTTGCAATCGAGGTAAAGTATTCGTAACTGTAAGCTTGGATGGTAAGAGTAATTATAAAGTAGGGGATAGAGAGTTTAAAGACTATCTTAACTTCGGTAATGCTCATGATCAAACTTCAAAGCTTTGGATTAATAATACCAATACATGTACTGTATGTGATAATACGTTCACGTATAACTTAAATGATAAGTCAGCTATGGTTGGTAGTGCAGTTCATAGAGGTGATATTGAGCTTAAGCTTGCTGATCTATCTAACGTTGTTGATGACTTCTTAGGTACTCAAGCAGAGTTTCGCGAGAAGTTTAATAATCTTCTTAAGAAAAAGATTACTGATAAGAAAGCTCAGTCATTGTTTACTGGTTTCTTAATGCGTAATAACCCCAAAGAAGGACTTAGTACACGTTGTTTGAATACGGTAGATAGCTTGAATTCATTGTTTAAGCGAGGTGCTGGTAACCGAGGTGAGAACTACGCAGATGCATTCTCTGCAGTAACTGACTACTATACACATAATAGTACTCGTGGTAAGGGTAAGAATCGTCTTAATCAATACGTATCATCAGAGTTTGGTTTAGGTCGTATGAATAAGCAAAGTTTCTGGACTGTGGTTAATAACAAAGATCTAGCAGAACGTACAATTGAAAGAGGCACAAAGCTCCTTTCTTTGGTAAATCAGTAACCGATAAAGATAAATATAATTATGCAATTCAAAGAAGTGAGTCAAGGATATACTTTCGTTCAAGAAAAAGACGGAATGATACAAGCATATGACACAGTTGGAGATATATCTAATATCCAACCAGTCTTTATTAGCCAGGTAAGTGTTGATAACCAAAAAGACTTTGAGGTAGAGATATCTTACATCTTAATGGATCACCTTACGGTGAGTAACTGATAACTTTAAAATCGAGGGTCACGCTTAAGCGTGACCCTTTCCCTTTCTTATTATGAAAATAACAGAACATATGATAACAACAATATTATTGAAATTAAAAGTAATAAAAAAACAACTCGAAAATAACGAAAAAGAAGAAGCTCTTTCCGGAGTTAATTCTATCTTAGAGAACTTAGATAGATTTGGAAGCAATGGACCCGAAAGTAAAAGCAAAGCTAAATAAATTTTTTATTAAAAATTATTCAAAAGTATATGACACTACTCCAGAATTAAAATCTGAGGGTAATGATTACTTCTACACTTTTAACAAAGATAGTAATATTATATGTTTAATTCCTATTGATATAATATAAATATTTTAATGGCGAGAAATAATGATAACCGGTATAGACCCTGGGTAATTAATCGTAAAAATAAAAAGCTAGTTAAAAGTTCTCGTAATATCAAAAATTCAGATACTTTAAACAACGAATTAAATTATTTAAAATATCAAGAAACTTTAACAGATAGGTCTACTAATTCAAATACTTTAAACAACGAATTAAATTATTTAAAATATCAAGAAACTTTAACAGATAGGTCTACTAATTCAAATATATTTAAAACTAAAGATAATATAAATGCAGAGATATCTGAAAATAGTGGTAAACTAAAAAATAAAAGAACCCCAGAGAAAATTTACGGTGCTCGCTTCTCCCCACCGGAACCAGTAGCTTTAGGTACCGAAGGTTTGGATATAATAGGTACTGAAAGTGGTAACGGTTTAGGTGTAACTTAAGCAGTTTTAATAACTGCAGTATATTACTATAATATTTATAAATACTAATATGGCATCAATTGTACCAATTTCTAGTCTTCCGACCGTAACATCTACTGACGGTACTGAAGTTTTACCGATAGTTCAATCACAAACTACTAAGCAGATTGAACTAAGTGCTATAACTAGTCTTAACCAGCGTAAGTTAACGTTAACTGGTTTTGTTAATGATCTAGCTAGTCAAAGTGATACACCAGGATATGATTACATGGAATGGACGTCAAATTCAACCGGTGATGCATCGGTACCTGCTATAAGAATGGTTGAGAATTTAAAGCTTGTAAAGGTAGCATACGTTTGGTTGGGTGATTCCCCTTTACTGATTGATGTAGGGGAAAAGATAGATTTTACCCTGAGAAAGCTTACTTCTGGTGCCCGGTCTATTATAGAAAATTACACCTCGATGGGAGCATTGTTTACCATAGCCCGATCTGATAACAATACTAATCCTCAAGCTACAGTAACACTTGCATCACCTATTACTATAGCAGAAGGTGATATGCTAGCTGTTATAGGGGCAGAAACAGGTGTAATAACTCCAACGACTGGTGAATTAGCGATCACATTTTTGTTTGAGATTGTTTAAAAGCAATAATAAATAATATTATGGCAAGAAAAAAAGTTTATACTGACGCATTGAATAATATTATAGGCTACGATAGTAGCAGAATAAAGAATGCTTCAAGGACTTTAAATTTAAATACCTCACAACAAACTAATAATGCAGCTACGTTTGATGCTTTACGAAACCGCCGGATAGATAATAGTTTAAAACAGCAATCTAATTTATTAAGTGAAAAAGAATTATTACATAAAAAATTTTATGATAATAACGGTAGCTTAAATGTTAAAGTAAAAAATATATACGGAATGGCACCACAGACCCCACCGCCGGTAATATTTAAACCAATAGGTAATAATAATACAGGATTTGTAACTCATTATATAGGTACTTACCCTAATGGTGAAGCTACACAAACATTATTATTTCCAGATCATTTTATTGATTACTGGGATTCAGTAACACCAGGCAACGTATCGAAATGGCGACCAAATCAAAATACTAGTAGCCAATCTAATTCAGGAACATTTAGATTTAATACAAAAGGATCTGTTGATTACGTTTATAACTATGCTCTTTCTTCAAATTTAGATTTTTATTGGCATACGCTTTTATGGGGTAACACTCAAGGCTACCCTCAATGGTTACCAGGTTTGTCTGAAGCATCTACAAAAGAAGCATTTGATAATTGGTGTTCAACTATTGCTAACAAATATCCTCAAATAAAAGGTATTAATGTATTGAATGAACCGTACCCTGGTCAGTCAGGTACTAGTATGCTTAAAGCTCAGTTGGGCGGAGCAGGTGTTACAGGTCATGACTGGATTATATATGTGTTTGAAAGAGCTAAGCATTATTTTCCAAATGCACTTAGGTATTTAAATGATTTTGGTACTTTAAGTAACAGTACCAGAAGACAATATATAATTGACATTGCAAAATTATTAAAAGATAGAGATTTAATTTCAGGTATTGGCATTCAAGGTCATTATTTTACAACTGATCCCTTAACAAGGGCTCAAATTACTACAGCCTTAGATGATTATAAAGAACAGGTAGGTCTTCCTCTTTATATAACTGAGTTAGATTTATCTGGCCAATCAAAAACTGGTAATTCCTATAATACAGGCCCTAGTAACTTTACAGAAGATTTACAATTACAAAGATATCAGGTAGTATTTCCAGCTTTATACGATCACCCTAGTGTTGAAAGATTGACGTTATGGGGTTATATTACTACTGAAACTTGGAGGTATTCGCAAGGTATTGATACTGGTTTAATTAATAGAAACGGTACCGGTAAAAGACTAGCCTTGAACTGGTTAGAGCAAAATTATTTATCTGCATTTAGCTATTAGGAACTGTGATATAATATAGCTGTGTCGAAGTTAAGTCAAGATCCTAAAAGAAAGAAATTTATTAAGCAAGGGGAATATGATGTATGGAAATGTTTAGATTACAAAACATTCTATATGACTATTAGAAAAACTAACCTAAAAACTGATATTGCAAAAGGTTATAATCCAGATGAATATATATTAGTAACTTCTGTACCAGAATACTTTGATGGTTTTAAAACTTTTGAAGAAGCTGAGAAAAAGGGTTACAAAAGAGCCGCTGAATTATATGAAATGCGCTTGAAATCTAGACCAAATAAGCTATAATAATATTATGAAAGAGTACAAACAAGGAGAATATATTACGTATAAAGTTCGCTTCCCTGGCCAGCAAAATGAAATGCATGGCAATGGTACCGTTGAAGAGCTACGCGTAATGGATGGTAAAAGACAATATTTAGTATCAGAAGGTAACGGTGGTCAGAATATGACTTACGTCAATGAAGATGATATTGTAACCCTATTAAACGGATAATTATGAGCAAAAGAGCAAAACAAGGAGTAGATTTAAGAGCTCCAAACCCTACAAATACTAAACAGATGGGACGTTCATTCGGACCATTAGTATATAATGAACATGTCGGTCATAAGGTAACTCAAAAGATTGACCAAGCTATTAAAAATAATAGAAAGGAAAATAATTAATTAAAGAGCTGCAATATAATTTGTAATTGCTGTCTGAACACTTGCATTAGTCCATTCAGCAGGGTTATCATAATTATCACCGCTAAGCTCGTCTAATTCAATTTGACCAAGCTCATCTAAAATAACGAATACTTTCTTTTGTTGAGGCATATCTACGATACGTCTAATCTTAAGATCGCCTGCAGGCACTGTAACCGTTTCAGCTGGTACAGTCGTAATAGTTTTTTCGGATGGTATATTTACTGATAAACTCATAGAAATATTTAATCACAATGAAAGAAGAAATCAAAAGAAGAATAATTTTACTATTAATTCCAACTATAATTTTAGTTGGCATAGTAAATGTATCGTACGGAGTCTATTTTGGAGTCCTTACAAATGTATTAATAAATGCTTTTTGGAATAGTAAATTATTCCCTGAAAAGAAAAGGAAGGAAAATTCTGAAAGAGAATTAATTGTTGAAAATGTTCAACCTCCTAAATTTTATTCTAAGCCGGAGTGGTGGAATGGGTAGACACTGCAGACTTAAAATCTGTTGCTAGTAATAGCGTGCTGGTTCGAGTCCGGCCTTCGGTACCATTTTAAATATGAAGAAATCATTTAATAGTAAACAAAGTAGTCAACTAACTAAAGCTGATAAAATAATTATGGCCATATTTTCAGTACAAATTATAGCAGGTTTACTATTTTTTTTATTGATAAAGTAAGTTTCATTAATAAATTATATTATGGACGAAAAAACTAAAACTGTAATTGAATATTTACTTCAATCAGAAGAATATGTACGTTATGATGCATCCCAGCATCATAAATTATATTTTAATATTAGCCGTCTAATTAAAGATGAGATTAGAACCCATAAATGGATCGAAACCGGAAAGGGTAGAGATATAAGTTGGGAATATGCTGTTCAAGAATGGATGGATAAACATTATGATGAATTTATTAGTATGTTGGTACCTAAGAGCCGTATAAAAAAATACCTAACAAAGTATAGTAAAGAATTTATCGACTTTGTTAAGTTTATAACTATTCCTTAATCGTGCGAAGTAGCTCAGCGGTAGAGCAGGTGACTGTTAATCACTTGGTCGCTGGTTCGATCCCAGCCTTCGCAGCCATTAGGAACTGTGATATAATTATACTATGACGGCGTAGCTCAGCTGGATAGAGCATCGGTTTTCTAAACCGAGGGCCGGGGGTTCGAACCCCTCCGCCGTTACCATTTAAACTATGAAAATTTTACTTTACTCTTATTTACAATTACTATTATTAAGTATGAACACTTACAATATTGCTACTGGTAAGATATTATATAGCATTATATTTTCTTTCCTTATTGGTATTGTTTGGTGCTATAATGTAACTAGTGTAGCAAATGGTACATTGAAAGAAAAACTAATGTATAGTATTGGATGTAGTTTAGGGTGCGGTACAGGCGTTATTATATCCACTACGTTCTTTTAAGGAACTGTGATATAATAAAGTATGGAAATAAACAATAAAATAGATAACGGTGAGTTTGTATCACCCCCTACAATGTTTTTAGATATTGACGGCACTTTAGTAGGCTTTCCTCACACCCCTGAAGAGTATAAAAGTATTGCAAATGGTACTGAAAAGATGAAATTACTTCCAGGTGTTAGAGAGAAGTTATGGGAATGGGAAACTAAAGGATGTAAAATTATCTTAACTACAGGACGAAGAGAAATGTTTAGATATGAAACTGAAAGAGCTCTCAAGAAAGCTGGAATAGGTTATGACCAATTAGTTATGAGCTGCGGGTGCGGTCCAAGATATATAATTAATGATCGTAAGCCAGGTAATGAAAAAAATGATACTGCATTTGCAATCAATGTTGATCGCGATGAAGGATTTAAAAATGTCAATATCTAAGAAATAACTAGATTTGAACATATATTTTATACATGATCGCTATGGGCGCATAGCCGCATGCGGCCGGTCCGCATATACCTCTTTTATTTGCCGTTCTAAATAGTCTATAATTAAACCACCATAATAACTTACACCCGAGTTTGCCGTTTCATAGTTACTTAAGGAGACACCTTTAAAGATATCATAAAAAAATTCCGTTTTTTCTCCACGAGATGTACCAGCAAATTCTGCTTCTAATGCCTGTAACGATTCCTTCCAAACAAGACCAAGACTTCCTTGTACGTATGGTCTCTGATCCCCGTTACTGTCTACATTTCCACTTCCTATTTGAAAAAATATAGCTCTATTATGTTGGCTTCCTCTATCTAACGCGTTTCTTAAAAAGGGTAGTGACCCAGCCCAGCCAGCACCTAAAACGCCAGGTGCACCATCATCATCGCCCGGTTCACCCTCGAGATCATCCGGGTAAGTACCACCTGGTGCATAACTATTAGTCATGTGGACATCTTGAAACATCATATTAATAACGTTCGGCGCGCCTTTCCACAACATGTTTTCTTTTGAATCTTTCATATCTAAACCCCCTAGAGCTATACTATTTTTAGTAGCAGTAATCTGATTTAGACGATCACTTGGACCTCTATTTGAGTTCCCAGCATTATTTATATCATTGAATTCAGTTACGGTAACCTTTTCAAGGTAGAGTGATTCATCATATTTATAATAAGGTAGTAAGAAATTCTTTAAGTCGCCATCTCGTAGATTTTGTAAACTATTAAAAGATCCTGCCATTGAAGATCCAAATGTCGCGGACTGAACAAGAATATTTATTATAGTTTTTTCATTGATAAATAATTTATCGTCCCAATCTCCTCCACCCATTATTTCTGGCTCTATATATTTTTCAGCTACTATTTCTTCTGTTTCAATATCAATTGTATAGTTTAAATTATTACCATGGTCGTAATTTATTATATTATTATATGATAATAAATTTTGGTTTAAAACAACCTTTCTTGGGACCCCTTTAGATTTAAAGATTTTTTCTGCACCGGTAGTCCCATTAGTTATTTTTATATATTTGTATTTAGCATTAACATCCACTGCATATGCATTACCATCTGTATAAAAGGGGCTATTACGAATTATTTCTTCTTTTAATATTCTTTTTTCTTCTAACAATTTAATTTCTTCTAATTGTTTAGCTTCTTCTTGCAATCTAATTTTTTCTTGCTCAATCTTTTCCTTTTCTTCTTTAATTTTAAGACGTTCATTCATCTTTTTAATATCAGCATCCAATTTTTCTTTTAGTAATTTTTCTTCTTTTAGTAATTTTTCTTCTTTTACTCTTTTAGCTTTTTCTACCCTTCTGGCTTCTTCTAACTTTTTAGCTTCTTCTAACTTTCGTTTTTTATCTAACTTTAGTTTTTCATCTAATAATTTTATTGCTTCATCAGCCAGTGAATCAATTATTATAGAGTCATTTTCTTCTATTTTCTTTTTTTCAATCAACAATTTCTTAGCTTCTGCTTCCCTGTGCCTTTTTTCAATTTCAATTCTCTTTTTCTCGTTAGCGATTTGAATTTTTTCTTCAGCTTTCTTTCCTATTTCTATTTCAGCATTAACTCTGTCTATCCTCTCATTCTCTTCAAATATTTCTGTTTTTTGCTTTTCTATAATAATATTCTTTTTAATAGATAAAACATCGCTAGTGCGCTTTTCCATACTTTCATTTGCTTTTTGTTGATCTGACTCATATAAAACAGAATTAAATTCTTCTTCATAAAGAGACTCACCGAAATGCTTACCTAAAGGTTTATATGAATAGTACTTATTATCAGATTTTTTCTGATTTTCTTTTACGATCTTTTTCATATATTTTTTTCGTTATGGGTAATTTTCGGGTGGATATTAATCCCAAATAAAGAATATTTTGACATATATATATTTACTTCTATTTTTAGTATTTAAAAGGAACTTTGTTATAATATTTTATATGAAATCTAATAAATGTGAAGTAGTATCGAGACGAATGAGGAGTATTACAAAAGGGTCGTATGCTCCAAATTTTAACGAGGTACCAGAAAGGAAGAAATATAACCCTTACGATCGACCAACTCGATCTTTACCTCAATATAACGGTAGGATATCTTGGTAATGGTATAAATATTTTTAATGAACATTCTTCATTATAATATTGACATTACAGATTTTGAATTAAAACCTTGGCATAGAGCAGAAGTTGATGAAGACATCGAAGCTGAGTATGGTGATAAAGTTTTGAATAACTTTGCAGGATGGTTATGGTTTGTTGTAACTTGGAAGAGCGTTCCTTCCGGAAAATAAAATAGGAACAGTGCTATAATTATAGCATGTCACCTGAAGAAAGAATGCAAGCCTGGAAGTCTATTAAAGATCCTAAACCTACATGGGAGGTCTTTAAGCGTCTCTTATCTTCTTCAAATAACGATGTGCATAAAGCATTAAAAATATGGGAGAAGAAGAATTCCCGAAGAGGAACGGTGATATAATTATAGAGTAACAGAGATATTAACCTAATATAATAAAAAATGCAATACATAAACGCAAAAGAAATAATTAAATCGACTGATAAATCTGGTTCGGAAACGAATGATTGTTCAGTACGTGCATTTACAACTGCACTTGATGTTGACTATGATTCAGCTCATAGTTATTTGAAAGAGACCTTTAAACGTGAAGATAAGAAGGGTTGTAAGAAGATGAATTATACTGCTAAAAAGCTTGAAGGTGAAACTCAGAAGATCGATGACGTTGAGTTTGATATTAGTGTTCTTCCTGAAGACAAGGTAACGAATACTTATAAGCTTCATGGTGAAGTAATTGCTCGCAAGAAGACAGTTAAGTCGTTTATTAAAGACTTTGCTCAAGGTATATATTTGGTATTGGTATCAGGTCATGTCTTTACTGTTAAGAATGGTTTGATGATCGATAACGTTGGTGAAGAATGGAGACCAACTCGTAAGGTTGAAAGTGTTTTTGAGCTTAAGCTTAAGAATGTTTTAGAGCAGTCTGAGTTTGAATTTGCTAGATTTTGTTAATGTAATGGGCCTGTAGCTCAGTTGGTTAGAGCATACGACTCATAATCGTCAGGTCGTCGGTTCAAGTCCGACCGGGCCCACCATTTAGGAACATAGATATAATAGTAGTATGGGATATTATAAAAGAAATAGAATTGCTTACCATGGCGTAAAAGGTGAACGAATATATAGTAATAGTATGAAAAGAAAAAAGAAAAGAGTATACTTAGGAGCTGAGAGCTATGAAGATCAGAAGTTAAAGGATTTAGCATTTGCAGTGCTCTTCCTAACAATTGGAATAGGTTTTATTGTAGCCTTAATTTTATTGTAACATGATTAGAGAAAAGACAATACCACACGATGTAGTAATTGACTTAGATGGTCCAGATGGTAATGCATTTGTATTGTTAGGTATCGCAAAACGTTTTGCAAAACAATTATGTTATGAAAATACTGAAATAGATTCAATGCTTAAAAATATGCAATCATCAGACTATGATAACTTACTAAAAGTATTTGATAAGCATTTTGGTGACTTTGTAATTTTAGAAAGAAGTTTTAATTAAAAGGAACAGTGATATAATAGTAGTATGATGAGATTATTCAAAGCATTTACAATTTTAGCATTAGCAGGTAGCTTAATTTTAGATTTTTATGGTGGAAACCGCTTAAATATAATTTATCTATTCGCTTTAATAGCAGTTCTTTTTACATAACTTTGATGACGATCAAACGTGCACGATAACAAACATAAAAATACAAAGGGAAGAAGTTTCAGATCGCGATCTGAATTGGTTAAAGTCCTGCAAAGAAAAACAATTGCAAGCCCTACGGAGCTGGTATTCCTCCGATAAAACCTGATCAGGTGAATACTAAACTTTTTCTGCAGTTTAATTAAATACTATGCCAATGGAATAATAAAGTCTTCGGACTCCGGCGGAGACAGCTCGAACCCCTCTTGAAATGCTAGCAAGTAATGAGGAAGACCCACAGCAGAATGGGAAGGGCCTGTTAGATTTAATTAAATCACTTTAAATTGGGGATGTAAGGGATTTCGACTTGTTCTTCGAATAAGGACGCTGGTTCAACTCCAGCCATCTCCACCAATTATAAATAGGAACGTTGATATAATTAAAGTATGGAAATTAAAAGTAAAGAGGTTAGAAAGATATTAGGATTAGATAATCCTCCTCCTCGTATTACTGAAAAGGTACGAGGCGTTATGACGTTCGATCATAAGACTGGTGGAAGTGTGCAGGTTATGTCTGCTGAAAGCTATGCTCGTAATAAAAAGTACTATGTACCCCGTAGAGGTTGCCGAAGTGTAATGAAGCAGTTTTAATGCACGTGAAAGATTATAAGTTAATCCAAAAAAGAGGAGATCATACTTACATTGATCATTTTAACTTTGAGGAAACTATTGAACACGAAGAGTTCTATCGTTATTATAACATGAGAGTAAAATCTCCTAATACAAAGTTAGTTGCGTATAAGCAGTATTTCGATAAAGATTTGATTCGCCATTTTGAAATGGCATACAAAATGATAATAGAAGCAGGTTTAGAATTAGAATAAATAAGGAACAGTGATATAATTTATATATCGATCGGCTGCGACGCCGAATGATAGCAAGAGATAAGGCTCATAACAAAAGACTACAAATATAATAAACAAATACAGTCTTACCTCTTGCAACAATCTAACATAAATAGGAACAGTGATATAATTAAAGTATGAAAAATAAAAGTAAAAATAGTCGTCGTGGTGTAGAAACTGCAACTCGTAACCCGAATTTGTTCAGCGTAATGCTTGAGCGAAATCCCGTAACAGGAGCGTTCTCCGTCGTAGGTCATCAGGCAAAGCGTCTGGTAATGAAGAATCAGTTCTCCGGAACTTGGGAGAAGGTTGCGCCTCGTGAAATGGCACGTGCATTGCGTAACAATAAGGTCGTATCAGCTTAACAAATAGAAGGGCTCGAGGCATTTCGGTGAGATTAGGTCCAGCCTCGGGCTCTTCAATTTGGTACATTAACTACAAGGGTAACACGTTACCCTTTTTTATTAACTAAACGTGACTCTCATAGAGGAACGGTGATATAATAAGTGTATGAAGATTAAGAAGAGAATAAAGGAAGCGTCTGAGTTTCAAAACATAGTAAGTGAAACTTTAGATCGATTGATGTGGGCTGAGTCCTTTGCTAAGGATGGTCACATACGTAGAATGGCTGATGACTTGATGGGCGATGTTGATGACATTAACGACAAGATTGGTGATTATAAAATGTATCTCGAAGACGTAAATGAGGAGATGGAATCAAAACGAGCTCGATTGAATAACGATATCGATCGCGATATTGAAGAAGCAGTTGATTGCTTTTCGTAGAAAGGAACTTATGGTATATATAGCAGAAATACTGATGGTAGTAGTAGGTGTAGCGGGGGCAGGTCTGATATGTTTTATGATTTGGTGGTTACTCGGTATTCTTTAAGGAACGAATGAAAATAAAAATAAATAGACACATGTGGTTATTAAAACCCATTCATAAATCTTACAAGGACGACGACGGAGATGAAATTGATCATTCATTTTGGTGGTTATGCTTTATAGTTAGCTGGACGGAACAGCTGAAATGCAAATGTTCCGGACATTGTTAGAGGAACTATGATATAATTGTAGTATGATAAGAATTATAAGACCAACCAATACACGTGATCAATTCGGCGACGGAGCTGATTATAAAGGAAGCCGCTGGGAAGTATATTCATGCACCTCATACGTAGGACCAGTAAAGCTTAAAGAAGGCAAGGAAGGGGCCGAGCAGATGTTCCATATCTTCAACGCTCCTCTAGAGATGTTATCTAACTGGGAGCAAGCGCTTGCGAAAGACTTTAGAGCTCCTGGTAACTACTCGCTTTCAGTTGGTGATGTAGTAGAGGTAGATGGTGAGCAGTTCCTTTGTGAGTCTTTCGGATGGAAGGAGTTAGAAGCTCCTTGCAATGAAATAGAATACAATCGAGAGTACGCAATGTAATCCGGAAGAGGAACTGTGATATAATTGTAGTATGAAAATTAAATATATTATCGATTACAAAGGCTACGGCAACTTCTACCAGTTAACTAATACTCGTAATGGAGAGTGCCTAGACATTACTAAAGAGGAAGCGAAGGATTACTTTGATGAGTCGACCACTTACTTTTCAGCTAAAGCAGAAGTAAGCGTTCGATCAGTAGAGTTTGAAGTGACTTCTAAAAAGTCCCGATGGTATGATCCTTCTGGAAGGATTACAAGCGGAACAGTGATATAATTATAGCATGATAACGTTAAGCAAAGATTTTATTAAACAGAGGAAAGAATTTCTTAGTAAGGAATATATCAAAGTTGCAGATGATCTGTCAGAGCTTAAGGATAAGCTCATCGATACTGAAGATAACTTAAATGATATCACCGCTGAGATAGAGGATCTGAAATCACTATAAGGAACTCAGATATAATATAGTATGGAAAAATTAATAACAACACTTACCGAATCTATTAACCTTAAGCTAGAAGAGGTGCAGGAGTTAACCAAGATGATCAATCTTGTAGCGACGCAGGATGTAAAAGGAATGCGTAGGTTCATCCATAGTCATGATACCTTTGAAAGGGAATCGTTTTATAGCTACCTTCATCATTACGATAAGGAGTTCTTTGCAAAGGTTTATCCTCATGCACACGAAGATAGGCAAATTGGAATGTATGTACTAGGAGTTATTTCCTATCAGTTTGAAGAGGATAAGAAGGAAGAAAGGAAGATGGGTCTAGACATAGGTCATTGGTACCCAGAAGATTGGTGTGATGAAACGTACCCTGATATTGTTGAAGAGGCCAATCGCCTAAGTTCAGCATTTGCATAAGAGGAACTCTGATATAATTGTAGTATGATAACAGCAACATTAGATAAACAAAATTGGGTAGAAGTTTTAGAAATGGACAACGATAGAGGGCTCGCGTACGTTATGGACGAAGACGGAGGAGAGCATCAAGTGTCGATCGATCGTTTAGATAACATCGAGGATTCAATCTTAGATCTAAACCCTCTAGAACAAACAATATAGTATGGACCCATTTGATAGAGTAGACATTACTGATAACGGAGAGTTTATCTCCTTCAAGTACGGAACGAGCATTCCCTATGAGGATGCAGAACAGATGTACGAGGCAGGCATCGACTTTACTACAAAGGCCGAGAGAGAATTGAAGATTGATTCCGGAGCATTCTTTAACAACGCCTCTTAGGAACTGTGATATAATATAGCTATGAGCAACGCAAGAAAAACCACTAATCAAATACTGGAAGCTATCGACGATAGCCTCCTTGAATCGAAATACGTCCTTGAAAGCCTTCTCAAATACCTCTCCGAAGATCAGGTATCAGAGTTCTATCAATCATTCTTAGATGAAGGCCATGCAGAGTACTTACCCTCTGCTGCAAAGCAACCCTATGAGTACTCATTCTGGAATTAGGAACAGTGATATAATATAACTATGAACAACATAATTAACATACGAAATTCGCAATCAATTAATACTACCGGTACTTCTTTAGTCGGTCACTTAAGTGCATCGTACGACGAGTTAGTGAATTTATTTGGAGAGCCTACTTACTTTGATAAATCAGCAGATAATAAGGTAACTACGGAATGGACTCTAGAATTTGAAACGACTAATAACTCAAAGCCCTACGTAATTGGTACGATCTATGATTGGAAGACCTATGATTATAATGTATGTAGAGATGGAGTTTATAACTGGCATGTAGGAGGTTTGAGTGCCGATGCAATTGATTCAATCGATGCAGTAAGAGCATCAGGTTGGGAAAAGTAAGAGCTCCAAATTACAATGAAAGGGTATAAAGTTACATTTAATAACAGCATGAAAAAGCCAATTGCGCCTATACCGTATGACGGAGGAGAGATGTCGATACAGGCATCAGAGTTCCATTACTGTTACCCAAAGAGTGATGAGGGGCCGTATGAGCAGTTTGAAGTAGCAGTGTTTAATAAGAAAGGAAAGAGGACAACGTGCGGTTATTTAGAGCATTATGCAGACGATAAAACGAGCGATGAGCCAGTGTATGCTTACGTCCCGGCAGCAAAAATAGCATGGGCGTTACTTAAGGACGGTTACTCAGACGATAATATAGTAGGCATTTTTAATAGAATAGATACTAAAAAGAGTTAGATTTTAAGTAAAAAGAGGTAAAAAACGATATAAAGTAAGTGTTGTGAGTAAAGCTATAACGATTGTGAACATAAAGAGAGTAAGAGCAATCAAAGGATCTAGTAATATAATACTAAAATACTAAAGTAGAAGAGGAACAGTGATATAATTGTAGTATGGAAATAGAAGAAGAAGTAGAAGAAAAGACATATAGCTTAGAGTTCAAGGATGATAAGTTCTATTTTACCGATAACGCAACGTTAAGGACCGGAGTGGTAAGTAACCAGGTTGCATTTGATAATAGTAATCAGATAGATGTAGATGTAAAAGAGAGTGCATTAGTAGAGCTGGCATCAGAGAGGACAATACAGGCACTAGCAGAGTCAGCAAGAGTAGGAACAGTGATATAATTGTAGTATGGAAAAGGTAGTAGTAGTATTAGAGATAGTAGTGTATAGTGCGATTGCTGCTACGATAGGTTTTATTCTAATAGAGGTACTTTAATATAATAACAACGAGGAGATAAGAGATATGAATTACGCAAAGGCACATGGATGGTTACAAGGCAGCTTAGAGATGTTAGTTAGTACGCTAGAGGTTAAGATAGGATGCGAGTATGATGGAGAGGTAGTAATTCCAGAAGAAGTAATCGATGAGCTAAAAGCGCAGATCTCCAAGATGTTAAAACGTTCAGAGGAGGTAGGCAATGAGCCATCAGAGATATATAAGTTACCAGAGTCATTCAATGCTGAAGATGATGCAGATGATGATAGAGACTTTTACCTTAAAGAGTACGATGCATCTGATCCAACATGCAACTTACCGGTACCCGAAGAGGATGCAGAGGATGAGGAGCACGTTAAGCCAGGCTGCTTTAACGGTTAACGCATAGAGAAGATTTGTATGACGGTTAGTCTCTCCGTAAAATTTTTCATCCGCCCGCTAACGCTTACACGTGAGGGTCATCCGGTAAGCTAATATTATATCACAGTTCCCTAATCCGGAAGCATCTCCGATAGGTAGTCCTTCTCAGACCCTCTGGTCTCATATCTAAATTATATC
>Ga0209535_1000452_pt1 | contig 28952 bp, 36 predicted proteins | sample LinPmetageLP28_FD_184041 | JGI IMG/M metagenome (GOLD analysis project Ga0209535, IMG submission 184041) | Marine viral communities from the Pacific Ocean - LP-28 (SPAdes) (version 2) | ecosystem: Environmental > Aquatic > Marine > Oceanic | place: Pacific Ocean | collected 2009-08-22
ACTCTTCAAAACTTTTGAAAGGTTACGCATTTCAAACGCATTAATTTCTTTGTCTTTCTTGCTTATCAAGTTGGCAAATTGCACGTTGTTAGCCTTCGCCTTTTTACTCTTCAACTCTTCGATGTCTGTAAACTTCGCCTCTAGGACTTCAATCAATTGGTCTCTCTTCATTTTTGAATAGTTTTTGATGTTTTGCGCTTTTGCTTCAATCTTTAAAACCTTAACAGTTGATTTAGTTAATTCTGAAATATTCATAATATATGTATTAATTTGTTGTGGCAATATTGCCGGTTTACTTCGCTAATATAGATAAAAACTTTTGTAATATCCAAATCTTTTTTTTATCTCGTTGATTGTCAAGCGTTTAGGATTAAAAAATGGGACGTGTTTACCTATTTTTGTTTGGGTGAAATGGGATCATTTAAGGTATTATCAAAGCATTCGAACCGTATCAAAAAACGTTAAAAAAACAACTCAGCTGTAAGTCTTGTAAGGAGTTGACTGTCAAGCAATTAGCTAGCAAAAACGCCAAAAAATTGGAACAAATATGAAAGAAAATGCACCCCCTATACCAATAAATAATGACTTTCCAACACGCAATACCTATTCTATATATATATATTATCTAAAATCTGGATGTAACTAACCGGTTTCTTTACCTTTGCGGCAATGATAGAAATAAACATTATAAACACAATTCGGTACGGGTTCACGATTGGATTTGAGTACTTTGATAAGGATGAAATGAACGACTTTTACACCATAAGTATAAGGCTTGGAATGGTCCAAATTAACATAAATATTATATGATCAAAAATGCAAGGTCGACATAGGAAAAATCCACGCCCTCCAAGACCATATGCGGAGCATGTCAAGAATCGAGTAAAACCAACAACAAATGTCGAGCTATGTCAACTTTAAAAGTTAAAGCGACATGTTAAGTAAACGCTATAACTTGCTGTAAATAAGATAGTTATAAAATTATTTTTATAGTAAATGTCGAGATGTCGACTTTATATAGTAATATAAAAAAAAAAAAAATATATATAAATACTGTATATATATAGAGTGTAGGGGTCACCCATAGGTCGACATTAGGGTTATGAGTATCACAAGCAAGTTGTGATGGTTTTGTTTTTATGGTTTTTTTGGTTACCTTTGGTTCAAAATTTAATTGAATGGAGAATCCGAAATTAATTACCTCAGGGAATGAGGGTCGTAATAAACTTTTCAGTGGTATAGAGAAATTATCTAATGCGGTTAAGAGTACGCTTGGTCCTTTAGGTAATACGGTGATACTTGAGTCACCCAACCATACTAGGGGGCTCACTGTTACGAAGGATGGTGTAACGGTAGCTAAGAGTATAAGCCTACTCGACCCTATAGAGAACCTTGCGGTTAGGATGATGAAGGAGGCAGCCGATAGGACTGCGTCCCAAGCAGGGGATGGTACTACAACGGCTATCTTGATTACTGAGGCTATCATAAAGTACGGAATGGAGGAGTTGTCGGATTTTCCTGATTTGAATAGAACCGAGTTTACAAGGAGTATCGTTGAGATCAGTGAGCGTGTAATTAAAAAACTTGAGGGGTTGTCTAGGAAGGTGAATAAAAGTAACCTAAAGGATGTTGCCACTATATCATCAAACAATGACAAAGAACTTGGTGAGATGATAGCACATGCATATGACACCGTTGGAAAGAATGGGGTTGTAACGGTTGAGAAGTCTCAGACGTCTAAGACGTACTTTGAGCACACGAATGGTATAAAGGTTAAGAGGGGGTATTCTTCTAACTCATTCGTTAATGACCACAGAAAGGATGAGTGTATTCTGGAGGATGTGTTGGTTTTGGCAACCGGTCAAGAGATAAACAACCTTCTATCTATAGAGCGTGTACTTAAGACGGTTATACAACAAGGCAAGAAGTTGCTTATTATTGGTGAGTGTTCCCAGAATGTTATAAATACGCTTGCAGCGAACGTTGTAAAGAATGGATTAAAGTTCTGTAATATACAACCACCTAACTTCGGGTACAAGCAGAAGGAGATGATGAACGACATTGCGTTGTCAGTTGGTGCTAAGTATTTCTCTGAGGATACAGGAGATAATCTAGAGATGATTACGATGGATGACTTGGGTCAGGTTGATAAAATGATATCATCAAAGGATGAGACAATACTTATCGGATCATCAAAGGGATCTAAAAGCGATATAGAGGCACGAATTTTAGAGCTTTATGCTCAAATGGATTCTACCCCTTCAGAAACAGATAAAGCGTTTATTTTGGACCGTATAGCCGGGTTAAATGGTGCTATTGGAGTTATCTACGTTGGAGGAGAGTCTGACATAGAGCAAAAGGAGAGATATGATAGGGTTGATGATGCTGTATGTGCTGTACGTTCAGCTATTGAGGAGGGGATACTTCCCGGAGGTGGATCTGCCTTAATGTATGTCCTTCCACGTCTTTTTGATAATATAGTTGATAGCCAAGAATGGATTTCAGCTCGTAGCGTAATTTCATCAGCTATTTCAGCTCCATTTGAGAGGTTAGTTGATCACTTAGATGTTGATAAGTATGATGAGTTGTATTATTATGTTACTAAAGAAAAAAATCATGGAATGAATATTAAGACAGGAGAAATTGGTGACATGTTTAAGATGGGTGTAATTGATCCATTGAAGGTCACTAAGAATGCGTTACGCAACGCTGTTAGTGTTGGTACAACTATATTAGCAACTAACGCTATAGTCACAATACAGAGGGCTGATGAAGAAGTATAGCACAAGTACAACATTCCCTCAGGATCATAAGCAACCTGTATCTATTGATAGGGATGTTATAAATAATTTTGACAAAGACCCCATTGTTGAGAAAGTTATTCGCAAGTTTTCCGAAAGGAGTGAGGTTGGTATTAAGAAGTACAACACTACTCTACAAGAAAACAGTGATGGATTGTTGAAATTCCTTACTCATTTGCAAGAAGAACTAATGGATGCTACGCTTTATGTAGAAAAAATTAAATCAATTATAGATGGAAAATAGTATTACAATTAAAATAGAGATAGATGACAAAATCTATTCAGCTACAATGCCAGATGATGTTAATTTTGAAACATTTATGGATCAGGTGAGGCAATTAACTAAGGTTATTTATTTACAAGAAACTGTTGAAAAATATTGGGAATGCGATTAATAAAAGCTATAAAGAGTAACACCACTGCGTTTATTACTGCGGTTAGTGTTATTATGTTTGTACAAGTGCCACACTTGATGATTGTTTTTGCAGGACTATCCGAACTACCCGAACTGTATGCTTACATACATGGAGGGTTATATGCGGTTTCTGTTGACTTAGGTGTATTGTTTTTTGCAGTTAGAGGTAAAACCTTGCAAACAATAATTTTCATGTTTGTATCGGCTTTGATTACTGTTGAGTATTACTACTTAGAAGTAGTGAATAGAATTGCAGAACAAAACTATTTAGGTGCATTAATTATTATATTGGTTGCTATTACGCCTTCTATATTGATATATTTCATTAGTGAGGAGATGAAGACAAGAAAGAGAAAGTGATGAGAGATGATATAATAGAACTATATGGTGAACATGATGAAGAAGGTTTATTGTTTGCGGATGGATTTGATGATGCTATCATTGGTATCTGCCCAAACTCTCTTAGGATAGTCTACTCAAGGTCTAAGTGTATAAAGATCTTGATGAAGGATATGACTGAAGAGGATGCGATTGATTTCGCTGAGTATAATACTTTTAATGCTTATGTTGGTGAAAAGACACCTATATGGGTTGATGATTTAGATTGGAAAATATGAAAGCAATAGGTAAGTACATTGTAATTACTCCTGTGGTTGAGGAGTTGAGAACAGACTCAGGTTTAATACTGACGGATGAGGACGCTGTTCGTTACAAAAAAGGTGTTGTTATTGAGTCAGGTAGTCTCGTTGACGTTATCAAGTCTGGTGACGAGATATTTTATGACAAGAACGCTGGTCACACGATTATGTTGGGTGGTAAGACTTATTCAATTATTCTTGAGAGAGATGTCGTTGTTGTTTTATAGTCTTGTTCATTTCTATTATTACGTTCCGGTATACCTTGTCCATGTAGCTAGCTCCCTTTAGGAAGAGGGGGTTTCTTTCAGAGATCTCCTCACCGTTAAGTTTCTTATATACGATCCTTACAAGTTTCTTTCCCTTGTGTGATATTTCATAGAGTGCTTTTTTCTTACCCTCCCTTTTCTTCCATACGATTATCCATCCCTCTTGTCTTAGTCTCTCGAATCGGTTTTTATCCCAAGACATGATCTCCTCGAACTCTGAGAACTTATCCTTAGAAAATATCTGTTCGCTATGTAAGAACAGTAGCATCTCAAGATCTGGTGTTGTTAACCCATAAACAGCTTTAACCCAGTACCTTATAACTCTCCAATATTTTAGGTAGTCCTGAGGTGGCTCTTTTCTGTCGTATCTTTTCCTTATTTTCCTTTCAATTTTCATTTTGTATCTTTGTACAAATATATTTAAAAAAAATGGCTCTAGGGCGAACTGCTAAGTATTATCGAGACAATCCAGAGGCTAGAAAGAAGCGTTTGGAGTACCAGAAGAAGTACGACAAGCGGAAGTCTCAGAGGATGAAGCGTTCGAAGCTTAATCAGGAGAACAGACGTAGGGGTACTTACGGAAACGGTGACGGTCTTGATGTTTCGCACATGGGGAACGGTAAGACTAAGCTTGAGAAGCAGAGTAAGAACAGGGGCAATAAGTCGAGGACCTGTGGAGATCGACGATCTCGTGGTAAAAAGAAATAATATGGCTGCTAAAGGTAGAACTAAAAAGAGTGGTAACAAAATTTGCCCTGCTGGGATAGCATGGGCTAAGAGAACGTTTGACAGGTATCCGTCTGCATATGCAAACATGGCTGCAAGCAAATATTGTAAAGATCCAAATTACGCTAAAAAATCTAAAAAATAAGTTATGGCTTTTAAAATACATAATATGTATAGTAAGACGGGGATTAAAAAAGTTGCAAAAACTATGAAAGAACATCTTGCATTAAAGAATAAAGGATATACTCATACTAAAAACAAAAAATAATGACAAGTAGAAAACCTGCTGCTTCTAGAGCAGCAACACAAAGATCAAAAAGACCTGTAAAGGTTGAAAAGACAAATGCTCAAAAAAAAATGGCTAGGTTTAAGCTAGGTAACTTTCTTAAGTCTGAAGAGGCTGAGTTTAAAAGATTTGTTAACCGAAAAAAGAATAAAAAATCTGGAGATTTTGATGTCTTGACAGGGAAAACAAGTAGTAAGACTCAAACTGTTTCAAATAAACCTAAAAAGAAAGCTGCTCCTGCTACTCCTAGAAAAAAGACCACTACTTCAAGTGCTATCAATTCTACCGGGGTAAAAAAGATGGGTACATCTAAAGCTAAAGGTAGTACATCTGGATTGAAATCTAGAAAAATTAATGAGTCAGATAAGAAGGCTAAACTTAGAGCTAAGGGTGAGAAGGCTTTGGCTAAAGGTAAAACTGCTAAAGCTCAACGAATTAGAAAAAGATACGATAAAAAGAAATAATTATGCCAACAGTAGGAAAGAAAAAATTTGCTTACACCCCTAAGGGGAAATCTAAAGCTAAGGCTTACGCCAAGAAGACAGGTAAAAAAATGGTAAAAAAGAAATATTAATTATGTTAAAAAGTTTTTTGAAACAAATATCTTACGCTGCTATTGATGTATGGTACTCAGTATTAGATTCACTGGACGATGTTCGTAATGATTACTTACTTCATATGTTCTATGGTTTCTTGATGGCTATTCCATTGGTTTTTATTTTTGGATGGGTTGGCATTGTTTTTATATTCTTTATTGCAGCACTGAAGGAGGTGTTGGATTTTATTAGGTCTACTCAGTTTAAAACTGAGTTTAATTATAAAAATAGTGTTATTGACATAGTCTTCACTGTTGCTCCATCAATTATAGTATGGGCGATTTAAAGAAGTGGAGAGATGAAAAATGGGTTCGCATAGGCTCTGATGGTGAAATCAAAGGAGCCTGTGGAACTAGTAAGAATAAAAAAAACCCTGACAGGTGTCTTCCTTTGAATAAGGCTAGGAGTTTGTCTAAAAGGCAGAGATCTGCAACAGCTAGAAAAAAGAAGCGTGAGGGGGCAAAAAAACAATTTGTTTCAAACACGAAACAAGCAAAAGTGACTAGAGGTGGCAGATAAAAGTAAAATGGCTTGTAACAAGCCTAGAAGTTCTGACAGGGCTGGAAAGAAGAAGATGGTAAAGGCTTGTGCTGGTGGGAAAGAAAAACTCATACATTACGGTGCTAAAGGTTATGGTCATAACTATAGTGCTGCTGCAAGAAAATCATTCAAGGCTAGACACAAATGTGGTACTGCTAAGAATAAATTAAGTGCTAGATATTGGGCTTGCAAAAATTTGTGGGCTGGAAAGGGTGGATCAACAAAAAGTTCTCCTTCTAGTAGAAGAGGTAAATATTGATGTTATGAAAAAATTCACTAAGAAGCAAGTTAAAATTGCTAAAGCTGCGAAGCCTTATAATAAAATAAATGCTGCTGATTTTAAAGCATTAAAGAAGAGGAAAAAGAAATGAGGTCAAGAGGTTTAGGAGACTCAATAGAAAAGATAACCAAGGCTACTGGAATAAAGAGCATGGTTGATAAGGTTACAAAAGGAGGCTGCGGTTGTGGTCAAAGAAGAGATAGTTTAAACAGGGTATTTCCCTACAAAAAATAGATTATGGCATATCAAAAATTACAAGCTTATAGGGCTGCTGGTGTTACACCTAATGACAACGCAAACATACCAAGCGTCTCAACTCAGGACGGTTCTGGGAACAATGGATGCGTTCTTTTCATTGGAACTGGTGGTAATATAAAGGTTAAGACTGCCGGAGGTGATGATGTTATATTTACAAATGTTGCTGATGGAACATTTTTTCCGGTACAAGTTGTGAAGGTGTTTGCTGGAAGTACAACTGCATCTGGAATTATAGCACTTTGGTAGGATGATTATAGGGAGTGGTATAGGTATACAGTTTACTTCAGGGGCAGGTTTTTCTTTGGCTGACTCGTTGATAAATTCTTTGTGTAAGAGAAGTACTACTTGTGAAAACAAGACTGGAACTAAAAGTATATTGAATGATTTAAATGTATCTAACGAGTGTGGTGATGTTTTGTTGATTATAGCAGGACAATCAAATGCTAAGGGGTCAACAGGAGGTGTTCCTTCTGAGTCTTACTTAAATGATCCCATACCATCAACTTATATATGGACCGGTTCTTCTTTTGATCAGTTAGAGATAAATGTAAATAATGAGTCTAGCAATAATAGTCACGGTATAGAATTAAACTTTGGATACTTGTCTCAACTTTCACGAAATGGGAATGTATATATAGTTAAAGAAGCTGACGGTGGTACGGGTTTTGTAGACAACCAGTGGAATCCCGGAGACCCTCTTTATAATAACTTAGTTACGAAAGCTAACGCAGCTATAGCTAATTTAACCTCTGCTGGTACTCAATTTCATTTTGCTGGGATTTATTGGAATCAGGGAGAGAAGGAAACAAGTACTAATGGTACATATGATATTTACGCTTCATTGCTAGGGACTATGGTTTCTAATCTTAGGAGTGATATCACCGGAGCTTCTAATATGCGTTTTATGTTCACTAGGCTTGGAACATATTACACTACTAGAACTAATGCTGGAAATGCAACACAATTATTGAGAGCTGTTGAGGTTAGAGCTCAGCAGGAGTTAGCGGATACACAAATATCTAACTCTTTTATGATAAACCAAGATGATTTAACTGCTAGAGATGATCAAGTGCATGCTAATAGTGCTTCTCAAAACATATTAGCTAGTAGAGTTTTTAATATAATAAAAGATTTATTGTAATGGATAGTTTATTAAAAAAAGCAAGTATTATCATTACACCAACTGCTCATAATGTTGGAAGTATCAATGCTATTAAGCCAATTCAAACTATTGGTGTTGAATTAGGAGATGATTCAACTATTACTAATGCAGGTAACGCTGTAATGACCAAAATTTCAAATTTAAATTATAATGCAACAAGTGATGGAACTCAAACAAGTAGTATTAGACCAAGATTAGGTTTTAATAATACAATAGTTGGTTCTAAATATAAAATATCAATAAAAGCAACAAATAAATCGGGTACTATTTTATTTAAATTATTTAATGGTAGTTCTTATGTTATTTCAGGTAATGATTTAAGTTCTGATATTGATTTTATTTTTACAGCACAAAGCACAAGTACTGTGAACTTTAATTTCGATGGTAGAGAAGTATTTAATGTAGATTTAGAAATAAGTTTAAAACAAATAATAAACGCTGATTTAGACTTCGAAAGAGCAACAAGTGGTAGTGTTGTTGGAACTGCTCAACGTGAGAAAGCAGATGGTGTATTAGAGCAAGTTGCAGAGAATGTGCCAAGAATAGATTATACTGGAGGTGTTGCTCATTGGCTTATAGAACCACAGAGTAGGAATTTGATAACTTATAGTGAGGACTTTCTAAATAGTAATTGGCAACATAACAGTGCTTTAAATATAACGGCAAATGCCACAACAAGTCCAAATGGAGCGATTAATGCAACGAGAGTTGAATATTCGGGAAGCGGTAGTAGGTTAGGCGTTGACATTGCTTTAACAAGTGGTAATTCTTATACTTTATCGTTTTACGCTAAAAATAATGGGGGTACTGCAAATTTAAATGTTAGAGTCGATGGGCAATCTTTACCACTCCAACCATATACAATTACTGATGATTTTGAGAGATATGAATTTACTTTTACTGCAACAGCAACAGCAACATCAGAAATTAGACTTTTTACTAGCACAACTGGTATAGATGCGTTTATTTGGGGCGCACAATTAGAAGAACTATCGTATGCCACATCATACATTCCTACAAGCGCACAAACAGTAACAAGAGAAAAAGATTCATTCGGACTAAACACAACGTTAGACACATCTTTAATAGATTCAACAGAAGGAACATTTTATGTTGAAATGGCTGCTTTAGATGATAACCAAATAAATAGAATTGTTAGTTTATCAGAGGGAAATAATAATAATACTATTAGGGTTAGATTTGAAGAAAGTGTTTCTAATAAAATAAGGATTGATATTAAAACACAAAGTGGTCAAAGTTCAATATACAGTACAACATCGTATGATATTCTTAATTTTTCAAAAATTGGAGTAAGATTTAAAACAAATGATTGTGCTTGTTTTGTGAATGGAACTGAATTAACCGCATCATCAGGAGGTAGTACGGGTGACACTTATCCTGCAAATACTTTAACTAAAATAGAAAGTTCAAGAGGAGGTGGTTCATTGCCATTCGAAGGAAAAATTAAATGTATTGCAGTATTTAAAGAAGGATTAACAGATGCAGAATTAACTTGTTTAACAACATGATTTATAAAAAATATAGCTTTGATTCAGAAGCACAAGCGATTGGATTAATAAATGCTTTAGGGACTTTTGAGGAAGAAGGTAAGGTTTACCCTTCTCACATACATACAGTCGTTAAATTAGGTTTTTTAACCACTAACGTTGCAGACGAAGATAATCCTCCAATATTCAGCGATAAGTATTCAGTTGATGTGCTTTGGAGAGGATTAGAAGTTGATGAAGAAGAAAACGCTATCTTTCCAGAAGGATGGCAAGAATATGAAGTTACAGGTTTGTCAAATTACAAACACAACTTTTTTGGTTTAACATACGAAGAATAATGGAAGATTTGAGAATATACGGATTTAATATCGGTGCTATCTTAGTTAGCACAGTAAATGAAATAAACCCATACCTGCAAACTATTGTTCTTATATCAACTGCTGTTTATACTATTTTAAGAATATATAAAAACATAAAAGGGGATGACGAAAGAGATTTGTAAATGTGATTATCCTCTAATAAGAGAGGATAATGTAGAGTATTGTGCAATTTGTCAAAAAGATTTAGAATGAGAGAAATAAATAAAATAATTATACATTGTTCAGCTACGAGAGAGGGGCAAGATGTTTCGGTTAAAACTATCAGAAGGTGGCATGTTGTAGAGAGAGGTTGGTCTAATATAGGTTATCATTATGTCATTGGACTTGATGGGAGTATTCATAAAGGTCGTTTAAATAACGTTCAAGGAGCGCACACTAAAGGACACAATAAAGACAGTATTGGTATTTGTTATATTGGTGGCTGCGACCAAGATATGAATCCAAAGGACACAAGGACAGATGCACAAAAAGAATCACTTGAAATATTGTTGGAAGGTTTAGTTTCGGGCTATGAAAGAAAAGGTTTTATTAGCATACACGGACATAACGAATTTAGCGACAAGGCTTGTCCTTCGTTTGATGTACAAGAAGAATACGGACATATTTAGTAAACATTTAAGTTTACATAATAAAATAAATGTAAACACATATATTTACGAATGAAGAATAAAAAGAAATTTAAAGATACTAAGGTCGGTGCTTTTCTATTAAAGAAAGCACCTAAGTTTGTTGCAGGTATGTTGCCCTCTGGAGGTGTTTTGGACGTTGTAAAGTCTTTAATTGATAGCGATAGTAATATCACTATCGAAGAGAAAGAGCAAATGCACAAAGAACTTATTGAGATATACTCCTTGGAAGTTCAAGACAGAGATTCTGCACGTAGAAGAGAGGTAGAAATAAGAAAAAAAGGCATCGATTTTATGTTTATTTTGACAGGTGTTATAGGTTTAGCTTCTTTCTCTTATTTAGTATATACCATTATTAACGTAGAAGTACCCGAATCTAATAAAGAATTATTTATCCACTTGATAGGTATAGTAGAAGGTGTAGCTTTAAGTATTTTCTCTTACTACTTTGGTCAGTCTATAATAAAGGAATAAGGTTCAAGACTTATATTCAATACTTATAAGGTTGTAAGCTTATAATATTAGCTTCACTTATTTATATTAATAATTAATAACTTTGCGTAAAATTAAATCTATGAGTAAATTAAATAAAGAAGAGCTTGATTATATAAGACAAGCTGAGGTTGACTTCAAGGAAAAGAAGAGTGAAATTTCTGATTTAGAGATAAGAAAGCATTATCTAATAGATGAGATAAAAGATATTCAACGTCAATTTTCTGGATTTGAAGCTGAGTTAATTAAAAAATATGGAAAGGACTCTGTAATAGATATGAGTACCGGAGAAGTAAAAAAGAAATAACATGCCAAAAATATCATCACTATCTACGTCTACAAATTTACAATCAACAGATATATTGGTTGGAACTGATGTTAGCGATTCTAATAAGAGTAAGAATTTCACTTTAGGGGATTTAGCTTCTTTTGTAAATACTACTCCAAATGGAACAGGAACTACTGCTTTCGTACCTAGGTTTAGTAGTTCTACAACTGTTGAAGATTCAATTATTTACGCTTCTACTACTGGAGTTGGTATTAATAATGCGAGTCCTCAAGCGGCTCTTCATATTAATGGAAAAGTTCAGTTAACTCCTGCGTCTTCTAATGAGATAACTAGTATTACAGCTCAGGGAAATATTGACTCAAATGACGGTCTTTATTTAGGAAGGACAGCGGACTCTGCTGTAGTAGTTGTTGGTGGAAATACTTCTGAAACGTTTGTTAGATCACATTTGAATAGTCTTGTAATGAAAACTGTTAGGGATAGTGACCACTTTAAAGTAAAAGTGGGGCTATTAGAAAAAGAGTTAATTACTGTAAGAGCAGATAGTCCCAATACAGGTATTAATAACACAAACCCTCAGTATACATTAGATGTTGGAGGTAATATTAATTCTAACAAATTAGTGTTAACGCCAGTAGCCAGTGTAGATACTGCTTCTATTGAGTATAGTTTTAATACTGATAGACTTTACTTGACACCTCAAAATAATGACAGTGTCATGGTTGGTTCTGAAACAACTAATGCCGACTTGATTGTTAAGGGGGATACAAAAAGTGAGACTTATTCAGTTTCTTCTTTGAACACGGCTCCAGCTTCTGCTTCGGCTACAGGTACTGTTGGTGATATAAGGTTTACTGCTAATCACATCTATTTATGTGTAGCTTCAAACACTTGGAAGAGAGTTGCTATAGCTACTTTTTAATATAAATTAAATAAAATTATGGACATAAGAAAAATATCGGTGGGGGCTGACTATAAGGGCAGTTGTATGCACTATATTAAATCCCAACCTGTTTTGAATGGTAATTACGAGATATGTGATATAATCATTGATGATGAGTGTTACAAAATTTATATTAAGAATATTAAGGAAGATATAACTCTTCTTTGGAAGTCTTTTAATAGGAATATGCCTGTATCTATTGAATATAATATAAATTTTGCATGAGGTCACCTTTTAGCTTCATAGTAAAGCCAAGTAAGGGTCTTCGTTACGACAATATTCGAGAGTATGGTGATATTAATTTTATCACGAGTGTGTCAAAAGAAGATCACACTGTATCTAATAGATTTGCTGAGGTGGTATCTACTCCGTTAGGTTACAAGGGAGAGATATCTAAGGGTGACATATTACTAGTCCATCATAACGTTTTTAAGTTTTATTACGATATGAAGGGTAGGGAGAAGAGTGGTAAGAGCTTTTTTAAAGATGACTTATTCTTTATAGATGAGGACCAGTTCTTTTTGTATAGATCTAAAAATGAATGGACTACTCATTCAAAGTATTGTTTTGTCGAACCATTAAAGGTATTAGACTCTGTTATATATAAGAATACAACCAATGAACCTCTTGTGGGGACTTTGATTTATGGTAACAAGGATCTATCAAGACTTGGTGTTAATAAGGGAGATGTTGTTTCTTATACCCCTAACTCTGAGTACGAGTTTGAAGTGGATGGAGTGAAACTTTACAGGATGTTTACTAATAATATAACTTTAGTTCATGAAAACAAACAAGCAGTATAAAGAGGAAATTATAATTGCAGGTAAGAAAGCTGTAGAGGAATTAATACGTGTAGCTGAAGAGAAAATTATAACTGGTGACGAGGATGACTTGTCTGCTGACCGGTTAAAAAACGCAGCAGCAACTAAGAAGCTTGCTGTTTTCGATGCGTTTGAAATATTAACTAAGATAGAATTAGAGAAAAATAATATAGAGGCTGAGGTAAGTGGTAAGGCTTCTTCAAAACAAGGTTTTGCAGAACGTAGATCAAAGTAGTTTATATAAGTTAGTATTTGATTGGATTCCTTCCTCTGTAATAACTAGGAAGAATAATTCAAAGAGCTGGTCTTATGGTTATGATCCTAAGTATGATGTTATTATTATCTCTAAGACAGGACAAATAGGAGATATAGTATCTATAAAGGGATTAACTATAGCCCTTCCTAAAATTCCTAAGAAGGTTTACAAGAAGAGTGAAAATAAGTCTAAGCAATACTGGGAGTCTTTTGAGTATCCTAAGGAGCTATCTAGTATACAGACTATATTCCAGTGGAATGAAAAGTCAGACGCTTTTAGGGAGAACTGGGTTGATTACATTGAGAGAGAGTTTGATAGAAGGGATGAAGGTTTTTGGTTCTACAATAATGGAAAGCCTACGTATGTTACAGGATCACATTACACGTACTTACAATGGTCTAAGATAGATGTTGGTTACGCAGACTACCGTGAAGCTAATAGAATATTTTATTTGCATTGGGAAGGGTGTAAGGCTGACAATAGATCTTTTGGTCAAACATATTTAAAGATAAGACGTTCAGGTTTTTCTTATATGGCTTCTAGTGAGTGCGTTAATGTAGCAACCGTTGCTAAGGAATCTCGTGTAGGTATTCTATCTAAGACAGGTGCTGATGCTAAAACCATGTTTACGGATAAGGTTGTTCCTATATCTAGTAATTATCCATTCTTTTTTAAGCCAATACAGGATGGTATGGATAAGCCTAAGACTGAATTAGCGTATAGGCTTCCTCCGTCTAGGATCACTAGGAAGAACATGAATATTGTTGATGACAGTAATCATATAGAAGGGCTAAATACTAGTATTGACTGGAAGAATACTGACGATAACTCTTATGATGGTCAGAAGTTAAAACTACTAGCCCATGATGAGAGTGGTAAGTGGCTAACTCCTAATAATATATTGAATAACTGGCGTGTAACTAAAACATGTCTAAGGCTGGGTAGAAAGATTATAGGTAAGTGTATGATGGGTTCTACTTCTAATGCGCTTGATAAGGGTGGTTCAAACTTTAAAAAATTATACGAAGACTCCAAAATTAATAAAAGGAATAAGAATGGACAGACAAAGTCAGGTCTTTACTCTTTATTTATTCCTATGGAATGGAATATGGAGGGCTTTATAGACAGGTACGGTATGCCTGTTTTTAGGACCCCTGAAAAACCTGTCATGGGTGTTGATGGTGAGATGATATATGACGGAGCTATTGACTACTGGGAGGCTGAAGTTGAGTCTCTAAAGAATGACTCAGATGCCTTAAATGAATTTTATAGACAGTTTCCTAGAACTGAGGCTCATGCCTTTAGGGATGAAAGTAAACAGTCGTTATTTAATTTAACTAAGATATACCAACAGGTAGACTACAATGACACGCTTGTTAAAACTCAATACTTAACTAGGGGGTCTTTTAGTTGGAAGAATGGGATTAAGGATACTAAGGTTGTTTGGAACCCTAATAATAGTGGCAGATTTTTGATTGGATGGATACCTCCTGATAATATGCAGAATAAGGTTTTAAAAGACAGGAATGGTAACTTTATTCCGGGCAATGAAGATATAGGTGTATTTGGATGTGATAGTTATGATATATCGGGTACTGTTGGGGGGATAGGGTCTAATGGTGCTTTACATGGGCTCACTAACTTTAACATGAGTGGCGCACCTAGTAATGAGTTTTTTTTAGAATACATAGCTAGACCTCAGACTGCTGAAATATTTTTCGAGGATGTATTAATGGCTTTAGTTTTTTATGGAATGCCTATGCTTGCTGAGAATAATAAGCCAAGGTTGCTTTACCACTTAAAAAACAGGGGGTATCGAAAATTTTCCATAAACAGACCTGATAAACCATTTAATAAGTTGTCTATAACTGAAAAAGAACTAGGAGGAATACCTAACACTTCTCAGGACGTTAAGCAATCACACGCTACTGCTATCGAGAGTTATATAGAAAAGTATGTGGGTCTTGACTTGAATGGTGTGTATAGAGATGTAAATGATATGGGGTCGATGTACTTTAATAAAACCCTCAACGATTGGTCTAGGTTTGATATAAACAATAGAACCAAGCATGATGCTTCTATAAGTTCAGGGTTGGCGATAATGGCTAGTCAGAAACACTTGTATATGCCCGAAAAAAAGCAATCAAAAATAAGCATTAACTTTGCAAGATATAATAATAAGGGTAATATAAGTCAACTAATAGATTAATGAAGGACGTTTCAATAAATGTAGGATCTGTATATTTTCCGACTCAGTTTGTTTCTGATTCAGAAAAGAAAACAACAGAATATGGACTTCAGGTCGGTCAAGCAATACAATACGAGTGGTTTCGTAGGGATGGTGGTGACTGTCGATTTTATTCGCAGTATCAGAATTTCTTAAGATTAAAAAGATACGCTAGAGGTGAGCAGCCTATAAGTAAATACAAAAATGAGTTATCCGTTAACGGAGACTTATCTTGGCTTAATATTGATTGGGCTATTGTTCCTATAGTTCCGAAATTTGTAGATATCGTTGTTAATGGAATGGCTGATAGGTTATTCGAAGTTAAGGCTTATGCTCAGGACGCTATGTCTGCTGAGTACAGAAATAAATTCCAAGATGAGCTAGAGGCTCAGATGGTTTCGAAAGACTTACTTGAACAGGTTAAAGAAGACTTTGGTGTTAATCCATTTACAGGAAACCCTGATGATTTACCTGCTAATGATGATGAGCTAAATCTTTATATGCAGCTTAATTATAAGCCGGGTATAGAGATAGCGCAAGAGGAAGCTATCAATACAATATTTGCTGAAAATCATTATGATGATATCCGCACGAGGATAAATTATGATGCAACTGTTTTGGGTGTGGGTATGGCAAAGCATGAATTTAATCCCGGATCTGGAGTTACAATATCACATGTTGACCCACTAAATGTAGTATATAGTTATACTGAAGACCCTTACTTTAAGGATTGCTTTTATTGGGGTGAAATAAAAACAGTTCCAATAACGGAGCTTATTAAAATAGATCCTAGTCTAACTAATGATGACCTTGAAGAAATATCTAAGTATAGCCAAGACTGGCATAACTATTATAATACTGATAGGTTTTATAAGAATAGTATGTTTAGTAAGGATACTGCTACACTACTTTACTTTAATTACAAGACAACAAATACATTTGTTTATAAAAAGAAAAACCTAAGTAACGGAAACAGTAGGGTTATAGAGAAGGATGATACTTTTAATCCACCTAATGAAATTATGGATGAAGGAAACTTCTCCAAGGTTGAAAAAACCATTGATGTTTGGTATGAGGGTGTTATGGTTATGGGTACTAACATGGTGCTTAAGTGGCAGATGATGGAGAACATGGTCAGACCTAAATCAGCATCACAGTACGCCAAACCTAACTATATTGCTTGTGCGCCTAGAATGTATAAGGGCTCTATAGAGTCGCTTGTTAGTCGAATGATACCATTCGCAGATCTCATACAGATTACTCACTTAAAACTACAACAAGTCCTTAATAGGATGGTTCCTGATGGCGTATATATTGACGCTGATGGACTAAACGAGGTTGACTTAGGTAATGGTGGTGTTTATAGTCCAGAGGAAGCACTAAGACTTTACTTCCAGACTGGTAGTGTTGTTGGTAGGAGTTATACACAGGATGGTGATTATAATCAAGGAAAGGTTCCTATACAGCCATTGGTTGGAAACACTGGGACTGGAAAGATAAACTCATTGATAGGTAGTTATAATCATTACTTAGGGATGCTTAGATCTGTTACCGGTCTTAATGAGGCTCGTGACGCTAGCACTCCAGATGCCAACGCTCTTGTTGGTGTACAAAAACTTGCTGCACTTAATTCGAATACTGCAACCAAACATATACAAGACTCATCTGTTTACATAGCTAGGTCTCTTGCTGAGTCTGTTGCGTGTCGTGTGTCTGATATACTTCAGTATGCACCTTTCAAGGAGGAGTTTGCGATGCAAATTGGAAAGCATAACGTTGCTATCTTGGAACAAATAAAAGACCTCTACCTGTATGACTTTGGTGTATTTATAGAAATGAGTCCTGACGCTGAAGAGAAGGCTGTATTGGAACAGAATATACAAATGGCTTTATCTAAGGGTGATATAAACTTAGAAGACGCTATTGATATACGTGAGGTTAGAAATATAAAGATGGCTAACCAGTTACTTAAAGTTAAAAGAATTAAGAAACAGGATAAGGATCAAAAGATGGCATTAGAGCAACAACAGGCTCAGGGTCAGATACAAATGCAATCACAACAAGCTGCTTCTCAGGCTGCTATGCAGAAGTTGCAAATGGAGAGTCAGATTGATATGCAGACTAAACAAGCTGAGGTTGCTTTTGACATTGAAAAAATGAAGAATGAGGCTGCATTAAAGTCTCAGTTGATGGACAAAGAATTTGCATTTAATATGCAACTACGTGGTATAGAGACAGATATGCTTCAGGGTCGTGAGGATAAGAGGGAAAAAGCTAAAGCTGAAAGGATAAGTCAGCAGAATACAGAGCAGTCTAAACTTATTGATCAAAGAAAAAACAACCTTGCTCCTATAAATTTTGAGTCTAATGAGGATACATTGGATGGATTTGATTTAGCGGAGTTTGGTCCTAAATAACATAGTAAGAAGAAGAATTAACTTTGCATAAAATTTAATCAAATGGAAATAAAAGTTAGAGCCCTTGATGGCATTGAAGCTAAATCAACTCAAGAAATAGAAAAGGAGCTTTTAGATAAGCACGAAAAGGAGAGTAAACCTAAAGTGGTAAAAGAACCTGAAAAAGTTGATGAGCCGAAAGAGTTTGATGAAGGGGATGTTCTTTCATTTATTAATAAAAGATACAACAAGGAGATAAACTCTGTGGATGACTTGTTTCAACAAGTTGAAACTAACGAGGACCTCCCTGAAGATGTCTCTACGTACTTTAAGTACAAGAAAGAGACGGGTCGTGGCTTAGATGACTTTGTTCGTTTGAATAAAGATTACGACAGTCTAAGTGATGAACAAGTTCTGACTGAATATTATCTAGACACTGAAGAGGGTTTTGATAAAGATGATGTTTCTGATATGATCGAAGATAAGTTCTCGTTTGATGAGGAATTGGATGATGAATCAGACATTAAGAAGATTAAGTTAGAAAAGAAAAGAGAACTTGCTAAAGCTAAAAAGCATCTTAACCAGATTAAGGAAAAATACAGCGCACCTCTTGAGTCAAGGGGATTAGATGTACCTAAGGAGGATAAAGAGGCTTACGAGGCTTACAAGAAATATGTATCTGAATCGTCAACAGTTCAGGAGCAGAACAAGAGAAGTGCTGAATGGTTTAATAAAGAAACCAGTAAAGTATTCAATGATGAATTTAAAGGTTTTAAGTTCAAGGTCAATGATAACGATATAAGCTTTTCACCCGGTGATGCAAATGAGTTGAAGTCAAAACAGTCTGATATTATGAACTTTATTTCGAAGTTCACTAATGAAGAGGGGATGATGTCTGACGCAAATGGATACCACAAGGCTTTGTCTGTAGCGATGAACCCTGACAAGTTTGCTAAGTTCTTTTATGAACAAGGTATGGCAGACGCAGTTGAAGATCAATCTAAGAAATCCAAGAATATAAACATGGATGTTCGAGGTGCTAATCAACTAAATGTTAAGTCAGGATTTAAAGCTCGTGCAATGTCAAGTAGTTCAGTAAATGGACTAAAGATAAAAAGTATAAAACGAACTTAAAAAATAAAGAAAATGGCTGTATTAACAACCCCCGGATTTGCGTTACAACCTAGCTCACAGCAGGTTGCCTTATCCACAAATTATTTAACTGATTTTAATTTTTTAGATCAGTATTTGCCAGACCTCAAGCAAGATGAATTTGAGCGTTATGGTAACCGAAGCATTGCTTCATTTTTACGAATGGTTAGCGCAGAGATGCCAACCAACTCTGACCTTATTAAGTGGTCTGAGCAAGGTAGGTTACACATTAAGTACACTAACTGTACTTCTGCTGCTGCTGCTGCTGCTGACACTGCTGTTTGGACTATCAATGATGCCCTTAATCCTGCTAATCAAGGATCTATCGCTTTACGAGTTGGTCAAACTGTTATGATTTCAGATAAGACTGCTGGATCTAACCTTAATAACAAGGCTATTATTACTGCTGTTGATACTGCAAATAAAACTATTACTGTAGGTTATTACGAAGCTGCTGGTCAAGGTGTTGCTGCTGGTGTAGTTTGTGATTTGTTTATTTATGGATCTGAGTTTGCTAAAGGTACTAATGGAATGCAAGGTTCTTTAGAATCTGATCCTGACATTTATGACAATAAGCCTATCATTATTAAAGAAAATTATACGGTTTCAGGATCTGACATGGCTCAGATTGGATGGATTGAGGTAGATACTGACCAAGGTACAGGATACTTGTGGTACTTAAAATCTCAGAGTGAGACTCGTATGCGTTTTGAGGATTACCTAGAAACTTCTATGATTGAAGCTGTACCTGCGGAGGCTGCTTCAGGAGCTAGTGATTACTTGCAAGGTGTTGGAGTTGGAGCTGGTGTTGCTAATAAAAGTGGATCGGAAGGTTTATTCTATGTTGTAAATGACCGTGGAAACGTGTTCGGAGGTGGTAACCCAACTAGTTTATCTGACTTTGATACTGTTATCCAACGTTTAGATAAGCAGGGTGCTATTGAGGAGAATGCAATATTCTTGAATCGTCAATTTGGTTTTGATGTCGATGATATGTTAGCTACTCAAAACTCTTACGGAGCTGGAGGTACTTCATATGGATTGTTTGACAATGACGAGCAGATGGCTCTTAATTTAGGATTTACAGGATTCCGTAGAGGTTATGACTTCTATAAGAGTGACTGGAAATACTTAAACGACCCAACAATGCGTGGAGGTGTTACAGGTGGAGCTATCAATGGGATTCTTGTTCCTGCCGGTTCAACAACCGTGTATGACCAAGTTCTTGGAAAGAATGCTACAAGACCATTCCTACACGTTCGTTACCGAGCTTCAGAAACTGAGGATCGTAAATATAAGACTTGGATCACTGGATCTGCTGGAGGTGCTGCTACAACTGACCTTGATGCGATGCAGGTGAATTTCTTATCTGAGCGTGCATTATGTACGTTAGGAGCGAATAACTTCTTCTTGTTTACTAGCTAGGAGAGTTAGAATATAAAAAGGGGGTCTTTCGGGGCTCCCTTATTTTTAAGTTTAATTAAAATCAAATGAAAAAAAATAAAGTATTAAAGGCGAAAGCCTACAAACTAAAGGGCAACTTCAAGCCCCTTACTTATATGTTGCCATCAAGGCATACATCAAGATCACCGTTATTACACTTTGACGGAACTTCTAATAGACCTCTACGTTACGCTAAAAACCAAAAGTCACCTTTCGAGGATGAGCAGGATGGTAATGTTGTATTAGAGCCTATTATTTTTGAGGACGGCATGCTTGCTGTTCCAAAGGAGAACCCTGTACTTCAGGAGTTTCTTTATCTTCACCCACAGAGGGATATGGTATTTGAGGAAATTGACAACGAAAGAGACGCTCAAGAAGATTTAGAAATAATCAACTATGAGGTTGATGCTCTTATTGCTGCGAAAGAATGTGGTATTGACACTATGGAAATTATGTGTCGTGTGTTAATAGGTTCTAACCCGGAGAAACTTTCTACTGCTGAGTTGAAGAGGGATATTCTCTTGTATGCTCGTAATTACCCTGAAGAGTTTTTGGATGCATTGAATGACCCTATGGTTAAACTGCAAAACTTAGTAGCTAAGTGTTTTGAACAGAACAAGTTAGGTTTAAGAAACAAAGGAAAAGACGTTTACTTTAATTTAAAGTCTAATAAGACTAAGCTGTTGACTGTTCCTTTTGGAGAGAACCCTCAATATATTGTGGCTTCATACCTGAATAGTGATGATGGTTTAGAAACTTACAAATTATTAGATAAAGTAATTAATGAGTAGAGATATTTAATTATATTTGTATTCATGTTTCTTCAATATTAAACCGGCACTTTACAGCTCTTAAGTGTCGGTTTTTTTTTATTCGTAACTTTGCTTTTTTAACCCATAAATTTTTAAAACATGGTGAAATATTTAAGAATTGATACTGGAAGTGATTCTCCAGACATCAATCAAGTACCTATAGGTACTGGAGTTTTTGTTAAACATAATAGTGCTACTCAGATTGATTTAGTGAATATGAGTAACTTAAACAGTTTTAATGAATCTGGAGATGCTGCTGATATATCTCGTATTCCGGTAATGAGAGTTACTGGTACGGGGTTTACTTCTGCAACATTATTTAAAATTCATGAAGCTATAGAAGAAGCTCTTACAACTAGTTGGCATAAATCAATTGTTGATTTAGAATTAGTTCCGGGAGAAGTTGTTAGTGCTATCTCTGTTGTCAATGAAGTTATTTCTAAACCAGCAGCAAAATAATTAAGAAGATGATAAAATATTTACGTTTTAAAACGACAGACTCAGGCAACCCTACAGTTTTAATGCCTGTGGGAGGTGGTATTTATGCTCAGAGACATAATAATACTACTCAATACTTAGTTCCTTATGACAATCCTAATTATCAATACAAGATTGTAAATACAGGTCTTAATGAATCGACTGATCCAAAATTAACTATAGCTATAAATTCAGCATTAGCTAATGCGTCTAGCACTATGTGGAAAGAGCCTATATCAGATGTTGTTAACCCTGTTGGGATTACAATATCTAGTATAACTCTTCAGGATGCAACTGATACTCTCTAATACATTTAATTAATGAAGGGGCTCATTGAAAAATCGAGCCCTTTTTTTTTGTGTATCTTTGTAAAAAATTTACACAATGATCAACGAGGTACGTAATACTGTACTTGCTATTATAAATAAAAACAACTACGGATACATATCTCCTGCTGATTTTAATTTATATGCAGAACAAGCTCAGTTGGATATATTTGAGGATTACTTTTATAACTATAATAGTCAAGTAAATAAAGAAAACTCTAGGCAGTCTGGAACAGGGCTTGCTGATATTAAAAAGGGTTTAGAAGAGGTGCTTGATAGTTTTTCTGTATTTGGTTCACTAACTCAAATATCTTCAAATACTTATAATCTACCCTCTGATTATTACTTAGTTCAAGACTTAATATACGGTAATAAGATTATAGAAAGGGTATCTAATAACAAGATAAGATTACTTCTTAACTCGAACTTAACCTCACCTACAAAGGGGTTTCCTGCTTACACGCTTAGTGGTGCTACATCTACAGAACTTGGAAACACTGTTACTATACATCCGTCTACTATTAATGGTGCTAATGATGTTAGTGTTCAGTACATTAGGTATCCATTAACTCCTAAGTGGACGTTTCAATCTCTCTTAGGAGGTGAACCTATATTTGATCAAAACCAATCTGACTATCAAGACTTTGAACTTCCGTTAAGCGATAGCATAAACATAGTTCAAAAAATATTGCAGTACGCAGGTTTATCTATACGTGAAGGGGATGTGTATACTTATGCTCAGAATGAACAAGTAGAGCAACAAAACGAAGAGAATTAATATGTCATATATAACAGCATATCAGTATTATGAAAATGGAGGTAACGCTCCTGAGAACGAAAACTGGGGATCATACCAGTATGTATCTCTTCCAGATATTGTAAACAACTTCATGTTGATGTATCAAGGTAACCATGAGTTGATCAATAACTTGAATAGGTATCAGGTTCTTTTTTATGCAAAGAGAGGTATACAAGAGCTTAATTATGATGCATTTAAAGAAATTAAAATACTACAGCTTGATGTTTCAAGTAATTTAAGATTTATATTACCACAGGATTATGTAAATTGGGTCAGGTTAAGCCATTACAAGAATGGTGTTCTTTTTCCTATGACTGAGAATTTTCAAACCAACTATAGTGGAGCGTATCTTCAAGATAATAGTGCTAATATTTTATTTGATGAGGATGGTCAAATACTTAAACCTCAGAACTCTAAGTTAGACTTAGATAGAATAACTAGTCAAACAAAAACTTTGTATTTAAATACAGATAATCAATTTGATGGTGAGTTAGGTTATTTTTATGACGGTCTTTGGTACTTCGATTATGCTATAGGAGCTAGGTATGGTTTAAATACTGAGACTGCTAATAGGAATAAAGTGTTTAAAATAGATAATAAAGGGGGTGTTATAAACTTCAACTCTGATATGTCTGGGGAGTCTTGTATCCTTGAGTATGTTTCTGATGGTATGGAAACAACTTATGATTCAGCTACATCATCTCAAGTTGTTAATGATGATAAGATAACTGTAAATAAACTGTTTGAAGATTATATATATGCGTTCATTCGTTATTCTATTTTGAATAACCGACTTGGTGTTCAAGAGTATGTGGTTCGGAGAGCTCAAAAGGATAAATCATCACTACTTAGAAATGCTAAGATTAGATTGAGTAATATACATCCGGGTAAGCTGTTAATGACTATGAGAGGTCAGGATAAGATTATAAAGTAAATGAAGTTACAAAGGAATTTTATTAGGGGTGTAATGAATAAGGGTGTGGATGAAAGAATCCTGCCTAAAGGTGAATACATAGATGCCTTAAATATAAGTGTAAATTCAACTAATGGAGGACAAAATGGTCCTGCTAAAAATATAAAAGGTAACACACTTCTAACTCCAAGTATAAAGTATCAGGGGTCTGATATTACAAACGGTAGATGTATTGGTGCTTTTGCTGATGATGTAAATGAGACTATATACTGGTTTATAACTGCTGATGAGGGTGATTTGATAGTATCATATGACACTAAGTCAGATATACTTAAATACCATGTAGAGGGTGATTTGAGTTTTGATAAGCAATATTTAGTAACAGCAGTTGATAAGATTGATGACTTATTGTTTTTCACTGATAACTTAAATCCACCTAAAAGGATAGATGTAACAAAGTCATACATAAATCCAAGTATAGAGGAGTTATTAGTTATAGTTAAACCACCAAATAGTGCTCCTACTGTTGAGTTGGCAACTGTTCCAAATCAAGAGAACTACTTGGAGGATAGGTTTGTTTCTTTTGCTTACCGATGGAAATATGAGGGTAATGAATATAGTTCTTTATCCCCTTTTTCAGATGTTGCTTTCCAGCCTGAGAGTTTTTCTTTTGATTCAGGTAAAGCTGAGAATGGTGGTATGAGGAACCAATACAATTCTTGTAATGTCACATTCAACACTGGAAGTTCTTTAGTTAAAGGTGTAGACCTTTGTTTCAAACTTGCTGATGGAGGTATTATTTATGTTATACAAGAGTTTGATAAATCCTCTGGTGTTATTCAAGATAATGCCAATCACACTTTATCTTTTAGTAATGGTAAAATATATACAACATTAGATAAGTCTGAAATATTAAGACGTTATGATAATGTTCCTCACAAAGCTCAGTCTTTGATATTTATGGGGAACAGGTTGATGTTTGGCAATTATGAGGATGGATATGACATGGTTACTGCTGAAGGTATTAGTGGTGAACCTATAGATGTTCAATTTACATCAAACCTTATTTCTAAAGAAATAAACTTAAAAGATTTAGATACAAATGTTGTTGCTGGAAATAACTACACTGTAGATGGTACTGCGGTTACTATTCATGACTCAACATTTACTATTGATTTATCATCTACAACTCTCAAGAAGGGTGCTAATATAGGTATTGATATAAACACTCAGCACAGACAATTTAGAGGTACGACTAGTGGAAATCCTTCTGCTAATGGTAATGTAATACTAAATTTTAATTTTAAGCTTCCTAGAGACTTTGCTAATGCTTCTTCTTTAGTCGCAAGCTCTGAATTTAAGGCTGCTATAGGTTTTCCTAATGGAGCTGCTGTTTCTACTTGTGGTGCTACTGATGGAACGGCAGGAACTAGTCTTACTGATAGATTTGTATGTGGTCTTGTTACTCCTTCAGATACTAATGTTACTTGGACTAAAAATTCTTATGGTATATCAACTTCATCTACTGAGGGGGTAAAAATAACAGAAAATGGAGGTGAGATATCTTTTCAATTACCTGCTGTAAGGTATTTTAATAATCCTAATAGTTTATATGAATATTTCGGAATAGCTTCTGTATCAGCTACATTTCAAGAGATATCAGACACTAGAAGTCTGCATAGTAATAGGGATTATGAGGTGGCTATAGAGTATATGGATGAATATAATAGATCATCCACTGCTATTGTTTCTCCAAATAATACTGTATTTGTCCCTGCATCCGCATCTATATTAAAGAATTCAATAAGAGTTATATTGGATAGTAGACCTCCTTATTGGGCTGCAAAGTATCGATTCTTATTGAAACGTGTTCAAGGAACTTATGAGACTGTATACTCAAACATATTCTATAGAGATGTTGGTAGTAATAGTGTGTTTTATAAACTTGATGGTCAAAATCAGACGAAAGTAAAGGTTGGTGACGATTTAATTGTTAAGTCTGATGTTTCAGGACCTTTAAGCACTCTTGTTAAAACTCAAGTATTAAGTATTGAATCTAAGCCATTAGACTTTATACTTCCTGATGATGATGTAGCTGGAGAGGTTGATGAATTAACAGGTTTATATATGGAATTAAAGCCAAGTGGTTTTGGTTCTGTTAATCCGAACGATTCATATCCTTTTATAGATAATGGAAGCTTGATAGCGGAGAACTCTGTGATTTCTTACCCTTGTCATATTGAAAATCTTCTTACTACTGACGCTTTTGGATTAGCTTATGATTTACCCTCTGGTACTGTTGTTCGTTTTGACATTCAAGTGAGTAATACTATAAATACGTATAATTTTAAACTTCAATTTACTGCTGGTACTGATTATAGCAATTTACATTCTTTTGTTATAGGTGAAGGTATAAACTTTACGGAGGGTGTTTTTGATAAAGGGTCTGGTGGTATTCAAAATACTTTTTATTCAGCTCTAGCTACGAGTTCAACACCGGGTTCTGGTGGAAACTTATTAATAAAAGAACTTGGTATAAATAAATATCAATTTTTTACTGATGGGGCTTCTGGTAGGTTATTTTTAGGTATAACTAATGGTGGTGAAATTCCATTGACTAATGCTACAACTAGAGTAGAAATTGCAGTAAGTAGGGCAACTTCATTGATGGTATTCGAGACAGTTCCAAAAGATGCTAATGTTGATTTATTTTATGAAGGAAGCCAAGTTTACAATATAACAAATAGTTTACATCAATCAGGTGGAGCTACTGGAGAACAGAATCAAGGGGCAAGTGTTCCTGCGATTATCGATTTAAACTTCTTTGATTGTTTCACTTTTGGCAATGGAGTAGAGAGTTATAAGGCTAATGATGCGTTAGATGGAAGAAGTTTTGGTTTAGGTCAAAGAGTTTCATCTGTATCTCAGCAAGAATTTAAAAGAACTAAACGGTTCGCTGACATTACTCATAGTGGTGTCTTTCAAGGACCTGCAAATATAAATAAGACTAACCAATTTAATTTAGGGTTAATTAACTTTAAAACATTAGAACAACAATATGGTCCTGTTGGTGTTATGCATCCAAGAGAGACTGATATACTTGTTATTCAAGAGGATAAGATATCTTATGTTCTTACAGATAAAAATTTACTTTCAGATTCTATTGGAGGTGGTTCGGTTACATCTATTCCTGAAGTGCTTGGTACTCAAGTTGCTAGGGTTGAACAGTACGGTACTTTAAACCCTGAGAGCTTCTCAGCTTTTGGTAGCCTCAAGAGTTTTACAGATAAGAAGAGGGGTGTTGTTATTGAGTTATCTGGAACTGGTAGACCTGAACAGATGGACATCGTATCATCTCGTGGTTTGCGATCTTTCTTTAGAGACTTCTTTACTACTGATTTTAATCAACAACAACTAGGGGGTTATGATCCGTATAATGATCACTACGTTTTATCTTCAAACCCTCAAATTAATCCTACTGAAGATAATAATATAGATTGTAATACAGAGATAAGTTTATCCTCTGTTACAGAACCTTATTCAACATTTATTGATTTTGGTAAAAGTGTCGGGGATATGTCTATAAGTTATAACGTGTCAGGTACTGTAAACTTCACGATATTATGGAATGGAGCCACTACGAATGTTAATGGTGTAACAGATTCTACAGGTGTTTTTACATTTAACAAAAGCCTTCCATATCCAACAAAAGCAAAACTTACTATTACTCCTGTGGGTACTGCAACATATACTGTTGAGCCTACTTGTTTTGTAGTAACACCTCTAAATGTTTATAATGTAACGTTGTATAGCACTGCTGATGAAAATAAAACCATAATAAACGAGTGGTTTTGGGATGTTACAGGAAATAATCCGAGCTATGTTAAGAATGATGAAATAACACTAACAAATACTGGGGGTATTGTAGCTCAGTATGAGAAGATATCAAACCCTGAAGGTACAGGATTTAGTCCTGTAGACACATCAAATATTGTAGTTAGGTCTGCTAAAGATAACACTACATTTATATTTGATGAGAATGAGAATAAAATAAAATATTTAGTAAGTAGCACCCAGTATCTTAAAAGCAATGTAGGTTCTGGTGGTTCTAATGATTTATTAGAAGACTCTAATCTTACTGATGTTAGTAACGTTGCACTAGTTAGGGATGGTGTTTATCAAGGTAATTTTACTTTTAATAAGACGGCAAACAATTTATATATTGTTTGGGATTATAGATTATCAACTCCTTTAGATTGTAGTAGTGTTAGTCTTACAGGTTCTACTCAAGGTGTTTATAGAATGTATATTGACACTGGAAACAACACAGGTGCTATACAATTAAACTTTTCAGGTGGTGTGTTTGGTGTTATAGCTTCTTTAGGTGATCAAAAATATAGCTCTCTTACATCTGAAAATGTGGGGTATTTAAATGGAGAGATTGGAAAACCAACATATATAGGTGAGACTGATGCTAACCTTCAAGGAACTTATAATTCATCCCCTGCTAATAATTATAACGTTTACGATAATTCTGCAACTCCCGGATTTCAAAGTAAAGGTTCTTTAGATTACACTGTAACCCAATTTCAAGACGAAACGGTTGCAAGCCCCGGAACAGAAAGATGTCAGATGGTTGTACATAAACCTAACGTGTTAATTAACAATACTTTAACTGTTGACATATATGTTCCTCTTTCGGGTAAGACTTGGAACTTTAACACGAGTTGTCCATCTGCCTTACCTAGCTTTTTAGCTAGTCTACCTCAGTCGGGTAATCCTTGTGGTGTTACTCCTGATCAAACTTACTATTTATCTAAATTTGATGGTGACATTAACACAGAGCCAATCTTAAATAACTTTGTGTTTAAAGATGCTAATGGGCAGTTTCCATTAGATTCTGGACCCTATAACTTATTTACGACAGGTAGTTGTAAATATTTTTCAGTAGGCGTTGGAGGTGTTGTATCTTTTTCTGATGTTGTATCATCTAGTGGAAGTGGAAGTGGAAGTGGAAGTGGAAGTGGAAGTGGAAGTGGAAGTGGAAGTGGAAGTGGAAGTGGAAGTGGAACTCCCTCAAGTTCATTCGCAGGTACAATATTAGAGTTTACAACGGATGGTCCA
>Ga0209535_1000453_pt1 | contig 28947 bp, 33 predicted proteins | sample LinPmetageLP28_FD_184041 | JGI IMG/M metagenome (GOLD analysis project Ga0209535, IMG submission 184041) | Marine viral communities from the Pacific Ocean - LP-28 (SPAdes) (version 2) | ecosystem: Environmental > Aquatic > Marine > Oceanic | place: Pacific Ocean | collected 2009-08-22
AAGAGTGGTTACCAAATCATTTATATTATTGGTGTCAAGTTAAAATAACAAAAGAAGAACACAAGAAAGATAATTTAGCAAGAGATGAACATACTCTTGATGAAAAAGAAAATTTAATACACTATAACGAAGCTAGTATAGAATTATTAATATAGGAGTAAAATTGAATAATTTATAAATAAGATTTAAAAACAGAGGATTATTATGATTTATAATGAAGATGACAGAGCACAAAGACTATTAGATGTCTTTGATATTTTACCAGGACAAGTAAATGTTTCGTATGTAAATAATACGAGTCATATTGTAGCATGGCATAAACATAATCTACAAACAGATTATTGGGTTTGTATAAAAGGTTCGTTTAAGGTAGGATTAGCTACAGTAGAAAATGGTTGTGAGTTTGAATATCTATCAGATAAAAATCCAAGAGTGTTAGAAATAACACCAGGAATTTATCACGGATATAAAGCATTAGAACCAGGTTCTATATTATTATATTATGTAACAAGAAAGTATGATATAGAAGATGAGATAAGAAGACCGATAGGACACTTCGGAGAACAATGGGATACAGAAAACAAATGAGTTTGAGTTGGGTAAATGTAGATTGGTTTAAAAGAAAGATTCTTCACGAATATCAAAGTGGTGGTGATGAAGCTACAAAGAAGTATCTTAAAGTTATAGCACAAGCTATTAGTGATACTGATTATGTAGAACTATTAGAATATGCTAATAGTCTAACACCAGAAGATACAAATCCTGATAAATCAGAAGAGGATAGATTATGGCGAATATAAGTGGTTGGATAATACATAAAAAACCATTAAAAGAAAATTACGAAGTCCAAAGACTTGTTGAGGAATTTGAAAAACAAGGTGTAGATATTCGCGTTGTAAATCCAAAAGATGTAGATATCTTTGTAGATAGAGATGATAGAAAATCTATTATCGTTAGTGGTGAACCAAGAAAATTACCTGATTTTGTTATACCAAGAACGGGTAGTGGAACAACATACTTTATTAAAGCTATTATAAGACACTTAGAAAGATTAGGTGTAGTTATGATTAATGGTAGTGAATCCATTGATGCAGTTAAAGACAAATTATATTCACAACAGATATTAGGAGAATCAAATTTACCAGTTCCAAAGACTATGTTGGTAAAACATCCAATTAATATTGATTTAGTAGAAAAGAATTTAAGTTATCCTATGGTAGTAAAAACATTAAGTGGTTCATATGGAGCGGGGGTATTCTTAGTTGAGGATAGAAAACAATTCAGACAACTTATGAAGATGGCAGAGATAACGAAACCAAGTTATAATATTATATTACAAGAATTTATACAAGACTCTTATGGTAAAGATTTGAGAGTGCTTGTTGTCAATGGTAAAGTTGTTGGTTGTATGATGAGACAATCCATTGATGGAGATTTTAGAGCGAACATCACAAGAGGTGGTGAAGCAATACCTTATCAAATAGATGAAGATATTGAATGGATTTCTGGTGAGTGTGCGAGACTACTTCACTTGGATATTGCAGGTGTTGACTTGTTATTCAACAATGGAAGTTATACAATTTGTGAGGTTAATTCTGCACCAGGGTTTGAAGGTATGGAAAAGTATACAAAGATAAATGTATCTGAAGAGATGGTAAATTATGTGGTTAAAAAAATTGGTGGTTGACGGGTATATTATTTCCCTTTTCTTAACTACCAAAGGTAAATATCGGGGAAAAAAATAAATGAACAAGCTATTTTTAGCAATTATAATATTATTAGTAGGAAACCTACTAGCGTGGTTTCAATTGAACGCACAATTCAAATGGACAGAGAGTTCTTTTTGGAATAATGCTTATGCAATGTCAATCTTTGGACTACCAGTCGGGTATGGTTTCTTTATAGCAACAAAACTATGTTACGAACATTTCGGTTTTACCTGGAATATGAGAATGATAGGATTTGGTGTTGGAACATTAGTGTTCGGTATAATGTCTTGGTTAATGTTAGACGAGATACCTACTTTAAAAACTATTATATGTATTTTATTAGCAGTAGCAATTATATTAATTCAAGTAACAAACTTAGTGGAGTAAGAATATGGCAGAACAAGAAATAGCATTTAGACAAGCACCTGGAGATAGGTGGAAGATAACAAATTCAGATGTAATCTATGGTTCTTTAACAGATGCACTAAATTCAATATACATAAAACATAAGGTATCAGATTTTCGTATTGATGCAAAAAAAGGTATTATATTTATTGATGATGGTGTAGAAGTAGAAGAAGTTATAGAAACATATAGTTTATATGGGGAGAGATAATGAGAATAGGAATAGATGTAGACGGAGTATTGAGAGATTTTGTAACAGCTTTTAGAGGAGTTGTTGGACAAGAATATCCAAACGCTCAAATACCAGAAATGATTTCAACTTGGAAATTTGAAAATGATATTACAGGATTATCTGACACAGAAGTGAGAGAAATATATCGAAATAAATTTTCTAAACAATGTTTTCAAGAAGCACTTCCATTTAGTGAAGCAGTTCCAACCTTTTGGATGCTTGAAAAATGGGCAGAACGAGAAGGACACGAATTAATAATCGTAACTTCTCAAATACAACAAAACAGACATTACACTTTGTCTTGGTTAGGTAAATATACTATGAATCCAAACCAAGTTATTTTCGCAAGAGGAAAACATAAGTGGATAGAAGATATAGATTATCTGATTGATGATTCACCAGTCAATCATAAATATTGGGTGGAAAATAGAGAAGATAAAGATAACTTTATTGTATTTAACAGAAGTTATAATCAAGATGTTGAATCTAAATATAGAATAGATTCCTTATCAGAGATTAAAGAAATAATAGAAAGAGGTTAGTATGATAAAATATAAACATACAACAGATGATTTAAAATTAATAGGTATAGGATTTATTCCAGCGTCAATAGCACTATATATAATATACTATTTAGCATATTTTCTTTGGTGGATACCATTTTTAGTGGTATTTCCAGCGTTAGCATACTTTTTTGGTATGCTTTTAGAGGAAAAAGTTATGATAATTTATTATTTTATCAAAAAGCTCTTGACAAATAGGAAATAAAAGGTTATATTATAAGTATGAATTTAGGTTACGCATGTATTAATATGAATTTGTCCAATCCAAAACAATTTGGTTCGGATAATGACAAAGTTACAACAAATCGCTCAATGATTAGACGAACTTTTGACGAAAAAGGTCTAGGATATGTATCTGAACTAGCATTACAAAATGTTATTGACTTAAATGAGATTATTGAGTGGAATGAACAGAACAATATCAAGTTCTTTCGTATGAGCTCAGAGATATTCCCTTGGGCTTCCGAATACAAATGGAAAGATTTACCAGATATGGAGTTAATAAAGGTATGGCTAAACAATGCAGGACTTCTAGTAGAACAATATGGACACAGGTTGACTTCGCACCCGGGGCCTTTCAATGTTTTAGTTTCGCCAAACCCAAATGTAGTTGATAATACTATCACAGATTTGTCTATTCACGGAGATATCTTTGATTTTATTGGTTTGAGTAGAACGCCATACAACAAAATCAATATTCATTGTAACGGGGTGTATGGAGATAAGGAATCAGCGTTAGATAGGTTTTGTAAAAACTTCGAACGACTACCAGAAAATGTTCAGACTAGACTCGTAGTAGAAAATGACGACAAAGCGTCTATGTATTCAGTAAAAGATTTATATGAGGGTATTCACAAGAGGATTGGTATTCCAATTACATTTGATTATCATCATTACAAGTTTAATACAGGTGGACAAACAGAACAAGAAGCATTAAAACTAGCTATGTCTACTTGGCCAGATGGTATTGTTCCAGCAGTTCATTATTCAGAATCAAAAGCAGAACATCAGTTGGATGAGTCGATTAGACCACAAGCACATTCTGACATAATAAATGACTTACCTAATACTTATGGACAAGAGGTTGATATTATGGTGGAATCAAAATCTAAAGAGTTATCAATATTACCATTTATAGAGAAAAGTTATGAGTAAAAAAACAAAAGTATGGAGTATAGGTGATGGTATGTGGAAACTTCACATAGCTGACGAGAGTTTGTATATGAAAATTAGAGATACATTAAAACTCAGAAGAGAAAGAAACTGGTCACCGGCTGTTTATATGAAAGAGGGTGTAATTTACGCTTGGGATTTACATTTAGACAAAAAACAACTAGATACTGCTAAAGAAATTATTAAAAAACACAAATAAAGGTTATTATGGCAATAAAAGAAATTGTTAAATATCCAAACGATATATTAACAACACCAACAAAAGAAATAGACTTAGAAACTGCACAAAAAACAGCAGTTGATTTATTTCAGACTCTTAGTGATAAGGGTGGATTGGGATTATCAGCAAATCAAATCGGTGAAGATAAATCAGTTTGTGTTGTAAATGTTACTAATCCATTTTTCTTACAAAATCCTAAAATAGTTAAAAAAGAAAAAGAGATAATTTATAAAGAGGGTTGTTTATCTATACCAGATAAGATGATAACAACAAAAAGATATGAAAAACTTTGGGTTGAAGCAGACAATGTTGATGACACTATGTTCTTTGGTCCAGAAAAATCTAATCAAGTGAATAATGATTTACTTGTATTAGAGTCGGTTTGTGTTCAACACGAAATAGACCACTTAAATGGACTTACTATATATGATAGAGAACATAAGTTGGAACAATACATACGAACTGAAAAAAAATATGGTAGAAACGAAAAGGTTACCATTTCAAAAGGAAAAAAAACCTTAACACTAAAATATAAAAAAAGTATTCCTTATTTAGATAAGGGTTGGGAAATCAATGGATAAACACAGAGTTTTAGAATTATTAATTGATGCTATTGAACGAGAAGATTGGTCAATGGTTGAAGATGCAATTAAATTAATCAAAGGTGAAGACGAATATGTAGAAATGTTAGACTTTGATAATGAAGATGCAAGAGATATATATTAATATTTACAATAGTATAACAACAGGAGAATATTATGTTTAAGAAATTTATTGTAACACTTATATTATTATTTGTATTTAATGGTTATGTGTATGTGAATATCTTTGAATCACAAAAAGAAAATCACAACCAAAATTTAAAGTTATATAAAGATAGACTTACAGAATTAGAATCAGTTATAGATGAGTTTAAATTAGAAGGGTTAGATGTTACTGTAACTATGTATCACCCGACACGAGGTCAAACAGATTCAACACCAAATATTTTAGCTGATGGAACTAAAATTAGAATACACAAAGCATCAGAATATAAATATGTTGCTGTCAGTAGAAATTTATTGAAGAAAAATGGTGGTTGGTTAGATTATGGAGATTTTATATTTTTACGCGGAACAAGTGGAAAAGACGGGGTATATCAAGTAAGGGATACAATGAATAGAAGATTTGTAAATCGTATAGACATATTAGAAAGTCCAGGAACTAAACCATACAAGTTTGATAGTGCTAAAATTGTCAAGACAACTATGGAAAGTGATTTTGTATTTGTAAGTGATTAAAATAATTTGTATTTTGGGAGAATAAAATACTATTTATTACTAGTAGAATAATTAAAAATTAAATAAATGAACAATTAGGAAAATAAGTTATAATGCCAAACTTTTTAAAAGACTCGCCTTTGAGTCGAAATCTAACAGAAAAAGAGATAGACAATCTCTTGTTAGCACTTCAACACATACAAATGACTATTGAAGGTTACACTTCAACAGATAGAGATATTATTGAACGATATAATTCTAAATATTATAAAAATAATATACCAACAAAAACTAATATGAACTCAACAAAAATAGATATACTAAGAGCAGAAATAGGTGCAAAACTTGGTAATTTTGGTAAGAAAAGACAAGGATTTCCAACGGGACTTGTTAGTAAAAAGGTAGAATTGGTAGAAAATTTATCTAAACAATGTTTTGATATAGTAAAAAAACCAAAATCTGACTTATCAAGAGCAGAAGTTGAACATATTTTTCCAATAAAATTCCAAGTATTAATGATAATACAAGATTATTTAGACGGAAGATGGAAATTTGAAGTTCTTGAAGGTGGAAAACTTGGTGATTTTGAGAATGGACAAAGATATGTTGAAATTAACTATCCAATCTTTCATCTAACAACGATTACTACAAGAGAAGAAAATATGAATTTAGTTCCAGAAATTAATAGAATAATTGAACATTGGAAAGCTTCTGATAAAGTAACTCCTGTTGGTCAACACGATATGGAAAGTGTTAGAAAAGCAATTGAAAATGCAGAACATTATAAAAGAAATAACATTGTTTTTTATAAAGATGTCACCCTAGTTGGAATTCACCAACATCATTTTCAATTAGTAAGTTCATCTTATAAAGAATTAATGGGTAAACGCATAATAAAAAAATCAAACCCGTTGAAGAAATTCCTTGACAAATGAGAATAAATGTTGTATATTAGAGGTATAAATTAATGAAACAAGATTATAAACATAAATTATATGGAAGACGAATACTACACATAATGTCACCAGTTAGGTGGAAGGGTAGTAAACATATCGTCCACGCGGATTCAAACTATAAGGTAATGGCCAAAACTATTAAATGGTTACCACAATGTCATCACACAATATTAACCCCCGAAAATCACACAATACCAGATTTAGGAGAGAATGTAACATTAGTTCCATTCCCATATGCTCAATCAGTATTATTTAATCGTGGATTCTTTCACGGAAGACATTTAGTTAAACACACAGATTGGAGAGCAAAAGATTTTGACTTTGTATTTAATCATCAACCAGAATTATTATACAATGTCTATAATGCATTATTAACTGGTAGATATGGTATGTCAGTAGATTCATTTAACTTTTTCCATTGGGTTGATTGTGCAAAGAGTAGACCAACTGGTGGCTATCCTGTTGGATTCTTCAGACAATTAGAAGCTATTGATTTGTCTTATCGTTCTTACTTTCATTGCCCTGTTAGTTTAGATTATATGAAATCTAATTGGGATAAAAATGACCATACCACAAAAGGTGTTGATGAAAAAGTAATGAAAGAGAAAATAAATTACTTTCCATTAGGAGTTGGTGATTTACCTGACCCAGAACCATTTCCATTACCAGATAAAAAGATTTTAGTATTCAATCACAGATGGAACAACACAACAGGTATAAAAAAATTAATTAAGTTCACAGAGGACTTAGATAGAGATGAGTGGTTAGTTTGGGTTACAGATGATGAAGCTAAAAAACCAAAAGCAGGTGCACCAGCACCAGATTGGATGATGGTTAAGAACTTACCAAGTGGCGGAAATTATCGTTATCTATTAGACAAATGTTTTGCAAGTTTATGTTTTGTAGATGATTATATGACTTGGAATTTATCAGCTCAAGATGCTATCAAAGTTGGTAGACCAAGTTTAACTTATAAACACGATACACACGAGTATGTATTGGGTAAAGATTATCCAATGTATTTTAAAGACAAAAAATCATTTAAAGAAATGTTAGATAATATGTCAGTCGGACAAACATTAGATTGGACTTTACCAGAACACGATAAACAATTTGAAGAAAACTTAGTTGGTGATTTAATCAACGCTTTAGATAGTAAAAAGAAAAAAGTAAACAGCACAAAATCTGGTGTAGAGTGGTTATATCACATTTTACAAGGAAATGGATATAAGAAAAATTTACTTCACAACTCACACCCAAATTTATTCCTAAGTAATTCTTGGGAAAAGATTAGGTTATGGTGTATGGGTAAAGGTGTATTAGATGACCCAACAAAAGAATTTACAAGACTATGGATACCTGATGAAAGACGAGATGAAATACAAAAGATAGTTGATGACGCAGGTGGTCTCGGGGAAAATGGTAAAAAGTTAGAACACTCATTAAAAGACCCGACTTTTAATGATAAAGAAAACCAATGGTGGTAATATGAGAGAATTAAAAGCAGAACAAATACAAAAAAATTATGATACATTAATTAACACTATTCAGTTATATATAACTGGTGATAGGAAAGATAAAGTCTTAAAAATGTATAATGATATGGAAGATAGATTTATGATGGCTCCCGCAAGTGCTAAGGAACATTATCATAACGCAATGTTAGGTGGTTATGTAGACCATATAAACAGAGTAGTAGATTTATCATTAAAGGTAAAAGAATTATGGGAACAGAATGGTAGTAAAGTAGACTTTACAGAAGAAGAATTAGTTTTTTCAGCGATTCATCACGACTTGGGTAAAGTTGGTGATTTGGAAAACGATTATTATGTTCCACAAGATAATGAGTGGAGAAGAAAAAATATGGGGGAAATATTTACACACAATCCAAAGTGTGAATATATGTCAGTAACAGATAGAGCATTTTTCTTATTACAACATTATAATATTAAAATTAGTAAAAAAGAATTTATCGGTATTAGATTAACAGACGGAATGTATGAAGAAGCAAATAAAAGTTATTTAATAGCTTATAAGTCAGAGTTTCAACTTCGTTCAACCATACAATATATTCTTCACCAAGCTGATATGATGGCCGCTCAGATAGAGGGTCGTCTTACAAAAGAGTCAATTGAGAAAGATGAGACAGAAGTTCAAGAAAGAATACAAAGTCTAAAAGAAGTAGTTGGTAGTCCTGATAAAGCTAAAGATGAAAAACCTAAAATAACAAACGATTTATTTGAGGAATTATTTGGAGAGAAAAGATGATAGTAGAAGTAATGTTAGGAGTCTTTGTTGTAGGTTGTTTAGTTCAAGCTTATGTAATTTGGAACTTGATGATTAAACAAGAGAAACTTGAAGATTGGACTGAAAAGTATATTGACAAGATTCAACAAGTTAATACAAATCTTACTGAAATAGACTATAAAGGATATTTTGAAGTAGATGATGAAGTAGGAACAATTTTTACACAGATTAAAGAAGAAGTAAAATCACTAGAAGAATTAACAGAAGAGGAGTTATAATGCCAAGAAAAGCTAAAAAGGGTTCATCAAGATATTATTTTACACAGAAAACAGAGGATGCTATTATTCGTTATAATAGTGAAGAAAGAGCTCCTATGAGAAATAAGATTTACAACGACCACATAGCTGCGGCATTTGACAAGTTGTGTGAAAATATAATTCATACATTTAAATTTTATTACTTTGATGTTTCTTCAGAAGAAGTAAAACACGAAGTGGTTAGTTTTTTAGTTATGAATATGCATAAGTTTACAGCAGGTAAAGGGAAAGCTTTCTCTTACTTTAGTATTGTAGCTAAAAATTATTTAATATTACACAACAATAACAATTATAAAAAAATGAAAACACACGATAAAGAAGATGTGTTGGATTGGGATAGAAGTATTCAAACAGAAATACAACAGAAAGATACAAGTCAAGCATACAATGAGTTTGTAAAACAAATGTTAGAATACTGGGATAATAATATGAATGTAATATTCAGACGACACAAAGATATTCGTGTTGCTGACGCAGTATTACATATTTTTAGAATAAAAGGTAATATAGAAAATTTCAATAAAAAAGCGTTATACATCTTGATAAGAGAAATGACGCAGTCAAATACACAACACATTACACGAGTTATTAATGTAATGAAGAAATATCAAAAAGGAATCTATAAAGAATTTCAACTAAATGGATACATTGATACAAAGACCACCGGGTCATTTGTAATCCATAATTAATATATATAATTACTTATTAAAGAATTTGGGTTTATTTCTTTACAGGATAGACCCAATGTTAGTTCAATAATACGGAGGATATAGACTATGAAAGATATCGTAACAACAATAAAGGGATATGTAAATGATTTAGTTCAGTTATCAATGTCGCTTGTTGCATTCGGAGCAGTAGCAGGGATTTTATTTCCAGGTGGAATGTTTGGAATGGATGTAATCGGTAATCTGATATCACTAGTTAATAAGTTTGGAGAAGCTGGTTTTGCTGGTTTCATCACTTTAGTGGTATTAGTCGGTTTATTTCGTAAGTAGGAACACGAAATACATAAGCAATAAATCCTACATATTGCTTAATTAAAAATTGGGAACAGAATAAAATATTTTGTTCCCTTTTTTTATTGCCATATATTTATTACCAAAGGATTATATTATGTCAAACGATTATGAAATATTCAAAGGTAAATCGTTAGCCTCACTATTTGAAGATATTTATCAAAACCAAACCTATAACAGAAACCAATTAGATGTTTTGACAAAAAATATCACAGCAATGATAAAAGATGGTGATACAGCAGTTCAGATTATACCAATGATGAAAGAATACTTAGAAATCAATGTTAGAAATGATGAATTATTGATTAAATTAGCTTCAATTGTTCAGAAAATTATTTCTGCAGAAAATAAGGGTGAGTCTGAAAGTGAGTTCGGATTATCTGAAAACGAAAAAGAACAGATACTACAAACCATAGTGGAACACGATACTATGGATTTACAAAAAGCATCTGACAAGATTACAAAAGAAATAAGTTCTTCTAAAAAAGATTAAAAAATGCCATATAAGAAATCAATTAATAATGTAGCACTTGGAAACACCAATGAATTTTTTAACAAAATTAAAGGTGAAATAACAAGTTTAATAAAATCAAGTGAAGTTGAATTTTATGAACTAGAATTATTTTCAGTTCAAAGTATATTATTAGATGAGTCAGAACTACCAAAAAAAAATTATAAGTATTATGGAGCAGTTAGAGGATATTGGGTAAATGATAATACAAAAAAAACTTTACCAAAGGGAGAAGAATGGGTATTACCATTAGACCCACATATTAAAAGATATCCTGTAATTGGTGAAAATGTTGTTTGTGTAAACTATCTCGGTAGAACATACTATACAACTATTTTAAATCACCAAAACAATCCAAATAATAATATTATGACAGGATTGGTAAATAAGGGTAAGGTTGGAGAAGCTTCACCAACAATTTCAACATCACCTATGTTCAATAAACCAGTATTAGCTAATGCTGGTGATATTATTTTTCAAGGTAGATTTAATAATTCTATTAATATAGGTTCTCAAGATTTGGTAGGTTCATCAATTAAGTTGGTTGCTCACGGTAGAGAAAACCCAAGTTATGATTTAGAAAAAGATGCAGCTTCTATTTATATACAAGATGGTGGAAATGTAAAAGTTAAGAATCCAAATAGTAAAATGGGTTCAAATATAGTTACTGGAAAAAAGATTGTGTTAGATGCAGATTATATTGTAATTAATGCTAAAAAACAATTAAAATTACAAGGCGGTGATTTGGTAGAAGTGGTAGGTGGTAACACAGAAATTAAACATAACGCTGGTGGACAAATAGCAACAGGAGAAACTGAAAAAGCTATTGATGAGTTAAGAGAAAGAACTAAAACAAAAATAGTTGATAGTTTTAATAAGACTAAAGACGAATTTATACAAGCAAAAGATAAAGGTCAAGAGGCATTTGATAAAGGAATTAAAGATTTAAAAGACCTTGATGACAAAATGAAAGATGCTGTCAAAGATATTGAAAAGAAAATTAAACAAATTAGACAAGTGTCATTTACTTTTGATGCACAAGAATTTACAAAACTACAAGACAAAGTAAATAAATTACAATCAGAGTTGGGTTCTACACCACCAACAGACCCAGTTAGAATTACGAGGTTGGGTATAGAATTGATTAATGTATTTAGAAGTTTTGTAACATTAGATTTTATGAACAAAGATATCGTAACGATTAAGAAGAAAAAATAGGAGTAAAAATGAAATCGAATAAATTAGTATCGTTAATAAAAGAAGTTGTCAAACAAGAGGTTAAAAAACAGATAACTGATATACTTATTAACGAAACAAATATTCCCAAAACAAAACCAGTAGTTAAGAGAAAAAAGGTTAAAGAACAAAAGTTCACAGATGACCCGACACTTAACAAAATTCTAAACGAAACTGCAAATGGTTCAAGAGATTTGGAAGAGTATCCATCATTAGGCGGTGGAACTTTTGATTCAAATCGCATGACTGAACTATTAGGTTATGGAAGTGGTGTTGGAAGTGGTATGGGAAATAAAGAAATTAAACGAGAAGTAGCGGCCGCAAGCACATTGAAAAGTGCTGGTATGAATCCAGATGCAGCTCCAGAGCACTTAACAAACGCACTAACAAGAGACTATACGGATTTGATAAAAGCTATTGATAAAAAGAAAAAAGGTAAATAATGGCAAGTGCAAGAGAAAACGATTTAAACCCAGATATTAAAATAGGTTTAGAACTTCCTTTCGCTAGAAGTAGTAGAGGTTTGTTCGGCCAAACAGCAACTACATTAGAACAAGCCGGACATAATATAAAAAATCTTTTACTAACATCAAAAGGTGAAAGAGTAATGCAACCTGATTTTGGTTCTGACCTAAGAAGTTTATTGTTTGAACAAGCAGGTGATAACATTAATAATGATATTAAGGAAGCTATAAGTGACGCTATGTCTAATTGGTTACCTTATATAAATATATCTAATGTTAATGTAATAGAAAATGAAACAAATCTAAATCAGATGAAGGTTAGTATAGATTTTTCTTTAAACTACGACCCAAACAGATTTAATACAATAACTTTGGATATTGAAGGAGAATAAATAAATGCCAAATGTAACAAAAGATGTAAAATATTTAAATAAAGACTTTTCACAATTTAGAAGTAATCTTATAGAATTTGCAAAACAATATTACCCAAACACGCACAAAGACTTTAATGAGTCTTCACCTGGTATGATGTTTATTGAAATGGCAGCTTATGTCGGTGATGTGATGTCCTATTATGTTGATTCACAATTTAAAGAATCTCTACTAGGATACTCAGAAGAAATAAGAACTCTTTACTCAATGGCACAAACATTTGGATACAAACCAAGATTATCAGCTCCTTCTAGTGTAAAAATGGAAGTATTCCAATTAGTTCCTGCAAAAGGTAGTGGTAATAATGTAGAACCAGATTATGATTATTCATTAAATATACCAGTCGGAGCAAGAATTGAGTCTACAAATGGAACAACATTTAGAACTACACAAGATTGTAATTTTAAATATGATTCGATAAGGTCACCAAGAACTTTTGAAATTTTTGAAAGAGATACAAATACACAAACACCCACATTTTATTTACTTAAAAAAGAAGTTCAAGCTAAAAGTGGAAATATAGTATCAGAAGACCATACATTTACTGGAGCAAAAAAATATTCAAGAATTAAATTAGCAAATCAAAACATTATAGAAGTAATAAGTTGTGTTGATAGTGATGGAAATACTTGGTATGAAGTTGATTCTTTAGCACAAGACACAGTATTTGATGAAACAGAAAATGTTTCTGATAATGACCCAACACTAGCAGAGTATTCAGCTAATGTTCCTTTCTTACTTAAATTAAAAAGAGCATCAAAAAGATTTACAACTTTTAGAAGACCAGACGCACAAATGGAATTAAGATTTGGAGCTGGTGTTAGTGATAGTCCAGACGAAGAAATTATTCCAAACCCAGACAACATAGGTTCAAACTTATCAGATAGTCCTACAAAATTATTTGAATCATTTGACCCTGCAAACTTTTTAAAAACAAAAACATATGGGGAAGCACCAAATGATACAACATTAACAATACAATATTCATATGGTGGTGGAAATACAGACAATGTTCCATCTGGTGATATTACAAAAATATCAGGAATTAGTTTTGAAATAGATACTACATCATTAAATTTACCAATGACAGAATTTGTAAAAAATTCAGTAGCGTTTTCAAATCCAGAAGCATCAAGTGGTGGTCTTGGAGCTGAATCACCAGAGGAGTTAAGAGAGAATATTAAAGCACATTTCCAAGCACAAGGTAGAGCAGTTACTAAAGAAGATTATATTGTAAGAACTTATTCTTTACCAGACAAGTATGGAAATATAGCAAAAGCTTACATAGCCCAAGATGATGTTTTATCAGTTAGTGATACAACACAACCACAACAAAATCCATTAGCACTAAATTTATATGTTCTTGGATATGATAGTAGTAAGTTCTTAACAAGTGTAAATGATGCAGTAAAAGAAAATTTAAAAACTTATTTAATAAGATTTAGACCAATAACAGACGCGGTTAATATTAAAAACGGATATGTTATTAATATTGGTGTTAATTATTCGATAGTTACAACAAATAATTCAAATCACGCAATTGTATTACTCGCAGTTAATAATTTAATTAAAAACTATTTTGAAATTGATAGATGGCAAATAAACCAACCAATCATACTTTCAAAACTACAAAATGAAATATCAAGTATCGATGGAGTAGCATCAGTTACAGATTTGAGAATAACAAACAAATATAAAGCTATAGATGGTTATAGTGGTAATGTATATGATATACAATCTGCAAATAAAAATGGAGTAGTATATCCAGCACTTGACCCAAGTATATTTGAATTAAAATATCCATTAAAAGACATTGTTGGTAATGTAGTTGGTGGTGAAAATAGTAATGGAGGACAATACTAATGCATTTCTTTAGTTTCGCAGAAAAAGACGCAACACTTTACGAGGGTAGTGCTACACAAAGTAGAAATACTGGATTAGACGAAATATTAGAAGTTCGTAAAGATATGAACGCTGATGGTTCAGTAGTAAATGTATCACGAACTTTAATCAAATTTGATATATCAGATATATCATCATCAATAGTAGCAGGAATTATTCCTGAAAACGCAAGATATTATTTAAATTTATATGACGCAAAGTCAACTGAATTAGCAACAAGTCAATCTTTATTTGCACACCCAGTAAGTCAGTCTTGGGTTCAAGGTGATGGAAGATTCTTCGACCAACCAGCAACAACAGAAGGTTGTTCTTGGAGATATCGTGATGGGGAAACAACAGGAACTCAATGGATAAGTGGTTCAAACAATACAGGTGGAACTTGGTATGCAGGAAGTGGTTACGAAGCATCCCAATCATTCAATCACGAAACAACAGATATGAGAATGGATGTTACAGATATTATGACCAAATGGATTAGTGGTTCTATAGCTAATGAAGGATTTATAGTGAAGCGTTCAGGTAGTATTGGTAATACATCATCTTCATTAGATGAAGGAAGCACAGATAGACTTGGAAACTTCTCTTTCTTTTCAAGAGATACACATACAATTTATCCACCAAAGTTAGAAGTGGAGTATGATGATGCAACATTTAATACTGGTTCATTAACAACATTAGGTGCAGATGACATTGACGAAGTTACCGTTTATATGAAAGGTTTGAGAGAAGAATATAAAGAGAAATCAAAAGTTAGATTTAGAGTGTATGGTCGTGAAAGATTTCCAACAAGAACTTATTCAACAAGTTCTCAAAATCTGACAGTAAAATTTATTCCTAGTCAAAGTCAATATTCAGTTAGAGATGCATTGACAGAGGATACAATTATACCATTTTCAACTGGTTCTTATTTGAGTTGTGATGGAACAGGTAATTATTTCAGATTAGATTTAAACGCTTTCCAACCAGAAAGACACTATCGTTTCTTATACAAAGTTGTAAGTGGTAGTGGAAATACAAGAGTAGAACATATACTAGATGAAGACCACATATTTAAAGTAACGAGGTAAAAAAGTGCCTTACACAGAAGAAGAGCTAAAAAGTTATCAATTCTATTTAGACAGAATTGAAAATCAAAGACAAAAATACACAGACTATTTATCAGACCCACGAGTTTTTTCAGAAAGTCAAAGAAATCACATTGTTGTGAGTGGAAGTAACACTCTAATAAGTTTTGAAGATATTGATGAGGAAAGAAGAAAACAATCACCTTTTCGTAGAGTTGGATTAACTAGAGATGACCAAAATGTTGTGAAGTCAAATTTATATCCTACATTTCATAAAGGAGAAAAATATGACAATACAATAGATGGTGAAATAGATTCTTTGATACCACAAGCACCCGATTTACTAACCGCACAATTATCTAATGCACCAAATGATAATGTTTTAAATCCTTCAAGGATTGATGATGATGGAACTACCATTTCACCACAATTATTATCACCATCTAGAACAAGACCAAATGAAAGAACAGACGGTTATACTATTGATTTAGTAAATGGTGATATCATTGGATTAGATGGCTGGGAAGAATCACAAACAGAATTTGGACTTGATGTTTATTATTTACAAAAAAATCGTAAAAGAAGATTTCCAAATATGAAAATATTACAATCACATATAAATAATTTATTAGGGCCAAACATAGATTTGGAAATTATACTTATAGAAAAAGAAGACTTAGACTTTATATTATCAGCAGAACCAATGGAATTTAACACAGAATAAAATTATGGCAAGAAATACATCAAGATTAAAAAATACAGACTTCGAAATCCTATATACAGGAGAATCAATAAGAAAAGGTGTTTTACCTACAACAGATTCACCACCATTTGGCGAAACTGAAAAAGATTATATAGAGATGATAATCTCAACTACAACTGGAACAATATTAGAAACTTTTGTAGTAGCTAAAGGTGATAAAGTAAATGAACACTTTGATAGTAATGGTGAATTTGTAAAAATAAATCCTGGTATTTTTATGAGAGAAAAAGGATATTTTTCCGGAGAATATAATATTGAATTTAACTTTTTAAGAGAAGTAGCTGGTTCTACAAATAATAATGTATTATTAACTCAACTTAATAAAGTTTGGGAAGGCCCTACATATGTAGATGATGATGGTAATATACTTGAAACAAGTTATGATGAAGAGTCAGAAACGAATATTCCAACTACCCGAAATGAAGACAACTCAAATTTATTAAGAGAGGTATCTTTAAAATATTATATTGATGAAATTTCAAGTGATAGAACAGAGGTTAGATTACTACCATTCTCAATAGATGACAAAATCTACAATGAAGAATTTAAAGGAATTGGTAAAGATAAAGTAGTATTAACATATGATAATGAACTTGATATATTAGATGACGGAAATAACGAATTTAGAGTTTTAGATTATGAAACTATGGACGATAAATTAAAAGAACAATTAGTTGGTGGAGAACTAATCATTTCAGATGCATATGAAATATTAGATTTAACCGATATTGAAAAGAATGTAGATTTCTTGGTTGGAGAAGATATAATTCGTCAGGGAGGACGCCTGGATTGGGGTGCTAACTGGAAACACTTTGTTAAAGATGGAGGAAGGTCACCTAATCACACAATTCACGGTGGAGATAATAATTATTATGTAGATGTTCCAAGTTATCACCATATGGTGCCTGCACTTAGAGGTGGATATAAAACAGACTTTGTTATTACTGCAAAAGCATCGGATGTTGATAAGACTTTATTTGAACAACTTGGAAATGGAAAAAACCAAAGTTACAAATCTGGAAATGCTACAAATGATTTTATAGCTAAAAGAGATTCGTTGAGACCAAATTTCTTTTTGGGTGGAGCTGCAATTATTGGATATCAAACATATGGTAGTTACGGTTTTCCACTTTGGATAAGAGCAAAAGGAGAACTTACAAGATTAAAAGGTGCAAAGCTAACAATAGATATAGACGGAGAAGTGATTGGTGGAGCTAATGGAGCAACTCAAACAAAATTTACAGGACAAAAAGTTACAGACTTTGACGGAGAGAATACATTTGTGAGAATAACTACACCAATGGATACAACAGGTGGTGGTAATGACGCAACAGCAGGAGTTTTAGTTAATTTAAGTGTAAAATTTGAACATCCACTTTGGACTGGTAGTATACAGAAAAATAATGTCTTTGCTATATATCCAGATGATGATAAGGGTGCAGCTAAAAACTTTGTTAATGCTGGATTTGATGGGGGTCGTGTATAATGGACTTAAATAAAATATATATATCATATAAATCTAAAATCGTAAGTATAGATAAAGAAACAGGAAAAATAAAAACCGAAAATACTTTTGATAAGAACGAATACTTATCATCTCTAAATATTTATGATGAAACTATAATAGATGGAGCTAAACAACAAGGAAAATCAAATGGTTGGGCAATCAATTATAACTCGATAGATACAAAAAACTTAAATGTTCTTATGAATGTTGGTGGTAACAAATCAGTAATAGTAAATTCCAGTATAGACGCAGAAACTACAAAATTAGACCCATATTCAGTAGTATTAAAAACATATGAACCAATACAAACTGATATTTTTACAAAAGATAAAGTAAATATTGTAAAAGAAATGATACAACCTGTAAGGGATACCATAAGACTAGTTCCATTTAATGATGCAGATTTAGGGGATAATTATTTATATCAACCAAATGATAAGTCACCACAATATATAGATAACTTGAGAACATCTAATAAGACTCAAGAAGATTTATTAACATCAGACAATTATTTATCAGGTTCACTATTTAATGAAATCTTAAGTGGTAGTAATCAAGCAGATATTAATGTTGATTACAATGACTATGATAACTTCTCAACATTTGGTTCAATAAGAAAACGATTAGAAAATTTCTGGACTAAAATGGAAAGATATGAGTATTACTCAAAAGAAAGTGGTTCATTAGCCGCACTAACAGCTAGTGCAGTATTTAAATCTGAAATCGTAAAAAATGAAGAATTAAAAAATGGTATTGTAAACAACTTTGACCATTTTGAAAAATATCTATTCTTTGAAAGTTCATCAGCAAACACAAGTTCATTTGGATTAGAATTTGATACATCTTGGCCAAAAGAAAATTCATCAAAACCACACAATGTATTGAGTGTAAGTTCATCTGCAGTTGCAACTTGGTATAACAATAATATTATATCTGCATCTAATTATGACCAAGACAATCCAAATCGTTTGATAAATCTTATACCAGAATATATAAAAAGAGATGATAATACAATTGCTTATAATCCTTCATCATATGATTCAGGTTCAGCACTTTCTAATAGAAGAGATGATGTTTCAAATAAACCTTTTTTAGATTTTTTAGATATGACTGGACATTACTTTGATAATATATTAGTTTATATTAAAGCGTTTGAAGACATTTATAATAGAAGAGAAAATTTGGATAAAGGATTATCAAAAGACTTAGTGTGGACAGTTTCTAATGCCTTTGGTTGGAGACAACCTTCAGGAAAAGAAATAATAGATTTACACAGATATTATAAAGGACAATTTTTAAGTGGTTCAGCAACATCATCAGCATATACAACATATTCAACAGAATCAGAAAAAGATTTAGAGAGAGAAGTATGGAATCGTATTCTTACAAGTATGCCTTATATTCTAAAAACAAAGGGAACAAAAGAGTCAATTCAAGCTCTTGTTAATTCATATGGTATACCACCATCAATTTTAAGAATAAATGAATATGGTGGACCAGACAATTTAGATTATCAACCAACATTTGATATCCAACAAAGATTTACTAAAGCATTAGATTTCAAAGGAAGTCAGTATATTGTAAATCAATGGAAAGAATCTTCTGGAAGTTTAAGAACACCAGACTCAATAGAATTTAGATTTAGAACACCTTCATCATCAAATCAAGTATTGTTAGCAAAAGATGATGACTTTGTAGTTAGATTAAAAGACGAGGGTTCAATTACTGATAATAAAGGTAAGATAGAATTTTTAATATCAAGTTCATTAGGAACAAGTAGTGTTACTTCATCTTTATTCCCAGTATTTAACAATGAATTTTGGTCAGTAGGTATTACAAGAGAATCAAGTAGTGTATATGATGTAATATCAGACAGAACGGGTGAATATAATACAACAAGTAGTATTAAGTATAATTTATATGTAAAACAATACGAAGCGGGTAGAAGTAAGATACTTTATGATTCTTCTACATCAATGATACTAAGTGGTTCAACCACAGGTGATGCGTCAGCTTCCGCACTATTAAATGGACAATGGACATCAAGTGGTAACTTGTATTGGGGTTCAACGGGTTCGTTTGGAGATATGGGTGTAGAATTTACTGGTTCATTCCAAGAATTAAGATTGTGGAATGCTCCACTTACAGAATCAGCATTTGATAATCATACAAGAGCTCCAAAAGCAATTAATGGTAATCACGCATCAGCATCATTTACAGATTTAATATTTAGATTACGATTAGATGAAAATAAAAATTTAGCAACATCATCTGGTTCAAGAAATGTAGCACCAGACCAAATTACATTTGCACACACAAGTAGTGCATTCCAAACTGGTAGTGCTGTAGGATTTACAGCAAATACTTATGTTAATGTTGAACAAGAAGAAAAAAGATTAACGCCTAATATAGGACTAAATAGAAAGACAAATACAAAGGTTAGAATAGAAAAAAATTGGATACCAACTGGTTCATTCTTAAGTCCAGACCACAGAAGTGAGGTAGGTTCTTTCGATACAATGCCATTAGATTCTAATAAGGTAGGAGTTTTCTTCTCACCAACAGATGTTGTTAACCAAGATATTATAGAGTCAATTGCAGACTTAAACTTTGAACAAGAAATTGGTGACCCAAGAGACCAAAATAAATTATTTTATAGAGGACTAAAGAAATTAGCAGATTCATACTTCCAAAAATATACAGGAACAAATAATTTTTGGGACTATATGAGATTGATTAAATACTATGACCAAGCTATATTTGAACAAATTAAAAAAGTAATACCAGCAAGAGTCAAGTTCAACTTTGGTTTGTTAATAGAACCTACTATCTTAGAAAGAAGTAAAAATACAATGGGTAAGACACCGAGTATAGAAAATATATCTAAAACTGGTGAAATAAATGTTGGTTTATTAGAAGCAACACAATCTTATAGAAGACCAGTAGTGTCAGTAACTTCATCTTACACAGACTACACTGCAATATTATCATCAAGTTTTACAAGAGAACCATCAGTTTATCTTATTGGAAGTGCTTCACTTTCATCTTCACTTGATGATTATAGATATTTAAATACTAAAGTTAGAACAAGAGAAGTATATTATTTAACATCAAGTATTTCAGAAAGAAGTTATGATATAACACTTACACCTGGTTTATCAAGTAGTGTTATTTATGAACCAGATATATTATTCAACGAAGCTGTGATGCCTTTTTATTCGTCATCAAGAGAACATCCAACACTTAAAGAAAGAGAAGTATTTTACACAAGTTCAACAGCAGTAGGAACTGCAGGAGTAGCCACAGGTTCACAAAAAAGTTATGCAACATTTTCAAGTTCTTTATATCACGCTTATTCATCATCTTTAAAACCAGCAGAAGTCCAACTACCAGCTGATTATATATCAGGATTTAGAAGACTTAATTTTGAAGGAACAAAGAATACAATAGAAACAACAACAGATGGTAAATTACCAATAGAAATTAAATCTACACAAGGAACTGCTGTAGTAACAAGAAAAACCAGTGGTGGTCAAAGATTGGAAGTAGTAAGAAAGAAATAATTTAATCAAAAATTTTGTTTTCGTATATTTATAATTGACACCAAAGTGTTTCAGAATGAAATCAAAATTTAATCACAAATAGGAGTAAAAATGGGAGTTTTAGACAACACAACCATAACTGTAGATGCTATATTAACGAAAAAAGGTCGTGAGTTATTAGCAAAAGGAGACGGACAATTTAACATTACAAAATTTTCATTGGGAGATGATGAAATAGATTACAACTTATATGATGTAACTCATCCCAATGGTTCAAATTTTTATGGGGAAGCAATAGAGAATATGAATCTATTAGAAGCTATCCCAAACCAAGATTTAGCATTAAAATATCCATTAGGTGATATAGAGGCTTCAAATGACGGTGATACAACGAGTGGAGCTTATGTATTATCGGTTAACCCACCTTCACTTATAATGAAATCTGATGAAAGAAACACATTTACAGCCGCACTAAGTAATTTTTCAGGAACACCAGACTTTACATTTAGTTTAAATTCTACTGAGTATGCAACTCTTACTGGAAAAAATCCAACAGCAGGTACTGTAACATTGATATCTAAACCAGTATTTACAGACAGACAAATTGTCTTAACTATTACAGAAGAAATAACTGGTAAAAGTAAACCAATTAACATAACAATACAACCATCACAAAAAAGTGGTGGTACAGTAAAATAAGGAATATAAAATGAGTAAAGTAACATTTGATTTAAGTAGAGATATCGTATCAGAGGAAAATCAAACTCTGACATCAGGTATTTGGTCAGAAGGAGCCTCATCATTGACTTCTTTTTTCACATCATCAGTCCAGTCAAGTTCAAACGGACAATACTTTTTACAAGTATATAATAAAGATACTTCAGACGCAACAGCCGCTAAACAATTCGCAGTTGTATATGGACACAAAGGTGGTAGTGGTTCACTAGGAGCTCCAGGAACAGCAGGTGGTAGAGATACAGCCGCTGTGTATGGACAATTATTAAACATAACACAACCACCAGAAACAGAATTATTTAATTTTGGTAGTTCTACATTAACAACTAAACAACACATTTATGGAATTCTATTTGATAGAAGTCGTATGAGAGAAAAAGTAGACCCAGGAAATTGGGAATTAGTATTAGGAGGGCCAAATGGTTCGGCTACACAAAAATTATCATTAATTGATGATAGTTCTACAAACACATCTACTATAAACGATAATGGTGTTACTGAATTTAATGTAGTAACAGGTTCTATACAAGGTGGTTCAACAAATATTGTAACAGCCGCTTCAGATATGGGAGCTTCAACAGGTTCTTTTGGTAAGTTTTATCCAGATTTTGGATTGATTGTTTTAAGTGCTAACGCATTAGAAAAATCACAACTTGGTAGTTTAGGAGCCGCTAAACCAGCATTTAGTCCATATTTTGAATTTGGAACACCCCACCAAGATGGAACTTCTTATAGTGGTTCAAATACACTACATAATGTAGCTTCACATAGTTTACATAGATTCGTAGATTCATTAAATTCTGGTTCATTATTCCAAGCTCGTAGAGAAGAAGTAGTAAGTTCAACTCACTACTTTTGTAGAGTAATGAATGATAAATTCAATAGAAGTAATAATCCAACTTGGGTTACTGGTTCAAATGGAACACCAAGAATTGAAGCATTTAGAGCAAGTCCAAAGACTTACATTACACAAGTAGGTTTATATAATGATGCTAATGAACTATTAGCTATAGCCAAGTTAAGTCAACCAATTCTAAAATCAAAGTCAAGAGAAGCACTAATTAAAGTTAAATTAGACTTTTAATAAGGAACATCATAAATGGGTATCTACAAAAATATAAAACCCGAAGATGTTTCACTTAGGTCTTTTCAAGTCCACAAAGAGTTCACATTTAGTAATACAGATAGTGGCAGTGGAGTTTATGGTATTCGTGCCATAAGTGGTAGTGTCTATAATTTCAGACAATCAACAGCAAATTCACAAAGTTTCGGAGAATACAATTCAATTTCAGCATCAGTTGGAAAAAATCCTTATTGGGCAACATACTACGAAATACCAACATACGGGTTAATAAACTCAACATTTTATCACGACATTAATGTAGCTGATAGTTTTCAAGTAGATTTAACTCATTGGAATAAAGTTAGTTCTTCAAGAGACTCATTTGTTACAATATCAGGGTCAGACTTTCCAGATAGAGTTTTAAGAACAGAATTTCAATCAAGACAATTACACGCTTCAGCTTCAGTAATATCTATACCACAAGAACTTTGGGGAGAACAAATAAAACCAAAATCAGTTACAATCACAGATAACAGCACAGACACAACAATGACATTGAAAGATGACGGATTAGGAAATCTTTATGACAATGATTACTCATCATCATTTACAATAGCATCTGAATCACTAGGAACAGATGGTCAGATTACTGGTAGTATAATAGGTAATGTTATGTATAGTCACGGACTAATCGTTATCACAGATACTGGTTCTTATAAAGATGTAGGTAATACAGGTGGTGGAGATGGTTGGGAAGTAACTTTCAAAGGAACTCAAACTATATATGAAAGAGAAATACAATGTAATGTTGAAAGAGGAGAATTTCAATCAATAAATAATTTATCAATAACACCTGGATATAGTGGTAGTCAAAGAATAGAAGCAGGATTTTTAAGTGGTAGTTATGGAACACAACACAGATTATTAACACCTATATGGCCAGCGAGTTCATCTTTTAAAACAAAGACAATAACAGAAACAGATGGTTCAGGTGGTATTAATAGTTATACCGTAAATGATTTATATGAAGGAACTGGTTCAATACACAACTTTGCAACAGGTTCAGACTTCAGTCCTTATATATCAGTAATAGGATTATATGATTCTAACAACGAATTATTAGCAATTGGTAAATTAGCTAAACCTATTAGAAATGATAAAGAATTAGATATGAATTTTATCGTAAGATTTGATGTGTAATAAAATAAATTACACATATTTATTTACAACGGAGATATAAAGATGCCTAACAGAGGAGCCAAAGATAGAAAAGCAAGAAGACAGAAGTTAAATTCTAAATGGGCTCGCGAAGGTAGAACAGCTAATCAAAACAAGAAATGGAAAGCAAAACAACCACAAGGTCAAACAACGGGATTTGGTAAAAGATAATGGATAATATAAAAACAGATGTCATTAAAAGTTTTACTATCCAAGACACTTTAAATTCAAACATATGGGAAAATGGAAAATTAAAAGTAGAAATTTTAAAGAAATTAAGAAAAATTGGTAAAGACTTTTTTAATGATTTAGATTTAGAACCAAATGTAAAACTACACGATATAACTTTAACAGGTAGTATTTCAAATTATAATTGGTCAAAATTTTCAGATGTAGATTTACATTTAAGATTAGATTTTAGTGAAGTAGATGACGATAAAGATTTTGTAAAAAATTATATGTTAGCTAAAAAAACTATATGGAATGATAAACACGATATAACAATTTATGATTTTCCAGTAGAAGTGTATGTAGAGGATATCGGTGATACCCACATTGCATCTGGACTATATTCAGTTTTAAAACACAAATGGTTAGTTGTTCCAAAGAAAAAAAAATTAGAAATAGACTTTGACGATATTCGTTCAAAGGCAGAAGGATATGTAGGTTCTATCGATACTCTAAAAGAACTAATGAGTCTTGGTAGATATAAGAAAGTAATCCAAATGATTGAAAATATCAAAATGAAGTTAAAAAGAATGAGACAATCAGGATTAGAAAGAGGTGGTGAGTTTTCAGTTGAAAATCTCGCATTCAAAGCACTTCGTAGGTCACCATTTATAGCAACAATTTCTAAAATGAAAGATGATGCTTATGATAAGTTAATGACAATGGAAGGTGTTTTAAAAGAAGACATCAAGATTCCAATTAAAGTTGGTGATATCGTTAAAATGGGTAGGTTCAAAAATAAAAAAGTTAAAATCAAATCAATCAAATGGAATGAAAAGGGTGATTTACTATTTAATGGTAGACCAGCTTTAAAATTTAGAATACCGAAGAAACAAGTAAGTGAGTGTGTAGCATTCTCAAAAAAATTTGGTGATGATGTTGTATTAGGAAAAAATCGTGATAGAAATTATACACCAGAATTAAAAGTTGTTAGAGAGATGAGTGGTAATGGAATAGAACTTTGTTATATGGTAGACCAAGATACAGATTGGTCAGAAGGTATGAACTCAAATGGTATTGGATTGGTTAATTCAGCACTATTCGTAAAAAGAGATGAAAAAGACTTTGATAAATCAAAGAAAGAGAAAGCACCTTCAAAAGATGGAATCCGTATCAGACACGCATTATCAAAAGACACATTAACAGAAGTTGTTAAATCATTGGTTAATTTTGATACTGGTGTAAAGGGACACACAATTGTAAGTGATGGAAATAAATTAGTTGTAATTGAAAATACAAGTAGAACTTCACCAAAAGTAAAAGTTCACGATATTAGTAAATCACCAGTAGTTCGTTCTAATCACGGAATTGAACACCCAGAACAAGGGTATACAAGAGGTGATGACAGAGTTTCATCTGAACTACGAATGAAAAATGCATCAGAGTTATTAGGTAAAGAAAAAAATTATAAAGAAATATTCCCACAATTCTACAACCACACACAAGAAATGGGGCCTAAATATGACTTAGTTAGAGCTCAAAACAAACTATGGACTTCAAGTCAAATTTTAATGAACCTAAACAAAAAAGAAATGATTTTATATCTAATACCCGGAGCAGTAAAGTTTGTTGGTGTAGAAAACAGATTACCAAAAAATCACGAATCAAAAATTAATTTAAAAGTTCGTCAATATGAACATTCACCACACGACAAGTATGATACATTTGTTACCACAGACGAAAAACCGAAAAAGAGTGCTATTAAAGATTCAGATGTAGTTGTTGAAGGAATAAATGAGGGTGTAGATGACCCTGGTATTTTAAAAGCAGTATTCTTAGCAGGTGGGCCTGGTAGTGGAAAAACTTGGGTAGCAAGAGGATTGTTCGGAATACCTGATAGAGTTAATGTTTCTCAGTCTGGATTAAAAATGGTTAACTCAGATAAAGAATTAAAATTCTTATTAAACAAATTTGGATTTGGAACAAATTTAGATATGTTACCAGACGAATTATTCAGACAATTAACAGACCCGAAATCATCTGATTATAGTGGACTTAGAACTTTCGCCAAAGAATTAACTGGTGTTAGAAAAAAACAATATATGAATGGTCGTTTAGGTATGATTATAGATGGAACTGGTGATGACTTTAAAGAAATAAGAAAACAAAAAAAAGAAGTAGAAAAATTAGGATACGATACTTATATGGTATTTATTAATACTTCATTAGAAATAGCTTTATCAAGAAACGAAAAACGAGATAGAGTCTTACCAGCAAGTATTGTAAAAAATTCACATAGAGAAGTAGTTAAAAATATTGGTGGATTTCAAGGTCTATTCGGTGGTAGTAATTTTTTAATCGTAGATAACAACAAAGATTTAGATGAAGAATCAGCACAAAAAAGATTTAATATGTTAGTTAAAAGAGGTATTAGTAAATTTGTTAAAACACCTATTAAAAATAAAATAGGAAAAGGTTGGATTAGTAAAAATAAAATTTTAAAAAAAATGACAAAAGAAAATTTTGTAAATGAAAATAAACCCGTTAAGACAAATTTTAAATTAGCTAGATTGATAGTTAAAAAATATGGATTAAAAAGTAAAGTAGTATTATCAAAAAGAGGTGGAACAAGCACAGGTGATTATAGTGTAGAGTATGATAGAATAGAACTAAGAAAAGAATATGAAAATGTAGCAGAATTCATTATTTCAGTTCTACACGAAATCAAACACGCATTAGACGCTAAACACTTAAAACCTAAAAGGTTTTTAAAAAAATATAAACAAGCTTCAAAGATAGCAGCTTATCAAGGTTTAGATAGACACGATGCTAATAAATGGGAAAAAAGAGCTGAAAGTTGGGCTCAACGAGAATGGAAAAATAAGTGGAAAAATAAACTTGAAAAAATATAATTGATTTTGGGAAAGTTTAGTTATATTTATTATTGGTTATGAAAACGAGAAGTGCTAAAAACAAAGGTAAAAGGTTACAGAATAAAGTCCGAGATTTAATCTTGGAAAAATTCACACAATTAGAAGAAGATGATGTTCGTTCAACTACTATGGGAGATAGTGGAGAAGATGTTTTATTATCACCTGCCGCTCGTAAATTATTTCCATTTGCAACTGAATGTAAGAATCAAGAGAAATTAAATATATGGAGTTCTCTTGAACAAGCAGAAACAAACGCTGGGAAACATATACCATTATTAGTATTTAAGAGAAACAGAAGTAAGACCTACGCGGTTTTAGAATTTGGGAAGTTATTAGAGTTATTAAATGAAGATAGTGAGTCTACTCAATAGAGTATTAAAATCACAAGGACAACAATTAACAAAAGAAAACGAATATATGTATTGGAGTCCTTTTGTTGCACACCACAAACCAAAACTACAAGTTAATGTAAAAAGTGGAAAATGGCATTGTTGGGTGTCTGGTGAAGGTGGTCACAATCTTTTTCAACTATTTAAAAAACTTAAAGCCACAAAAAAACATTATGATGAATTAAAAGAATTATCAGATGATTTTGTTACATACAAATATGTTCCAGATACAAAAACAAATAAAGAGGTAAAATTACCTGATGAATATAAACCAATGTGGATTGAGTCCAAAGAACCAATTTACAAACACGCTTTAAAGTATTTAAAATCACGAGGAGTTTCATCAGACGATATGATTAAATACTCAATTGGTTATTGTGAAGATGGATTATACTCAAACAGAATTATTATTCCTTCATATGATGGTGAGGGTAAATTAAATTTTTTTGTTGGTAGAGATGTGTTTGATAGTAAACTTAAATATAGAAATTCACCAACACCAAAAAATATTGTTGGATTTGAATTATTTGTAAATTGGGAAGAACCAATATTATTAGTTGAAGGAGCTCTAGATGCAATATCAACCAAGATAAATTCTATCCCGTTATTTGGTAAGACAATTATGAATTCCTTGAAAAGAAAGATTTTAGAGAAGAAAGTAAAAACTCTTTATGTTGCACTTGATAATGATGCATTAAAAGATAGTATGAAAATTGTAGAGGAATTAATGAGTGAAGGAATAAATGTTCATATGATTAAGATGACAGAAAAAGACCCAAATGACTTGGGATACGAAAAATTTACAGACATAAAAAACTTAACTGAAGAAACTTCATTTAAAGAATTAATAAAATATAAACTTGGGATGGTTTAATTGAAAAGAAAAAAAATTAATATTCCTTTTAAGGAAATTAAATACA
>Ga0209535_1000454_pt1 | contig 28946 bp, 22 predicted proteins | sample LinPmetageLP28_FD_184041 | JGI IMG/M metagenome (GOLD analysis project Ga0209535, IMG submission 184041) | Marine viral communities from the Pacific Ocean - LP-28 (SPAdes) (version 2) | ecosystem: Environmental > Aquatic > Marine > Oceanic | place: Pacific Ocean | collected 2009-08-22
TCTTAGGGATTGGAGCAACTGTACAGAATGTAAAGACAGTGATCACATCTACTGGTATTCCAATAGCTTGGTTTGGAGTTATGAGTGAAACAATGATTGCTATTGTATCATTTTACTTTGGTGGCTCATTAGCTAAATTTAGAAATCCTTACAACTCAAAGTAAGAATTCTCTAAGTTCCTTATAGGGAGGTCTTAGGATCTCCCTTCTAGTTAATTTAAATAATAATATCACGAGGATATAAATGAGAAACATAACCTATGAGGGGCCATCTACACCTTTATCAGAAGAATTAGATGCAATGAAATACAGACAGAAAGGAGAGACTTTCGATGGTAAGGTTAAGAGACTTGCTCGTTCCTTGTGTGATGGTACAGAACATCAATGGATTCTAGAGGATATCTTTGGTAACATGAGATTCCTTCCAGCTGGTAGAGTGCAATCTGCTATGGGAGCCGACAAGTTAGTTACTGCTTATAATTGTTTTGTTTCAGGGGAGATTAAAGATAGCATGGATTCTATTATGGATCGTGCTAAAGAAGCAGCAGAAACTATGAGAAGAGGGGGAGGTATTGGTTATGATTTCTCTAAAGTACGCCCTAAGGGAAATACAATCAAATCCTTGGAGAGTCAAGCATCTGGGCCTATTTCTTTTATGTCTATCTTTGATGCGGTATGTCAAACAATCAGTAGCAGTGGTCACAGGCGTGGTGCTCAAATGGGTGTCTTACGTATTGACCACCCAGATATTGTTGACTTCATTACTGCTAAACGTAACTCTGATAAGCTTACTGGTTTTAACATATCTCTAGGAATTACAGACAAGTTTATGGAAGCGTTATCTAAAGAAGATGATAGCTTTGATCTTATCTTTGAAGGGATTGTACATGAGACTGTATCAGCAAATGAGATATGGAATTTAGCAATGGAGTCTACATGGGATTGGGCAGAGCCTGGAGTTTTGTTTATTGACCGAATTAAAGAAATGAATAACCTATATTACTGTGAAGACATTAGTGCTACTAACCCATGCGGAGAGCAGCCACTACCACCCTACGGTGCTTGTCTCTTAGGTTCATTTAACCTAACAAAGTATTTAATAGGTGATACTGGTAACTACACATTTAACTTCGAACAGTTTAAAGAAGATATCCCACACGTAGTACGTGCTCAAGATAACGTAGTTGATAGAACTATCTACCCATTACGAGAGCAAGAAGATGAAGCAAAGAATAAACGTAGGATGGGATTAGGAATTACAGGTCTTGCAAATGCTGGTGAAATGCTAGGGTTTGAGTATGGGTCTAAGCCGTTCTTAAGGTGGATGGAAAAAGTGTTTGCTTGTTTAAGGGACAACACTTATTACGCATCAGCTAAACTTGCAGAAGAAAAGGGAGCATTCCCACTCTATCGTGAAGAGTACCTTAAGGGTAACTTCATACGTACTCTACCCTCATTTGTACAGAAGGAGATTAGAAAGCATGGTATTCGAAATTCACACCTCACATCAATCGCACCTACGGGAACCATCTCTCTCGTGGCAGATAATGTCAGTGGAGGAATTGAACCAGTGTTTTCACATTCATATCAGCGCACCATCCAGACTTTTGACGGACCACGTTATGAAGACGTTAAGGACTATGCCTTTGCTAAAGGAGTCTCAGGACGAAAGGCAGATGACATTTCAGTTTACGAACACTTAGCTGTTTTAACTTTAGCTCAACACTACATTGATAGTGCTTGTTCTAAAACCTGTAATGTAGGGGATGATGTCACATATGAAGATTTCAAACGTGTTTACGAAACGGCATGGAAAGAGGGAGCCAAGGGCTGTACCACATTTAGGCTCTCAGGTCGGAGGTACGGAATCCTCAATGAGGCCGTGGAAGAAAAAGAGACGTCAACGAGCGAGACTCAAAGTCCTTCAGAGGAAAGTATTGAGAAAGCGGAGGCGTGTTTTTTTGACCCAAATACTGGGCAGCGTGAATGCGCTTAAATTGTTAGACTAATATAGGAGGTAGCGATGCCACAACAGATTATACCAATCACAGACCTTGCATCTGCAGGGCTTGTGTTAGATACTCCAGCAGTGTCGCTACCCCCAAATGTATTTTCAAATGTTAACAATGTTCGTTTTAGAAATGGGTCTATTAAAAGGTTTCCCTCAGAGGTAACTAAACTATCTTCGTTAACAAATGTAAAGTACATAGCCTATTGGCCTTCAACAGTTGGTGATAGGTATGTAGTTATTACAGACAACAGCACGACTTGTACTTTCATTGTTTATGATAGTTCTTTTAATGTAGTTAGTGGTGTTGGTGGTGCATACCCCGTTGGTAATGTTTCTGGTGGGACTTGGCAGCACACTCTATTTAATGGTGGTTATCATATTATATTTAACAATGGTAACTCTACCCCCGTATTTTTACAAGATGATATAACAACAGTCACTCAACTTCCAGGATGGGATTCCTATGCTGTAGAAGAAGAGATGACTTCCTTTGAGCATGATGGATCTGCAGGTGCTAAGATAGTAAAAAACTCTGTCTTTGTGGCCCCTACTGGTGGTGCTAGTATATCTATTAAGATAACAGCACTCCCTAGGAATATGTCATCTCCAATTCACACAGAAACAGTTACAATAAATGCATCTGGTACAATATCTCCTGATGCTACATTAGCTAACATAGGTACAATATCATCTGTTAACTTCTCATCTAATCAATTTAGTTTCACACCAGACACATCGTCAGGTGGTACAGTGTATAAAGTGGCTGTACAAACAGCACCTATTTCTGCAGTAACTTGTGGAGTTCTAAGATCTTATGGTAATCTTTTAGTTGCAGGTAATCTGAAAGAAACAGGTGGACGTACTCTCACAGGTACTATAAGAACATCTGATGTTGCCCCTCCAGGATCTATCCCTGAGAATTGGAATCCTTTTAAGAATGGTGCTAACACAGCAGACGAGTTTATACTTGCATCTACAGGTACAATTCAAGACATGGCAGAGATGCAAGGTGTTATGTATGTATATACAGACTCATCTATACACTCTATACAACAGACAAGTTCACCTGCTGTTCCATTTCAAATAGCAACTGTAACAGACAACTATGGTGTAAACAATATTGATGGTGTTCTTGAAGTAGATGGAAAACACATTGTATATGGCAGTAATGATTGCTATGCTTTTGGAGGACATCCAGGATCTATATCTTCAATATCTGGTGGTAGAGTTAGAAGTTTCTTTAGGAATGGTACAACAATAAAAATTGTAAGATTTAATAAATATGATGAACTTTGGTTTTGGTCTACTGCTGGTATATATGTTTGGAACTATCGTAATAACGTGTGGACAAAAAGAGATTTACCTACAGGAACTATTTCTGCTAATGCTTCAAGAAGTGATTTACTTTATGCTGCACCTACTAAAGTCGTAGGGGTAGATGGTACTGCGTTTATGGATGGTGCATTTCTTGAGCGTCAACGATTAGCATTGACACCTGAGTTTGATACTGAGAGTGTAGCTGGTATGGTTCTGCTATTTGATGGTCCTTCTAAAGCAACTATTTCTTATGATGGTACAGACAAGGTTGGACAATCTGTAGACTACGCATCTAAACCTGCCTTAAACTTTGACACAACTTTGAATTACAAAGCAGATGTTAGGTTTAATGGTAGATTTTTAAATTATAAAATTACAAATCAAACTGGTGAAGTAACCTTAGATTGGGATCTCTCAGGATATCAAATAGAATTAAGTAAAGGAGGATTCAAGTAATGTCTATAATAAGACCACCCTACACAGGTGATATTGTTTTAGATTCTTGGACAAATCAAATAACTCAACATTTAAATATGGGTTTAATTCCAGGAGTTAATACACCTTCTGGTTCTGATGGATCTGGACCTAATGGTAATACTATAATTTACTTGTATCAAAAAACGGCTAGTTCTTCTGCACCAGCTGCACCTACATCTGTTTCTTATGATTATTCAGACATAGATAATGTTACAATAACTGCTAATGGTGGTTGGACTAGTGCTGTACCTGCAACTAATTTAAAATATTTATGGGTTACTTTTAGATATGTTTCAAAATTAATAGACACTATTACAGGTTCTAATACATGGAACACACCAGTTTTATTATCTTCTAATGGAGACAATGGGGTTGATGGCACTGACGGAACTGATGGTACTGACGGAACTAATGGTACTAACGGAACTAATGGTACTAATGGAACTGATGGTGCTACAGGATCACCTGCACCTAGGTTTGAAAGTAGAAGAGTTTATCTTGCTTTTACCCCTACTGATGTTAATGGTACTGACGTACCTGCAACTCCTACTGCAGTGTTAACTTGGTCAACAGGAAATGTAGTAGTAAGCCCAAATACTTGGAACGAAGTTCCTCCTACTAAAGTAATTAACTCTGCAGTAAATATTTATTTTTCTGATTTTTTATTTGTAGACACTTCAGGAACATCTACTACTTCTTCTGATACAGGGACTACTTCAAAAAAAGGAACTTCTTTTTCAGGAGTAGTGTCTTTTGTTGGTGATGACTTTACCTTAGATGGGGCAACTGTAACTAATATTGACGGAGGTAATATAACTACGGACAGTATTAAAACAGACCAAATAGATGTTGATGATCATTTACTATTGGCAGGAAATAATTCTGGTATACTTGGAGGAAGAAGTTCTATTTCTTCTTACAAAGAAGCAGGTGTTTATATTGGTCGTGAACTTCGCCCTTCAGTAATGGGCGTATCTGGAATGTATTTTGGTCGTGAGTATCTAATAGTAACAACAGGTACTACTAACTTTGTAACATATGGAGCAGCATCTAATACAGTAGGTGAACGGTTTATTTATAATGGAGCTTCAGGCTTAACAGGGAATGGCACAATTCAACAAATTGGATTTGAAGTAAGTCACAGTTCTGTTAATGGATTATTACAACTTGAAGGAATTATACATAATGAAAACGATGGTTTAAGAATATTTAATCCAGAGTTAATTTCTGGAGGTAATGTAATTAATGGGGTTGATACAAAAACGTCTTCAGGTACTACACTTCTTGGAACAGGAGCATCTATTGGAACAATAACTTTAAGTGCTATAGGTGGTGGAGGTGGTGGAGGCTATGGCCTTGAAAACTATACAGGTAGTGGAAGTGGTGGTACAGGCGGCACTACTACAGTAAAACTTAGAACAGGTTCTGCAAGTGGCACCGTAGTAGCTACTTTAACAGCAACAGGTGCAACAGGTGGATTAAATGCGCCTACTCTTTCTCAACAAGGAGGTCTTGCTGGTGCAGCTTCAGAGTTTGGGCCTGGTGGGGCTTATGTTACTCAAGGTGTTGCTGCAAATCCTGCCCCTAGCACTAGTTATGGAGCAGGTGGAGGAGGTGCTGGAGGTGACAGTCAAGGCTTCTTTGGTCAAGATGGTGCTGGTGGTTCAGGTGGCTCTGCTGCAATTAAACAAACATTAGAATATGATGCAACTAGCATTACTGCTAATATCTATTTAGAAATTGTATCTATTGGTGCAGGTGGTACTGGTGGGACTGGTGGTAGTAGAAATGGTGGTAATGGAGCCTCTGGTGTTGTTCAACACACTGCTCTTATGGGTTCTACTGTGTCAAAAGAAGTTTCAGACCTAGCTTTAAGTAAATGGAATAATATTGGAGCTTATGCGTGGCTAACTACAGGTCAAACTAGTTTTACTAAGTTAGTTCCTAACTCAATAATTGCTGGAACAAGTTTATTTCCTGCTGGATTTAGAACTGGCGGTCAAGGTTCACATTCTGCGGTTAATGCTAGTTATGATGCTACTGCTTTAACTGGAACTTGGAGAGTAATGTGTGCAACTAACTATACTGGTATTCAAGCTGGATTATTTGTGAGGGTTACATAATGGAATATAGAAATGCAAAATATGTAACAGAAACATCTATTGAATGTGAAATTAATCATCTTACTTTAGGGTGGATACCATATGGTATTGCTGACCATGAAACTGATCCTTATGCAATATCATTAAATTTAATTTTAAAAAGTTCTATGGAAATTAATAATGATGTTGAAGCTTACTCTGCTCCTAGTGATGAAGTGTTAAGTTTAAACATTAGAGCACAAAGAGACAACATACTAGGAACTGTAGTAGATCCTGTAGTAAGTAATCCATTAAGGTGGTCAGATATGTCTTCTGAAAAACAAGAGGAGTGGAGAGTTTATAGACAAGCTCTCTTAAACATACCAGAGTCTTCTGGTTTCCCTAGTAATGTAACATGGCCCACTCCCCCAGAATAAGGAATACACAATGAGAATACTAAGCGGCCCTGAGTTGGCTGATCAATGGCATATTATAAAGCCACAGATAGAAGAAGCCATAGTGCATGGTAGTGGTGTTGTTACATCTCATGGGTTGTTTTTACAATGTCTAGGCGCAGTAGGTCAATGCTGGGTTCGAGATGAGGGTGGTGTTTGTATAACTCGCTTTGAAGAAATAGAAGGTAGAAAACAGTTAGCTGTAGTTGCCTGTACATCTCCAGGATGGTTCTCTCATGGACCAGAGTTATTAAAGATACTGGAAGAATTCGCACGTTCTACTAACTGCAAAAGAACTGTAGTGTATGGACGTAAAGGATGGGCTAAAGCCCTCAAAAAATATGGATATCGTGAGCCGTTTATAACGCTCATTAAGGAGGTTTAATTATGGGCGGTGGTGGAAATTCACAAACAGCAACAACAGAGTTACCAGCGTGGGCAAAGCCTTACGTTGAAAGTAGTCTAGGAAGTGCTGTAGATTTATACAAATCAGGGGCATATGAAAATGTAGCTGGGATGACTCCAGAACAGATAACTGCTTTTGAAAGACAGAAAGAACTAGCTGGTTCTGGTGGTGTGTACGATCAAGTTGCAGCTGATAGCTATGGAGCTACTCAAGCCTATAGAGATGCAGCTTCTGGCTCTGGTTTGTTTGGTGCAGATGCATTAGGTCAACAGACTAAAGCCATGAAAGATTCTATTGGTACAGCTGTTGGTGATATACTAGGTCAACAACGAGGACAGTTTTCTCGTTTAGGAAACTTAGGTGGTGCTAGAGCACAACAATCTATGGACTCATCTGCTATGAAAGTAGGTGGTGATATGGCAGCTGCAGAACTAGCTAATAGACGATCAGCAGCCCTATCAGGTGCTGGTGGTGTACTGGGTGCAGGTAATACTTTACAACAGCAGTTTGGTGCTGGTGCTAACACACTAGGTCAAGTAGGTACAGCTATCCAACAACAAAATCAAAACGAAGGTGATGCTGCTTATCAAGGAGTTCAAAGACTATTTGGTCTTTATGGATCTCCAGCAATAGGAAGTACTTCTACAAGAACAGGTGGAGGAAAGTAATGCAACGTATTATACAAAAGTATCAGGAAGGTGGTACAGTGCAACCTGTAACTGCTACTGGATTACCAGCTGGGGGTAATGCTGCTTCTGCTATTGCTAACTATATGATGGGGCCAATGTCAGCTAACGCTACAACTTTATCTTATACTGGTGGTGGTGAAGGGGTTCCTGATTACCACGCATTAGCTTTAGAACAAAAGAAACTTAGAGAAGCTGCTGCGTTAGTTGAACTTCAATCTCAAATTGCAAATGCAGGCAGTACATCTTCTGGTCAAGATAAGATGGAAGAAAGGAATCTTCCTGGAGGTGACTTATATAAACCAACTTACAATGAATATTATGATGACAGTGCTGGTTATGATTATTCAGGTAACGATGATTCTTTTCAAGGTTATACAAGTGTTAGGGAACCACTTTTTTCTGGTGGTGGTGCAGATGGTAAAGGTAACTTTGGTAAAGTTGGTGATTTTTTTGGTGGATTAAAAGACAAAGTGTTTGGTAGTAATATGGGTGGACCTATAGGATACAATGTAGGAAGCATGAAGAAACCTGTAGGATACAATATGGGTACTCTAAATGGACCTATAGGATACAACGTAGGTGGTGTTAGCCAAGTTGCTAGGACCATGTTACCTGAAGAACAGATACAACAACGTCAAATGCAACAGGCTCAGTTCTCTCAAGGTCAAGGACCGTTAGCAGAAATTGGAAATGCACTAGGTTTAAAAGTTGCTGGTAAAGGTGTAGATAAAGCAATGGAAAAAATGGCTGGTAATGCAGCAATGGCAGTTGCTATGAAATCAATACCTGTAGTCGGACCATTTTTAGCAGCACTCTTTGGATAATTAGGAGAACAACATGATTGATAAAACAGATCCAACTAATAGGGATACTGTACCTGCTATGCTTACTCCTGGAGAATTTGTATTAAACAAAGAAGCAACAGAAATGTATGGTCCTATAATACAACAAATGAATAACAATGGTTTACAACAGCGTTCCGCAGAAAACAAAGCTATGGAAGCTAACATGGGTGGTGGTGTTAAGTATTACAATGATGGTAGTGAAAAACCAGTAAGTTCTTATAAGTTTGAACCAACCATGAAAAAGTTAGTTCAAGATTTAATGAAAGATTTTGGACTTACTAAACTTCAAGCTTCTGCTATGGCTGGTAATCTTGGTTGGGAATCTGATAACTTTAAGGGTATGCAAGAATACAATCCTATTGTTAAAGGAAGTAAAGGCGGTTATGGTTTTGCTCAATGGACAGGTCCAAGGAGAGAGATGTTTGAAGAGTGGTCAAAATCTAATAACTTAGACCCTTCATCTTATGATGCTAATTATGGATTTTTAAAATTTGAGTTATCAAATTCAAATGATGAAATAGGAAACATGGGTGTAAATACTATAGATCAATTAAAAAAATCTAACGATTTAAACGAAGCAACATCAATAGTTATGAACACTTATTTAAAACCTAAAATACCCCACGAAGATAAACGTCAAAGTCGTAGTCAATCTGTTTTTGATTTATTTAAATCTGACAATAACAATGAAGTTGTTACATCTGTTCGGCCCCAAACAAGACCTGAATCAATTCCAAAAGAATCACAACCTGTTGTTATGGAACAACCACCAGCTGCACTACCTAATCCTACAGGATACGGTGGTTATACACCTCAACAATTCCTTGACGAAGCTGGAAGAATAAATACAACAACCACAGTTCCTAGTATGGAACAAGCTCCACCAATGATGCAAGAATTCATAGCCCCTCTTCCCAATGCTGGCGCTGACGCTAGTTTTGGCAGTGCTTTTAAAGAAGCTCGTGGTCGAATGGGTGCAGGTCAAGTCTTTGACTATGGAGGAAAACAATACACAACAAATTTTGCAGAGGAAGAAGATATGATGACTGCTAATATGGGAGGCAAGGCTTGTTCTTGCGGCAAAAAGAAAGTGTGTGATTGTGGTTTAAGTATGACATATGCTAACATGGGTGGTGATATTCCAGCGCAGTATTTAAATATTGGGGATTTTGTAAGAAATCTTATAAGTCCTTTTTATCAAAAAGAAGATAAGAAATATTTAGGATATGGAACAGAAGCATACCCTTATGATACAGTAGCTACTTATCCATCATTCACTGCTCCAGGAGATCAAGGAATGGACATGGGATCTATGACTCAATCTAATAATAATACAGTTCCAAATTACACACCAGTTCCTTCAAGTTTTAATTCATTACAAAACAGAGCAGAGGGTTTACAAAATAATAATAATGTTCCAGAATTACAAAATTATACAATGCCTACGGGGATACCCCCTGCATTATTACCAAAGGTTAATTCAGATCAATCAATACTAGATGGATCTTCTGACAGTGTAAAGGATGCACAAAGGATGATGATGTTAAACAATCCTATGCCTAACATTTTACCTGTACCTGATGGTAATCCAACCTCACTTGCTCCACCTTCTGTAGATTTTCTACCTATGAAAGAATCTTTTAAAGGTGTCAGTATTCCAAGGAGTGAACAGGACGCTGAAAGAATGATGGGTATTAACAACCCAATGTCTGTACCACAAAGTGTACAAGATTCTCAAAGAATGATTGACATTAATGCTGACAATGGATTTATCCCCAAGCCTAATATAGACGTTCCAGTAGAACAGGTTTCCACAGAAGCTGAAGCTGCAGCTGAAAGAATTAGTGAAGAGATAAGTGATTTAAGGTTAAGGATGTCAGTTATGCCTTCAGGTTCTGAAATGAGAGCTATACTTCAAACTCAAGTAGATCAAAAGTTAGGTCAAATAGCGTCTATGGGTCAAGATTTAAATTCAACTACACTACCTGTACCTAAACAAACAGGTGTTAACACTGGATTAATTAACGCTAAAACAGAATTAGAGGCAGCTAATTTAAATTTACAAAAAGCTAAAACTCCTGAGGATATTCAAATAGCCGCTAATGAAATTGCTGCTGCAGAACTTAAAGTAGAAAACAATGCAACGATTCCTGAAATACAAACAAGTATGATAACTAAAGCAAACACAGAATCTTTGCAATCTAGACGGAATTTACTTTCTTCTATTGACAATCAAATTAATAACTCAAATAACCCTAGGGTTATTGCAGCCCTTAATGAAAAAAGGAAAGTAATTCAAGCAGACATTAAAGATCTTGATACTGATTTAATGTTAGAAGAGGGTGGTGTAAATGTTCTTGGAGAAAGGGGAAGAAGATCTCCGTACTTACAGTATGGTGATATAGTTCAATCTAGAATTGATGCTCTTGAAAAATCTACAGAACCTGAAGGATCTCCTTCTAATAATACTAACAACACTACTAACAACACTACTACTGCACAAACAGATAGTGAGTCTATAGAAAGTCTTGGTAATCAAATAGCTAAAGAAACCAAGAATGCACCTCAAGTTACAGAAGCCAAGGGTCTATTGTCCTCTGTGTTTGGAGATCTCTTTGATAGTAAAGAACTTATGAGGGCTGCTATTATGTATCTTGGTGGTCGTGCTACAGGTATGTCTGGTAATCAAGCTCTTGCATTTGCAGGTAAAACCTACTTATCTAGGGAAGAAGCAAATGATACAGCTATGAAAAAGCATATTAATAAACTTATTACAGATGGTGACTATACAACTGCATCTATTAAATTGTATAAAGAAACAGGAGACATAGATGTATTGCAACTTAAAGGTGCTACTTATGTAGATCTTGGAGAAACTAAAACTTACTATCCTATTAGTGGTAAGATGAAAGGTGTTGCTGTTCAAGCTAGAAAAGTTAAAGGCAGTGATGGCAGTATAAAATGGCAAGGTCAAAATGGTCAATTCTTATCTTTAAATAAATATCATACTGATATAAATAGATCTAAGTCGAGACCAAGATCAGCTATTAATGCAGAAGTAGATCAAGTACAAAAACTGTTTATTAGTCTTAGAGATGATTATGGAACAGTTAAAACAGCACAAGGTGGTGAATCTGCTGTTTATAGAACTAGATTAAATCCAAGACTTGTTGGTGAAAAAACTGTTGACTGGGCTATGTCAAATAACATTCCACCTTATGCTGTTGGTGAAGTTTTAGAAGGTGCTTACAAGAGAGCTTTAGCTGATGCAGCAAGAGAAAACAAACCTTTAATAGCTGAATCTATTGATGGCTATCTTCATAGTCAATGGATACAAATGTCTGCTGGTGATGTCACAGACTTTATGACAGGCGATGAAAAGAATCCTAAACCTATTGAAACTACTGCAGTCAATGAATGGGTTGGTGGTATAAAATCAAAAGTATCGGCCGTTAATCCAAAAGAATTTGAAGGTATGAATGATATAGTATTTTCTACTTTCTTAAGAGAGTCTAAATTAACTGACAGCTATCACAATACTGAAGCTAATGGTGGTATTTCTTTAAAAGACAGACAGAGATATATTAGGAGGGCTAATGCACAAACCCCACCTATTAGTGGTTATATGTTATATATGCAAGAGAATGTTGCAAAAGAATATCGTCTGTTGCTTGACAAAAGAAATCAGGTAATGAGTTAAATTAAAAGGAGATTAGTATGGGACTATTGGACGAAGCTGTTGAGTACAGCCCTAAGAATTTAGGATCATCAGATAATTTCTTTATTGATGCAGATACAATATCAAATGCAGATGGGTCTGAAAGATATAGACTTGCTGGTTTTGATGCTGCAGAAGTTGAGAAAATAATTGATGGTGAGTTCAAACAAGGAACTGCTGGTGGTGCAAGATCTACTGACATAGTTTCAAATCTTGCTAACAAGGAGGGGTTTACTAATATAAAACCTCTCCTTAATCCTGACGGAACTTTTAAGGAAGATGTTTATGGTCGTAAGTTAGTAGACCTTACAAACGAAAAGGGTGAAAGTTTTAATCAATCTCTTTTAAACTCTGGTGCATTTGACCCTAATGCATATAGCAGTTCTGATTCAATAGGTCTTGCAAGAATTTATCAAGCTCAAAAAGATGAACGTTTAGAATCAGGTGGGTCTTTAAATGCATTTGATAATGCAGCGTTTGATATTGAGTCTGCTGAAAGATCTGAAGGTGCAAAAGCATTAGGCTTTAAGAAAACATTAGAAACAGAAAAAGAACGAGCTCAATACATAGATTACTTTGAATCTAAAGGTATGTCTCGTGAAGAAGCTACTTACGAAATGGATAAGTACTTTAACTATGGTGTTGAACGAAGACGCAGTGATGTTGATATAAATTTTAATTCATTAAACCCATTTACTGATTCTTGGGAACAGGGGTGGACTAGTGTAGGTGAAGCTGCCTATGGTGTCGCTGAAATGTTTGGTGCTAAAACAGGCAATGAAGGCTTAGAAAATTGGGGTCAAGAAGGCATAGAAAAACAACGAAGTAAGCTTTCAAACTATGGGAATATAATTAATAGCTATAAAGATATTAACAGTGTAGGTTCGGCTTTTGAATACTTAGGAAGCACTATGGCTATGTCACTACCTTACATGGCAGCTACAGCTGCTGCTACTGTAGCAGCCCCTGCAACATATGGAGCATCTTTTTCTGTACCAGTTGCTATTTTTACAGGTATGACTTGGAATGAAATGGAAGGGGATAATGATAGTAAGTCAGCATCTTTAGCTATTGGCGCTGGTGTTGCAATGACTGTCTTAGATCGAATAGGTATAAAAGGTTTAGGTGGTTTTGCTGCAAAAAATCCAGCTAAAACATTACAAGAAGCAGCTAATAAATATGCTAAAGAAAGAGCCATAAGTCAAGCAGAAGCTGGAGTAGTTGTAAAGCAAGCAACAGATAGAGTAATCGCAGAATTTGCAGAAAAAGTTGAGAGTTTAGCTAAAGAGCAATTAGCAGGTAAAGCTACTGCTAAACGTATTGCACAACGAATTGGTACTGGTTCTGTAGCAGAAGGACTTACTGAGGTAGGTCAAGAAACTGTAGGGTACTTAGCAGCTGTTCAAGGTTCAGATAAAATATTTGATTATCAAGAATTCCAAGAACGACTAGCTAATGCTGCTGTTGCAGGTAGTGCATTAGGTGCTACTTTCTCTGTTCCAGGAACTGTTAAAGATCAATTAAGTTGGATGGATGCAGCTGCAAGGTTTGGGGAACCTGCTTCTCCATCTGAAATAGAAGAGTATGCTAGAATAGAAATTTTAAATAACAGAAATAAACCAGAGTATAAAGGTAAAGTTAGAACTGTAAGTCAAGTACTTTCAGATGTAGACTCTGAGATGAATGCAGATAGTGCATACACTGCTTTAGCTGATCGTGCTACTATGCACAAAAATTCAAACAAAGAAAAAAGTTTTTTAGATAGAGCATCAACATCTGTTATGAATGTATCTAACTTGTGGCAAGCATCTGTTACTAATGCTATCCCAAAGTCAGTGTTAGATAAGTCTTCTTCAGCAAGAGCACTTGCATCAATACTAGGTGGAACACTTACACCTTTACATGGTGGCTCTGGGATGGAAGCTGCACAACATCATTTAGTTACTGCATATAAAAATCAAGTGTCAGATCCTAAAAGATTTTATAAAGAGTTTGGTTTAAAAAGTGTGTTCGGTGTGTTTAAATCTTCAGATAAAGCTAGGATTAGTGATGAGATTTATTCAGTTATTAGAGGTGGTAAAAAAGGTAGGTATCAAAAAGGTAAATTTATAGCAGACCCTGAAGGTAAAGCAAGAGAGTTTTTAACTAAGGGTGAATTTGATCCTAAGAAAGTACCAGTAGACTTACCAAATAGAGCACTTATTGTTAACTTAGGAACTCAATTAAAAGAATTAAGTAAAGTAATGAGAGATGATCAAGTAGCAGCTGGAGCTAAAATGGGAGATCTTTCAAATTATTTAGGAAGATATAAAGCTTTAAATAAAACTGAGATATATAAAAATCAAGCAGAGTTTAAAAAATTATTAATGACTAAACTTGGTAAACAAAATATGTCTGCTGCTCAAGCTCAAAAAATTACAGATGAAATTATAGATAATCCATTAGTCAACGATCTTGGGGATGCTCTTGCCTCTAATGTAGGATCATTAAATCCGTCATCTCATAAACAAAGAACAGTAAATCTTTCAGAGAACACTGATTTTGACAAGTTCTTTGAAAGAGATATATTCGCTAATGTGGCTACGGCTGCTAAAGCAGCTGCAAGATACTCTGTTCAAATGCAATACGTAGGTAAAGATGGGTCTAAGATTGCTCATTTGCTTAAGAAAATGGAGAAAGAAGGGGTATCAAAGGAAGAAGTTAACAGGGTAGCCTCAGATGTATCTGACATACTAGAAGCAATGTCTGGTAACTACAACAGACCTAAGACACAAGCAGGTAAAAAGTTAATGAGGTTCCAGAAAAACGTAATGTTCTGGATGACATTATCTGCACTGCCACTTGCTACATTTTCCTCATTACCAGAAATGGCTATGACTCAAAGTGCCTTAACTAACGATCAAATCTTTGGAAAGAATGGAAGTATAAAATCTTTTGCTTCAGAGTTTGCTGCTTCTTTTATTCCTCAATTTAAAAAAGTTGAAAACAATACAGACGAAGAGATACTTAAAGTAGTGACAAGAAGTAAAGGTCAAGAGAAAATGTCTGAGGTTGGTATGTATCAATGGGAAGTTGGTGCTGCTACTACAACTGGTGTTAGTGAAATACATGATGGTCGTAGGAACACTATGGAATTATTCTTCAAGGCTATTGGTTTAACACAATGGACTGACTACACTCGTGCTATTCGTGCTGCTATGGCGTATGATTTTATAAAAATAAATTCTGAGATTGTTGCTATGAGAAACTTAGGTTTCACTAAAGCAACTAGGGAAGCACAAGAAGCTGAACAGAAACTTAGAAGTTTAGGTATACCTGTAGAACAATTTGCAGAGATGATGTATCAAGTAGATCTTTATGGTCCAGATGCATTAAACAATGACCCTAAGAAGATTCAACTGTGGGAAACTACAATGAAGGAAGCTACGTTTAATTTTATTAATCAAGCTATCCCACTTCCAGGAGCCGCTAACAGACCTTTAATCTATCAAGATCCTAGGTTTGCTTTGTTCACACAGTTCCAAGGTTTTATATCTACATTTACAGCCAATCAAATACCTAGGTTATGGAATGATTATATTAAACGTGGTACACCAACCATGAGGTACAATACGTTTGTACTTATGTCTACTATGATTGCTATGGGTTTCTTAACACAGGCAATGAAAGATGCTATTAAATTTGAAGATGATGATGACGAAGGTACATTAGGTAATCCATATCTAGATACACCAGAATATATTAGGCGTGGTGTTATGTCTTCAGGACTCTTAGGAACAAGCGAAAGAATTGTAGATTTATTTGCACCTATCTATGGACAAAGATCCAGTGGTATGGGAGATTGGATTTACAATCAAGCGGCTGGCGAAAGTCCAACACTAGGTTACGTTGGTAGGCTAGGCGATGCCGCATTGAATGTTGCTAAAGGTGACTTTGAGAAAGCAATATACCAAGGGTTAAAATCAGCCCCAGGAGTTGCACCATTTACAGATACAAACAAAAGCATAGCTAGTTTTGTAACTGGTGGTGGTTGGAACTACAAAGATAACGAGGAGAACTAGTAATGGCACTAGAATATGCACGTAACTTATCAGCAGTTGAAAACAAAGACAATAAATTAGATGTAGGTCTTATAGAGACAGCTACTTCAGGTAAAGGGTTATTAGCAGAAGCTTCTGAAATAATTCCTGGAAGTGCTGCAACTGTTGGAGGTCCACAACGTTCTTTTAAAACTATATCACAAGATCGTATTATAGAGATTCAAGATAAAGATCTTACAGATGAAGAGATAGAACAGAGGAATCAAGAAGCTGGTAGAGTATCTAGTATACGTGAGGCACAAAGTGGTTTATCTCCAGATTTAAATTATGATTATCAAGAAAACATTACAAAGCCAAATTTTAAAAACTTAGATACCGATGGTGGTATACTTAGCAGAGCTACTCAATTTGCTAACGCTACGACTCAAGGAAACTTTGGATTAAATTTAGCCATTGATAATAATCTTTCTGGTATAGCTCCAGAATCTAGAGCTTCTATTAAAAATTTTAAAGGTCCAGATTTAACTACAGGATTTCGTTCTGTTTTTGATGGACAAAAAGCTAATGTCCTTCAAGCAATAAGTGCTGCGGATGGTGTTGTAATGTCTGAAGGAACAGGGTCTGGTAAGATAAATATATCTGTTCCTAATCCTGTTTACTCACAAGTTATGAGTGCTGCAACAGAACACGTTCTTATGAATTCTTTTGCTGGAACAAATGCTGAAGTTGATCCTTATAAAGAGTTTATAGAATCAAAAAAAAGTTTACTTCCTACTAATAAAAAAGCACAATCTATGCAACTAAAAGAAGTAAGCGATGAAACTAATAATGCACAACTAGGTCAACTTATTCATTTAACTTATTTAAGACTGTTGAGAGATAGACTTTTAAATGAAAATGGAGATAGGATACGTAGTGATCCTAAATATCAACAGCTTAGTTTGGATTCCCCTAACCCACTTACACTTGAAGAATCTGAAGTTTTAGGTAAAGCAGCTAAAGAAATTTGGACAGATAATAATAGAGATCTTGTTGATAAAATAAAAGTAAAAACAGGTGTTGGTCCAAAGACACAAAATAAATATATATTAACTCCTAGGGGTGAGAATGTATTATCTCAAGGGCAAAAAGCACGTTCTTTATTGTTCCCCTCTACAATAGTTAAACCATTAAGATCTCCCAATGGTTTTTCTAATACTGATATGGGTAAGAATAAACTTAAAAAAATTCAAGGTAAATCTATTGGACAAAGAGCAGGAAGTGAAATAGATCAAGCAATAGAAAACTTAGAGAGTGTAGGTAGCAGGGTTAATAGTCGTAGGGCTAAAATAGCTTTGAGTACTTTGCTTCCTATATTAGCTTCTAATGTAGACTCTCCTCGTAGTTGGGTAGATGAGATGTATAATATTGGTAATCAAAAACTAGATATGTTTAACGCTTCTAAAAAATTAGAAGAAATAAAAATGGCTAGTGGTGAGATTGATACCCTACCATTAGATAAACGCTATAAACCTTTAGAAGAACTTGAAGGATTAAGAAATAAATTAGCTCAAGAACTTAGAGCTTTAGCTGAAGTCCGTGAAGGAGTTTTCTATTCAACTTATGCTATTCAAGGGTTTCAAGGACGATTAACTCCTCAACAAACATATGTTAACTCTACTACATCAAAGCTTGTTAGGTTTGTAACTAGCGCAGTGTTACCTGCATTTGTAAAGCGTGGTAACAGGCAAGATTTAAACTTACGTCAGATGTATGCTAAAGCATTATTAACAAACACAGAAGGTAAAAACATTGGTGATCCATTATTACCCGATGCAAGAGAATCTCTTCTTACAAAAGATACAGGTACTTTGTACAGTAGGGGTAAACGTTTAAGGCAAGCTTTAGAAATGACAGATGCTGAGTATGAAACAATTTCTCAAGCTATGGTAGATAAGATACCTATAAACTCTTCTAATTTTCCTAAGTTTGGAGGGTTAAATTTAGATCCAGTTGCTGATGAAGATTTAATATCTATTATAAATAAACAGGGGGAAGATGGTGCAGCATTTATAGACGCATCAATAGACTTTGCAAATTATATAGATCATTTTAACAGTGACACCACTAAACCATTTGAGTCTTACCTTAATGCGTACATGGATGGTAAAACTAATGGACCTGCAACTCAAGGTATGCAAATGGGAGATGAAAGAGTAGCGTATAAAACAGGAGTTTTAAGGAAGTCAGAAAACAAAACCCAATTACTAGATAATGGGGATCTTAGAAATGAACTTATGGATCATGCTAAAAGAAATATTTTACAAAATCCATTTACAATATCTGAAGACAATCCTGAATGGCTCAATGCTATTGAAACTGTAGCCTCTGAACTTTACAATGATAAAGATTTAGCTAAAATAGTTATAATGACTTACGGGTATGGTAAAGAACTTGGTGGTAGTTTTGCTGCTACTTTTAGAGAGTTAGTTGAATTAAAAAGAGCAACTGCTGAAAGAGAATCAAAAGAATTTCGTGGAGAATCTTCTGATGAGTTTACATTATTAAGGGCTATTAGAGTTCTTGATGCTAATGATATGAAACAATCTCTAACACTAATGAGGAAAAAATATGAAGAATCTTTAGAGGATTTAATGTCAGAATTAGGTATAGAAAGTAGGTCATTAATGAGGGCTGTGGCTGGAGCGACAGCTGTTATGGATGTTTCTTTTCAATTTGAACTTCCAAATGGCATGACATCTTTTATAGGTAAGTCAGTGTCTGATGGTTATGATAACAAGTATCAGTACTCTATACAACGTGGTCAACAATATGATCTTGGGCTTGAAGAAAAACTTCAAAAAGCTATAGAAAATAATAATCAATCACAGATAGATGATTATCAACGTAGGATAGCTAATGAAAAGAATAGAGTTCTTGGAAAAAGAGATACTACTATGGTTTATGCGTGGAAAAATAGAGAAACTGGTTCAGCTTTTAGAGATCGTGATGGTCAATTAATCCCAGGAGATTGGGCTTACGGAGGAGCACCTGTTGTTCCTATACAAGCTGTGGATGCTGCTACTGTTACAAAAAGTGTTACTGGAAAATCTTGGCAATCTTTAATGAAAGCATCTCAAGGATACCCTTTCATACATACAATCTATGATGCATTTAAAGTGGATGCTAACGGATATGATGTTGTTCTCAGAGAAGTTAATACTAACTGGATGAAGATTAATAATGATTGGAATTATTTAGAAGAAGCTTTAAAATCTTTAGAGAAATCTGAAGCTGAGTTTAAAGAGATGACCAAAGACATGAAAGATTCTGATGTTCTTAGCCCAAGTCAAAGTGCTTATATGAATTGGATGTTAACTTTACAAGATCCTGTAGCTAATGATGAAGCTAATCTGTCAGATGAAGAAATAAAAGCATTGGAAAAATTAAGTAAAGATGAAGATCCAGAAAAAGTTCTTTCTAATTTTAGAAATCGAATGATTAAATTTAATCCTAGTTTAAAATCAGACAGTGCAACTAAGTCTTATCCAATAATAGATATTGAAAAAACTTTAATTGAACGTATGCGTAGAGTTGGTTATGATGTTTTTAATCCACCAAGTCAACCTACTTTTAGACAATTAAAAGAATTTAAATCAATAGTTCAAACTAATTCGGCTATTAAAGAAAGACTTAAAAGAGCAATATATAAAACTAATAAGAAGAAAAGTGAATTGAATAAGTTAATGCGACAAGAATCAGAACTTATGTATACTGATCCTCAAGGATATACTTACCCTCTTCAATACTACACACACTAAAAAATAACCCCCAAGAGAACCACTATGGTTTCCTTGGGGGTTTTTAATTTTTATTTAAGCATACCTCTTTTAGCAAGAAGTGTTTTGTATTCTTTTATTTGATCTTGTTTACGTGCCTTAGCTTGTTTCTCATCTATTACATTATTAGCAAGATCTTCGGCAATACCTATGTCTATTATCCTAGGCATAAGTTCTGGAGTATAAGCCAGACTTTCATCTAAGGTTGTGTTAGTTAATGAGTTAGTGTTCCAATCATTGATAAACTCATCATCATCAACTTGCACACCTCTTAATGCTAAGTGGTTATACGATTTACGCGAAGAAGTAATCACTGTTTTCAATCTCCTTTATATCTAAGTTGCCAAGTGTGGGTTGTTCCACATCATCTTCAGCATCTGTTATGAAGTTACGTATAACTTCAAAATAATTATCACAGTCATACATACGTATGAACACTTGTTTAGTTAAGCTTAGTAGTTTATCTACATCACTTGCATGGGTACTGAAGCTATCATGTACGGCTGCAAAGCAACCATCCCAACTAGACACTACGAGAGCCATATGACTAGCATCCATAGAATGAATGTAGTTAGGTGACATTCCACACACAAACCCTCTACGATCAGGCATACGTGTAGGTACTAGGGCTACGTGGGTTACTTGACCTGTCTTATTACCATAGCCTTTGATACGTCCTCTAGCTTTCCTGTCTTGCATTATCCATTTCTCATAGACAACATTGAAACCTGAAGGAGTACCCCATACTATTTTATCCACACCCTTACCATGTTTAAGGTTTGTTGTGAATTCTTTTAGTTTAATAACAGTATCATTGAGTTCTATAAGATCATCATCAGTCTTGAAGTTCTTCTTCATTAACTCATCACGTTTTTGTGACAACTCTCTGTACTCTCCATTAGCTTCGTAACCATCTAGGTCTACTTTAACATGGGTTCCTAGTTGGTACATAGCTAAGTCTTGCAAGTAACGCATAGTAGATAGGGGGCCAGGACATACCTTATCGATAGCTTTTATGAGAAGCTTTGATAGTTTAGTACAATCGTCCTGTGTTATCCCATACTCTGTGTGGTAGTCTTCAGACTTACAATCAAAGAACATATTCTCAGCGATCTTCTTAGAACCTGCTGAGTATGCCCTAGTCATTGAGCCACGTTTAGATATGCCTTTGCGTATACTTTTCATAGGCATACTTGCTAAGATAGATTTTAATCTGTCATCTTTACAGATGTTAATCATCTCTTTAGCAGTTTGAACATAGAAATCTTTCTGTATTTCTCCAGGAATTAGACCTACTAGATCTCCTGTTTGTTCATCTTTTGAGATAGCACCTAAGTGTTGCCATCCATTGTTACTACCATCAATAGGTATAGGCAGTGAAGTCATGTGTATCCTGTTGTCTTTGAATGCACAGTCAAACTCATACCATTCAACACAAGCAGCAAGGAAAGATACTTTCTTCTCTGCATCGTTAGAGAACTGTAAGTTCATACCTGCATCAACTATCTCTTCCATGTACTGATTAGTCCACTCAATGCGATCTTCTAGTGTCATTTTGTCAACAGATATATTATCTAATCCCTCACTTTCAAGGTGAGTTCTATAGTCTGCTGTACACCAATCAGGTATCTCATCAAGTCCATAAGACATATTAAATACGGATGCAGTGTGTATTGCTAACCACTGTAGTCCACCTTCAGTCATTGGCTTTGAATGATAAAACTTAAACAATCCCCTAGCTAGATCAGACCCTTGGAAGTTCATAAAACTTTCACAGTAATACAATCTACTTCTGTAGTCTGCATCTATATACTGATAGAACTTCTCTAGCTCTGATAACTTACGTGCTTTCTCTGATATAAAAGCCCACTCTACCATCTTACTTCTACGTTTAAGTTCTTTGGCATCGTTATCTAGTACAGGTTCTTGAGATACAAACAGATCTTTGTTAGCTACCATAGCCTCAAATACAGGAGTATTAATTTTCCATTCTGTTTGTTGCAATTTATTTATTGCTTGTACCCAAGGGGCATAGGGATCTAAGTAGTCTCCTTCTAAGCTACCTTTAATTACTGGTCTGTTTACACCATTAATATTTTGAAACATCTTATTGATATCTTTAGGTTTCTTTGTTGTAGTTGCAGCTAATGGAAAGCTATCTCCCCTATCTGGAATGACACCAAGTTCATACCAACGAGGAGAAGCTGACACAACATGACAACTGTTTCTTGTTTTAGCATACGATAAGTCTATGAACTTTAAATTATATAAAGCTTCTATGAACAAATCACCTATAGATACCTGAGAGCCCCAAGGTAGGGGCTCCCTATCTAACTCTTTACCAACACTTTGACCTATCTTGGTAGACGCATTGGTCAATGTTGTAGTCCCTGCTGGACTAGAACTAGTGTCTTTTGTAAATTGCATCTGTAGTATTGAGATGCTTTTAAGAACGTACTCTTCCATACGTTCACTATAGTTAACTGATAGCCTCAGTAAGAGCCCTGCAAGATGGGGTCTTCTACGTGCTGGACTAACAGCATCTACCCTAGTTACAAGGTAGTCAACTATCTCTTGGAGTGCTGACATATATTCTCCTATGTGGTTATATAATCAAATCCTTCTTGTATTTCAACAAGTCTTGTAGTGTTAGGGTCATATGATGCAGACCCAGCATCCCCAGTTTTACCTGTGAACCTAGACTTAAGTACTCTAAATGTAACTGTGTTACGTTCATAGTCATCTTCTGCTACTAGGTTCCTAGAGAATGCAATGATATCAAATGAGATCTGTTTGATAGAACCAGACCCTTTAATGTCATCTATGGATGCAATGTTACCATCCTCAAAGGCTCTACCACCCTGTGCCTTACGCAAGTGTGAGATCAAACCTAGCCATATGTTATGTCGTTTGACTATCTTAAGTAAGTCTGACATGAACTTGTCAATAGCTTCATTACCTGTCAGTCCATCATTACCTTCTGACACAGCAATAGTGATGTGGTCTAGTACAAGATACTTACAACCCATAAGAGCCATGTATTCTATCTTATCTACTAGGCTATCATCACCTACAGAACCTTGATGATCTAAGAGGACGAGTCTTTCATCTCCAAATACTTTATCAAAACCCTGTCTAAGCTCGTTTTCTGATGGCTGTGAATCCTCATTAAGAGGTTTCTTGATTGCCATACCGATAAACTTCTCTGCCGTGTCTCCAACGCTCTCCTCCAAACTGATAAGCCCAATCCTATCATCGGTCTTTGATAAGAGATCCAAGATAATCTCTTTGATAACAGTAGATTTACCACTACCAGTTCCAGAAGTGAATAGAGTAATCTCACCATGTCTAATCCCCTTTAGCTTTGCGTTCAAACCACTGAGGCATTTAGGGTATGGAACACATTCTACATTTTGACGTTGCATAAATTGATCCCAGATAGGTTGACCAGTAACGATACCTGATGGGTTCCAACTCTGTGCATTCCATATGCATTCTATCAGTGTCTTCCAACCATGCTTTGTTAGTGTATCATTAGCGTCATTCTCTGGGAGCTTTGCGACCTTTGCTTTTCCTGGTTTGATCATCTTACCTAGGAAGTTTGTCATCTTCTGACCAGCCTCATCTTGATCCATCATAATTATAACAGTCTTGAATGAGTTTATCCAATCCCTTTGAGCCAAAGCACAAGAGGTAGAAGAAGAAGAAGGCACACCGACAACAGAATAACTACGTCCGTATTTCTCTCTGTACGCTTGGGCAACTGACATGGTGTCGATTGCACCCTCACAGATGACCAACGTAAATCCTGAAGTTGCTTGTCTTTGTCCAAATAATTCGACATTCTTAAAGTCTCCATAAGTTCTAAAGGTCTTTGGTAACTTACGTTCTTGGTAGGCTGCAATGTTACCATCAACTGTCCAAGGATAGTAGTGTGCTTCTGGTTTCCCATTCACATCTACAGACATTTTAACATCGAAGTAGTCTACAACTTCTTGTGATATTCCACGAGAAGTCAGAGGATAACTTCGATACTCTTTTATATCTTCAAGTAGAGGATCAAACATATTATCCACTACATTATCATCGTCTATTAGATCATTCATTGTGTTACTACTTTCTTTAAATACTGTTTTCCCACATGAGAAACAGTGTGTTCTTGGATTATCATCATTGTATATATGGTTTGCATCAGAGCTACCACAACTTTCACAATTTGTCTTCACCAGAAATCCCTTTCTTCTTTTATATCTCTATTGTTGTTACGTTTCTTTCGAGTCTTCGAGTGCTTTGAATCCCACTTCAAGTTCTTTTGTTTCTGCAATTCTAACCCAGAGGTACTCTCCTCCTCGCTTGACTCGATCTCTTTGTAAGATGATACCTTGGACAGTTTTGTCATTGAACTCCTCAAATATACTTTGGTATGTATCTAGTAATGGTTTAATTATATTGTCTAAATCAGATGCTCTGTTAGATAACCCAGCATAGACTATAAATAGAACTGGCTTGTCTTGAAAGGGCCACTCAGCCCCCATAAGAATCAATGCCATCTCTTCTTGAAACTGTTTATAATCAGCTGTCTTGAAGGTTGTTCTGTTCTTCCGAACAAACATCCTGTTTGCTGATATTGGTTTCATTTGAAACAGAGTTTCCATCTCTTCTCTCCGCTGTTCTGATAGCGTGACAGTTATGGCATACCACTTCTGTCTTAACTATCTCTTCTAGGATTGCACCTATATCCCTGTCCCATGATATCATACGAGCAACATTATGAAGTTTCTCATATTCAGGTAGGTGATCAAAGGCTAAAGCATCTGGATGTTTGTTGTATCCACAATCAGTACACCCTATATCAGTCTTTAGTATTCCTATAAACTGACGCTTGTTCTTTCGACTTATGCTCTTCAATTTGTTTCTTAATGTCATCTAATTCTTCCCAAGAAGTTATCATTGTTAGTAGACGCTTGGCAACGTCAGGATCTCCAGCTTTGTTTGCTCGCCAAGCAGCTCGCACCCTATTCCACCTGCGTTGCATAGGTACTCCAGATAGAAGCTTCTCTGCTTTCTTAGGGCCAATTCCTTTGATTCCAGGAATGTTATCAGACCTATCACCAGTGAGACATTGAAGCATAAGCTTAAGATTAGCAGTGTCTTCAGAAATCTCTGTGATTTCTTTCTTGACAAAGTTGTAGTGGGTGCCTTTGATTTGGAGGAGATCCTTGTCAATTCCAGCCACTGTATACTCCTGATTAGCAGTTCTGCACTCATTAGCCCAAATACTAACAAGATCATCAGCTTCCATATCGTCAGCCATGACAGCACTGTGCTTATCAACCATGTAATTATGTCCATAGTTCAAAGCCTCCTTTACATCCTTATCTAGTTCTTTTCTAGTGGATTTATAATCAGGATATATTTCTTTCCTGAAATTACCACGACCTTTAACAGCTACAAGAAAGCTATCAGAACCACAGTTCTGTTGTATCTCTCTCATAGTGTTGTCGATACCTACTCTAATATCTTTTTGCTTCTTAGTGACACAAGCCATTCGGAAGTAAATAGAGTCGGCATCCACAAGTATTACTGCATTATCAGTGAACATCTGCGTAACTTTCTCCTATTACATAATTACCACCATCCATACAAGTTACTCCAAAGAGTTCTGGACCAGCGGCAAATGATTCTTTAAGAATTTCCCCAACACGTTTAGCATCATCAGGGTGTGATTGAAATGCCATCTCGTCATGGTAAAACAAACGAGGTTCAGCACGTAGCTTTTCTTCTTTGATCTTATCCCAAGCCCACATTAGTGCAGCCTTACAGGTTACACCTTCTGCTGCTTGGAGTAAATAGTTTAGGGTTTGATGACCAGACCCACAGAATACAGGGCGTCCATCAAGGGCAGGAAACCATCCATCACCTTGTGCGTTAGATGTTTTGTTCCATATACCTAGAAGTTTCTTCTTAAGTTCTTCCAAACCTTTGATACCTTTAGAGAAGTTAACGCGTGATTTACGACCTACTTCACTGTTGGATTTACCTGTAAGGACTTGTCCCAACTTAGCATCACCAGCACCAAAAAGATAAGCATATAGATACCCTTTGGCGATACCCCTACTGCATCCCAAAGCATCAGCGTTGCGTTGATGTTGGTCCCCATAACGTACTTCATTAGTGAAATCATCGTTCCCAACGTAATGACAAAGACCACGTAACTGATTACCAGCTGAGTCAGCACCGACAATAACAGTTCCTGGATCAGGCTTAAGCATTCCACGAATCTCTTTACCCCAAGGTGTCTCAATGCCAGGAAGATTTGCAATAACTTCGTGACGGACCCTGAAGGTAGGAGTACCGATAGTCCACATATTACCATGAAGTCTCTTATCATCTTCATTCTCCACTCGTTCTACCCAGCCTTCCATGAGAGATGCTTTGTGGCGCAGTACATAGTACTCATCTACCATTAGTCCAACTTCTCCTAGTTTACTTAGGGATGATGTTGTTAGTTTAGGTCCAGTAGTTATCCACTCACGACCTACTTTCTTTCTGTTGTACTCATCGGGTTTCCATCCGATTGTTCCCAACCAATCCTTGACCGCTTCTTGCGATCCAAGTTTAGCTTGTTCCTTAGTAGTTCGTTGGAAACAAAACTTTGGCCCTGCGAGATGTGTGTCTTCGACATTGACTTCCGTTTCAAAATATTCACTAAGGAGTTTGGCAGTAGTCGCTGTGTATGTACCATTCTTCTTGTACTTAGGGTTCTTAGGTTCTTTATCTATGAACACAACTTTTGTACCCATCTGGGGTTCTATTGTGTTAGATATTTCAGCCATGCGTTGTTGCATAGTACCTAATAATTCCTTAGCTTCCTCCATGTTGAAGTACCAGCCTTTTGTTTTACAGAAAGCATTGAACTTGGCTGTTTCATGTTCAGCTTTCATACCCAATTTAATCTTTGGATTGTATGCAGCTACCTTCTTGTACTCTATTAGTAGCTCATTGTACACATCAACATTAACTTTAACATCTTGTACACAATATCGGAGCATCTCTCTTGAGTATGCATCCCACCCATCTTCATATGTGATCTTGCTGTTTCCAAGGTTCTCACCCCAACCTGCTAGACCATGACGATGACCACGCTTGTACCTCAAGACCTGAGACATTACCCACGTATCATGTAAGCGTTTCTCATTGAGGGTAGTGCCACATAGCTTGTCTACTACCACATTATCAAAACCAATAATGTTATGGCCCACTAGAAGCTCTGCGTTCTGCAAGAGTGCAGCCCCATCAGCGATAGAACCATGTAGGTTGTCGTGATCAGAGAACTTGTAGATCTGTTTAGTGTCTAAGTTTTGTGCAACGATCATCCAGATAGTGTCTGGAGTTAGACCATTACATTCTATATCATAACATAGGCGCATGATGCGTCCTTTCTTATTTGTTTAAGTACATCTTTAAGTCATTATACCCACCAACTAAATCATCTTTATAGTAAATGATAGGTACAGTATTCATTAAAGATCTTTTCATTATACGTTTCCCAGTTTCGGGTTGGAGATCTATAGCATATTCGGTAAAGCCCTTACCTGTTTCTCTAAGAAGTTCTTTTGCCTTATCGCAGAATGGACAGTTAGCTATGCTATAAATTTCATACATTATTTGAACTCCTTTACATCTATATCCGTTATTGGATCGTTTACTTTATTAACTACTGATTGTAATTCTTCCAGTTTGTTCTCTAAATCTGTTAGTTCTTTACTGATTGCAAAGAGTTCTTCTTCTTTGTTATCTATCTCACGTTGCAGATTCTCTATTTCTCCAACCATACTCATTTGACCACCATCAATTCATTCCAAGATGTTGGAAACAGTTCATACATAACTGTGTCAATTTGTTCAGCAACTTGTCGTGTTTCCTCTTGTGTGTCAGGGGCTACACGAAGTCTGCACATATCTGCAAAGGCATCAATACTACCAGACCAGTACCATTCGGTAAGAGTGTTAACAGGCAGCACAAACCTAGCTTGTTCTTCACAGACACCCATAGCTAGTAAGTACTTGTATTGTTTAGCAGATTCTATACCTTGGTGCCTAACAACTTCTTTAATCATGTGTTGGTCTTCTATACTCTCATCAGATCCTTGTTTCTTATCTAATGATTTACTCCTGAAGTCAACAGGTTCATAGAACTCAGGCTCATTGTCCACATACCTGCGGCTGATCTCATTCCACCTTAAGAATTTATGTTTAACAAGTTGTCTTGCCACTGCAATGGGAGCTTTTACATGGAATGATGCAAAGGCATGACCAAAAGGTGACATATGTTTATGTTTTGCAAGGTATGCTATTAGTTTCTTATCACGAGGTGCTAGTACACCTCTGCCACCTTTGCCATCATATAGTCCATCTTCTTGACCATTCCACGTACTTTTCTTGCCGAAACTAACCCTTGCAGCATTAACTACTGACAGATCAGTTCCCATGTGGTCAATATAAGTCGCTATTATCATTTATAAACCTTTCTATATCTACTTTTACACAAAAGACAGCTGTGCCATTGTTCTGTTTCATTACTTGAGCACGAGATTCTGCTATTTTACATTGATCTTCTTTTGTAAAAGAGCCTAATTGGTAGTGTTCTACTTGTAATCCTGATAGTAATTGCATCCACATTAGTATCCACATTATTTATCTTCCTTACTTTTTGGATTATCCCTTACTAATCTGTGAAAATCAATGATACTTCTAGCAATTTCTTCTATTTGAGATCTATTTATCCCTATATCTTTAAGTTCATGGTCATTTAACATATGAAGTTCACGTATTGTGGCATTCATGTTTGCTCTTTTTCGTATTAATTCTGCTACATCTTTAATCCAACTCATATAATACCTCATACACTCGTTTATCTACATGACTTTTGTAAGTTGTGTCCATATTCTTATCATTACATTTTGCATATACGATTTGTTTAAATTCTAATGGAGTACTAAAGTCACCTAAAAAGTAGACATCTCTAATAATCTCATCTATTTCTGTTTCTATTCTTTTAAACGCACCCATTAGGTGTATTCCTTTATAG